>Ga0307423_1000197_pt1 | contig 40744 bp, 31 predicted proteins | sample SalMarWE160310MG_FD_202154 | JGI IMG/M metagenome (GOLD analysis project Ga0307423, IMG submission 202154) | Salt marsh sediment microbial communities from the Plum Island Ecosystem LTER, Massachusetts, United States - WE1603-10 | ecosystem: Environmental > Aquatic > Marine > Intertidal zone >... | reverse complement strand
GCCCCCACTAAAAAGGCAGCCTCGGCGACCTTGGGGCAACTTGCTCCCTCCATCGGCCGTCGCTTCGTCTACTGGTATGACTTCGGAGATGACTGGTTCCATGAGATTCTCGTCGAGAAGGCTCTCAATGCCGAGGCCGGCGCGATCTATCCGCGTTGCATTGGTGGTAAACGCGCGTGCCCCCCTGAAGACTGCGGCGGTCCCTACGGCTACGCCGACTTCCTTGAGGCCATCTCGGACCCGAGGCACCCCGAACATGCTGAGTTTCTCGAGTGGGCTGGAGGTCGCTTTGATCCGAGGGCCTTCGATCTTGCAGAGGCTGACACCACCCTCGTCGCGGCGTACGGTCAGCGGTGGAAAGAGCCCCGGAAGTGACGGCCGGCTAGCGAGCCCCTGAAGCAAACGGACGTTCCCCGGTAGACTGGACAGCAGGAGGCACACTCCCTGCTCTCGCCGGTCCGCTCGGACTGGGCGACGCTGGGCGCCTTCGCACCGCCAACGCCCCGGGTTGCTGTCACGTTGCTGTCAGATCGGCGCCCGAGGGCCTCGCGGGCAGGCAAGATGCGCCGCAACTACGCGAAGTTGCTGGAGCCGACGGGCGGGCTCGAACCGCCGACCTGCTGATTACGAATCAGCGGGTCATGATGGCGGTGAGCCATCCTCGCAGCGGGAGTGAACGCTGCGACGGCCCAAGCCCCTGCCTCAGCTCCCCCCCCCGTCCTGAATCTCCACCACCCGCCCAACCTCCAAAAACACCAACCCCAGCCGAATCTCCAAAGCAGCCAGCCCCGTCTGCGCCGCCACCACGCGCCCGTACATCTCGATCTGAGGCCGGTAGTACTCGATACGGTCGGGTAGCTGCTCCTCGGTCAGGATGTCGGTCTTGTAGTCGAGGACCTCTGCCCAGACGATGTCGTTGCCGAGGCGGGCGAGGACGAGGCGGTCGATGGAGCCGCTCCAGAGCTGCTCCTCGCCGGAGTCGTCGGCGAGGAGCACCGAGAAGGTGTGCTCGTTGTGCACCTCGAGTGTGGTGTCGGCGGGGGCGGCGCAGTGCTCGTGAGAGAGGGCGGTTCGTACGGGCTCCGCCTGTAGCGCCCGTTTGAGGGCGGCCAGGGCTTCGCGTCGGGTCTCGGGATTTGGTTCGAGCGGCGCGCCGATGCCGAGGGCGCGCGCTTCGTCGAGATGGAAGTCTTCGATCCACACCAGGTCTTCGAGCCAACGGTGGATCAGGGTGCCGCGCTTCGCGCCTCGCTTGTCGCGGAGCAGGGCCTCGGCCCGGACCAGCCGGCCGCCCTCCTCCGAGGAGGGGCTGCGGCGCGGCAGGGTGCGGGGGCGGTCGCTGGGTGCGAGGCCGAGCTGCGTGGGGGCAGGCTCGGGTGTCTCGCTCTCGCCGGAATCCGGCTCGAGTCCCTTGGCCCAGCCGGCGCCCGGCGCATTGGCCGGGTGCGACCAGATGACGCCCGCTGCGTCGGGGGCATGCAGCTCGTCCTGGGGGATGGCGGCGCGCACCAGGTCGGCGGCGCAGGGGATTCTGATCTCCTTCTCGGGATCGGACCAGGGCACGATCAGGTCGAGACGCCGGGCCGCTCGGGTCATCGCCACGTACAGGGTGCAGAGCCCATCCTCGAACATGCGGGCGGTGGTCTCCTCGTACAGCGCCAGGAGGTCCTGGTCGGCGGCGAGGGTCTCCTTTCTCGGCGAGACGGACACGGTCTGGATCAGCCCGTCGGGCCGCGGACGGTCTACCAGCGGCCGGTCACGGCGCCCGATGAACTTCTTATGCAGCTCCGGCAGGATCACGGCATCGAACTCCAGACCCTTGGCGCTGTGGATGGTCATCACTCTCACCTGGGCCCCGCTGGGCGACTCGACGCGCTCGCTGCGGACGTGATCGACGAAGTCCGAAGGCCGCAGGCCGGCCTTCCCGTCGAAGGCAAAGGCGAGCTCGCAGAGCTGCTCGAACCGCAGCTTGTCCCACTCCCACCAGGTGTCGTCGGCGGCGAGCTGCCTGCCGATGTCCGCACAGAATGCACCGAGGCCGTCACCGGTGAGCCGGGCCCGAACCTCTCGCGACACTTCGTGCCGGCGCTCGGGGCCGGCATCCTTCGGGAGGCCGACAACCCCGCCCAGGCGGGAGCTCCCGACGTGGAAGGCGGCGGCACTGTCGCCGGGGTGGTCGGCCAGGTGAAGGAGCGAGACGAAGGCCAGCACGGTCTCCGAGTCGGTCAGCTCGCTTCCGCCTTCTCCGCTCGCGGTGACATCCTTCTGGCGAAGGCGGTGGATCAGCTCGGCGATGTGCTTGCGCTCGCGCATCAGGATGCCGACGGCGGCATTGGGCGCCTCCCGCGAGATCAGCACCGCGCGCTCGACGGCGCGCTCGAGGAGCGTGTCATCGACGGACTCGTCCTCGGCCTTTTCCCGAGCTTCTACGAGGAAGGTGGCTCCAGGCAGCTTCTTGGCGGCGGTGTGTTCGTGGAAGCCCTTCTGCCATCGCCGGGCGCCGGGGAGATAGGCCGCCGCATCCGGGTGGGCCAGCGCCGCGTTGTCCACCACGCCCGAGAAGACCCGGTTGACCGTGTCGAGAACCACCTGCGAGGAGCGGTAGCTCTCGTGCATCTCCTCTTCCTCGAGCCCGGGCAGCAAATCCGAAAGCTCGGCGAGCAGGCGGGGCTCCGCCTGGCGGAAGCCGTAAATCGACTGCTTGACGTCACCCACGCAGAAGAAGCTCCGCTCGCCGGTTCCATCGGCCGCGATCTCGCTGGCCATCTTGTGCAAGATGCGCCACTGGATCGGCGAGGTGTCCTGGAACTCGTCCAGCAGCAGGTGGTCGACCCTGCTGTCGAGCCGGAACCACATGTCGAGGCTGCGAGCATCGATGGGGAGCTCGGAGGCCGCGCGCGGCGAGAGGGCGAGGGGCAGGTCCTCGAAGCGGTAGGCGCCGCGATCGCGCTTGCGCTGCGAGAACGACGACTCGAAGCGCTCCAAGAGCGAATGGGTCGCGAGGTTGCGCGCCCGCAGCGTCGTGAGGAACTCGTAGGCCGCTCGGCGGACGATCGGCGCCAGGTGCTCAGCCAGCGCGTCCGGGAAAGGTTTGCCTGAGTACGTCTGCTCCGGTCCCAGGAACGCCTTTCCGAGACCTTGAGTGAGGATCTTCTCCCAATCGCGACTACCCGCGGCTACCACGACTGCGTTCACCGCCTTGACCCAGCTCTGGTTGGGGTCGCCCTTCTGGGTGGCCGGAACCTCCGCCTCGGGCAGCGCCGCGAGCGCCGCGGCGACCTCCTCATCCGGTGGCTTCGCACCCGGGTCGACCCGCCCCCAGGCCCCCTCCGCGCTCTCGAGGAAGACGGGGCGCATCTTCCTCGCGTACTCGAGCATCTTCTGGTGGACGCTTCGGCCTACTGCTCCCGCGTCGAGGCCCCGCAGCAGCCCGATCGTCTCGCCGTGCGGTGTCTCCTCGAGGACGTCCTGCATGGCTTCGGCCTTCAGGATCTCGTCCTCGCCCACGCTCGAGATGCGCCAGGTCGGCGGAAGCTCCAGATCGAGGGCGAAGAGGCGCACCAGGTGAACGAAGAAGGAGTCGATGGTGCGCACCTGCAAGGTGTCGAGCCCGCGCACGAGCTTCGAGAGCAGTGCGCGACAGCGATCTGCCGTGATGTCGGGCGAGCCGACCGCTTCAGAGAGCTCCTTCAGCTTCTTGGGATCTTCGGTGGCCTCGACGAGGCGGGCGAGTGCCCGGTCGAGGATCTCGCCCGCCGCCTTGCGGGTGAAGGTCGTGGCGAGAATCCGCTCCGGCTCGACCTCGCGGAAGAGCAGCAGAAGCAGCTGATTGGTGAGCTGGTAGGTCTTTCCGGTGCCCGCCGACGCGAGGATGAGCTGGTGTGCCGGCGCGCTCATTCTTCTTCGCTCCCGGTGATGATGCCGACGCCACCGATGGCGGCGAAGATCTCGTCGCGCGGTGCGAATCCCTCGTCGGTGAAGAACTCACCGCTGCGGATCTTCCGAACCACCTCGCGCGCCGCCTCCAGCGCGCTCTCCATCCCCTCCTCGAAGGTCTCCGGATCGTCCTTGCGCCGCGCCCAGCGCTCGAGCCCGCTGAACCCGATCTCCGTCTCTTTGGGTGGCAGCGCGATGTAGCCGACCTCGGCGGGCACCGCGTCGCCGAGCAGCTCGACCGCGAGGACGCAGTAGAGCGGCAGCTGGAGATCGATCCATTCCCCGTCCTGCCTGCGATGCGCGTTGAGCGGCTTGGAGACGCTCTCTCCCGTCTTGTAGTCCCAGATGGCCCATCGCTGGGTTTCCGGGTGATGGTCGATGCGATCGATCCGGCCGGTGAGACGGATCGGGGCTCCATCGACTTCGAATGCGACGTGACCCTCCGGCGGGGACCACTCGGTCGCGCGAATCTCCCAGCCATCCTCTCTGCGTCTCGTCTGGGCCGCGGCGAAGCCACGCAGGCGCTGGGCCAGCTGCTCCAGCTGCAGCTGCACCGCCGGGAGCGGATGCCGGCCATATCGCTCGTTGCCGAGAGTCTCGAGCGTCTCCGTGAGGAACTGCCCGAGCCTGGCCTCGTCACGCTCGTGCCGCATCTGCTCGTCCTGTCCGAAGCGATTCAGGACATCGTGCGCCAGGCTTCCAAAGCCCATCGGATCCAGCTCCCGGGCCCGGTCGTCGAGGGTCTTCAGCTTTGCGACGCGCTCGAGGTAGAACAGGTACGGGGATTTCAGGTAGCGCCCGAAGTCGGTGACCGAGAGCGACTCGATCTCCGTGTCCTCGTCCAGGCGCGGCAACTCGCGACCGCTGCCCGCCGAGCCCCGCACCCGCGGACGGGCCTGCCTGGACCCTTCGAGGAAACGCTTCACTCGCGGCACCACTTCGGAATCGGCGCAGTGGAAGACGATGCGGCTCGGCACCTGGGGATCGCCCGCGGCGCTGCGCCGCCCGGTGATGAAGGCCACGCGCTCGCGCGACTGGAGCAGAAGCTCGGTGGCGTAGAGATCGCGGGCCAGCCGCTTCTGGTTGTCGACGATCCCGAGGCTCTGACGCAGCCGGTTGGGAAGATACGCATGCCCATGGATGGACTCGGGCACGCGCCCGTCTTCGAAGCCCGTGACCACCAGGGCCGCGGCGTCGTCGAGGGCCAGCTCGAGCCAGCCGAGCATCTCCAGCGTCGGCTCGCCGGCGCGCGCGGCCGCAGGCGGGACTGCGTCGCCGCCCATCGCCCGGAGCAGGAGCGAGATGGTCTCCGCGGCGCGGCCCGCCGGAGCCAGCGGCGCGGGCAGGCTCTCGAGATCGGCCAACGCCTCACCCAGCCGCCCGAGGTTCGAGATCAGGAGCCGATCCGACTCCAGCGCCGGATCCAGCTCGCGGCCGCCGTAGACGGCCTGCAATAGCTTTCGGACCCCCGCGGACATGGCAGCGGCCCCCTGCTCGCCCTCATCGAAGAGGCCTCCGAGGAGGCCGCGAACGGCGCGCCACATCCGCTCCATGGAAGCGGCCAGGTGTTGGTCGCCTGAATCGTCCGGATCCGCCAGCCAGCGTCCGTCGGCCTTCCAGGGCAGATGGTCGTTGTGGTAGCGGTCGACGAGATTCACCGGCTCCAGGCTCCCATCCGCGCGGCGCAGTGCCGCCTCGAAGTCGGGATGCCGGACCAGCTTGGCCAGATCGGCATAGCGGCGCCCTTCCAGGAAGCGCGCCACAGCCTCGAGCAAGACGGCGGGGCGGGTGCGCTCGATGGGCGTCCCGGCAGCATCACGGGCGGTGACCCCGGATTCGCCCATCACGGCCTGGAGGTAGGGCGCGACCTCGCGGTCGGCCAGCCCGAGGCTGATCTGCTCGGCTGCGTACTGGCCGCCCCAGCTGGCGATCACGCCGGCTGCCCGGCGCGCCTGCTCTGCCGGGCCGTCCACCACGTGCCACTGCGCTTCGGCGTCGAGGCTGGTCTCCCACGACTGCCAGGCCTCGGGAATCAAGGCGCCATGAGGATCGAAGCACTCCGCTCGCTCGGCGGGTGCGAAGACGAGCGCGGTGACGGGAGCTTCGCAGAGATCGAGTGCGCCGCGCAGCAGCGCGTTCATCTCCGAGACGCCGATCAACACGACCTCGCGCACCGCACGGGTCGCCTTGGCCCGGATCGCCTGGAGACGGCCGAGGTGCGGATCGATGAAGCCCGCATCCCGGAGGAGATCGACCATGCGCGCCTGCGCCGCGGCCAGCGCTTGCCAGCGCCGCTGCTCGCCATCGAGGATCGCGAGCAGATCGTTTGCGGCCACGTCGGCGAACCCCAGACCCTCGGCCGCCACCTCGCCAAAGAGCCCTCTCACCTCTTCGGCCAGACGCATCCAGCCGACCAGGTCCTCCTTTGCCGGTGGGCGCGCGACGATCCACGACAACTTGTCGGCGTCGAGTCCGGCCAGCGCCTGCTTCCACGCCAACGTCCGCACCAGGCGGCCGGCCGGGGTCCCCTCCACCGCGAGCAGCTCGTCGCTGGCCAGGCCGGCCGTCACCACCCTGGGCGGCCGGAGCTGGCAACCGACCCTGCGGGCGATCGACTCGCCGAGGATGCGGCCGCTTCGAGCGCCCGGAAGCGCCACCAGGACGTCGTGCATGTCGGGGCCGAAGCGCTCGGCGAGCCAGACCGCTGCGCGCTCGAGCGGCGCCACGCCTTCGAGGGACGCCGCATTCCAGCCGAGAAACTCCCGATTCATGTCCTGCCCTGCTCCACCCTGGATTGCCCCGCGAGACAAGATGGCAAAAGGGAGTGACGGATGGGGTCACGTGTCGAGGGCAGGGGACGAAGCCTCCTTTCAGAGCGGGTCTGACTTTTGCGACTCGGAGGTTGAACTCTATGTGTTTCGGGGGCTTGGCGCTCAGCGTCGGCGCCACCCGGGCCGCCCTGTGCCGATCGCCCGCCCACCCCGGCGCCGGGAGTCGTGTAGACTGCTCGATGGAGGAGGAGCGCCGTGCAGATTCCCTTCTACTTCGACTACGCCTGACCCTGGGCCTACCTCGGCAGTTGCCGAGTCGAAGCGTACCTGGGCGATCTCGGGGTGGAGATCGACTTCCGGCCCGCGCTGCTGTCGATCATCAAGGAGCCTCCTCCGAATCCCCTGCCCGAAGGCGTCAAGGCTCCGGACCTCGGACCCCGCAAGCGGGCCAACATGGCCAACGATCTGCGCCACTGGGCGGAGCTCTGCGGCGCCGAGTTCCACCCCGCCGGGGGCGAGCGCAAGGATCCGCGGCTCTTGACCCAGGCGGCGCTGGTGGCCAAGGACCAGGGCCGCTTCCGCGAGTACCACTACCCCGCGTTCCGCGCCCGCTGGGCCGACGCGAAGGACATCTCGGATCCCGAGGTGGTCCGGGCGCTCCTGGCCGGCGCGGGGCTGGATGCGGACGCCGCGCTCGAGCGGGCGCAGTCCGACGAGCTGCGCGAGCGGCTGGACGCCGACTCCCGGGCTGCGGTCGAGCGCGGTGTCTTCGGTGCGCCGACCCTCTTCGTGGGGGACGAGATGTTCTGGGGCAACGACCGCTTCGAGCTGGTGCGTTACTACATCCAGAAGAGCCGGGGCTGAAGAGCAGAAGGAATGAAGCTGCGGTCGCGCGCCTCGCGCGCACCAGCCGTGGCACGGTGTGGTCGGGGAGGTCCCGCAGCTCCCGGATCCGCTAGTGGTTCGCGGTGAGGCGGCGGATGCTGATGTAGCGGCGGGTCCTGCCCCTGCCGGCGAGAGGCGTTCCGCGGCTGTCCCAGAACTCGATCCGGTTCCCGGTGCCGGTCTGGATGTTGATGATGGTATCGCTGACGATCCGAAGATCACGGGGCTCCGGAACGCCTTCCCAGCCCGGGTAGCCGTCCGGATCGTCTTCGCTCCAGCGGTGGTTGTGCCAGATGATCTTCCACAGCTCCTTCTTGCGGTCGTAGGCGAAGGAGTAGAGCGCGACCAGCGTCTCCTTGTCGAGGTAGATGTCCTTGTGGTGATACGGGTGGTTTGCGTTTCTCGGAGTGAAGCGGAGCTTCACCGCCTCGCGCAGCTCCCAGAGGTCATCCGCATAGGAGAGACCATAGGGGCCGAAGTTGTGGTCTTTGCTATACGGATAGGCCTTCACCTGCGAGTTCATCGGCGCGATGATCTCCATCTCGCCGAGGCACTCCCACTCGTACTGGGGAGGAATGCCGGAGAAGCTGCGCAGATCGTCGAAGGTGAAGTCGGTCCCCGAGACGGCGTCGGTCCGCTGGGCCGAGGAGATCCGCCGCACCCGGCGCAGGGTCGGAACGTACACCCAGGTGTCGTCGTTCCTCGACCCCGCCTTCGGATTGTCCGAATTCTTGTAGCGGTAGGTCAGCAGCTTGATGCCGCGGGCGTCGAAGGGTGCGTCGACCTCGATCCCGAAGGCCAGCTTGCGATTCTCGCCCCGAAAGAGGTCCCCGCCTTGCTCGTCGAGGTACTTCTTCTCGATCCGGTGGGAAAGCTTCACCGTCTTCGAAGTGCCCTCGTAGTAGAGGGGAAGCCTTTCACCGCGGTCCCAGTAGGAGTAGTAGTACTGGACGCCGGCTCCGTCCCCGTCCCACTGGTAGTCGAAGTTCCAGATGATCTTGTCCCCGGCCCTCGGATCGCCCAGACAGTCGATCTCGTCCATCGGGAAGGGTTGACCCGCCGTGTAGTTCTCCAGGCTGGCCTCCGGACCCACGCGCGGCTGACCTCTGAACCGGTCGGTGGCCGCCTGGTACTCGGGGGGCGGCGAGTAGTCGCGGAAGAAGGGACCGATCTCGAGCTGCATCCCCTCGTAGAAGAAGAAGTCCCGGTTCGACCAGAACTCCGGCGGCAGAAAGGGTTTCAGGGACTCGATCTCGTCCATGGTGATGACGTCCCCTTCCTCGAAGGTCGGGGCGCCGGAACCGACGTCCTCCTGCTGCGCGGATGCCGGGGCAGCCAGCGCCAGCAACGGAACCAGGGAGACAAATCCGACCGGGCGCAGTCGCATACGATCTCCTCTTCTCGCCGACGTCTGGAGCTGCTCGGCGTGTCTGGACTCAATCATCAGACGATTGGACAGCGGGCTTCATTTCAGACTGCTTCCCGCTGACCGGAGCCGACGCTCGGTCGCGTCGCTTCCTGCCAGACGGACGCGTCCGCTCTTCTTTGATTTTCCGGGCGATCCGTAATGCGAGGAGATTCCGGACGGGTGCGTGTTCGGCCCCGGGCTTCTCGTTGCTCCCGTGACCGAGGGGGGAGTGCGTTCCGCTCAAGGCGGGTGAGGGGTCGGTCGAAACGCGCACCGAGGGGTGCGAAATTTGGCCAGCGTCATCCTGATCCTGGGAAAGCTGTGCTTTGCCGCCATCGGCGTTGCCGTGGGCGCGAGGCTGGCGCGCGAGGGATGGAGCCGGGGCGAAATGGGACTGCACGGGGTGGCGCTGGCCGCCATCTGCGTCGGTGGTATCGGGCTCGCCGCCATCCCGATCGGCCAGTCGCTGGGCGATACCCCGACGGGCACCGGGGTCGCTCTCACCGGTGAGTGGTCGATGCGCGCCGGCATGGTGCTCTTCTGCGTGTTCATATGGCGCACCTTTCGACCCGAGGGCCTGCTCGGGGGGTGCGCAGCGGGCGGCTGCGCGGCGCTGCTGATCGGCGCCCTGGTCTTCGACCTCCGCTCCCAGCCGAGCTGGGCCCACTACGACTACGGCCTGCTGAGTGCACAGCTGAACCAGCTCTCGGTGGCCCTGCCCTTTGCCTGGTCGTGCCTCGAAAGCGGCGTGCTCTGGGGCCGCGCCCGGCGCCGTCTGGCCCTCGGCCTGGCGGATCCCGCGGTGGTTCGACGCTACCTGTTCTGGTGGAGTGCCATGCTGTGCTTCGTGCTGATCTGTCTGCTGGCGATGGCCGCGGGCGAGGCCCACGATGCTGGCCGCAACGGCCTGGCCGATGCCGCGCAGGGGGCCCGCGGGATCCTGTATCTGGGGGTGACCGCCCTCGCGTGGCTGGGTGTCTTCTCTTCCAGCCGCAAGACCTCGGCGTCCGCCACTGCTGCGTAGAGAAGCAGGGCTGACCCGATCGCGCGAGGGAACCGGGACCTGGCCTATTCCGGCCCCACCAGATCGCCGGCCAGGACGCCCTTCTTGAAGACGCCATCCTCGACCACGGCCCTGCCGTTGACGAAGACGTGGCCGATGCCGTCGGGATTCCGGTCGGGATGGTGGAAGTCGGCCTTGGTTCCCAGACGAGAGAGGTCGAAGACCACCAGGTCCGCCGGCATGCCCTTCCGGAGCACGCCTCGATCGCGAATGCCCATCGCCTCGGCCGGCAGGGAGGTGCACTTGGCAATCGCTTCCTGGAGCGTCAGCTTCCTCTTCCGCTTGACGAAGAGCTCGATGAACCGGGGAAAGCAGTCGTGGAACACGTGAGAGGGACGGCCGAACGGAAGCAGAATGGTGTCGGTCGCGGGCATGGACAGTGGATGGGTGAACCCGGACCACATGGAGCGGAAGGTGAAGGGATCGTCCGGTCGGACCGGCGTGTGAAAGACCAAGACGCTGCCCTGCTCGTCCAGCAGCAGATCGCAGATGGCGTCCATGGGATGCTTCCCGAGCTTCCGACCGATCTGGGGGAAGGTCAATCCCTCCATCCAACGGTTGGACTCCCTGGTCACCGCCATGACCCGGAGCCCGTTCCAACCGGTCATCTTCAAGTAGTTGAATGACCAGTTGGCCCGGCCGTTGTGGGGCCAATCGGGCTCGACATTCTCCAGATCGTGGAGCATCTGTCTCCTGAACTCGCGGTCCTCGAGCCGGGCCAGCGCTTCGGCCGTGCTTCCCTCGGCCAGATAGGGGGGAAGGAAGGCGAACAGCGAAGTGAAGCCCTGAGCGGTGGGCACCATATCGAAGTGGACCCTGACGCCCTGCCGGTGGGCCCGGTCGATGCGCTCGAGCTTGGTCTCCAGGCCCTTTTCGATGGGAATGGGAATCTTGAGACGATTGTAGGCGAAGGAGCCGATCCGGAGAGCGGCCCGCATCAGGGGGGCCAGACGTCTGGAGTAGGGCTGCCAGTAGAAGTGCGAGACCTGCACCCGGATGCCGTTCTCCTCGCCGACGCTGAGGACCTCGTCGAGCGCCAGATCCAGGGTGTGGGAGTAGCTTCTCAGATGGGAGGTGAAGACCCGGTCGAACTTCTGGAGCACCCGCCCCAGGCCGATGAGTTCGGCGGAATCGCTGGCCAGGCCGGGGAAGTACTGCAACCCCGTGGACAATCCCAGGCAGCCCATTTCCAGGCATTCCGACAGGTGGCGCTCCATCTGGCTCTGCTCGTCGGGCGTCAGCAGCCGGCGGGACAGACCGGCGGCGGCGATCCGGAGCGAGCCGTGTCCGATCAGGAGTCCCATGTTGAGCGGCAGACCTCGTTGCTTCATCAGGCTCATGAAATCGGCTGGCGTTTTCCAGTCGAACGCAATCGCGGACGACCCGCCCGTGAGGCTTTCCAGGTTGGCGATCAGGTGCGAGCGGCGATCATCCGGCAGAAAGGAATTCGAGACACCGCAGTTCCCACCCACGAAGGTGGTGATTCCCTGAAGGACCAGGGGCTCGAGGATCTCCTCCCGCTCCGGGTGCGGGATCATCAGATCGGCGTGGGAATGGACATCGACGAAGCCCGGGCAGACCACCCGTCCCCGCGCCTCGATGACTTCGGAAGCCTCGGCTCCCTCCAATTGACCCACGGCGACGATCCTGCCGTCGGCCACGGCCACATTGCCCGGGTAGGGATCGGCGCCGGTCCCGTCCACGATCAGGCCATCTCTGATGATCAGATCAACCACGAGATCCGACTCCGATGCCCACGAACCTCACCTCCGCGCTCCACTACCGCTCACTGGAGCAGTATGGAAGAATGGGCTCTGCTGCTCAACCTCGTCTCCGCCATCTGCAACCCACATGAGCGCCCCCCATGTCCCGCCAGCCTTCCTACCTCGAGTTCGATCCCGCCTGGGCGGCCAAGCCTGTGCCGGCGACGCCGGAGGAGCCGCTTCACGAGATCCTGCGGGAGACGGCGCGGAACCATCCGGAGAAGACGGCGCTGATCTACCTCCACCACCATCTGAGCTACTGGGAGCTCGATCTGTTGAGCGACCGGTTCGCCGCATACCTGGCCAGGCTGGGTCTCGAGAAGGGCGACAAGGTCGCCACGATGCTGCCTAACTGCACGCAGCACGTGATTGCGATGTACGGGATCCTGAAGGCGGGCTGCGTGATGGTGCCCTTCAACGTGATGCTGAAGGCCGACGAGATCCGTTACATCCTGGAGGAATCGGAGGCCCGTGTCCTCGTCGGTCTCGATCTTCTGTTCCCGGTGATGCGGCCGGTCGCTGCGGAGCTGAGGCTGAGGCGTGTCGTCACGACCCACGCGAGGGACTTCTCCGAGCCGACCGCGAAGGTTCCGCCTCTGCTGGCGGGAGACAAGGTTCCGGCGAAGGGCGCCGATGACCTGATGGAGATCATCGGCCGGGAGCACGGTGCGGTTCCGGTCTTCGAGACCGAGATTTCGGAGGACCTCGCCTGCATCCTGTACACGTCCGGCACCACGGGATTTCCGAAGGGCGCGATGATCACCCACCGGAACTACAACCACGTCGCCGCCATGCTGGTCGGTGGCATGGACATGGAAGCTTCCGACGTGCTCTTCATGCTCTTTCCGCTCTTCCACGTGGGCGGCCAGGTGCTGATCCTGTTTCCGGCGGTGATGATCGGCGCCACCTGCGTGCCGATCCCGATGTTCGATGCCGGCGAGATGCTCGACCTGATCCAGCGCTTCGGGATCACCTTCGGCTTCGCGCCGCCCACCGCCTACATCGGCCTGCTGAACCACCCTGAGTTCGACAGGTTCGATCTCTCCAGCCTGCGGGTGACCGCGGCGAGCGGGGCTCCTGTGCCGGCCACCCTCCAGAAGGAATGGCAGGAGAAGGTCGGCACCTATCTCTACGCCGGCTACGGGTGCACCGAGACGACCGGCGCCGGTCCCGGGACCATCGAGATGGTCCACAAGAAGCTCCCCGGCAGCGGCACGCTGGGCGCCATCACCGGCGAGGTCAAGATCGTCGATGAGAGCGGCAAGGTGGTGCCTAGGGGGACCGTGGGCGAGATCGTCCTCCGGGGAGAAGGCGTCGCGAAGGGGTACTGGAAGAAGCCCGAAGAGACCCGCGAGCAGTTCCTGGGGGACGGATGGTGGGCCTCGGGCGATGCCGGCTACATGGACGAGGACGGCTTCCTCTTCTTCGTCGAGCGGATCAAGGACCTGATCATTGCCTCCGGCTACAACATCGCACCGGCGGAAGTGGAGGGGTATCTCTATGATCACCCGGCTGTCCAGGAGGCCGCCGTCGTCGGTATCCCGGATGAATACCGCGGTGAGACCGTCAAGGCATTCATCGTCTTGAAGGGAGAAGCGCGGGGGAAGGTGACGGAGGAGGACATCATCGCCTTCGGCAGGGAGAAGATGGCCGCCTACAAGTCGCCCAAGATCGTCGAGTTCATCGACGAGATCCCCAAGAACCTGACCGGCAAGGTGCTGCGCCGCATCCTCCGCGACCGGGAGGAGGAGAAGGGGAGGTGGAGGGAATGATGGGATTCGTCAAGAGCAAAGAGGAGCTCGATGGCTACTACGGCCTCGGCGTCCGCGAGTTCATCGACGCCAAGATGCTGGGGGTGATGTTCGAGACCCGGATGGAGATCGTCGAGCGCCTGCTGCCCCCGCCGCTCGAGCTGCCCGACGCGGCCGGTGGCCTGATCTTCATCGCCGAGTATCCCGAGACCAACCTCGGCCCGGGATATCGCGAGGCCGCCCTGTTCATCCGCTGCAAGTATCAGGGAGAGGCCGGGAGCTACTGCCTCTCGATGCCCATCGACAGCTTCGAGTCGCGGATCTACAACGGCCGCGACATCTTCGGCTTTCCCAAGAAGAAGGCCGAGATCCACGTCGAGAAGCAGGGCCAGAAGGCGCGGGGATGGGTGGAGCGCCACGGTGTGCGCTTCGTCGAGGTATCCGTCGAGCTGAGCGGCACGCTGCCCGAGATGCCGCCGCAGGGGCCGAACTTCCTCTTCAAGGGCTCGCCGCGCATCGATCTCCAGCCCGGATTCGACGGGCCCGTCCTGCTCTGCCGCCACCAGACCACGGTGGAGATGAAGAGCGTGGAGATCGGCGCCGCCGAGGTGGTGCTGCGCGAGTCCCAGGACGACCCCTGGGCCGAAATCGAGATCACGAACATCAACATCGGCTTCTATCTGATCAGTGACAACACCATGCAGCCCGGGCGGGTGCTGGGCGAGATCGATGGCGATGCGTATCTGCCCTACTACTTCAAGATGACCGATTTCTTTTCCGGATAGGCTGGAGATGCAGGATGGTGGACTTCGAGCGGACGGATACCCAGGAGCAGATCGTCGCGACGGCGCGCGAGTTCGGGATGGGCGTGGTCGCGCCCGCCGAGAAAGAGCTCGACCGGATCACGGATCCCGAAGAGGTCTTCGCGAGTGATCTCTTCTGGAGCGTGATGAGCCAGTTCTTCGAGCTCGGCTTCAACCGGATGGCGCTGCCCGAGGCATTCGGCGGCCTGGGACTCGACCCCCAGACCACCGGGATGGTCTGGGAGGAGCTGGGGCGCTGGGGCCCGGGCTTCGCGGCCTCGCTGATGCCGGGAGCAGTCGTGCCTCAGCTGCTCTCCTTCCTGGTCCCGGACCGCGAGGACCTGATCGAGGAGTTCGTACGCCCCTTTTGCGAGGACAGGACCGGCCGGCGCATCACCGCCTGGTGCAGCTCGGAGCCCGACGTCGGCTCCGACGGAAGCAACTACGAAGATCCCGAGGTCCATCACCACACCAGCGCCCGGCTCGAGGGCGACAAGTACACGCTGAACGGCGCCAAGTCCGATTTCGTCTCCAACGGTGGCATCGCCAGCGCCTACATCGTCTTTGCCTGCGTCGACCGGTCGATGGGCATCAAGGGATCGGCCGCCTTCGTGGTCCCCGGCGACGCGAAGGGCATCTCCCGCGGCAGGGCCATCGACAAGACCGGACTGCGGACGCTCAACCAGTCGTCGGTCTTCTTCGACGACGTGGAGATACCGGGGGGACACATGATCTTCCCCCACGGCGAGTCCTACCCCATGCTCCACAACGCCATCATCACCGTTGGCAATCTGGCGGTCGGATACCTGGCGGTGGGACTGATGCGGGCGGCCTACGAGGAGGCGCTCGATCACTGCAAGTCGAGGGTTCAGTGGGGCAAGCCGATCTTCGAGCACCAGCTGGTCGCCAAGAAGCTCTTCGAGTGCTGGCAGGCGATCGAGGCATCCCGCGCCTTCCTCTACAAGGGCAGCTGGCTCTCGAAGCAGAGCTTCCCCGGCGACTTGAAGACCAGCCTGGGCGCCAAGGTCTTCGCCACCGAGATGGCGGCGACGCACACGGCCGAGATGGTGCAGCTGCTCGGCGGCTACGGCATCTCCAGGGAGTACCCGGTCGAGAAGTACGCCCGTGACGCCAAGCTGCTCAAGATCATGGACGGCACCAACGAGATCCTGATGACCAAGGCCGCCAAGCACCTGTGATGGCACAGCTGTCACCGAGGTTCCCGGCCGCTCAGTAGCCGCGAATGGTAGTCCGCCAACAGTCCGCCCAGGAGACCCGCGGGAATCATCAGCGTGAACCCCACCAGGTCGACCCACAGCGGCGGGCGGGGGTCTTGCGGGTCTGCGATGGCGAAGAGGACGAGTGCAGAGAACGCGGACCCGACGGCGATCCAGGCGCCGTGGCGGATGAAGAAGCACGCGGCCCGCCTGGCACCCACGTAGGCTGCGAAGACCGTGCAGAGGAGGCCGACGGCCAGGCTCGCCAGCAGGAACTCGGGAGATGCCAGGAGAGACTCGAGCGCCTCCTCGGGCAGATCGCCACCGTGCTCTTTGGCCATTCCGGCGGCGAAGAAGGAGACCAGCATGGCGCTTGCGACGAAGGTGGCCAGGTTGTCGACGACGATGCCGATCAGGATGGCCCCGGGGCGAAGGCCATCGAAGACCCCGGTGGGCTCAATCGGCGAGGGACGACCCGGCTCCATCACGATGCGCTCTCCCGCAGCTCGGCGTTCCAGCCGCTCGGCGGCCTCTCGCTTGATGTTAGCTCGCCTTTCCCGACCAGCTCAATGCGGCAGCCGCCAACAGCACGGTATCTTTGCGACCTTATCCTTCCGGCCTTCTCGAGCTACTGTTCGCGCCGCCGCGGGGAGCCAGCTCGAAGAACCATACGCCCGTGGACTCGGGAGGCGGAAGCTCGTCCGGAAGGGCCTGGTCCTCTTGCGGACGATACTTCCGCAGGGACTCCTTGATCAGTGACCAGAAGAGCGCGGGGTCGGTCACTCGGATCGCCTGGCGTTCGTATCGCTTGCCGGCGATGCGGATCACCGAACGGCCGTCCTTCATGGCATCGATGGGCCACTGCTTCCAGAGGCGCCCCCACCAGGAGTCCATGTAGCCGCACGCCACGTAGAGCCTGCCCTCGTGCACGAGGAGCCAGATATTGCGTGAGCGCGCGGGCTCGAGGAGCTGGAACTCCATCACCTCGATGTCGCGGGCAAAGCTCCAGTCGGGCTCCGGCCCGGTGACGAGCTCGCCCGTTCGCAACGGGCCGCCCGGGAGCAGCGCGAGTGGGAGGGGACGCAGCGGGCCGTCCAGGGAGCGGGCGACGATCGCGACCGCGACCAGGCCGAGTACGAGCACCGCAAGCGCGATGCCAATCCAGCGAAGAAAACGCATTGGAACCCTCTACTCTCCGATGCGCAGTGCACGCATCCTGCTCAGGAACCGTCTGTTCAACAGGTTGATCAGCCAGGGGGTGTATCGATACAGACGCCACAATACCTTGGCGGATGTGGTCGGGGTGATGGTCGCCTGGTTCCGCTCGACGCCGCGGAGGATCTCCCGGGCACAGTGATCGACGGGCATGGTCTTGGGGATCTCCGCGAGCAGCCTCTCGCGATCGAGCTTGACCACCTTGAGCGTGCGAAGAATGGGCGTCTCGATGAAGCCTGGACAGACCACGCTCACCCTCACCCCCAGGTCCGCGGCCTCCGCCCGCAACGAGTGGGAGAGGCCCACGATGCCGTACTTGGCCGCGGTGTAGGAGATCTCGCCAGTCGCAGGGATCAATCCCGCCAGAGAAGCCGTGTTGACGATGTGGCCGAAACCCTGCTTCACCATGATGGGGTAGGCCGCGACGACGCCGTATACGACGCCGTAGAGACTGGTATCGATGACGGCGCGCCAATCGTCGAGTGACACGTCTCTCGCTTCGCCTGCGACGGCGATACCCGCATTGTTGAAGAGGTAGTCGATTCGGCCGTGCTCCCGAGCGGTTCCCTCGATGAGTCCCTTGACGGCTTCGGAGTCCCTGACGTCGAGGGCGGCGGAGTCGACCTGGTGCCCGGAAGCTCTGAGTTCTTCGCCCGTCCTGGCGAGCAGCTCGGCGTTGATGTCGGAGAGCACCACCCGCGCGCCCGAGCTACAGAGCTCCTCCCCAAGCGCCCGGCCGATGCCCGAAGCACCGCCGGTGATGATGACGATCTTGTCCTTGAAGGCATCCGTGTTCATGGTGATTCCTCATCAAATCGCTACGCCGGGGTGACCCGCACTGACGCGGTTTCGACCGGTGCCGGGCATGCGATAGTTCTACTCCGCGTGTTCCGTCGGGGCAAGCTGTACCTGCTGGCGGCAGCTGGCCGTGACTCCTCCGCTCGCGGGAGCACCGATTGGTGCTCGAGCGCCTGCCGCTGTCGTCGGGTGGGTCAGGTCCTCCTTCTGAGAAAACGGAAAGACAGCGCCACCGCCACGATCACGATCCAACCTGCAACGATCGTTGCCTCCATCTTCGGGGCCCCCAAAGACAGCGCGACGACACCGACGTTGCCCGTCTCCCAGAACGTCCACTCGCCGCCGAGGCGGCTCGCCAGACTCCCATCCCCGGACGACATCACCACGATGCCATTGCCAGTGGCCGGATTCACGCGCCAGGAATGATTTGTTGCCATCGTGACCAATCACGTAACCGCCCTCATCGTTGTCGGCATACAGCACGCAACCCAATCCCCAGATGTCGCGCCCGAGCTTCCGCGCCTGGGGGACCTGCATCTGCGACACGGTCTCCGGTCGCAGGACGCCGCGTCCAACGGGCTCGCCGTCCGCCCCGGGAAGATGCGCCTGGAGGAAGCGCAGACCATCGTTCACCGTGGAGTAGAGCGACGCCGCCGCCAATGCCGTGTACCGATAGTGCGGGGCGGGCTCGAGATCCCGATCATAGGAAGTGGCCAGGCGAGCGCTCCGACTGCCGTCCCACACGAACGAGGAGCCCGTCATTTCCAACGGATCGAGTACGGTGCGCTGCATATAGCCGGTAAACGACTCTCCAGTGACGTCTTCGATCAACAGCTGGAGGATCGTGTAGCCGCCCCCGGAGTACATCCACCCGGAGCCCGGCTTCCTGCCGACCCGCACCTTGCCGGAGGCGGCTTCCACCGGATCAGCGGTGTCCGAGAGGGACTCGACCAGGCCCTGCACCTCCTGCCCGGGCTCGAAGCCCAGATAGCCGAGTCCATCCGTCAGTCCGGCGGTGTGACTGAGCAGACGGCGCACGGTGACGCCGTCGTTGTCGAACCCGCTCTCGGGGAGCTCCCAGCGCCTGAGGTACCTCGACACGGGCGCATCCAGATCGATCACGCCCTGCTCCACCAGCGCCATCACACCCCACGAGGTGACCCACTTGCTGACGGACGCCATCTGGAAGACGGTCGAAGCATCGACCGGCTCGCCGATCGAATGGCTCCATCTGGAATAGACCTCACCATCGACCAGCAAGGCGATGGCGACGTTGCCGACCTGCGCTTCTTCCGCGTAGGCGGTGACGGCCCGCGCGAGACGCGCGACGTCGCCTCGCGGCGCCAGGGGCTGGTGCATCCAGCCGCCGAGAGTGGAAGCGACGACCGCCGCCGCCCAGATCGTCATCAGCGCGAGAACCCGCAAGGCGCCTGGAATCAGTCTGCGAATCGCGATCCTCCCGAAATTCTCAGCTCCCGCCGATGTCCACGTGTCGCAGGACGATGCGGTAGGCCAGGAAGCAGGCCTGGGTCAGCCCGTAGGAGAAGCCGATGATCAACAGGCAGTAGAAGAGGAACGAGCCGGGATCGGCGAAGTCGGCCGTCACCGGGAAGAGGATGAACCACAGCGTGAAGAAGGCGAAGTAGTAGTAGAGCTTCGCCCGCTCGTCGCCCTGGGGCCAGAAGGAGTTCTTTCCGAAGTGGAGTGCCAGCTCGTCGATGCGCGCCACGTCGACGGCCTCCTCCGGCCCCGGCTGCGGGGGGACGAAGTCGAGCAGGTAGGTCGTCCGGCTGTTGCGCGCGTCCCGGTTCGTCAACGGAAGGAATTTGAGGAAGGAAGGCATGGCGATCACCCCGAACAGGAACAGCCACGCCACGGCGATCATGATCTGACCGACGTCCGAGAAGAGCCGGCGCGACCGGTTCATCTCCCGGAGCTGCTCGAAGAGCGGATCGAACTCGAAGTCCAGCGCGCGGCCCACGATCGAGAGAAAGGCGTCGGTGGGAGGTGAGGTCGTTTCGCCCACGTTGAAGTAGCGGCTCACCAGGCAGAAGAGCCCGCACACCACGAGCAGCGTGATCTCCAGGTTGAATGTCCGATTGAGCGAGCTCAGGCCGAAGCGCCGCTCCGGGTCGTCGAAGCGGAGCACCAGGGAGGACTCCACGCTGCGCTCCTCGGATGCTTTGGACCGTCGGTAGATCAGCCGCAGGAACAGCAGGTTGTGCCGGAAGGTAATGCCCGTGACCAGGAGACCGATCACGAACACGGCAAACTGCGCGGAGTAGGCGACGAAGACCATCACCGCGTTTGCCAACCGCGAGACGCCGGCGACACCGAGCAGGTGGAAGTAGGTCCAGTCCGGCTGGGCCGGGCACGCCGTCGGCGCCGCGTGATCCACCAAGAAGAACGTCAAGCCGTCGAAGGCGTCGATGACGCTCATCAGCAGCGCGGCGGCCAGGACCAGCAGGAAGAGCTTCCCGTCCGACGCGATCCGGTCCAGCTCCCCACGCACACGCTCGCGGGCCGGGCCGGACGGAAATCGCGCCACCAGTGGGAGCTCCGGCGGGTTCCGGCCGATGAGCCGAGCGGCGTAGAAGCGGAGACCGAACAGGGCGATGGGAAGGAGCGCCGGGAACGCCAGCCAATTCGGGCGCATCATGTATCCGCGGAAGGCCGGGGCCTCGCACAGCGTGGCGTAGGGCGTGCCGGCGGTCGAGACGTCCCAGGCCGTGCCGGTCAGGAAGGCGACTCCGATCGGGGCGGCGCCCCAGAGGGCGAGCAGCAGGTAGGTGGTCCGGTCCGTTCCGTTCAGGAGCCGATCGCTGATGGAACCGAGGCGACTCATCTTCACCTTGCGCCGGACTCGCCCATTGCACCCCGCGTCGGTGGGGGAGAGGGTCCGCGTCTACGACTGGTTCAACTTCGTCCCCTCTTACGCGCGGGCGGTCTCGAGGCGCAGGCCGCCGTCGCCCGTGCGCGCGAGTCCGATCCGGTACTGCGGTTGGAAGCCGAGCTCGCGCTCGGCGCGGCTGGTGTCCAGCGTGAACCCGTAGCGAAGGTGTGGTCCGTCGAGGAGATCGCGAAGCGGGTTGCCCAGGAGCCGCCCCAGGCCGGCTCCGGCGGCGCGCAAGAGCAGTCCGGGCACGGGGAGGCAGGGGCGGCGCGTCCAGCGCCCCAGCACCGAGAGCGGAATTGCTTCGCGGCCGGAGAGGTTGAATGCCCCTGCGGCGTCGCTGTGGATGGCCGCCTGAACCGCGCGGGCTGCGTCCTTGTCGGAGATCACGGCGCAGAGCGGGTCGAAGCCGAGGGGGCGGAGCCGCGGTCCGGCTCGTCCCGCCAGTCCCGGATGCAGGTAGACGTAGCCGCCCGAGGCGACCACGGTGGGCAGGCGCAGCAGCGCGACACGCAGCCGGGGGTTTCCGATCTCGCCGTGGAAGAGCATGTCGCAGTCGATCCAGGGGCGCAGCCCGGGCGCGGGGTCGGGGCCCAAGTCGAGCTCGCTGGATTCGCTCAGGTGATTGGCGTTTCCGGGAGCCAGCCGGTAGACGAAGGCGCTCCCCACGACGACCAGCGAGCGAATCGAACGGGTCGCGAGCGCATGCTCCAGCACCAGGCGCGCCTCGCCGGCGCGCGAGGAGACATTTCCCGCCAGTGGAAGCCCTTCCGATGCGACGCCGTGCTGCGGAACGTGGATCACCGTGTCGATCTCGAGCTCGCGGAACTGGCTCGAGTGGAAGAAGTCCGACATCGGGCGATGCCTGGCCAGGTCGATGCGCGCGTAGGCGAAGCGCGGCGGGTCGCCGGCTCGGAAGGTGTCGAAGGCTCGCGGCGCAGCGTCCGCACCGAGGGCGAAGATGTTCCCGATCCGTTCGTCGTGCCAGAGCAGCTTGACGACGCGGCGTCCGAGCGGCTCGTCGGAATGCGTGACGAGAACGTTCCGCATCAGCGGCTCCGGTCGACCAGGCGCTGCACCGTACGCCGCACCTGGGCTGAGAGCTCATGAACCAGACGCGCGTCTTCCGCGGCATCGGGTTCGAAACGCTCGTGCAGCTGGATGGGTTCGCCGTATACGATTCGATAGTTCACCGGATAGGGCAGAAGACCGAGCGGTCCGAACCAGGGGAAGGTCGGCGTGATGGGGGCGACGGGAAGACCGAGCCAGCGCGCCAGAGGCTTCACGTCGTAGAGGATCGGCGCCTGGTCGTCGCTTCCCAGGATGGCGAAGGGAACGATCGGCGCCTGGGCTCGCAGCGCGTGCTCGACGAACCCCACGTGGAAGTGCTGGAGCTGATAGCGCTGGTTGATCGGTTTGCGGATCCCGTCGATCCCCTCCGGAAAGGTCAGCACCAGATTGCCCTCGCCGAGCAGGGCCGTGAAGTTCTCGTGCGTCCCGATCACCTGGCCCACGCGGGCGAAGAAGACGTTCACGAAGGGGAGCGTGCCCGCCCAGAGGTCGACGATGGCGCGCGCCAGGCGAGGCGGATCGGTGTGGAGGAAGATGTCCACCGCCGCCATCGCCCCGTCGAAGGGCAGAAGCCCTCCGTGGTTGGCTACCAGCACCGCTGCGCCGTCGGAGGGGATGTGTTGGTGTCCTTCACTGCGCACGCGGAAGTAGAGCCGATAGAGGGTGTAGAGGAGCGGAAACGCGCTTCGCACCGCCTTGGCGGAGAGACCGAAGTGGTCGTAGCTGCCCTCTGCGGGGAGGTCCTCGGCGAGCGCTTCGAGCCGCCGCCTGGCGTTCGCGTCGAGCATCCGCTCCAGGACTCCGGCCGGAGGCGGCAGCTCGATCTCGGACAGGGCTGGCTCTTCATCCAGGTCGACCACCGGGGGGGTGTGGGGAAACTCCCGGACTGCGGCGCCCGCACCGGCGGCGGCCGATTCCTGCGAGGCGCCGGAAGCTGTTTTGCCTTTCAACAACCGCTCGGCGGCGTCGAGCCATTCTTCGAGGGGGTCGCCATCGTTCAGCGCTTCGAAGGGATCCGACCCGAGCGCGGGCCCCGGTGAGGGGGGCTCGATGTCGGGCTTCTTTCCGTCACCCGGGGCGCGACCGATGCGCTCGTCGAACTTGCTCACTCCGGCCCTCCTCCCGCAACGGGGCAGCGCGCCTCGAGCTCTTCGGCGAGAGCCGCGAGCGCGTGGGCTCCGCGGTTGCCCGGGGCGTATTCGAAGACCGAGAGGCCACGGGACTGGGCCTCGTCGATTTTGACGTGGAAGCCGACCACCGTCTGGGCGATCTCCTTGGGGAAGTGCGACTTGAGCTGCTCGAGCACCTCGTGGGCCAGGCGCGTACGCCGGTAGAAGGTGGGCACGACCATGGTGATGCGAAGGCCCGCGTGGCCATAGCGCGTGCGTACGGTCTGGATCGTCTGTATCAGCTGGGCACAGCCGTCGAGGGCCAGGAAGGTGAGCGGAACCGGGATGACGATCTCGTCCACGGCCCGCAGCACGGTCAGGGTGAGCGTGCTGAAGGAGGGTGGGGAGTCCACCAGCACGTAGTCGTAGCGGTGCAGCTCCGGGGCGTCCGCGAATCGGCGCGCGAGTCTCCCCGTCGGATCCGGATCATCCCCGGCGAAGGTCGGCGCCAGGCCGAGGACCTTGTTGGCGAGAATCAAGTCGAGGTTCGCGATCCGCGACGGAACCATGGGCAGCTCCGCTCGGGGCGCGAGCTCCTCCGCCGCCGACTCCGCATCGATCGGTCCCTCCTCGAGGACGGCGTCGAGGAGAAGATCCAGCGCCGAGCGCCCCATAGAGGGGGGCTTTGCCCCCAGAACCTTCCCGAGCTGTCCTTGGGGATCCATGTCGATGGCGAGCACACGACGTCCCCGCCTGAGCGCAAGGTAAGCCCCGAGGTTCGCGGTCAGCGTCGTCTTCGCACTGCCGCCCTTCTCGTTGAGAAACGCGATTCGCCGCTGAATGGCGCGTCCCCTCATGGGCGCGAGGTCCGTCCACCAAGGTGGCCGGGTTGGAGCGGGATCCCCACCCTTTCCCTACAGGCGGGGCGCGATCGTGTCAACAAGGAGTCCCCTCGATCGGGCTGTTTCGCGCCGATCGGGCTCTCTACCGAGAGTTCTCTGCCGAGAAGTTGGACACCAGCTGTAGGTCCGGGAGATCTTCCTCGGTCAGTATCAGGAGGCCTCAGGACTTCGTGGTCAGCTCACCTTCGTGAGCCTTCAGGAAGGAGCGGATCTCGGGCTCCATGTCGAGGATGCGGTTCCACTCCTCGACGTAGAAGGTGATGGGGAATCTGCGGATGCCGTAGAGCGAGGCCCCGCCCTTCTCGCTGACTTTCAGATAGACGGCCCTGGTCTGCTTGGCCTTCTCGGCCGCGAGCTGGGCCTCGAGCTCCGCGATCCGCCGCTCGTAGTCTTGTTCGTTCTCCGACATCGGGTCGAATCCTCCCACTCGATGTGCTGTCCCGGCCTCGGGGTGCTCGGCCGACAGGGGTAGGATGCCTCATTGACCCGCGGGGGTCCATAGCTAAAGCTCCCTTTACAGGTAAGGTTACCCTGTAGCCGGCGTTCTCGATTCCTCGGCTGCCGACACAGGGCATCGGCGTCCCTCCCCCCGCGGCCTCTCTGATTCAAAGGGGGGGGCCGGTCCGGAATATCTCCGCACTCTCGCACTCGAAGACTTCCGCCATGGACGAGGCGGCGGCAGCGGCTTCGGGCGACGAGTACCAGCACCGCCAGGCATTCCCGTAGCGTTCGAAGTCGGGCGACGAGCCTTCGATCCAGAGAGTGGTCGCCCGCGCGTCCGTGGCCGCGTGCGGAATCTTCTCGCGGCTCAGGTCACCCTCTGGCCGAGGATCTCCTGGTAGAGATCGATGTACTGATCGACGGTTCGCGCGATGGTGAACCGCTGGGAGCTGTCGATCATCACCCGCCGCAGGATCCTGGCGCGGGTCCGGAGAGGCCGCTTGTAGAAGGCGAGCGCTTCGCGAATCCCCTCGACCAGCCCCGCCACCTGGTACTCCCGGAAGACGAAGCCGTTTCCCTTCGATTCAGTCAGGGGTTCCACGGTGTCCGCCAGCCCGCCGGTCCTGCGCACGATCGGGAGCGTCCCGTAGCGGGGTCCCTCGACCTGGGGAATGCCGCAGGGCTCGTAGAGGGAGGGACAGAGGATGAAGTCTGCCCCCGCCTTGCCGAGCTGACTCAGCTCGCGCGAGAAGGAGTGATAGGTCACCCGTCCCGGGAAGGCGTTCATCAGCCGCTGGCAGGCGTACACGTGGTCGAGCTGTCCGTTCGCGACTACGGCGAACTGGGCCGTGGGGCTGTCCTTGATGATGAAGGGGATGGCGGCCAGCATCAGCTCGACCCCCTTCTGGGGAGAGACGAGCCGGTGCGGCCAGAAGAAGAGCGGCGCCTCGGGGTCGGCGTGGAGCTTCATCTGGCCCTGGAAATGCAGCTTGTTGAGCTGCTTGCCGCGCACCATGTCGCGGACGTCGTACTTGCGGTGAATCAGGGGATCGACCCGCGGATCGGCCGTCGGCATCGGCGCGTTCAGGATGCCGCTGGCCGCGCCCTCCTTGAATCGGTCGGCGATCACGCGGCGAACCGGCCCGGGGATCAGGTCGTAGGGCGAAAACGCGCCTTCGGCGATCTCGCGCAGGAAGGTCGGGCTCACCGTGTTGATACGGCTCGCGGCGAAGAGGCCCGACGTCAGGAAATCCACGCGGTTCAGCCGAAAGTTCAGCTCGGCACTGGGGAACGAGTCGGGGTGCCGCTCGAAGTAGAGGTGCTTGGTGAACGGACCGACCTCGATTCCCTGCTCGTGCAGGGTCTCCGGTGTCTCCAAGGCGGTGAAGATGTTGTGGACGGTGATCAGGCTGGGGATCCCCCGGCTCCGCGCCGCCGACGGAAGCAGGCCGGTCATCCAGTCGTTGCAGTGCACCAGAATCTTCTCGTTCCGGCTCCTGAGTGTCGGCAGCAGGCCGTAGAGGATCCCCTGCTGGAAGGCGATGGCCCGGAGCACCATCAGGCGATCTCCCCGGGTCTGCTCCTCGTAGACCCGATTGGCTCCGTCGAAGAGCCCGTAATCGATGAAGTGGATGCGCTGGACCTCCTGAACGCCCCGAATCATCGCCCGGTACTCGTCGTCGCTGATCTTCCCCAGCCTCGCGAAGAGATTCCGGTAGTGCGGAAGGGTGACGTGAACGTTGATCCCCCGCTGGTAGAGCTCGGTGACCACGGCTGCGGAGATGTCCGCCAGGCCCCCGCCGTCGCCGGTCCCGATGAAGTTCGAGAGGTTCCCCATGTGCTCGGGCAGCGAGACGATCTCGGGAGTCGCGACGAGCACCAGGGGGAGCTCGAGATTCCTGGAGATTGCCGGGGGAGAGCGCTCGGCGAGAATCTCGTCGAGACCCGAGCGAAGCTCCTTCCAGTCGGCCATGAGGTCCGGGCGTTCGGGCGAGAGCGCCTCGAGCGACTTCTCGAATCGCTCCACCGCGCTCCGGACGGCGGGCGCCGACGGCTTCTCTCGTGAGTCCGACATTTCGTGTAGCTGCCCCCGGGCTAAAGAAGCGGATGGCCGTCGCGGCCCACCCGCTTCTGGATCGAGACCCTGCCGAGGTGGATTATAGTCGCGGCTGGCCGAATCCCCCTCGCCAAGGCGCGCTCTTTCTTGCAGCACGGAGTCTCTCGGACGTGGGCAAAAGAGCCCGGTGACGCCACCGGGTGGGCCGGGCGATCGTGGCGCGAGGGCCGAGGGCCTCGGCTTCACCGGGACCGGGACGGAGCCCGGGGAGTGGCTCGGGGAGTCCGCGTCTCGAGCGCGGCGTCGATGATCGAGATCAGCCGGTCCTCCTCCTGGCTCGTCAATCCCTGTCCGAGGTAGGCGGCGGCCATCGGCGGGCCCCAGTCGTCCAGCTGCGCGCGCCTCTGAGGGCTGTACTTGAAGTACCTTCGCAAATACAGGGACAGGAACACCCTGCGAACGACCTCGATCAATCCCCTGGTGAGCGTTCCCACCGTCGATGGGATGTCGACCACGCGAAACAGGAGAGAGGTCCCCGCCACGTCGGCGAGTGGATGGCCCCGGGTGACGCTCATCCAATCGATCACGATCGGGCCTCGCCTGGTCATCAGGATGTTGTCGGGATGGTAGTCACCGTGGCAGATCGCCTCGCCGGCGGGCAGCTGGTCCAGCTTTCCGAGCAGCTGCGTCCTGACTTGATCGGTGAGGCGAGGAGCCGCCCGGAGCAGCCCGGCGAGCAGATCCCGTCCGGAAGGCAGCTCCTCCAGGGTGCGGCGGTGCATTGCCAGGTGCAGATCGGCGAACTGGTGTGCAGCGGAGACGAGCCGCCAAGGATGCCGTAAGACGTCTTCCAGCATCGAAGGGCCATCGATTCGCTCGTAGACGATGCCCAGCCTTCCCTCCACCTCGACGATGTCGCCCGCCGCCGGGCTGGCCAGGCCGGCCTCGTGCACCACCCGGGCCACCCGAGCTTCCTGGTGGATCCACTCCACCGGCCAGGTGGTGAAGAAGAGCTTGAGGACCTGGAAATCTCCCCAGGCGTAGACCTCGGCAGTACGGCCCTGACCGAGCAACGGTCCCTTTCGCATGGATGCCACTCCCGTTCCGATCGGTCTGCTTCATGGTAGAGAATCGACGGGTTCGACAACGAATCGGCCGGTGTGAGATGATTCCGGCTGGCCAAGGAGCGCGCATGCCCGGAGATGACGGAATTCGGCTGGCCCGCTCGGGTCCCTTCCTGGCGCCCTCGAAGCTCTGCGATGTCGATCACCCCAGTATCGGGGAGACGGCCCTTTCTCTGGTCCGATCCTGCAAGTCCCAAAGAGAGAAGGCCATCGGGGTCTTTCACTTCGTCCGAGATGAGATCCTCTATCAGATGTGCCAGTTCAGCGACACTGCGTCGGATACCTTGGCGTCGAAGCGGGGACACTGCTACCAGAAGGCGAATCTGCAGATCGCGCTGCTGCGCTCTCTCGGCATTCCGGCCGGCTTCGTCACCCAGCGGATCGACCCCGGTGTGCTGAGGCCCTTCCTCTCGGACCAGGCGATGAGGATTCTCGGCAAGCGCACGGCGCACGCCTGGGCGTGTGTATTCCTGGACGACAGATGGATCGGCGCCGATGCGACCTTCGACAGGCCGCTGCTGGACTTCGCGCTCGACGATCACTGGCAGATGCAGGAAGTCTGGGACGGGATTCGGGAAGTCACCCTCCCGGAGCATCTTCTGATCGGCGCGCCGTCGCAGCCCCGCGCCGTCCTCTACGGTCTCGAGGAGCTTCCCGACCCCACTCCGGAGCCGACACTGCTCGTCTTGAACCAGCGTCTGGCGGCGATCCGGGCGCAGATGGAGGCTCGTGGCCCGGTGGAGCCCGCGGGATACACAGCTTGAGTCGCGGCCGAAGCAGAGCGCGCAGAAGACGAACCTGGAAGCGACGCCTCTTGTGGCTGCTCTTCAATGTCGTAGCCCTGGTGGGCCTGCTCGGTGTGGTCCTGGTACTCCCGTGGCGCTGGATCGCGCCCCCGACGACGGCGTTCATGGTGCGCGCGCAGCTCGATGCGAAGGGCGCTGGGAATGCGACGGTCCATCATCGCTGGCTGCCCTGGGAGGAGATTTCACCTCAGCTCGCCATCGCGGTGGTGGCAGCGGAGGATCAGAAGTTCCCCTCGCACCACGGCTTCGACTTCGAGTCGATTTCGAAGGCCGTCCGGGACCGGTTCAGCCGCCCGCGCGGAGCTAGCACGATTTCCCAGCAGGTGGCAAAGAACCTGTTTCTGTGGCGCGAACGCAGCTTCTTTCGCAAGGGGCTCGAGGCCTGCCTGACAGTGCTGATCGAGGGCCTCTGGCCGAAACGCCGGATCCTGGAGATCTACCTGAACGTCGCCGAGTTCGGGCCCGGCGTCTTCGGTGCGGACGCCGCGAGCGAGGTGCTCCTCGGCAAGAGAGCGGGGCAGCTGACGCTCCCGGAAGCGGCGCTGCTGGCGGCGGCGCTCCCGAGCCCCGGGCGGATGTCTCCCGCCCATCCCTCCGATTACCTCCGCAAGCGGGCCATCGAGATCGAGGACGAGGTGCGCAACCTCGGCGGGACTGACTACCTGATCGATCTCTGAGCGGCCGCGCTCGGAGCGATCGCTCTCCACTGCCCATGGACATGATGGGATGAAAGAGGGGATTGAACCCGATGCGGCATCTGGATACTTTGGATTCGGATCGGAGGTCTCGCGGTGGCGGTGTCGACCGCCGAGAGGCGGGCTCACGGCCCGGGGTCTCCGGTCCACTTCAATGGGCTCGACCAGGGGTGAGGGCCGTGAAGGAAGGCACCGAGATCCAGCTTCCCGCCTGGTCGCCACGCGTCAGCAAGTCGAAGATCGCCCGCCTCTTCACGAGCCTCGGAAAGGGCATCGTGGACGAGGAGCTGATCGACGAGGTGGGCTTCGCGCTGCTGGCGCGAAGCGAGAGCGTCCTCGCCGCCACCGAGGCCGGCGAGGGACGCGGTGCACGCTGTCCGGGCTGCGACTCCCTGGTGGCGTTCACCACCTGGCGGGACGAGGACCTCGAGTGCGGGCGCTGCGGCTGGAGATGCCCGAAGCACGCCTACAGGAAGACGATGAAATACAAGCATCTCTTCGCCGGAGGGATGAAGCCCTTTCTGGAGGAGTTCGTCCGGGAGTTTCCGCGCGCGCGGACCCATTCGGACCGCTTCATAATGATCGACACGCTGATTCACCGGTATCACTGGCAGTACGTCGGGAAGCCAAGCCGTCCGGGCGCCTGCTGTCTGATCGAGGGAAAGCTCAAGGACATCATGCCGTTCCTGGACGCACTGAGCTACGGAGACAACCTCCCGGAGGACGTGCAGGCCACTCGCGAGGAGTGGCGCAAGGTCTGGCGCGATTCACGCTGGAACCGCTCGAGGTCCTAGCCTGCTAGCGCGCATCCCTCCCGGGCTGGCTGCCGCGGACGCCGAAGGGCTTCCAGACCAGGATCAGCTTCGGCAGGAGCGTCAGTGCGGCCAGCAATGCGATCAGCATGGCGAGTCCCGTCAGCACACCGAAGTAGATTGTCGGAAGGAAGTTGGAGAGCATCAGAATCGAGAACCCGAAGATGATGGTCATCGAGGTGTAGAAGATCGCCCTTCCGATGTTGGCGTGACAGATGCGCAAGGTCTCGGTGTAGTCGCCGCTCCCGCGGAATTCTTCTCGGAAGCGATAGATGTAGTGGATGCCATTGTCCACCGCGATCCCGATGGTGATGGCGGCGATCGTGATCGTCATCACGTCCAGTGGAATCCCGATCAGACCCATCAAGCCGAGCACGACGGCGGCTGCCAGCAGGTTGGGGACGATACCGATGATGGCCAGCCGCGCCGAGCGAAATAGAATCAGGAACATGATGGCAATGCCGAACATCACCGTTCCCACGCTCGATATCTGGGACCTGAACAGGCTCTGAAGCATGTTGTTGTACAGGACCAGGGTTCCGGTCAGCTTTGCCTCTCTGTCGGTGAGTCCCAACTTCTCCCGAAAATCGCGCCGAATCCTCTCCAGCAGCTGCTTCCTGCGCAGCCCCTCGGTCGTGTCGTGGATCCGCAATTGGATCCGGGCTTCGTTGTACTCGAAAGAGAAATACGGATCGACCAGGGTCTTCCTGATTTCGTCCGGCAGCTTCTTGTAGAGGAGCGCCAGCTCCTGGCCATCGAGCTCCTGGCCGTCGTTGAGCTCTTCTGCGACCCGGATGATCGACGCCAGAGACAAGACCTTGCCGACCTCCGGAAGGCCGTCCAGATAGTCGTGGACCGCCTTGATCCGGTCGATCTTGAAGGGCGTGAACCAGTATGCGGGATCGGCGGAGACATCGAGATCCCAATCGTCGGCGTAGTCTTCATCGTCTTGGAGAGCCTCTCCATCCTTCTCGGCGCCGGCGGAATCCGCGTCGAACTCGAGCAGCACCTGCATTGGCGTGGTGCCTCCCAGCTTCGTGTCGATCAGCTTCATTCCCCGGGAGATCTCGGTGTTCTCCCTGAAATAGTCGGTGAAGCTGTTCTCGACGGTGAGCCGGGAGATCCCGACCCCGCTCAGGATTGCGAGCAACCCCGCCGTCGCCAGGATCGCGGTGCCATGTCGTTCGGTGATTCTCGCGAGCCTTCTCGTGATCAGGACTTCCTCTCGGCCCGGGTCCTCGACTCTGGGCTTCGGGAGCAGCATCAGAATGGCCGGGAAGAGCGTGAAAGAGGTGAGGAAGGCCACCGCCAGGCCGACGCTCATCATCCAACCGAAGTCCCTCACCGGCTTGATGTCGCTGAAGACGAGAGAGCTGAAGCCGATGATGGTGGTCAGCGCCGTGTAGAGACACGGCCAGACCATCCTCCTGAGCGTGGTCGAGACCAGTGCGGCGTGGCTTTCCTCGGGCATGCCCCGGAGCAGCTGGGTGTACCTGACGGCCAGATGGATGTTCATGGAGATGGTGATGATCAACATCAGCGCCAGGAAGTTCGACGAGATCACGGTGACTTCCCAGCCGATTAGGCCCAGCATGCCGACCATGACCGCGCTCGCGTAGAAGCAGCTCAGCAGCGGAAGGACCACCCAGCGGATCCTTCGAAAGATCAGGGTCAGGACGAGGACGACAAACAGCAGCACACTGGCACCGAAAACGATCAGGTCGTTCCTGACGAAGGTGATCATGTCGTCCCCGACCATCTGCATCCCACCCAGGTGCAGCTCGCCGTACTCCCGGTAGCCGTCGATGGTCGAGCGGATCTCTTGGATCGTCTGGTGGTTCCGATCGCCCGACACCTTGCGGGCTTTGTCGTACGCGTCCGAGAGGCTCGCCAGCTCAAGTTCCTTCTCGGGGCCCAGCTGCCCCGATCCCTTCTCGATCAGCAGCTCGTTTCGCGCCGCCTGAAGAGCCTCGAAGTGCTCGTCTCGCTTCAGGTTGACCAGCACGGCGGTCGTCTGACCGTCGCTGCTGATGATCAGGTCCTGGTAGATGGGGCTACTGGTCAGCTCCTCCACGGCCCGCTGCCGGTCGACGGTCGGAGATTCCAGTGTCTGGACATGGCCCGCCATCTCCTGAAGCGGCACGTCCGAGCTCTTGACCAGCGGGGCGTCGAGAATGCTCAAGACGGAGTCGACGTTCTCGACTGCGCGGAGCGCGTCTCGCAGCTGTCCCAGATGCGAGAGGGATTCGTCCGAGAACAGGTCACCGAATGCGTCGAAGGTGACGATCAGGACCGACGGGGTCTTGTAGCGGGCGTAGACCTGGCGAAGCAGGAGGAGATCCTTGTCGTTCTCCAGCAGCAGGGAGTCGGCCGAGGCATCGAGCCCGAAGTCCTTGGCGTGGTAGGAGAAGAAGGCGAGCAGTGCGAGCAGGACGGCAAGCGTGGTCCGCGGGCGAGCCAGGATGAAGCGGTGATAGGCATCGGACAGCCGTGCAGCGAGGCGGGCCATCCGCGCATGTTACATGGGCGAAGATCCGCGGCAAAGCTGGCTGCGCCGGCGCGGAAGGTCCGATGCGCGGCGGGCCTGCGCTCTTGGGCCTGATCAGGAGTGCCTCGCCGCTAACCCCGGATCATGATCAGCAGCATCTTGAAGCGCTCGATGGCCTTGACTGCGTGGGGAACGCCGGCGGGCATCAGCACCGTCTCACCGGCCTGCGCGAAGACGGATTCACCGCCGATCACCAGCTCTGCGCGGCCATCGAGCAGCTGGACGTGGGCGTCGAAGGGGGTGGTGTGCTCGCTCAGCTCCTCGCCCTGGTCGAAGGCGAAGACGGTGAGTGTGCCGGCCTTGGACTTGACCAGCGTCCGGCTCACCACCGCGCCGGGAGCGTAGTCGAGCAGCTCGGCCAGCCTGGTGGGCACAGCCGGCTCCAGGGCGCCTTTGGATCGTTCGGGTTTGGGTTCGCTCACGCCGCCCTCCTTGCTTCTTCGTACTGTCAAGATACACGAGGTCAGCATCCCCAGGGGGTCGCGATGGCGCCACTCGTCCGGGTGCAAGGATCCCGGCAACCACCCGACCCGCCGGGGTTTCGCGGCTGCCTTCGAAATCCCCTACAGCGGGGGCGCAGGATGGCCGAACCGTTACAGGATGAGTTCTGCACCCTCGGTGCTGCTCCTCGACGACGGGGAGCTCGACCACGTCCACCGCATGCTCAAGCGGCTCGGCGCGGACTACGTTCGCCTCCAGAACCGGCAGATCCGGAAAGTCGTCGAGAAGCCGCGCGATCTTCTGATCTCGTCGTGCGAGCGAACCCTGGAGATGCCGGAGCTGGAGTCGAGCGAAGACACCCCTTTCGAGCCCGTCTGGGTCTGCGTGCACGGCCAGGATTTCCTTCCGCTGCGCGAGCGCCTGCGGGGGCTCGGGGTCCACTTCCTCGTCCACTCGGCGCTCGACCAGGAGTCCCTGCGTCTCTTCCTGCTCCAGCTTCTCTACCAAGGTCCGAATCAGCGGAAGCAGCTGCGGCTTCCTCTCGGCGACCGGATCGAATGCGGGGTGGTCGATGCCGAGCTCGAGGTGGGAAAGCTGGTCGACCTCACCTCCGGCATGGGCCGCATCATCTCCCCGAGCACGGCCGAGCCGGGTGCGACCATGAGGATCGTCCTCCCCGAGGCACTGGGCGGAAAGGAGAAGCTCGAGCTCCGCGGCCCGGTGCTCCGCTCTGCGGAGTGCGAGTCCCGCGCGGGCGAGCCCGCCTTCTCCATCCTGGTTCGGTTCGACGGCCTCGAGGGCGAGGCGCGAGCCCAAGTCGATCGGCTGGTGAGCGGAGAGCAGATCGGCACTCGCGTCACGCCGCTGGCCGAGCGGCCGCTGCGGAAGCCCGAGGCGGCTACGCCCGAGCCGTCCGCCGGGGTCCAGGAGCCGCCGACTCAGGAGGAGGCTGCCCCGGCAACGTCTCTCCAGCGTCATCCGCGCTGGGAGTATCACCGGCGGGTCGACGTCCTGGATTTCGACGATCTGGACGCCTCCCAGACTGCACTGGGGCGCGACCTCTCCCTTGGTGGCGTTCGCATCGCCGGACACTCCGAGCTGGAAGTGGGAGCGCAGGTCACACTCGCTCTCTACAGCGGTCCGCGCGAGGAGCCGGTGGTCCTCGAGGCGACGGTCTTGCGCGACGACGGCGAAGACGGCGTGGCGCTGGTCTTCAACTCGGTCTCGGACAGCCAGCTGCGCCAGATCCAGAGGATCTGCTCCACACTCCCGCCCCTCGAATCCCTGCGCGAAGGCGGCGAAGAGCCCGAGCGCGTGGTCGTCGCACAGGTCACCCGCGCGCAGCGTTAGCCCTCCATGCTCACCCGGTCGCTGAGCTCTGGCGCCGAGACCGCCAGATTTCCGGTGACTTCGGGACCGCCAATCGGGGATACTGGCTCCGGTCCTGCCGGAGGAGAGCCAGCGATGCAGATGCACTTCGCCTCGGTCTGGGAGGCGATCGCGGACGAGATCCCCGATCGGACCGCGCTCGTCCACGGCGAGGTGCGGCGGACCTGGCGCGAGTTCGAAGACCGGGCGGCGCGCCTGGCCCGGGCGCTCCAGCAGCGCGGTGTCGGTCCCGACTCGAAGGTGGCCCAGTACCTCTACAACGGCAACGAGTACCTGGAGAGCTGCTTCGCGGCTTTCAAGCTCGGCGCGGTTCCGATCAACGCGAGCTACCGATACCTCGAGGAGGAGCTGGTCTACTTGCTCGACAACGCGGATGTCGAGGTACTGTTCTTTCACGGCGCGCTGGGCGAGCGGGTGGCCAAGGTGGTGGACCGGCTCCCGAAGCTGCGGGCGATCGTCCAGGTCGATGACGGCTCGCCCCAGGTCGATGGTGCGCTTCGCTACCAGGATCTGCTCTCCGCCAACCAGCCGGCCGAGCGCATCCCGCGAGCCGAGGACGGGCTCTACATGCTCTACACCGGCGGCACCACGGGCATGCCGAAGGGAGTGATGTACGACGTCGGTGCCTTCACCGCGGCCTTGATGCTGGGGCATGCCTTCCGTGGCGTGCCGGTTCCCCAGACCGCCGAGAGCGTGCTGCCGAACGTCCGCAAGATCCACGAGATGGACAACGCTCCCGTCGCGCTCACCGCCTGTCCGCTGATGCACGGGACGGGTCTCTGGCTGGGCGCCTTCGTGACCTTCAACATGGGGGGAACGCACGTCTCCATGGAGGGCACCTCGTTCGACGCGCACCGGCTCTGGCAGACCACCCAGCGCGAGAGGGTGACCGACATCGTGATCGTGGGGGACGCCTTCGCCAAGCCGATGCTGCGGGCGCTCGAGGAGGCGGAAGCTCGCGGCGAGCCCTACGACATCTCTTCGGTGAAGCTGATCATCTCCTCCGGCGTGATGTGGACGTCATCGGTCAAGCAGGCCTTGCTGGAGCGGAACGAGATGGCGCTGGTCGACGTCATGGGCTCTTCCGAGGGCGCCATGGGCCAGAACGTCAGCACGCGCGAGCTTGCACCGGAGACGGCGAGGTTCCGGCTCAGCGAGGCCGCCAAGGTCTTCACCGAGGACGACCGCGAGGTCGAGCCGGGCTCCGGCCAGGTGGGCATGATCGCGCACACCGGGGTCGTTCCCCTCGGCTATTACAAGGATCCCGAGAAGAGCGCCCGCACCTTCCGGACCGTGGAGGGCGTGCGCTACGCGTTCCCGGGCGACTTCGCCACGGTCGAGGCGGACGGCTCGATCACGCTGCTCGGGCGCGGCTCGGTCTGCATCAACTCGGGCGGCGAGAAGATCTTCCCGGAGGAGGTCGAGGAGGCCGTCAAGCTCCATCCCGCCGTCTACGACTGCCTGGTGGTCGGGGTGCCCGACGAAAAGTTCGGGGAGGCGGTGACCGCCGTGGCATCGCTGCGGACTGGCCAGGCGGCGAACGAAGCCGAGATCCTCGCCAACGCCCGCGGGCACCTGGCGAGCTACAAGCTCCCCAAGCGGATCCTGCTCGTCGAGGTGGTTCGCCGCGCTCCCAACGGAAAGGCCGACTACGCCTGGGCCAGGGAGCACGCCCGGGCGTCGCTCGGTCTCGGCTGAGTCCACGGGCGGAGACGGCGGTGAGTGAGCAGGGGCCTCGAGCGACGTTTCGCAATCCCAGCGAGGCCGACGGGCCGCAGCTCCTGGACCTGCTGCAGAGGGCCTTCCACCGATGGCCGCAGTTCGAGCTGGAAGCTACCCCCCTCGATCACGTCTGCTGGAAGATGCGGAGCGATCCGATCGCCGTGCGACACCAGTGGGTCGCCGTCATCGATGGAAAGATCGTCGCAATGATGCTCAGGATCGTGCGCAGGGTCCGGGTGAAGGGGCGGGATTACCTCGTCCGCGACGGCGTGGATGCCGCGATCGATTCGCGCTACGAGGGACAGAGACTGATGGGCGCGATGCTCGACCATAGCCTGGAGAGCACCAAGGGATCCGAGATCGAGCTCACCTTCTCGTTCACCTCCAATCCACGGATGGAGCGCCGAAGTCTCCGCCTCGGATTCAAGCCCCTCGACAACCCCATCCAGGCGCTCGAGAAGCCCTGCCGGGCGCGGGCGATCGCGGCCCGCCGCAGGGAGAAATACGGTGGGCGTCTGCCCAACCCGCTGGCGGCGCTCGGCATCTCACTCCGGACCGCGTGGAACGGGTTCCGACATCCGCCGCACTTGCGCCGGGTGGGAGGGACGTGGTCGATCGACACCCTGGAGCGATTCGACGACCGCACCGATCGGTTCTTCGACGAAGCCGCCCGGCCCTTCGACTTCCTGGTGGTCCGACGCCAGGGCTACATGAACTGGCGGTACTGCGACCCGGCCGCGGCCCGCTTCACGGTCAGGGTCGCGAAGCAGGAGGGGAGCATCCTCGGGTACCTGATTCTCAAGATCAGCGAAGGCGAGGGGTACATCGCCGACATCCTGGTGCTGCCCGGGCGGGTCGACGTGGCGCGGTCCCTGATCGAGGATGCCCTCCGGTGCTTCCGCGAGGCCGGCGCCGAGCGGGTCAACTGCTGGATGGTCGCCCGACACCCGTACAACGGCATCCTGCGGCGCTACGGATTCATGGACTCCGGGAAGAAGATCATCTTCACCTATCGGGCCGAGAGCCTCGACGACGAGGTCCTCGCCTTCGTGGCCGAGGCCGGGGCGCGACTTCATCTCACCCAGGGCGACTCGGACTGGGTCTAGCTGAGGGGCCCATGAGTCTTCAGACGCTGTTGGCGGCCCGTGAGGAGCGCCGGTACGAGCGGTCATGGAATGCTTCGACGCAATGACAGCCCGAGGACGGTGAGCGCGACGGCGAGAACGCCGGGCCAGTCGCCCAGACGCGTGTAGAGCGTGCGGGCCTCGCGCGGATGAACCACGGCGCGCAGGCTCTCCCGTGTGAGCAGGCCCGTGCGCGCGACCACCCGGCCCGCCGGGTCCACCACCGCGCTCACTCCGCTGTTCGTGGCGCGCACCAGCCACAGGCGGTGCTCGACCGCCCGCAGCCGAGCCAGGGCCAGGTGGATCCAGGGCTCCTGGGAGTCGCCGAACCAGGCGTCGTTGGCGAGGGTCACGATCAGGTGCGGCCGCGCCTCGCGCACCATGCGGCGCACGAAGTCCGGGCGCACCGCCTCGTAGCAGATGGGCGTGGCGATGCGGAGCGCCCCCAGTCGCAGTGGCGGCGTGGTGTCGGCGGCGCGGAAGTCCTGCACGTGCGGGAAGAACGCCGCGACCCGGGGCACCACTCCTGCGAAGGGCGCGAACTCGGCCAGCGGGATCAGCAGGTTCTTGTCGTAGGCGTCGCGGATGACACCGTCGGCGGACACCAGCAGCGCCGAGTTGGCCGAGACGCGGCGGCCGCCTTCCTCCCACACCGAGGTGCCGCCGAACAGGATCGGCACCGTGATGTCCTCTCGGATCGGTTGGCCGTCGAGCGGCAGCGGACGCCGCAGGCCGCGCACGTACGCCGTCTCGGGCCACACGATCAAGTCGAGCGGACCCTCGGCGAGGAGCTCGCGAGTCTGCGCGAGATGGCGACGGTGGCCGAGCACGCCCTGGGTGCGCTTCTCCATCAGGCCGAGGTTGGCCTGCACCACGCCCACCCGGAGCGCGGATGCCTCGGCGCTCTCTCGCGCGATCGCCGCGGTGCGCAGGTGCCCGTAGCCGAGCGCCAGCAGCACCAGGGTGGCCGCCACCGCGCCCGGGACCACGGGCAGGTGACGCTCACCGCGCAGCCACGCCCAGACGCCGTACGCGGCGACGTTCAGCACGCCGACCAGGGCGCTCAGCAGGAGCGGACCGCCCAGGTCGGCGATCTGCACCAGCGGCGATGCCAGCACCAGCGCCGCGCCGGAGTAGACGGGAAAGATCTGCGGCTGGAGCCACTCGACCGCCAGCAGCGGGGGGACTCCGGCCATAGCCAGGGGCCACCCCCGCCTGCGAAGCAGCTGGAACAGGATCGCGTAGGCGACGAATCCCAAGGTGAACCACGCGCCGTATCCCAGCCAGAGGACCGCTCCCACCAGAAGGTTTTTGTCGAGAAAGAACTCGACGAGCCGCCATAGCCAGGGGTAGCCGCCGGCGTAGGCCACCCCGCCGAAGACGAGACCGGCGAAGGCCGAGGCGCCGAGCCCGAGCGGGCGGATTTGCTCGAGTGCGCGCCAGAGCGGCACCAGGAACACGGCGATCAGCGGCCAGGCGCCCCAGCCCACGTAGCCGAGGAAGTAGAGGACGCCCCCGCCGGCGGCCACGGCGAACGCGCGCCAGCCATGGGCCGGTCTCACGTCGCGGGGGCGGAGGCGGGGCCGCGCTCCAGGCAGGGTCCCGTGCCGGGTGCGGCCCGATCCCGCGCGGTGCGCCCCTCCTGGTCGCGGAGTGAGGGGTCGGCGCCGTGAGCGAGCAGCAGCCCGGCCATCCCGCCCAGGCCCTTGGCGCAGGCCGCGATCAGAGGCGTGTCGCGGAAATGGTCGCGCACGTTCACCTCTCCGCCCTCCGCGATCAGGAATGTCACCACCTCCGCGTGGTTCCCGAGCACGCCGTGGAAGAGCGGCGTGCGTCCCTGACGGTCGGCGCGGTCGGCCGCCGCTCCTTGCGATACGAGATAGCGGACGATGTCGAGACGGCCCCGGCCGGCGGCGAAAGAGAGCGGCGTGCGCCCGCCGAGATCGGCCTCGTCGACGGCCGCACCGCGCTCGTGAAGGTATTGCACGAGGGCGAGGGAGCCGGCATCGCGCGCCGCCAGCAGCAGCGTCGAACGGCCCAGATCGTCCTTGGCGTCGACGCTCGCGCCGAGCTCGAGCGCGCGCTCGACGGTGGCGCGGTCGTCTTCGCGCACCGCCTGCAGGAGGCGCTGATCCAGGGTAAAGGGCTGGGGATCGAGGGGCTCGCCGGTTCCCATCAGGATGTTGCGCCCGGATGCCCCGCCCGGGGACTCGCTCGGTACGCCCGTCGGCGTCGCGGCAGCGCTCTCGGGCGGGGACGGCTCGGAGGGAGGCTCGGCGTGACCGCCCACCGCCTGCATCACCAGGAGGGCGAGCCCGCCGCAGCAGAGGGCGAGGGCGTACTTCATCGCTTCTCCCGGCGCTCGGCGCAGGCCACGCGAGCGCCGGGGGCCACCTGCGGGCCCCCGGCGGGCTTCGCGCGCGAGACGATCAGCCTCCGCTGATCGCGTCGTTGATCAGGGGAGCGACGATCTGCATCCCCGGATCCTCGTTGTTGTAGTAGTTCTCCGGCTCGACGATCCGGCTCACCTGGTTCTGGTCCACCCAGCGCTCGAGGAAGGTCTCGAGGGGCGTGAAGCCGCTCGGGCACTTCCAGCTCTGCGTCCACGGCCACTGCCAGAGCTCGTACCACTTCTTCTTTCGCACGGTCGGGCAGGCATGGCTGCCGATGAAGGTGATGATCGACGAGCAGTGGCTGTCGTTGATCGGGCGGTGCCATGGGATGTGGTAGCTGAAGTTCGCGTGGCCCTGCATCTCGGCCACCAGGTTGGCCTGGTCCTCGCGCCAGAGCGCCAGGATCGCCGCCTGGTCGAGCCCCGGGTAGAAGCGCTCGTAGGAGAAGCGGGAGAAGTTGTAGTCGCTGGAGTAGCCCGTGTAGGCGAGCTGGTCACCGGGGAACTCCGCCGCCAGCATGTCGGTCACACTGCCGAAGTCGTTCTCGTCGAACGTCGCGGGCAGCTCTGCGTAGAGCGTCTCCAGCGCCCAGACCTGCTTGATCTGCTCGTGGAGCGGGTATGAGTTGTAGGAGGCGTTCGGCGCAGGGAAGGTGGGTCCGGAGTCGTTCAGCATGTATCCCGCCGCTGGCTGGATGGTGCGCCGCACCTCGTAGTAACCCGCCGCCGTCGCCACGCCGCCGGCGCTGAAGCCGGTCACCAGCAGCTTGCCCACGTTCGGGAAGCGCGTCGCCAGATACTGAGCCACCGCGCGCGTGTTGTGGAAGCCCACGTGACGCCAGGTGATGGGCGGGTTCTGTCCGGACGGGTCGTCGTAGGTGACCACATTGTTGCCGACGTGCACGTCGCCGGTGCAGTAGGGTAGGTACACCACGTCCCAGCCGTTGGTCACGATGGGGTTCAAGGGACGCAAGGGAATCCCGGGGTCGGCGCCGTTCACCAGCGGCGAGACGTACTCGGCCTTGAATTGGGTGATGTAGTCGTCCGGCAGGCCGTTCGGGTTGGCGGCGCCGAGGATTCCCGCCTGGCCGCTGCAGGTCTCGTAGTCCCAGCAGGCGCCACCGCCCTCGAAGCTCACCAGCAGGTTCTGGGAGCTCGGGCTGTCGTAGACCCAGAACTTGTACTGCGATCCGTTGCCGCACATCGTTCCCGGGATCTCCACGCGCTCCCACGCGTAGTCGTTCCCGCCGTCGACGATGTCCTCGATGCCGATCGCCCCGGCGGCGAACGGCAATGTGCACCCGATCAGCGCCGTCGCGACCGCGCGCACTTTTCTCATCCCTTTCATGGTCGCTTTCCCCCTCGTAGCGGACCGACCTCACGATCCGCGGCTCCAACCCCTCTACCACGAAAAGTGATTCAATTTCAAGGGATTTACGACCCGGCGCAGGCTGAAACACGGATCCGAGAAGATACGAGGCAGAGGTGTTCTACTCGGGGGAAGGCTCGCCAGCCCCTTCGAAACGCTCCTGGTCGGCAAGCCAGGCCTGGCGAGCCTTCTCGTGGGCCTCGCGGCGTTCCAGGGCGTCGGACAAATTGCGCGGGAGCT
>Ga0307423_1000196_pt1 | contig 40764 bp, 39 predicted proteins | sample SalMarWE160310MG_FD_202154 | JGI IMG/M metagenome (GOLD analysis project Ga0307423, IMG submission 202154) | Salt marsh sediment microbial communities from the Plum Island Ecosystem LTER, Massachusetts, United States - WE1603-10 | ecosystem: Environmental > Aquatic > Marine > Intertidal zone >... | reverse complement strand
GAATCGAGAGCAGCATCAGAGTCATGAAGAACGTTTTGTTGTAGGGGCGGTCCGCGTAGGAGCAGAAGAGGAAATAGAACACGATCACGATGTTCAGAACGAGGTATCCGTTGAGGATCAGCACGTTCATGGCAATCATCGAGTAGGGAATATTGGGCTTCCCCAGAAATGGGAGGAGGTGCCAGAAGCGCTCCGGATGCCCCAGGTCCGCCATGACGAACAGGATGCACATGATCACCGCGCTGATGGCGATGATCTCGCCGAGCACTACGATGTCCTTGATGGGCTTCCAGTGGTAGACGTACCCGGGAACTGCGAGCGCCATGGCGGCAGCGGCCACGCCGACCAGGAATGCATAGGTCCCGATGAAGATGCCCCATGGAACGGGATCGCGCATGTTCGAGACGATGTGACCGTGTATGAACTGCTCGTGATAGCCGGCGGCGCCGATCGAGATCAGAACGCCGAGACACACGAGCCAGGCGTAGTAGGCGCGACCCCCGCTGACCATTTGTTTCAATGAGAAGAATACGAATGCCTTGATGTTCTTCATGCTCTTGCGCTCGCGCTCCATGTCTCTATCGCTCGTACTTCGGCCGCCAGGTCGGCCACCACCGTCTCAGCCGTAGAAGTAGAAGAACTTCGGCTTGGTATCGAGCTCGGCTTTGAGCACGAAGGTTCGCTTGTGCTCCATCAGGTATCGGATCTCGCTGTCCGGATCGAGCAGGTTGCCGAACTTCCGCGCGCCGACGGGGCAGGCTTCCACGCAGGCAGGGTAGCGGCCGTTCCGTGTCCGCTGGATGCAGAAGCTGCACTTCTCGACGACGCCGTCCTGGCGAGGCACATTGCCCAGGTAGTGTGTGTTCGGGTTGAGTTCGTCGGCTGGAATCTCGGGCTCGGTCCAGTTGAAGTGTCTCGCTCCGTAAGGGCAGGCGGCCATGCAGTAGCGACAGCCGATGCACCAGTTGTAGTCGATCACGACGATGCCGTCGGGCTCCATCCAGGTCGCCGTGGTCGGGCAGGCCTTTACGCATTCCGGGTTCTCGCACTGCTGGCAGGCGACAGGTAGGTAGACCTTTCCCTCTGCGGGCACCTCCTCGCGGTCGTAGAAGGGATCACCGTCTTCGAAGTCGATCCTCCGAATCACGTCTCGGTGGTCGAACTCGAGGACGCGGATCCAGTGGATCTGCGGGTCTCGCGACTGGTTGTTCTCCGCGACACACGCGTAGACGCAGCGCCGACAGCCGATGCAGCGGCTGATGTCCAGGCCGTAGCCGAACAGCACGCCGTCGATGGGGCCGATCGCATCCACCGTCACCGGCCTGCCGTACTTCTGCGAATACTTCCGTTCCAGGCGACGAAGCACGTCCTGGAGCTCGTCCTGGGAGAGTTCGCGGAAGTGAGCCTGGAAGTACGCCTCGAGATCGAAGGCCTTCGCGGCGCCCGGCAGACCAGCCAGGGCGCCGACTCCGGCACCGGTGGCCTTCAGGAACTGACGGCGCGATGTCGATCGCGCCTTGCGCTCACTCTTCGGCATGCCGGACCTCCTCCTCTTTGGCCCGGTTCGAAACGCGGAGTTCTCCGGCCGATACCGGCGGGGGCATGGGCTCGAGCGGCTTGAAGAGCGGTGAATGAGGATCGTGACACACGACGCAGGTCCGGTATTCCTTCGGTCCCCGCCAGTAGCCGGTGCGCTTGCCGTGTACGCCGGCGCGCCAGTCGGGGATCTTCTTGGCGTGACAGCGCGTGCACAGGCGCCACGACTCCTCCATTTGCACAGGTGAAGCGTCCGAGAGATGCAGCAGGTCGCGCTGATCGGACTGGTGGCAGTCCAGGCACCAGAGGTCGCCGTGAGCCAGCTCGATGCCATCGTGTTCGTCGAGCTCGCGCCTCTCGGGATCTGCCAGCTGGTCCTCGTGACAGTCGCTGCACGGGAAGTACTCGTCATCGATTGGCGGCGGAGGTAGGAGGACCGGCTCCGGCTCGACCTCCGGCTGGAGCGTGCGGCTGGGATACCCTTCGTCGCTGTTGGACGGGCGCCACCAGCTGTCCGCACCGAGCAGGGCAACGGCGAGGAACGCGATCACCGGAAGCGGCCACAGGGGCCGCCGTCCTCCGGGAACTGCGGATTTCAGCTCGGGTCGTCTGGGGTCCATGATGGGATCATCTCTCCCACTGTGGTGGCGTGACAGGGGCCGAAGCCGGATTCGCGGCCAAGCCGGCGGAATACTGCACGAAGGACGATCTTTTCGCCAGCGCGGCGGTCGGCGTCGCTGCCGAATCCGGCCCAAATCTGGTCCTAGATTCTGCGCCGCTCGGCGCTCATGGTTTCCGGCATGGTGAGAATCAGACGATGGCCGGTGACGCGCGCGACCCAAGCCAGCGCGATGCCGGTGTTTCCAGAGGTCGCCTCGATGATGGTTCCACCCGGCTGGATCGAGCCGTCCTTTTCCGCCTGCTCGATCATTGCGAGACCGATGCGGTCCTTGACGCCGGCCAGGGGATTGCGCAATTCCAGCTTGCCGAGGATCTCGCCCGGCAGATCCCTGCCGAAGCGGCTCAGCCGCACCAGCGGTGTGTCACCGATCAGATCACATAGGCTGTCCGCAATTCGTTCGGCCATGGTCGGGGCTCTCGCCAGCCGTTTTCTCTGATAGCACCCTCTTGGCCAGACGGAAACACCCTCATCTCGAATGGCTGGGGCTGCTCAAACGAAACGCGATAGTTTCGCTGCTCTTCACACCAGCTCGGCCATTTCGTCAACCAGTCCTTCGTACACCTTCATCGCATCCGGCCCTTCTTTGGCGGCGAACTTGCCGAACTCCTCCTTCAGCCACTGCATTTCGCCTTCAGTCAGCGTCTTCACGACGAGCGGGTAGAATATCCTGTTCTCCGCGTTGACGTGACGTCGAAGCGTCTCGATGTAGTCGCTCAGGTTCCTGTGGAGACGGCGCACTTCGCACTGGATGTTCTCGACTTGCCGGTAAAAGCACGTCAGTACTCGGCGCGAAGGCGCGTGGTAAGGAAGGGATCGAACGTGTGCTCCCCCCACACGCGGCCGATCGATGGGGCGACGTGGCAGCCGTCGCTCGGTTGGTCTTCTGCCGCCGTCTGGGGCCCGCCGACGCCGCCGAGCAGCAGGAGGGTCAGTGTCAGGACGGCTACTACCCGCCAGACGCTGCTTCCAGTTCGGTCTCACTCCCTCAACGCATGGTTCTGTCGCAATCTCTTCCTTCCTTGGAGTTGACTGTGTAGCTTCTCGGGGGGCTGGATTCCAGATCGGGGAGCACTTCGCGCGCTTGGGGCTGATCGGGAGTGATGGGACCAGCCATACGAATCTCGCCTTGCTTCGCACCGCTCATTACCATACTCGTGGACTGGCGACCAGTATTACGCAGGCTTTTCGCCGGTTTCGATTCGCCGCGGGTGAGCTTGCCGACAGGGAAAAGCTTCGACATAATCGAAGAACGGGTAGGCCGGGCTTCGATGCCTCGACCCAGATCGACCGGGGATCTCTGTCTGGTGTTACCCGCGGGACCGGCATGGACAAGACGGCGGCCGAGATCATCCGGGAATGCGGTCTGTTCTGTGGACTCACGCCGGGATCCCTCGAGAAGGTCACTCGAATCGCCCGGACGGTCCGCTTCAAACGAGGCCAGACCATCTTCCGCGAGGGCGACCCGTGCCCGGGGATCTACGTGGTGGGTCTGGGAGCCGTTCGCGTCTTCAAGACCGCACCCAGCGGCAAGAAACATGTTCTGCATTTTGCACGCGCCGGAATGACTTTCGCGGAGGTCGCGGCCATCGGACAGTTCAATTGTCCCGCTGACGCGGACGCGACCGAAGACTCGGTCTGCGCGCTCATCCCGCGTCTGGAGTTTCGCCGGATCGTCAACGAGGATCACGCCTTCTGCATCGAGCTGATGGCCGGAATGTCGAAGTGGGTCCACAGCCTGGTGGGTCTGCTGGAGGATCTCGTGCTTCGTGACGCAACCGCCCGTGTTGCGCGGCATTTGATCAGGTCGGACAGCACCAGGGGCAAGGGCGAGTTCACGCTGCCGATGCGAAAGAAGGATCTGGCCAGCCACCTGAATCTCACCAGCGAGACGCTCTCTCGAACGCTTCACCGGCTCGTCGACTGCGGGCTCATCGAGTCGCACGGGCAGCGCATCCGAATCTTTGATCTCGACAAACTCGAGGAGGTGGCGGGTGGTCTGGCTCCGGCGGAGTTCGCCTGACCGAGTCCGCGACGCTCGAATCGCGGAGGTCCAAATGCGAAAGAGACTGCTGCTGGTGGGGGCCGTGCTCTCCATGGCGGGCTTCATCTCCTGCTCTCCCTCAGTGAGGCCCGAGGAGATTCTCTTCGAGGATCCGATCAATGACCTTTCCGGCGTACTGACACGGTCTGGCGTGGAGCTGGATACGCAGATCACGAGCGATGGGAACGGATCGATCAAGATCATCGCCAGCAGCCCGACCACGGTGCGGCTCTTCGAAGTCGGCGGCATCGACATCGAAGATGCACGGCTCGTCTATCGCGCCCGTCTCCGGACGGAGGAGGTGCAAGGGCAGGTCTACCTCGAGATGTGGTGCCGCTTCCCGGGAACTGGCGAGTTCTTCTCGCGAGCTCTTGACTCTCCGATTTCGGGGTCCACGGGATGGATCTCCCAGGAGACGCCGTTCTTTCTGGAGAAGGGCCAGAAGCCCGACCTGATCAAGCTGAACGTCGTCATCGACGGAAGTGGAACGGTCTGGGTGGACGAGGTCGCGCTCGCCGGGAGTGCGCGATAGCGTCTCCAACCACGGACCATCGGTGCGGAAGCGGCGTCGACGGCCTGGGACTGCGGCGCTAGCGCGCCGGAGAAGCTGAGAGATGGCGAGATACGAGATCCAGATCTCTTCGGAGAGATGCACCGGCTGCTTGAGATGTGCGCTGGCCTGCTCGGATCTCTACTCGAAGAGCTTCAACCCGTCAGTATCGAGGATCCAGGTCGTCGTTTTAGATGCTGACTGGTCGATCGATTTCAGCGACGACTGCAACGAGTGCGGCGTCTGCGTGGATCACTGCTTCTATGGTGCCATGCAGAAGACCAGGAGAGAAGGCGGCGGATGATCAGAGGTGGATTCGCAGGAAGAGTTCTCCACGTCGACCTGACCCGTGGCGTCGTGGAGGCCGAGCCTCTCGATGATGATCTCGCCAGGGATTTCATCGGTGGCCTGGGCCTCAGCGCAAAGCTCGCCTATCAGGCGATCGAGCCGGGAACCGATGCGTTTTCACCGGACAATCCCATCGTGCTGGGTGCGGGCCCGCTGGTGGGGACGAACCTCCCGTCAGCCTCGAGGGTCTTCGCCGTCACCAAGCTGCCGACGAGCCACTCCATCGGGTGGTGCGGAGGCGGCGGCGCGAGCTTCGGCTACCTGCTCAAGAACGCGGGATACGATCATGTCTTGATCAAAGGGCGAGCGGATCGGCCGGTCCGCCTGGAGATCACCGACGAAGGCGCAGCGCTGCGCGATGCGAGCAGCCTCTGGGGCCTCGGCGTGGATGAGACCTGCGAAGCGCTCTGGAGGGAAGCTGGAAGACCTCTGGGCGTGATATGCATGGGGCAGGCGGGTGAGCATCTGGTTCGCTTCTCGATGGCCTTCATCGACCGGATCTCCACACTCGGCAGGGGTGGGCTCGGTGCAGTCATGGGCGCGAAGAATCTCAAGGCGATCACGGCCAGAGGAGCCCGGGGAATCGAGGTAGCGGACAAGAAGAGGTACAGACGCTCGAGTCGAGCGTTTCTCCAGAAGATACGCGAATACCCCTATCTCAAGGAATCGCAGGATCTGGGATTGGTGAAATCCTTTCCCATCATTCCGAGAGAGACCTACGAAGGTATGAAGAAGCGACGTATCTCTTGTGTGTCGTGTCCGGTCGGGTGCAAGGATCTCGTCGAGATCCCGGATGGGCCCCTCCGGGGTTTCGAGAAACACAGCAGCTCGGTGGTCAATCTCTATACGCCGGTGCTCTACGGATTCAGGGATTATCGCGAGTCGATCAAATGCATGGCCAGCATCGACTCGTACGGTCTGGACATGTTCGAATTCTTCGGAGTGATGAGCTTCGCAAAAGCCCTCTCCGATCACGGCGTCATCTCCGGCGAGATTCTCGAGGCGGAGATTGCCCTCGACTCTCTCCAGTCGATGGAAACCTGGGCCAGGAAGGTGAGCTACAGGGAGGGGCTGGGTGAGGTTCTGGCGGATGGATTCGAGGGGATATTGAAGGAGTTCGGTGAAGGCGCTGAGCCCCTGGCCCCTGCCGTGATCAAGGGGATGCATCCCTATGCAGGGCCGGGATCGGCGCTCCCCTGGAATCTCTTCGGGACGATGGAGCTGGGTCAAGTGCTGGATCCCAGGGGTCCCCATGTCGGCTCGGGAGGATCACCCACGTATTTCGCGAGGCGACCTCTCGAGGTCTCCCCACGGCATCTGAGACGGATGGGGGCTCCCGAGGAGGCCTTCGAGCGAATCCTCCCGGCGCTCGGCTCACCTGGTGGTAAACCGGGGCTCGGGGTCGGGAGACTCCTTCGCTATTCCCACAGGTGGTTCTCGATCCTCGGGTCGCTCGGGATCTGCGCCAGAGCCGGTATCAATCGATTCTACGATGCGTCTCTGTGCGCTCAGTTCTACGAGACCGTCACCGGGATCGAGACCGACCTTGCCGAGCTGGGGCGCCGGGCTGACCGGGTCTGGACCCTGCTGCGGATGGCCAGCGTCCGAGAGGGGTTGGGGAGAAAGGACGAGATGCTTCCGCAGAAGTGGTTCGAGGCACCGGGATTCAAGAACTACGTGACCGAGGAGCCCTTGACTCGCGAAGAAGCCGAGCAGATGATCGAAGACTACTACGACGAATGGGGTTGGGACCGGAGATCCGGAGTCCCGACCGCTCGCCGGCTCAAGGAGCTCGGCTTGACGATGGATGGATCGGCATCGGAATGAGTGTCCGCCGTGCTGCTCGAGAGCACGGCAGGGGAGGTAGCGCAGTGTATGAGTTGAAGTACGACGCGGAGATCTGCGCGAGATGCGAGACATTCGATTGCCTGACCAGGTGTCAGTACATGGATCTCGACCTGGAAGCGGCCCGGGAAGAGAGGCAGCGGCTGCTCGATGGTGAGGATTCCCTGGTGCTGAGCGAGTGCGCCACCTGCTACGCCTGTGAAGAGTACTGTCCGCACGGCAATCACCCCTTCTATCTGATCGTGGAGCGCCAGGAGGAGCGCCAGGCCTGGCCCGTGCCGATTCCCCTGACCAAGCAGCAGCTCCGGATCATGGAGCCCAGGGGCGAGATTCAGCCCGGCGAGGTCACGCCTCCGGTGATCAACCTGTGCGCCTTCTCCATGCTGGCCGGATGCATCAGGGGCAAGCTCTACGAAGGGGCCTCCATCATCTCCGGGAGGGACATCTTTTGCAACATCATGTGGCTCCACTTCGGCAAGAACTCGGTGATTCGCGAGCGGCTTCCCCGGGTGATCGACAACATCGTGAGCAATTACCTGGAGCCCAGTGGCGTCGATGAGCTGATCTGCTTCCACGACGAGTGCTACGGCACCTATACGCAGCTCGCACCGGCCTTTGGCATCGATGTTCCCTTCAAGCCGGTACATCTGTTCGAGTACCTGGTGGAGAGGCTCGGTGAGCTGAAGAGCGAGATACACCGCATTGAGGCGAAGGTGGCGTACCAGCGTCCCTGCTCCAGCCGCTTGATACCGGAGACGGAGCACTGGGTGGACGAGATCTTCGGGCTGATCGGCGTGGATCGAGTGGAGCGGGAGTACGACCGGGAGAATGCCCTGTGCTGCGCGACGACCATCAGGATCGCACAGCGCGACAATCTGGCCGACGATGTCCAGAAGAGAAATCTCGACGACATGGAGGCGGTCGGCGCCAAGTACTGCGTGTTCAACTGCCCGGCCTGCATGATGGGCTTGAGTGGACCGGCGGCGGAGAGGGGCATGACCCCGATCCTGATGAGCGACCTGTGTCAGATCGCCCTGGGCGAATGAACGAGGCGGTGATTCAATGGAAGAGATCTACCAAGCGCTCGTAAGAATCGTTGGAGCCGCGTACGTCTCGAGGGATCCGGAAGAGCGATTCATCTACGCCCGGGATCCGGGGACCATGGAGCCGTGTGAGCCGGACCTGGTGGTGATGCCCAACTCCACCGAGGAAGTTCGGCAGATCGTCCTGCTGGCGAACCAGATGCGGATCCCGGTCGTGCCGATGGGCGGGGGGCTCGTGCTCTCTGGTCTGACCAGGCCTCTCAAGGGGGGCATGGTGCTCGACATGAAGCGGATGAACCGCATCCTGGAAGTGGACGAGATGAGTCGCTCGGTGCTCGTGGAGGCAGGGGCCTCCCAGGGAATGCTCCAGGCCTACCTCAAGAAGCACCATCCCGGGCTGAAGCATTCGATTCCGGATGCCCCGCCCATCGCCACCATTGCCGGCAACGTGCTGATCCACGGCTCCGGGCACCTCTCTGCCACGGGGGGCTTTCACTCCGACATGCTCAACGGAATGGAAGTGGTGCTGCCGACGGGGGAGATCGCGAAGATCGGTTCGTGCGCGACTTCTCCCTACTGGTTCTCCCGGGCGCCGCTGCCGGACCTGGCGGGGCTCTTCATCGGATGGCACGGGACCACCGGGATCGCGACGAAGCTGGCCATCAAGCTCTATCCCGACCGCCCGCTCGGTGATGTGGGGATCTTCGTGATGGAGGACCCGGAGCTGGTCCCGGGAGTCATTCATCGACTGGCTGGTGTTGCCGTGGCCGAAGACATCCTCGCCTTCATGGCCAATGCTCCGGCATGGCTGCGCGGCTTCCAGCTGGTGAACGTCAAGTACGGCGCGGAGACCGGGGAGGAGCTCAGGCTGAAGCGCGATCTGCTCAGGGAATCCGTGCGCACCTACATCGACGAGAAGGTCGGCGGATTCATGCCTCTTCCGCCTGAAATGAAGCAGCGCTTCCTGGAGGAGCCACAGACCACACTCGCCGTCTTCGCGGATACGAGGGAGGGTGGTGGCTTCGAGTACGTGGGAGCGATCATGCCCATCGCGCTGTTCCCCGAGGCCTACCGGAAGGGGCTGGAGATCGCGGAGCGTCACGGGGTCGAGTGCGCCACGGGAGCCCGCATCGTCGGCCTCGGCCACTGCATGATGTTCTTCTACGGCTACGCCTTCAACCGGGCGGATCCATCCGACGTCAAGCTGGCCCAGGAGGCCCTCGAAGCCACCAATGCGGCGGTCCTGGAGATGGGTGGCATTCCCTGGAAGGCCGAAGCGCCGGCACAGAAGCAGATCATCGAGAAGATGGATCCAAATACCTTCGCTCTCATGAACCGGCTTCGCGGGGTCCTCGATCCCAATGGAATCATGAACCCCGGGAACTGGGAGGCGGACTGATGGAACACGCGGAGATCCTGCACAGATGCTTCCGCTGCGGATACTGCAAGCTGCCCGGCAGCTTCCAGGATCTCAACTGTCCCCCCTATCTGAAGTACAGGTTCGAGACCTACGCGCCGGGAGGACGGATGTGGCTGCTCCGGGCCTGGCTCGATGAAGAGATCGAGACCATCCAGCGGCTCGCCGAGATCCTCTTCTCCTGTACCGCCTGCGGCAACTGCGTGGAGCATTGTGTCTTTCCCGCGTTCAAGGCGGACCTGCTGGACGCATTTACCGCGGGCAGGGAGGAGCTGGTCAACCAGGGTGTAGTGCCCGACGCGGTCGGGAGGTATCTGAGAGCCATCCACTCCCACGGCAATCCCTACAACCTACCCAAAGCCGATCGGGCCAGGTGGGCCGACGGTCTGGGCATCGAGCGATATTCGGGGCAGGAATACCTGTTCTATGTGGGATGTCCCGGCTCGTATGACGAACGGGGCCAGCAGATGGCCCGGGCCGTGGCCGGGCTGCTCCAGAAATGGGGCGTGGACTTCGGAATCCTGGGCGAAGAGGAAGGCTGTGACGGGAACGAGGTCAGGGTGCTCGGAGAGACCGGGCTTTTCGAGCAGCTGGCGCGGGAGAACATCGAGAAGTTCGAGGCCGCGGGAGTCCAGAAGATCGTCACCCTGTCGCCGCACGGATTTGACGCGATCAAGAACGAGTATCCCAGGTTCGGCGGGCGATTCGAGACCTGTCACTACCCGCAGCTGCTGGCCGGCTTGATGGCGAAGGCCGAGCTCCGTCGACGCAATGGGCCGCTGCGTGTCGTGTTTCACGACCCCTGCTATCTCGGCCGCCACAACAAGGACTATCTGACGCCGAGGGCGGTGCTCGGAGCGCTCCCCGGCCTCGAGCTGCTGGAGATGGACCGGGCCATGGCGGATGCCCTCTGCTGCGGCGGGGGAGGGGGGAACTCCTTCACGGATGTCCTGGGAGGCGGGGCCGACAGCGCCTCCAGGGTCCGCGTACGCGAGGCTGCCGGGACCGGTGCCGCAGTCCTCGCGGTGGCCTGTCCCAAGTGCGCCCGGATGTTCGAGGATGCGATCAAGGCCGAGGACCTGGAAGACGAGCTCCGGGTGATGGACATTGCCGAGCTCGTGCAGGAGCACTGCGGGTAGCAGCCGCTGGAGACAGAAAGGGCCGGCGCCCGGTTTGCGGGAGCCGGCCCCTGAACTCGGTTCAGCTGTATTTCCGTCTTTCCGAGCTTCGCCTGCCTACGCAGTCATCACGTTGATGGTGCAGGCGGAGGTGAGGCCGATGACGTGGGCGATGCCCGCCTTGGCTCCCTCCTGCTGGCGGCCGCCGGACTCGCCCCGGATCTGCCAGACGATCTCGGAGATGCCGCAGGCGCCCGTCGCACCCAGGGGATGTCCCCTCGAGATCAGGCCGCCGCTGGCGTTGACCGCCACTCTGCCGCCGATCTCGAAGTCGCCCTCTTTGAGGCAGCGAGCGCCCTCACCTTCGGGAGCCAGGCCCAGGTTCTCGTAGTGCAGCAGCTCGGCGGTGGCGAAGCAGTCGTGCAGCTCTACCACGTCGAGATCCTTGGGTCCGATGCCGGCCGTCTCCCAGGCCTCCTTGGCGGCGAGGTGGGTGACCTCGTTGACGTCGAGGATGGCCTCGCCCGTCTCCGTCCAGGGGTCGCTGGTGAGGATGGATGCAGCCACCTTGACGGTCTTGCAGCCGAACTGCCGGGCCTTCTCCGCCGTCGTGTAGATCACCGCGCCGGCGCCGTCGCCGGTGGGGCAGCACATCAGCAGGGTGTTCGGCCAGGAGATCATCTGACCCGTCATGATCTGCTCCATGCTGAACTCTTTCTGATACTGGGCGTAGGGGTTGTGGATGGAGTTCTTGTGGTTCTTGTACGCCACCCTGGCGAAGTCCTCGAAGGTGGTGCCGTACTTCCGCATGTGGTCGGTACCCCACTGCGAGAAGACAGACGGCATCGTGCCCGAACCCTGAACGCCTTCGGTCGAATAGGCCGGGTCCTTCTTTCCCCGGCCGCCGCCGAGGAGGCCCATCTTGCCCATCTGCTCCGAGCCGATGCCCATGGCGATGTCGTAGGCTCCGGACGCCACTGACATGTAGGCCTCGCGGCACGCCGTGGAGCCGGTGGCGCAGGCATTGGACACGTTCACCACCGGGACGCCCGTCTGTCCCACACTCCTCAGGATCGCCTGACCGACGGGCGCGCTCAGATTGCCGCTGCCCACCATCTGGATGTCCTTCATGGTCATGTTGGCATCCTTCAGGGCAGCGATGACCGCCTCACTGGCAAGATCCACCACGGTCTTGTCCGGGTAGCGGCCATACTTGACCATGCCCACCCCAACGATATAAACGTCTCTCGCCGGCTTCACAGGATTTTCCTCCCTTTCATAAGTACAGGTAGTACGCGACCGCTCGCCCAGGTACCCGAGACGATCGCTCTCGAGGTCTTGGACGCGTCAGGCTCCTGCCGGGCGGAACTTGAAAACGACGACGTCGTTTCCCTCTTGATCCTTTCGCACCGCCTCGGTGTACATTTCCAGCTTCTTCCCCAGCAGCGCCGCTACCTTTTCTCCCTCAGGCTCCACTCCGCCGATATTCGCTTTGACGGCCGTCCCCTCGGGCATGTCGACGATGGCGGCGATGAAGGGCACCTCGATGCCGGGGGCTGTCCGGTAGACGATGGTAAAGGCGCGAAGGGTCCCATGATCGCTGAAGCGCAGATCCTCGAAGTCGTCGACGGCGGAGCACTTTCCGCAGGCCATGCGCTTGCCCACGTAGGCGGCCCCACAAGACTTGCACTTGACCCCGGTGAGGTACGCCTTTTCTCCGGGAGCTGTGGGCAGCCGCAGGTAGGGTACGATCGGGTTCTGTTTCTTCTCTCCTTGTGCCGCTTCGACCTTGCCACTCTCAGCCAAGAGAGCCTCCTTTCTCTTCTTTGGGCATGACGCGGGGAGTCTGGGGGAGGCACCGGCGTTTCGCATGGGGATGAATTGCCATTGGTGTCGGCCCAGTTCGCGGCGCCCGTGGATATGCCGCTGTCTACCACGATTTCCGGCTCCGGGTCAAGGCGAGCCCGTGCGGGCGCGGCTACGGCGCAAACGAGGAGACAGGGATCTCTCCACTCTCGAGTGATGGAATATCTCGAATCCCTCCGGGGAGCCGCCAAGACGGGTACGAACCCGGTCGGCATTCTTGTTTTCAGCACCTACTCGCCTCCCGGTCCTTCTTGCCTCCCGGTCGCCCGAAATGCAGACTGCCGCAAGGGCGGCGAGCGATGCTGCTCGACCTGCCGAAACCGGAGCATGCGCGCTGCTTCGAGGCCGGAGGGAAAGGGAGGACGATGGAACTGAAGGAAGTCATCGGTCGCAGGCGAAGCATCCGGATCTTCGCGCCCTACCGGCCCGTCGAGCGCACCAAAGTCCAGAAGATGCTGGAAGCGGCGCGTCGCTCGTCGTGCGCCGGAAATGTGATGAACATCCGCGGTGTGGTGATCTGGCGGGACAAGGCATCGAAGAAGCTGGTGGACAGCATCAAGCTGCCGCTCAGCTATCAGCAGATGCAGACCGCACCCGTGTTCATCCTCTGGTACAACGAGTGCATGGCTTACAGGGGCGAGCACTGGGTGGCTTCGGTGACGGAGCTGGCGGAGACGCGGCGTCTCGGTGCGGACTTGGAGCGAACGCGGGAGGAGATCAAGACGATGCTGGCACCGGCGTTCATGGCGATGGATCCCGTCCAGACCGGCTCCAGCCCGGGCGCGTTCATGGACTGTGGCCTGGCCATCGCCCAGGCGACGCTGGTCGCATACGAGGAAGGTCTGGGTTCGTGTCTGATGGGTGGCCCGGTGCTCGCCCGGGCGGCCAAGCGGCTGAAGGTCCCGGATACCGGGATCCCGCTCTGTCTACAGGCGTTGGGCTATCCCGCGGAGTCCTGGGAGGCCGGGGGACAGACCACCAAACCCGAGCTGGGCGAACTGTTCTACGAGATGGAATGCGGCAAGCCCTTCGAGTCGGATCCGGCAGTGGTGGAGGAGCTGAAGGCAGCGAAAATGATCCAGCGGCCTCCGCCCCTTCCCTGGCGGGAGGCGGAGCTCCAGTACCTGATCAAGGCGGTAGACCTGGAGACACGGCTGGTGCGGCTCGACTCCCTGGTGCCCGACGAGGATGAGAAGTCCGGCTGGTAGCTGCCAAGATCCGGTGGCTCCCGGCTCTCATTCGCCTCCGTGCTCGAGGACATACCTGGTGCCCACGCTGCCCGGGATGAACGCGTCGGGAAAGGCCGCTGCCAGAGCGTGGATGGCGCGCCATCCGGTGCAGTGGGTGGGGGCGACCACCTCCGGATCGAACTCGCGCAGTGCTTCCACGGTGGGCGGGATGCTGGGCTCGAAAACGGGCGTCGCCAGGTGGAAGCCGCCCACTACGGCGTGCACCCGGTCGATCCCGGTGAGCTTGCGGGCGTGGCGCACGGTGTTGATCAGCCCGGCGTGGCCGCAGCCCGTGATCACGACCAGACCCCGGTCGCGCAGGTTGGCCACCAACGCCTGATCGTCGCGCATCAGCGGGTCGGGCTGCCATTCCCCTTCACGAAAGGCCTGCTGGACAGGCATCCCCCGCTCGAACTCCGTGGTCCGCTCGATCTCCCCTGTCACCAGCAGGTCACCGTCCAGCAGAGATGATGGCTGCCGTTCCTCGATCACCCGGAAGCCGGCGGCGCGGACCTTCTCCTGGCTGATCGTGGGCAGCTCGAAAGGCTGCCGGCCGGGGATGGCGACCCGCCGCCTCAGCCACACGTCGGGATGAACGAGCAGCGGGGGGAGGGGCGCGAGCTGCCCCACCAGCCCGTTGAGACCGATGGTGTGATCGAAGTGGCCGTGGCTGAGGACGATGGCCTCGATCTCCCCCGGGTCCACCCCCAGAGCGCGGAGATTGTGCACGAGCCCGCCGACGCTCGAGCCCGCGTCGAAGAGTACCGTGCGGCGGGTCTCCCCCGACGTCACGGAGACCAGGAAGGAGAGGCCGTGTTCGGCGACGGGCGCGTCCTCGGCCTGCCCCGATTCCAGCAGCGGTGCTTCGACGACGGGCGTCGGCTGGCCTTCGCGACCGGCCGGGCCGACTCGCTTCGCCACGTCCGTACTGAGGAGAAGGAGGTCGAGCACATTGTCGATGACGCTGAGGACCTCTACGCGGTCAACGGGGTTCGGGAGAATCTGTGCGGCCATTTGAAGCCTCCTTGGGTTGCTGCTGGGAACTGTTAGGAAGGTTCCGGCTCGACAGTGAAGGACTTCAAGCGTCCTTCAGTCCGCCCTTCCGGGCCATGGTGAGCAGACGGATGCCCTGGATCTGGCGAAAGGTGGCTCCTTCGCCGGCGGAGCGCAGCGCCAGCTCCGGGTCGATGACGCGCGTACCTGATATCACGTCCGCGCGGTACTCGAAGAGGATGGGCGAGAGCGGTGTGGTCGGGCCCAGGACGACGATGAAGGCGTCTGCGCGGCAAAGATCCAGCAGGCCCTCCAGGCTGTGGTTGATGAAGGCGCTTCCCGTGATCGCGACCACCTCTGCCTGTGGCACGATGTCCCCTGCCTCCCCGGCACCCGCGTCGCCGGACTGGGGGCGCAGCTCCAGAACCCAGAGGTGCGCAGCTGCCTCCCGGAGGGCTGGAACGAAGGGGAAGTGGCCGATCAGGGCCACCTTCTTGCCCCGGCCGCGCTCGATGAGCAGGTCACCCGCGTTGAGCTCGACGCAGCGCGCCTCGTCGACGTCGAGCAGGGAGTTGATGGCAGCCAGACCGATACCCGCCTCGAGGGAGCTATCCGAGTGGGCCAGCCTCGCCAGCTCGAGGGCGCTCCGCCCGGCCAGGCTTCCCGCGTCCTCCACGAACCGGGCGCCGTGCTCGTGCGCCCCGGGTCCGGTGGTCGAGGCCAGGCCGCACCCCCGGCTCCAGACGGCGGTCCAGAACCGGCCGATCCGCACCTCGCGTGCGGGCGCATCCGCCCTCAGGCTTCCAATCAGGTCGTCCAGGATCTTCATTTCTCCCCTCCAGCGCCGTGGGCCCTCTCAGCCCAGACGGTCGACGGAGTCGGTGCCATCGGCGCCGACAGCATTGCTCTCGGATGAAGCCTTCGCTGAAACCCGTCGGGCGATGTCCTCGCGCAGCCGCTGCTTCGCCACCTTCCCGCTGGAGCCTCGCGGCAGCTCGGGGACGACGACGAGGCGCTCCGGCCAGGTTTCCTTCGAGACGCCGCGGCTCGCGAGATGGGAGACGAGGCCCTCGAGGTCCAGAGATCTGCCGGGTCGGAGCTCCACGTAGACGCAGACGCGTTCGCCGTAGATTTCGTCCGGCATCGGAACCGCCGCTGCGATGGCGACGGCGGGATGGGTCGAGACCTCCTGCTCGACGCCCGGCCCGCTGATGTTCTTGCCGCCGCGGATGATGAAGTCTTTGGCTCGCCCGATCACCCGCAAGTAGCCCTCGTCATCGACGTGAACGATGTCGCCGAGCGTCATCCAGCCGTCTTTTCGGATCAATTCGACGTTCGCCGCCTCGTCACCGTAGTAGCCGCCGCTCAAGGTGGGTCCCTTGCATCCGGCTCGGCCGCGCCCCGAAGCCGTGACGTCGTTTCCGCTCTCGTCGAAGAGCCGGACGTTCATCTCGGGAATCACGCGTCCCGCCGTCCGCAACCGCTTCTCCCGGGGATCGCGCAAGGTGGTCCGACTGACCGCGCCGGTTTCGTTGGAGCCGTAGAACTGGAGCACGGGAGCCCCGGTTCGGTCCTCGAAGACGGCGGCGCGCTCGTAGGGAACCGCCTCACCCCCGGTGAACATCAACCGGAGCGAGCCGAGGTCGTGCCGCTCCAGCGCCGGCGAGTTGACCATCATGATGAACTGCGTCGTCACCGCCGCGAGGACCGTCACCCGATGCCTCTCGAGAAGCGAGATGGCCTCGTCTGCCGAGAAGCGCGGCATCAGTACGGTGGGAACCCCGAGCATCGTCGGCGTGAAGTGGCTGCTCCAGAGCCCAAAGCCGAAAGGAGTCGGAACGACGCTCATGAACACGTCCGACTCGTTCAGCTCACCCGCCGCCACCGCGAACTCGTGAAAGCTCATCCATCGCTTCTGGTCGTGACGAACGCATTTGGGCATTCCGGTGGTGCCCGAAGTGAAGTTCAAAAGGTAGAGATCGTCGGGAGACAGGCCGCGGTCTCGCAGCCTCGCGTCGAGGTCGTCGCTCAGCGAAGAGCCGTCGATGGGCGATCCATTCACGAAGACCGGGTCATCCCCACCGAGTGAGCCGTCCACCACCAGGTGGTGCTGAATCGCGAGGCCATCATCGCGGAGATGGCGGACGAAGTCCGGCATGCTCCGGCCCTGGTGCTCCGCGAGACTGATGATGGCGGACGCATCGGTGAGCTGCAGCGCGTGCTCCACTTCGCGGAAGCCAGCCCGGATTCCGATGCCGACCGTGACCAGTCCCGCCTTCTCGACACCCAGATAAGCGACGTGTACGCCTGGACCGTCAGGCAGGACTATTGCGACTCGTTCGCCGCGCTCGAGACCCAGGCTGAGCAGGAGGCGCGCGAGCCGCTGGGAGAGCCTGTGGTACTGCGCCCAGCTCACCCTCGCGTCGTGGGCCAGGTAGGCAGCCCGATCCGGCTCGTCGACGGCGCGCTGGCCAACGACCTCTGCGAGGGTTTTCGACACCTCGGCGAGACTCCAAGGGCGCCAGACTTGATCCTGCTGGATTCTAACAAAGCCGGCCTGCCTTGCGAAGCGCGGCGCTGAATGCCCCATTTCTCCAGGACCGTGCCTTGAGCCAGTGGGTGTGTATGTTCTCGGTTGGAGACTCGACCCGACGATCGTTTCTGCGTTTGAGGAAGACACCGGCGGAGAAACCCATGGATGGCATGGCCAGTCGAGTGCGGAACCTGCTGGCGCAGAACCCATACCCTTCAGAGGAAGGCGAGCGTCTGATCCGGCTGATGTGCCTCTTTGCAGAGCTGCCCGATCCGCCCGATCCGTTCGCTCTGTATCCCCGCTACGCGGAGCTGAGGGACCGGTTTCTCGGATCCCTGGAGGAAGCGGACGGCGAGGCGATCGAGGAGGCGTTTCTTCTGCTCTACGCACACATCCACGGCTACGAGGTGCCCTACACACCTGACGAACGAAACCGGGTGGTCGAGACTGGTGGGTATCTCAGCCACGTGGGTGGGCTCTCCCCCATCCTCAAGGCGGCGCCCTTCATCGGGCCGGACACCGTGTCCGGCGATTTCGGCGCTGGAAACGGTCTACAGGGCCTTCTGATCCAGAAGCTGACCCCACATGCGAAGACCGTGCAGGTAGAGATCTCGAGCCGGATGGTCGAAGCGGGAAGGCTTCTGCAGGGGTGGCTCGGGATTCCAGAAGAGCGGGTGGATTGGGTGGTGGCGGATGTCTCGGAGGTTCCGCCAGCCGGGATGGACTTCATCTACCTGTATCGACCGCTGCGGCCTACCGGACCGGGCGAGGAGTTCTACCGGAGCTTTGGCGCGCAGATCGGGGCGTCGCAGAAGCCGGTCGTGATCTTCAGCATCGCCGACTGCCTGCGACCCTACCTTTCCTGCGATTTCGAGATCTTCTACTCGGATGGACACCTCACCTGCTTCCGGCGTAGCGAAGCTCCGGTGAGTTCGAGTGCGGCATGAATGTCCTGCTGATCGATCTTAGCCCGTTCACCGAAGCGGTGACGCCGGTTTCACTCGGCTGCGTCGGCGCCGCGCTTGCCGGGTCCGGCCACGACGTCAAGGTCATCAGCATCGGCCAGTCCAGCACGGTCAGCCTTTCGGGGCTCCAACGGCGCCTCGAGGAATTCCAGCCGGCGCTCGTCGGATTCGGCACCTATCAACGGAATCTACCCCACATCATTGCGCTGGCTCGGTTGATCAAGGAGAGGCTTCCCCGGGCGTCGATCGTGCTCGGGGGCCCCCAGGCGAGTCTGATGCCAGACGAGGGTCTGGCTGCGCTGCCAGACATCGATTTCCTGTGTCGCGGCGAAGGCGAAGCGGTGATCGAGGTCGTCGCAGAGGCGGTGCTTTCTGGTGATGCAGACCATGCCGTGCCCGGCACCACCCGGCGCACATCGGACGGCGGGATCCTGACCGGTCCGTCCATCGAGCCAGCCCGGGACCTGGATCGATACCCCTCACCCTGGCTCTCGGGGATTCTGGATCCCGCGGCCACGAGCGAGTCGATCATGCTGGCCTCGCGCGGCTGTCCCCACAGCTGCGTGTTCTGTTACACACCGGCCGCCTTCGACAGAAGGATCCGATACAGCTCGATCGACCGGGTGCTCGAAGAGATCACCTACGTGGCCGAGCGCGGAACCGGGCGCCTCTGGTTCGCGGATCCCAACTTCTCCTTCAGCGAGAAACGCGTGATCGGAATTCTCGAGGGGATCCTCAGCAGGAACCTCGAGGTGGAAATGTGGGTCGAAACCCGGGCCGACATGTTGACCCCAGAGCTGATTCGCCTGATGAAACGGGCGGGGGTGTACCTGGTGGCGATGGGCCTGGAGAGCGCTTCTCCGAATGTCTACCCCGGGCTGAACAAGAGTCTTCAGCCGGAAGAGATCCGCGAGGCTGTCGGGTTGGCACTGAATGCGGGCCTGGACGTGGAGCTCTTTTCCCAGTTCGCCCTGCCCAACGAGGGGCTGGAAGACGCCATATCGACGCTCAAGTTTGTCAAGGATTGCGGCGTCAAGATTCAGGGGAATAGCAACGCACAGCAGATGCAGCTCTATTTCGGCTCCGAGATCTGCGGAGACTCCGCGCGGTACGGAGTGATTCCGCTGCGTGAGAGCTTCCCTCCCTACCTCTCGATGGGCACCGAGTTCGAAACCCGGTGGATGTCGAAGCGGGAGATCGGCGAGATCAAAGAGGCCTGGAGGGCCGAGTCCCTCGACGGTGGGAAGAGGGTGGTGTCGTGAGCGGCAGCATGCAGATGGTCGACCACCACATCCCCGAAAAGGTGGTTCTCCATATCGATCACGCGGCGAGTCCGGAGCACAGGAAGGCCTTCATCGAGCGGATCGAACCGATTCTTCCCCATCTCAACTGGCGTACGCATTTCTTCATCGTCGGAGAGGATCCGCCCGGCGAGATGGAGTTCGCCCGGCAGATCATCCAGGCCCTGGCCCGTTTCCTGGCCTCGAACCCATTGGTCAGCTTCTACGTGCATCCGGTGATTCGGATCGGCCCATCTGACGGCACCGACTCTGCCCGTTGGGAGGAGATGCTCGCCGAGGTTCGACCGTTCCAGCAACAGGCCTACGAGCAGCAGACGGAGGCGCGGCTGCTGATCCTTCCGATCATCGATCCGGCAGCTGGCACAGCCGACCGGTACTGGATGGAGGCGGCGCAGTTCTTCCTCGAGAGAGTGGCCAAACCCTCCATCGTGCTCAGGGGATCGGCCGCGTCCGAGAGGGCGCGAAGGGCGGCCGGGCGGGAGATTCGCTTCTACATCGAGCCGGACGAGCAATCTGGCGCTCGGGGATTGATTCGCCAGCTGTGGATGAACAGCGCCTTCGAGGATCTTCTCGAGCGAGTAAGGGCGGGAGTGACGGGGGGTGATCTGCTCTCGCCGTGCCGCACCCACAGGATGATCGACCAATGCAGCGATCAGGTGTACTCCTGCTTTCATGATTGGAGCATCGACCGGCCCCTTGGCACCCTGGAGGAGATCTCCCCGTCGGGTGCGGGGATTGCGGGGGAATGCAGACAGGAGGCATGCGCCGGATGCATCAGCCGATCACTGTGCTCCATGGCGGACAGCCTGATCGCCAACGACCGCCGGGCCGAAGGCCGAAAGGTGCATTTCGAGCTGGCGCTGGCGTTCTCGGCGAGCGGGCAGCATCGCGAGGCGATCGAGCACGCGGCGCGGGCAGGCGATCTCGCATCGATCGACTCGGACCGTGCTGGGGCATTGATCATCCAGGGCCTCTGCCATCTCGACCTGCGGGAGTTCGACGAGGCCGAACGGACACTCCAGGAGGCGGCGGGTGGAGCGGAGGATCCGGGACTGGTGTCGTTTCACCGGGGAAGGGTGCAGTTCGAGTGGCGCGATTACATCGAAGCGCTGGAGCGCTTCGAAGAGGCCCTGGCCTCCGGCTCGGAGGCCGTGCCTCGAGTCGATCTCTATTACTACATGGCGGTCAGCCACGTCCACATCCTCGAGTATCGCGAAGCGCGGCCCTATCTGGAGCGGTGGAGCCAGACCGGCGAGCGCCGCGCCCCCATGCTGTACTACAGGGGGCTCTGCGATATCGGCGAGGAGCAGTTCGAGTCCGCCCTGGCCGCGCTGCAGGCGTCGGAGAAGGCCGGTCCCACCCGGCAGGAGATGGGGAACGTCCTCTTCTACAGCGGATACTGCCTGAAGGAGCTGAGCCGCTACGCGGAGGCGATTCCCGTGCTGAAGCGGGCGGCAGAATTCGATCCGGGTGAGATCGCTGTCTTCAATCTGCTCGGCTTCTGCTTCTACAAGAGCGGCAGGTACGCCGAAGCGGTCGGCAGCTTCGAGCGAGCCATCGGGCTCGATCCCCGCTCGGCCATCGACTACGCCAACCTGGCCAGGAACCTGCGGGAGCTCGGCAGGACCGACCAGGCGATCGCGATGTACCGGAAGGCCCTTTCCCTGGATCCGAACATCGGGTTCGCCAGGGACCAGCTCCAGCAGCTGACGGACAGGTCCGATTAGGCGGGTCTGCCCTCTACCTTGCGCCGGGAATCCGCAGCGGGTCGCTCAGTAGGCGTGCGTGCCGAGCACCACCTCGATGCCGAACTTGTTCTCGAGAATCGGCTTCAGGTGATCGAAGTCGATCGGGCACTTCGCCGTCTCCATCGCCAGCTTGACGCAGGTGCCCAGGTGCAGCGTCTCGATTTCACGGCCGAGATTCTTGGCGATTTCGGTGATCAACTTCACCCTGGGCACGACCAGCCCGGGGCAGTCGCCGCAGTCGGTCATCGCCACCAGCTCGATCTCGTCGTGGCACCCGTACTCGCCGTTCTTTTCGGCCATCCCCTTGTAACACTTGGCGCAGGCGATGCAGGAGTGGTCCTTGACCTTCTTGCAGTAGAGCACGGCGATCTTTGCCATGTCGTTCTCCCCTGGAAGGATGGATCCCGGAGCGGGGCCCCGGAGGCTACGACGCTTCATCCTCTATCAGCGCCTTGGTGGGAAGCATCGCAAAAATCTTCAGGCCGAGCATGAAGGCGAGTGCGACGATGGCGGCGATTCCCAGAGCCTGGATCACCTCGAGGAATGAGATCGAATAGCCCACCACCGCCCCATCGAGCGCCACACTCTCCACGTTCATGTTGGGCAGGATTTCTGCGGGATGCGTCTGGCCGGGTATGACGATGATATACCTCTCACAGAGGACGCCTATGACGTGGAGGATCGCCGCGACGTTGATCATCTTGATCGAGTTCTTGGTGGCAGGGGTGAACAGGATCAAGCCCGGAACGACGATCCCCAGGCCGATGAGTCCGACCCAGAAGACCAGGCTGTGAGGCCCGCCGAACAGGAAGTACCAGGCGGACTCTCGATGGCCGATCAGATACGCCCGGAAGGAGTTCTCGACGAACACGAAATAGGCGACCACGATGATGAACACGGCCAGAAGCCTGGAAAGCTCCTTCACGTACTGCTGATCGAAGGGACGCTTGGTGTACCTGAAGAGCAGCTGCAGCAGGAGGATCATCAGGGCGGTTCCGGACGAGAGAGCCGCTGCGATGAAGCTCGGCGGAAGCAGGGGAGACTGGAAGAGTTCTCTCGGAACGAAGCCGAAGATGGCGCCGGTGCCACTGTGCACGCCGACCGCCCAGATCACCGCGATCAACGCGATCGCGGTCACCAGCTTCTCCTTCTCGGCGAACATGGCCAGCAGGTAGACGAAGCAGATGGCGATGTATGTCGAATAGAGGATCCCGTTGATCGAGAACATCGACGCGAAATTGAAATGAAGGAATGGAACGAAGACCCGGTCAGGCTTTCCCCAGTCGAGAATGATGGACAACAGCGCTCCTACCAGGAGAAGCATGGCCAGGAGTGCGGCGATCCTCGCGAAGGGTTTGAACTCCTTCCTGCCAAAGAGCGCGGACATCGCCGAAAGGACCAGAGAGCCGGCGCTCAGTCCGATGTAGTAGATGGCCATCACGATCGAGAGGCCCCAGGGCACGCGGTTGGACATCCCGGTGACATAAAGGCCCTGTGAGTACATCAGATAGGTGGCGAAAAGCCCGGCGCCGGCCACGCCGAAGAGAACGAGCATGAACAAATAGAATTGCGGTGATCTTCCTTCGAGTGGGGCAAATTCGATCTTCATCATCCCGCCTCACAATCCGATGTAGAAGACTTTGGGCTTGGTTCCCAAGTCCTCGCGAAGGCCGCGAATCCTGCGGCTCGCCACGAGTTTCGCGACCTCACTCGAGGAATCATTGAGGTCGCCGAAGACCATTGCACCCCCGCCTGCTTGCTTGCAGGCCTCGACACAGGCAGGCTGCATTCCCTGGTCCACCAGGTGGCTGCAGAAATTGCAGGATTCCGAGACGCCGTGCGCCCTGGTGGGGTAGGTCTCGTTGTACCTTACGTGATTCGATTTGAAGTTGAACATTCTCATGTTGTACGGGCATGCGATCAGACAGTATCTGCAGCCAATGCACCTGTGTTTGTCCACGATCACGATGCCGTCCTTGCGCTTGTAGGTGGCCTGGACCGGGCAGACCAGAGCGCAAGGGGGGTCGTCACATTGGTTGCAGAGGAGGGGGGCGCTGATTTCACGGGCGTTTTCGACTCGGCGACTGATCTTCGCCTTTCTGATCCAGTGAATGTCGAATCTGGGGTCACCGAATAGCGCGACGTTGTTCTCTTTTCTGCACGCATCCACACACGCGGTGCAGTCATCCTTGCACTTGCCGACGTCGATGACCATCCCCCATCTCTTCCCGGAGCGATCGGCAACTTCTCCTTGTGCGGACGCTCTGTAGAGAGGAAGTAGGGGCAGCCCGAGTCCGACAGCGGTTCCCGCGGTCACGACACCGCCGATCTTGACGAACTCTCTCCTGTCCAATTCTTTCTTCATTCTCGTGCGGTCTCCGATACGTATTCAGACCAACAAGGCGCGGCATCCATCACAGCACCGCTCGCTATTGCTGTGGAAATCCGCACAGTTCTTAACCCAATAGGTCCTGTTCTTCAACGCTCGGCGGACGCTCTCGACCCGGCGTCACCCGCATAGCAGGACAGGTATTCCCTTGTGATTCCAGTCTCCGGGCGCGACGAGAGTCACCCATCAGTGTCGACGGTGCTCGCTGGAGCCACCGACTGTTCGATGGCGCCTCGGCCGGAGGGCGGCGTCGCCCACCGGTACTCAAAGGGTCTGCCGCAGGTTGTCGGGTAACTGTCCGGCCGAACAGCCGCTGGAGAGCCAGTGCGCTGCGACCCGGGCGGACGTTGCCGGGACAGACGAACCCTTGCGCTGGAGCGGCTGCTCGAGCCGCGGAGGCGGCTCCGATCGTTCCGAAGGAACGGGTCCAGCCCCGGACGATGCCGGGGGTAGTCCACCCCGCCCTGGAGGTCATCCCAGGTCGGGTGCGTTTACCGTACGGTGAGTCAGGTTCGATGATCGTCCGATCCTGACTGCGGGTCAGTCGCGAACCATCCGGAAAGAGACGGCTCTCCTCGAGCCCACCGACCGTGTCGACTCGCGAAGCCAGCTGCCCCGCCGAGTCGCGCGACGGTCGCGTAAGGCCGGGCATCACTTGACAGAATTCTCTGGAATGGGAAGACTCGTCGCGGATTTCGGGTCGATTTGCCCCACTGGGGTGAGGAGGAACTGCGGAGCTGTGGAACTGGTTCTCCTCCCCAAGTGAGGCGAACTTGAACACCGTGACTGCGCCGCGGCGATTTCGGTGGCCCGATCTTGGCTCAGCAAGTCATTGCCACACCGCGGTTTTTCATTTCGAGAGCCGGCGGGTGAGAATTGGCACGTGCCTTGCGAGCTTCTGATGCCACTTGACTGGTCTGAGCTGACCACGCAAGAGAGAAACCGGTAACACGTCTCAATTCTGACGAGGATTCCTACTTCCCAAGGAGATGCCATGGCTGACGAACTACCCAAGACTCCCCTACTCGATGAGCTCGAGAAAGGGGCGTGGCCCAGCTTCGTCAAGGAGATCAAGATGGCCGCGAAGCACGGCCCGATGGGCAAGGACCTTCTCGGCCAGCTCGAGCAATCTTACGAGGAGAAGCTCGGCCACTGGAAGCACGGTGGGATCGTAGGCGTGATGGGTTACGGGGGCGGCGTGATCGGCCGCTATTCCGACCTTCCCGAGAAGTACCCCGCCATCTCGCACTTCCACACCATGCGCATCAACCAGCCGGCCGGCTGGTTCTACAACACCGACGCTCTGCGAAAGATCTGCGACATCTGGCAGGAGCACGGCTCGGGCATCACCAACATGCACGGCTCCACCGGCGACATCATTCTCCTGGGCACCACCACCGATGAGCTCGAGCCCACATTCGATGCGCTGCAGAAGATCGACTTCGATATCGGCGGCTCCGGCTCCGACGTCAGGACACCGAGCGCCTGCTGCGGGATGGCCAGGTGTGAGTGGGCCTGTTACGACACCATGGGGGCCTGCTACGATTTCACGCAGACCTTCCAGGACGAGATCCACCGCCCGGCCTTCCCCTACAAGTACAAGTTCAAGTTCTCGGGCTGCCCGAACGACTGCGTGGCGTCCATCGCCAGGTCCGACATGTCCATCATTGGCACCTGGCGCGACGAGATCCAGGTCGACAAGGATGCCGTCACCGAATACGCCAAGGACGGCATGGACATCCAGGCGGACGTCGTCGCCAACTGTCCGGCCAAGTGCATGGCGTGGGACGGCAAGGAGCTCGAGATCGATAACAGCTACTGCCGCCGCTGCATGCACTGCATCAACGCCATGCCCAAGGCACTGCGACCGGGCAAGGATCGGGGAGCGACCGTGCTGCTCGGCTCCAAGGCGCCGATCGTCGAGGGAGCGCTGCTCTCCTCGGTCCTGATCCCGTTCTACAAGATGGAGCCCCCCTACCAGGAGCTCAAGGACATTACGGAAAGAATCTGGGACGTCTGGTCCGAGGAAGGCAAGAACCGCGAGCGGGTGGGTGAGTTCATCCAACGCGTCGGCATGGGCAACTTCCTCGAGGCCATCGAGCTCGAGCCGGTGGCGGAGATGGTCGCCCATCCTCGCGAGAACCCGTACGTCTTCTACGAAGAGTACTTCGAGGAAGATGATGACGGGGACGAAGAGGAATCCGAAGGCTAGCGCCGACTGACCCCGGTAGAGAACAGTACTCACGAAATCGAGGTGAAGAGAAGAGATGGCTGAAGCGACGCACGAAAGACGGACCGACTATGGCCCTCCGCATTACGAGCAGTTCTTGCCGCCGATCATCAAGAAGAACTACGGCAAATGGAAGTACCACGAGATCCCCAAGCCGGGCGTGCTGGTGCACACTTCGGAGACCGGCGACAAGCTGTACACGGTGCGCGCTGCCTCGGGGAGACTCCTGAGTCTCGACAAGATCCGGATGTACTGCGATCTCGCGGACAAGTACTGTGGCGGCTATTTGAGGTTCACCAGCCGCCACAGCGTGGAGTTTCTCACCGACCAGGAGAAGAACGTCGATCCGCTGATCGAGGAGCTCCGGGCAATGGGGCATCCGGTGGGCGGCATCGGCAACGCCATCTCCAGCATCGTCCACACCCAGGGTTGGATTCACTGCCACTCGGCGGCGACCGATGCCTCGGGCGTCGTCAAGTGCGTGATGGACGACCTGATCGAGTATTTCCAAGAGACCAAGCTTCCGGGCAAGCTCCGCATCGCTCTGGCCTGCTGCCTCAACATGTGTGGTGCAGTGCACTGCTCCGACATCGCCATCCTGGGGATTCACCGGCGTCCGCCGAAGACCGACCACTCGAGGGTCGCGAAGATGTGCGAGATCCCGAGTGTCTCGGCGTCCTGTCCGACCGCGGCCATCCGGCCGGCCACCGTGGACGGCTTCCAGTCGGTCGAGGTGATCGAAGAGCTGTGCATGTTCTGCGCCAACTGCTTTACCGTCTGCCCGTCAATGCCGATGGCCGATGCGTTGAACGACGGCATCTCGCTCTGGGTGGGTGGCAAGGTCTCCAATGCCCGGTGCGAGCCGAAGTTCTCGAAGCTGGCGGTTCCCTACCTCCCCAACAATCCTCCTCGCTGGCCGGAGGTGGTGGCGGCGGTCCGGAACCTCGTGGAGGTCTGGGCGGCGAACGCCAAGAAGTACGAGAGGATGGGCGAGTGGATCGAGCGGATCGGCTGGCCCAGGTTCTTCAAGTTGACCGGCATTGAGTTCCAGAAGGAGCACATCGACGACTTCAAGCATGCCGGGCTGACGTATAAGCGTTCGACACACTTGAGCTTCTAGGGAGTCCCATATGGCGAAGTCGGCCGACGAAGTAGCTGACGCCATGTTCCAGTTGGTGGAACAGGCACAAGGCGTAAAGAAACTGAAGGCCATGGATCTCACAAAGTCGATGATAGAGATGTTTGGGGATGAGGTTGACAAGAAATTGTGTAAGCTGGCCATCAAGCAGCTCATCGACTCCGGAAAGTGCGTGTACACGTACTTCGGGGGCAGCTATATCGAGATCCCGCACAGAGAGGCCGCTGCCAACGACTAAGGCAGCTCACGCGGTTCTCAGACAATGACCACGAGTTCATCGAGACTTGTGATCGCCGGCCTGTCTGGTGATTCGGGCAAGACGATTGCGAGCTTGAGCATCTTGACGGCCCTGAAAGAGCGGGGTCTTTCGGTCTCCGTCTTCAAGAAGGGGCCGGACTATATCGATCCTGCCTGGCTCTCATTGGTGGCGGATTCGATCTGCCGGAGCCTGGACACCTACATGGTGGATCCGGAGGTCGTGCTCAGGAGCTTCGTCACCCGCGCCGAGAAGTCGGACATCTCGGTGATCGAAGGGAACCGCGGCCTCTTCGATGGAAGGGACGTGTCTGGGACTCACAGCACCGCACAGCTGGCGAAGCTGATCCGGGCGCCCGTGGTGCTGGTCGTCAACGCGGCGAAATCGACCCGAACCATTGCGGCAATCGTGAAAGGATGTGTCGATTTCGATCCCGATCTGAACATCTCGGGAGTCATTCTCAATTGCGTTTCCGGCGATCGCCATCTCGAGGTTCTGACGGATTCGATCGGGAAGTACAGCGGGTTGCCGGTGCTGGGTGCGATCCCGAACCTGGGTGACGGCTCGGCGTTGATTCCGGGACGCCACCTGGGTCTGATCACTCCGTCCGAGTACCGGGACGGCGCGGAGCTCCAGCCGAGGCTTCGCGAAATCGCCGAGAGGTTTCTCGACATCGACGGCATCGTGGCGGTCGCCCGGAGCGCAGGATCGATTTCCTGCGCCCCTGCCGATCCGCCCCGTGCGAAGCCCGTGAGCGTGAAGATCGGTTACTTCAAGGATTCCGTCTTCACCTTCTACTACCCCGAGAACCTGGAGGCACTGGAGGCCCGGGGGGCGCAATTGGTTCCGGTGTCGTCCCTGGCCGATCGAAGTCTGCCGGAAGTGGACGCGCTCTATATCGGCGGGGGCTTTCCAGAGACCCATGTCGAACAACTGGTGCGGAACCGGTCGATGATGAAGGCGGTGAAGGACGAGGCCCTGAACGGCCTGCCCATCTACGCCGAATGCGGCGGCCTGATCTACCTGGCCAGGTCGCTCAACTGCGGCGGCGTCGTCTACCCGATGGCGGGTCTCTTCCCGATCGAGCTGGTGATGCATCGAAAGCCCGTAGGACATGGCTACACAGCGGTGCGGGTGGACTCACCCAATCCGTTCTACGCAGTCGGCACTTCGCTTCGCGGCCACGAGTTCCACTACTCGGGTCTGGCCGAGGGTCCGCAAGGCGAGGAGAGCTGCATGAGGGTCGAGCGCGGGGTGGGCGTGGGCGGCTCCAGAGACGGACTGGTGCGCGCCAATACTCTCGCGTGCTACACGCACGTTCACGCAGATGGTGCGGAGAGCTGGGCTTCGGCAATGGTGTCCAGGGCCGCCGATCACGCTGTAAGACGCAGAAACGGAAGAACCGAGAGCAACGGGACGAACGGCTGGTTTGGATCGGAAGCGATTTGACCCACCCAGGAAGCTAGATCATGGCAAAAGTGACAAAGAAGAAGAAGAAAGGGCTGGGGGGGCTGCGAAGCAGCGGCGGCGGATCCAGCTCACTGGATTCCGGCCTGCGACCGAGGTTCGTCGAATCCCTGCCCCCGTGCATGAACGGGTGCCCCAACCACAACGCCATCCGCGAGATGCTGATGACGATCTCGAAGGCGGAGGAGTTCAAGAAGTCCTACGAGCAGGCCTTCGAGGAGGCCTTCTACATCTTCCTGGAGACGACGCCTTTCCCCTCGGTATGTGGGCGGGTCTGCCCTCACCCTTGCGAGAGCGGCTGCAACCGGAAGGAGAAGGAGGGGGCAGTCGGCATCAACAGTGTCGAGAGGTTCATCGGGGATTTCGGCCTCGAGAAGGGCCTGAAACCGACGAAGCTCAATGGTGAGGCCAGATCCGAGAAGATCGCCGTCGTCGGCTCGGGGCCGGGCGGATTGACCGCGGCATACCAGCTGGCTCGGAGGGGATATCCGGTCACGGTATTCGAGGCCTTTCCCCAGTCTGGAGGCATGCTCCGATACGGGATTCCCGACTACCGCCTGCCCCCGGACGTCCTGGACGCGGAGATCAACCGCATTCTGGAGCTCGGGGTGGAGCTGCGGTTGAACACGGCCGTCGGCACCGAGATCTCGCTCGACGACCTGCGCAAGGAATACAAGGCAATCTTCGTGGCCCTGGGTGCGCACCAGGGGATCCAGCTGAGGATCGAAGGCGAAGACGCGCCCAACGTCTTCACCGGAACGGATTTCCTGCACCGGGTGAACTCTGGTGAGGAGGTCGATGTTGGCGACAAGGTGCTGGTCATCGGCGGTGGTGATACGGCCGTCGACGCTGCACGCGTCTCCCGTCGTCTGGGCGCCGATGTCGCGATCGTCTATCGGCGGACGCGAAAGGAGATGCCGGCCATCGACGAGGAGATCGAGGGCGCCGATCTGGAGGGCGTCAAGATAGACTACCTGGCCGCGCCCATGGAGATCTACACGGAGAACGGCAAGGCGGTCGGCATGAAGTGCCAGCGCATGGAGCTGGGCGAGCCGGATTCCTCTGGCCGGCGGCGACCGGTTCCGATCGAAGGCGACACCTTCGACATGGACTTCACCTGTCTGATCGCCGCGGTCAGTCAGGCCCCGGACTTCGAGGGGTTCGGCGAGCTGATCGAAGGAAAGGATTGGATCAAGGTCGATGAGAAGTTCGAGACCAAGCTCGAGGGCGTGTACTCCGGCGGGGACAACGTCAATCTCGGTCTGGCGATCGATGCGATCGCGAACGGCAATGCGGCCGCCGTGGCGATTGACGAGATGATTGCAGGCGCACAGGAGGCGCCGGCATCCTCGCCGAAGCTCGGTGTGGTCCTGGCCGAGAAGATGCAGCTCGGTTATTACAAGGAGAGTCAGAGAGTCGCTCGAACAGAGATGCCCGTCGAAGAGCGGCTCAAGGACATGGTCGCGGAGATCGTCAAGACCTACACGCAGGACGAGGCGGTTGCCGAAGCGCAGAGGTGCATGAGCTGCGGCAAATGCTTCGACTGTGGCACCTGCTGGAGCTTCTGCCAGGATAATGCGATCGTGAAACCTCTCACCAGGGGAGAACCCTACAAGATCAAGTTGGATTTCTGCACGGGGTGCAAGAAGTGCTCTGAAGTCTGCCCGTGTGGATATATCGTGATGAACTAACAGAGTCGGTGGATACGAGCCACCGACTCGCAACCAGACCCCGAGGAACTCCAAATGGCATTGTTCGAACATGGCGATATCTCGATCGAAGTCGATGAAGATGGTTTCATGCAGGAGCCGGATCTCTGGACCGAGGAGATTGGCGCGGCGCTCGCCACCACCGAAGGCGTCGCAGAGATGACCGAAGAGCATTGGAAGGTCGTCAACTATATTCGCGACTACTTCGCAGAATTTGGGACGGCCCCGATGATCCGAAAGCTCTGCAAGGGAACCGTTCCGCTCAAGCAGATCTACGAGTTGTTCCCCTCCGGTCCGGCGAAGGGCGCCTGCAAGGTTGCGGGACTGGCCAAGCCGACTGGCTGCGTGTAAGAAGCCGCCCTCTCTTTGTGGCAGCGGTCTGGGGCGAGCTTCTTGGCTCGGGCCGGGTGCCCCTGGCGTGGGGAGAGGAAGCTATCGAAGCCGCCGTTGAGCGAAAGGAGTCGCTGGTCTTGGCGTCCGGGAGAGCCGAGGTTTCGAAAGTCGGTTGAGGCGGGTCGTCTCCCGGGGTGGAAGAACAGCGTCGTCAAGTGGGTTACGGTGAGACATGGAGCTGGCAGCTCTCCTGAAAGAGAACCGCAAAGCCATTCTCGAAGGGTGGTTCCAGCGGATCATCGGAACCTATCCTGACGTCACCTCCAGGTTCCTGGCGAGGCAGAAAGACCGGTTTCGAAATCCGGTCGGGTATGCAATCACGCAGAGCATCGGACCGATCTACGACCAGATCGCGTCGGCGATGGATGTCGAGCAGATTCTGGAGGCCCTCGACGGAATCGTCCGGATCAGGTCGGTTCAGGATTTCACCCCCAGCGAGGCGATCGGATTCGTGTTTCAGCTGAAAGCGGTGATTCGAGCGGAAATCGGCGATCGGCTTCGCTATCTCGAGAGGTGGAACGAGCTGGCAGAGCTGGAATCGAGAATCGACAGGGTCGCTCTCCTGGCCTTCGAGAAATACACTGAATGCCGGGAGAACCTTCACCAGGTCAGGAACAGGGAAGTCGAGAGCAGGGCGGCGAGGCTGCTGGGCAGGGTGAAGGCCGGGTCGACGATTTCACAGCATGAGGAAGAACCCATCGATGATGACGTCTGATATCTGGATGGCGGTGCGAGGTGCAGGCAGATGAACGCCCTGTACGCTGCTCTCGCAGTCGCGGCTCTCTTGGTGATCGTGTCTCTCGGCGTTGCTGGGGCGAACCTGGAGTTCGTGTTCGGGGTCGTCGTCCCGTACGCCGCCGTCGCCTTGTTCCTGGTCGGCTTCAGTTATCGCATCTTCAAATGGGCCGGGTCGGCGGTTCCCTTCCGGATCACCACGACCTGTGGCCAGCAGAAGAGCCTGGCGTTCATCAAGAACGACAACCTCGACAACCCTCACAACCTGATGGGCGTTCTGGGAAGGATGGCGCTGGAGGTCCTCTTCTTCCGTTCCCTGTTCCGGAATACCAAGGCCAAGCTGAAGGAGGACGAGGGTCTCGTATACGGTCGCGACAAGTGGCTGTGGGCCGGTGCGATCGGCTTTCATTGGTCATTTCTCATCGTGCTCCTCCGGCACCTCAGATTCTTCACGGAGCCGATTCCCACATTCGTGTTGAGCCTGCAATCACTGGACGGCTTCTTCAAGATTGGCGTTCCCGTCGCCTACTTTACGGGCCTCATCCTGCTGGCGAGCGTGACCTATCTGTTCCTTCGAAGGGTGGTGATCCCGCAGCTCAGCCATATCTCCTTGGTGGCGGACTACTTTCCGCTGTTCCTGATCATGGCGATCGCCGCCTCGGGCATCCTGATGCGGCACTTCTACAAGGTGGACGTGGTCGCCGTGAAGGAGCTGACCATGAGCCTGGTCAGCCTCCAGCCGGCCATTCCGGAGGGGATCGGGTTCCCCTTTTTCGCTCATCTCTTCTTCGTTAGCGCGCTGTTCGCGTATTTCCCCCTCAGCAAGTTGATGCACCTCGGCGGCGTTTTCTTGAGCCCCACGAGAAATCTCGCCAACAACAGTCGCATGAGGCGACACGTCAACCCCTGGAATTACGATGTCAAGACACACACCTACGAAGAATACGAGGATGAGTTCAGGGAAGTGATGAAAAACGCTGGACTGCCGTTAGAGAAGGCCGACTGATGTCGGACCATATCGCCAAACCGGAAGAGCTGTCGAAGATCGATTACAGGCCCGGAGACGTGGTTTGGATGGACCGGAGGGTCGAGTTCCGCAAGGGAACCTACAGCTACGGATCCAACCCGGACTCCGTAAAGTATCTGGAGTTGCCGTACGCGCGGAAGTTCAATCCGGCGGACGAGGACTGGCAGCTCCCGGAGAACTGGAAGGAGATCATCCACGAAGGACTGAAGGATCGGCTCAAGAAGTACCGCTCCCTGCAGGTCTTCATGGATATTTGCGTCCGCTGTGGGGCTTGCGCGGACAAGTGCCACTTCTTTCTGGGCTCGGGCGATCCCAAGAACATGCCGGTTCTCCGCGCCGAACTGCTGAGATCCGTGTACAGGAACGATTTCACGGCGGCGGGCAAGCTGCTCGGCAAGCTGGCCGGCGGCAGGGAGCTCACTCCAGAGGTGATCAAGGAGTGGTTCTACTACTTCTATCAGTGCACCGAGTGCCGGCGCTGCTCCGTGTTCTGCCCGTATGGCATCGACACCGCCGAGATCACCATGATGGGGCGGGAGCTGCTCCACCTGCTCGGGATCGGCATCGATTGGGTGACGACTCCGGCGTCGAACTGCTTCAGGACCGGCAACCACCTCGGTATCCTGCCGCACGGGTTCAAGGACAGCGTCGACTTCGCGGTGGATGATCTCGAGGACCTGACGGGTGTACGAGTCGAAGCCCCGGTCAACAAGAAGGGGGCGGAGGTACTGTTCGTCGTACCGTCCGCCGACTACTTCGCCGAGCCGCATTACTACGGATTCCTCGGTTACATGGCGCTGTTTCACGAAGTGGGTCTCGATTACACCTTCAGTACCTACGCTTCGGAGGGCGGAAACTTCGGGCTCTTCCATTCGTCCGATATGATGAAACGGTTGAACGCCAAGATCTACGCCGAAGCCAAGAGACTGGGGGTCAAATGGATCATCGGTGGTGAGTGCGGCCACATGTGGCGCGTCCTGCACCAGTACATGGATACCATGAACGGACCGGCTGACTTTCTGGAAGAACCCGTCTCTCCGATCACGGGCACGAAGTTCGAGAACGCCAAGTCGACCAAGATGGTCCACATCTGCGAGTTCACCGCCGATCTGATCCACAATGGCAAAATCAAGCTGGATCCGAGCCGCAACGATCACTGGAAGGTCACCTTTCACGATTCCTGCAACACCGCGCGGGGGATGGGAATCCTGGAGGAGCCGCGGTATATCCTTCGAAACGTCTGCAATTTCTTCCACGAGATGCCGGAAAACACCATCAAGGAGCAGACCTTCTGCTGCGGCAGCGGCTCCGGGCTCGGGAACGACGAGAATCTCGAGGCCAGGATGAGGGGTGGCTTCCCCAGGGCAAGTGCCGTTAGGTATGTCCACGACAAGCATGATGTCAACCTACTCTGCTGCATCTGCGCGATTGACAAGGCGACGCTTCCGACTTTGATGAACTACTGGGTTCCCGGAGTCGAGGTGGGCGCCCTCCACGAGCTGGTGGCGAACGCCCTGGTGATGGAGGGGGAAAGCCGGACCACTGATCTGCGGCAACAACCCTTCGCGAATCAGGAGGAGAAGGAAGATGCATGATGCCGGGAAAATCATCGCCGGTCTCGTGATCTTTCTCGCGCTGGTGACGTTGCCCATCTGGTACCAGGCTGCGAGGGGCGCAGAGACGGGGCCGCCGAAGCTCGAGGTCCCCACTGACAGCCAGGTGTGCGTCGCCCCCATCCAATACATGCGTGCGCTTCACATGGATCTGCTCAATGTCTGGAGGGACGAGGCCGTCCGCGATGGCGACAGAACCTATGTGGGTGTCGGTGGGAAAGAGTACGAGAAGAGCCTTGCCGGCACTTGTCTGAGCTGCCATTCCAGCAAGGAGCAATTCTGCGACCGGTGTCATGGTTACGTGGGAGCGGAGCCGTACTGCTGGGACTGCCATGCTGGGCCGGGTGAGATGCACTGATCGGATCGCTCTTCAGCGGTTCGGATAGCAGCCCGGATGGGTGGACATGCGGCACAAATTCATGCCGATCAGCGTTTCGCTGAAGAACCGGCCTTGTCTGGTCGTCGGTGGCGGCTTGGTGGCGCTGCGGAAGGTCGAGAGTCTGTTGGACTACGACACCGCGATCACCGTGGTAGCCTTGGAAGCCCACGAGAAGCTGGAGTATCACGCCAAGCGCGGGAGGCTCACGCTGGAGACGCGCGAGTACCGGTCTCCTGAGGCCGCCCGGTATGGCCTGGTCATCTCGGCTACCGATGACGCTGCGCTGAACGCGCGGGTGCACGAGGACGCCAGCGGGGCGGGGGCTCTGGTCAACGTCGTCGACGATCCACCCCATTGCGATTTCATCTTCCCCGCCGTGGTCAGACGTGACTGCCTCACGGCGGCGATCTCGACGGACGGCAAGGCGCCATTCATCTCCGGCCACCTGCGCCTGGTGTTGGAGAACATCTTCCCCAAGCACTGGGGGCGCCTGATGAAGCTTGCGGCGTCTTTTCGGAACCGGGTGCGAGGCCAATGGGCGGAGGATCCCGCCAAGAGGGACGCCTGTTACGCCGAGTTCCTGGAGGCGGACTGGAAGAGCATGCTGAAGGAGTCGAGCGACGAGGAGATCGAGGAAGAGCTGACGCGGATGCTGAAGATGCCCGAATGACTCCCCTCCTCGAGTCGAGCGCAGCTGGGGGCCGGAAACGGCGGCGCAAGGCGGATTTCGAAGCTCGGAAAAGATTGTTATAACTGGTCGACCTGGGACCTGCTGATCCCGAGCTGATCACTCTCGAGGCGAAGCAGTCCACCCGGCCTCAGCGATAGAAGGGTGCCCCGGCGGCTGCCAGAGGTGACGAGGCCAGGTTGAGTCAAGTGAATACCCCCTTTCCAGGGAGGCCTGTCCCGAATCTCGGGCCGAAGTACCCCTTGGGGCAAGGAGGAACTGGCGCGGCTCCACAAGTGAGGCGAAGGTCAACACCGCGAGTGCCCGGCAGAGAACTCGATGTCCCGCTCTGGATGAGTAACCCCTTGCCAATGCGCGGTTTTTCCCTTCGGGAGGCTGTGGACGTGAGATGGCACGCGCCTTGCGAGCTTCAGGCAGGAGTTGACTGGTCTGATTTGGCCACACCTGAGAGAAACCGGCGAAAGCTGGATGATTCGCGTCGGCGGCTGCGGCGCCGCCCGGTTTCGTCGGGCCGTCGCTCGCGACGAGGCCATGGGCGGTGACCATGGCCGGTCGGAACGCGCTGGAGTTGGAAGCAGGAGATCCGTTTGGTCCGCCAGACGCCGCACCATGCCCAGACCGGTTCCTCCGGCGCGCCCCTTTGGCGCCGCCGGCAAGATTGGATCAGCTCGAGTCCTTGGAAACAGCAACGGAGATCAAGCAAATGATATCCCCGCACGGCAGTAAGACCTTGAAGACTCTTCTCCTCGAAGGTCGGGAGAAGGACGAGGAAGTGAAGAGGGCGGAGACCCTGCCCAAGTTGCAGCTGTCGTCGCGTGAAACCGGCGATCTCATCATGCTGGGCATTGGCGGTTTTACGCCGCTCGATGGCTTCATGGGGCACGACGATTGGAAGGGCGTGTGTGAAGAGATGAAGATGACGAACGGCATCTTCTGGCCCATTCCCATCACCCTGTCGCAGGATGAGAAGCTTGCTGCCGGGACGGAAGTCACCCTTCTGTCCGAAGATTCCGGAGAGATCATGGCCACCATGAAGGTGGCCGAGTCGTACAAGATCGACAAAGAGCTGGAGTGCAAGAACGTCTTTACCACCACCGACGGCGAACACCCGGGCGTGCAGATGGTGCAGGACCAGAAGGAATGGAACATCGCCGGCCCCGTCAGAGTTCTTTCAGAGAGCTACTTCCCCACGGAGTTCGCGGGCATCTACCAGCGGCCGGCGGAGAGCCGGAAGATCTTCGAGGAGAAAGGCTGGAAGACCATCGCGGCCCTGCAGCTCCGCAATCCCATGCACCGCTCGCACGAGTTCCTCGCAAAGATCGCCGTCGAAGTCAGCGACGGCATCTACATCCATCAGCTGGTGGGGAAGCTGAAGCCGGGCGACATTCCCGCCGAGGTTCGAGTGAAGTGCATCGACACCCTCGTCGACAAATACTTCGTCAAGGATCGAGTCGTAACGGGGGGCTACCCGCTCGACATGCGCTACGCCGGTCCGCGTGAAGGCCTGCTGCACGGCGTCTTCCGTCAGAACTTCGGTTGCACCCACATGATCGTCGGGCGTGACCACGCCGGAGTGGGAGATTACTACGGGCCCTTCGATGCCCAGGACGCCTATCACCAGCTCTGGGAGGGCGCCCTGGAGTGCAAGATGCTCCCGATCGACTGGACGTTCTACTGCCACGCCTGCGACGGCATGGCGTCCATGAAGACCTGCCCTCACTCCAAGGAGGATCGGGTCATGCTGAGCGGGACAGCGCTTCGCAAGGCGCTTTCGGAGGGCGGCGATGTCCCGGCTGAATTCAGTCGGAAGGAGGTCCTCGATATTCTCCGCGAGTACTACTCGGGATTGGAGGAGAAGGTCGAGATCAAGCTGCACGGTCACGCGACCGGGAAAGCTGGAGAGAAGAAGTAGGAAACCCAGGCTTGGGAGTCATCAACAGTAGGCTGAGCAAAGGAGGCTTTTTTCATGCCTAGTTACGTAATCGCAGAGAAGTGCGACGGGTGCAAAGCACTCGACAAGACGGCCTGTCAGTACGTGTGTCCGAATGATCTCATGGTCCTGGACGAGGGGCAGATGAAAGCCTTCAACCAGGAGCCGGATATGTGCTGGGAGTGCTATTGCTGCGTCAAGATCTGCCCGGTCCAGGCGATCGAAGTGCGCGGCTACGCCGATTTCGTTCCGATGGGCGCCATGGTGACTCCGCTGCGGGCCACCGACTCGATCATGTGGACCCTCAAGTTCCGCAACGGCATGCTGAAGCGGTTCAAGTTCCCGATTCGCACCACCGAGGAGGGCAAGGCGCAGCCGTTCGATCAGTACGCGACCGGCGATGACGACCTGAAGAGCCCGACGCTGATGTGCGAGCCGGCCGGCCTCAACACCGAGAAGGGCCCGGTCAAGATGGACAAGGTGCAGACGCTCTAGTCGGGCGTGGCTTATTTGACAACGGACTGATTTCTTCGCCAGAAGAACTCGAAGGAGATAGACGAAGATGGCGAATTTCGAAACGGTCACGGTGGAGACCGACCTGCTGCTCGCGGGCGGCGGGATGGCCTGCTGCGGCGCGGCCGTCGAGGCGTCCTACTGGGCCAAGAAGAATGGACTCAAGGTCACACTGGTCGACAAGGCGGCAATGGAGCGCTCCGGTGCGGTGGCGATGGGCCTCTCGGCCATCAACCAGTACGTGGACCTCAACAGCGGGAACAATACGCTGAAGGACTACTGCGACTACGTGCGCAACGACCTGATGGGTATCACCCGCGAGGACGTGGTGGCCAATATCGCGCGTCACGTGGACTCGACGGTCCACCTCTTCGAGAAGTGGGGCCTGCCGATCTGGAAGGATCAGGAAGGCAACTACGTCCACGAGGGTCGTTGGCAGCTGATGATCAACGGCGAGTCCTACAAGGTCATCGTGGCCGAGGCCGCCAAGAACGCGCTCGCCGACGCTGGTGGTGAGTACTTCGAGCGGGTGTTTCTCACCCACCCGCTGATGGACGGCAACAAGTGCGTGGGCGCGATCGGCTTCAGCGTTCGCGAGAAGAAGGTATACGTGTTCAAGGCCAAGGCGGTCCTCTGCGCCATGGGCGGCGCGGTCCACGTGTTCAAGCCGCGTTCGACCGGTGAGGGCTTTGGCCGATCCTGGTATCCGCCGTTCAACTCGGGCGCCAGCACGTTCTTTACCCTCTATGCTGGCGCCGAGATGACCTGTCAGGAGGTCCGCTTCATTCCGGTCCGATTCAAGGACGCGTACGGCCCGGTGGGCGCCTGGTTCCTGCTGTTCAAGTCGGTCGCCACCAACGCGCAGGGCGGCAACTACATGCAGCTCAACGCCGCGGAGCTCGAGAAGTGGGAGTCCTACGGCAAGGTGAAACCGTGTCCGGCCAACCTCCGCAACTGGCTGATGATGCTGGATGTGATGGAAGGCAAGTCCCCGATCTACATGCAGACCGCCGACGCGATCCAGAAGATCGCCGAGGAGGCACCCGACGAGAAGGCCGCGAAGCGGAAGCTGAAGGAGCTCGAGGCCGAAGCATGGGAGGACTTCCTGGATATGACGATCTCGCAGGCCATCCTCTGGGCTGCGTCGAACGTCGAGCCCGAGAAGAAGCCTTCCGAGATCATGGCGTGTGATCCGTACTTCATCGGCTCGCACTCTGGCGCATCCGGTGCCTGGGTCTCCGGACCGGAGGATCTCCAGACCGCCGAGACCAAGGGTGAGTACTTCTGGGGCTACCCGCAGATGACGACGGTCGGCGGACTGTTCGCTGCGGGTGACGCCTCCGGCGCATCGAGCCACAAGTTCTCGTCAGGCTCGCACACCGAAGGGCGTATTGCCGGCAAGGCGGCGATCGCCTACATCGTCGACAACAACGCCGCTCCGAACGTGGACCAGGCGCAGATCGACGCGCTCACCGCGGAGATTCTGAAGCCGCTCGATACCTTCGAGGCGCACAAGGGCGTGACCACGGCGGTGGACATCAACCCGAACTACATCCGCGCCAAGCAGTTCATGTATCGACTCCAGAAGATCATGGACGAGTATGCCGGCGGGGTGTCGAGCCAGTTCAAGACCAGCGACAAGCTGCTCGAGAAGGGTCTTGAGCTGATGGCCTTCCTCAAGGAGGACGCTGCGAACCTGGCCGCGGAAGGCCTGCATGACCTGATGCGGTGCTGGGAGGCGTACCACCGGATGTACCAGGGCGAGGCCCACATGCGTTCCATTCTCTTCCGGGAGGAGACGCGTTGGCCGGGTTATTATTTCCGGGCCGACAAGCCGAGCATCGACCAGGCCAACTGGCTTGCCTTCTGCAACTGCAAGTACGACAGGAACACGGGTGAGTGGGAGATGATCAAGAGGCCCGTGAAGTACCTCACGCAGTAGGAGCTCGCGAATCATCGGGATCTCCGGGCGTCGCTTTCGGCGCCCGGAGGTTCTGATTTTCGGTGCCTTCTGGTCGTTGCATTTCCGAGGGCGCCCTTGGCTTCAGCAGGTGCACAACGGAGGGTTCCCGGAGCGGCCCGCAGCAAGATGATCGACTGAGGAGGCTGATGGCAGACATCTCTCGAACCTGCCCGCACTGTGGATCCCGCCTCGAGAAGTGGCGTGTACCCGAGGACGCCACCTGGAGCGAGGAATTCTTCTTCGTCTGCTTCAACGACGACTGTTCCTACTACCAGCGGGGATGGGACTGGATGAAGCTGCAATTCAATCAGCGCGCCTCCTACCGCTATGCGGTCAATCCCACCAGCGGCGGCTCAATGCCGCTTCCGGTGTGGTCGGACTCCGCGACCCGGGAGATGATCGTGGATGACTCCGAAGGAGAAGGGGAATGAGCGACGAAGAGCGCTCCTCGTTGCCGCTGGACGCGCGCCAGGAGCTGGTGGAGAAGATACTGAAAGACTATCCGCGGCTGGGTCCGGACGATCGCTTCAAGTTCGCCTGCCATCCCGGTGTCTCGTGTTTCAACAAGTGCTGCGGGGACGTCAACATCTTTCTCTCCCCCTACGACGTGCTCCGGATGAAGAAGCGGCTGGGGATGAAGTCGGGTGATTTTCTGGATCGACACGTGCTTCTCCCCGTCCAAAAGGAAATGAAGACGCCCGTGGTCGTGCTGCGCATGAACGACGACGAGGGCAAGAGCTGTGCATTCCTGACGGGAGAGGGCTGCGGGATCTACTCCGACCGGCCGTGGCCGTGCCGCATGTATCCATTGGGGCAGGCGGCGCAGAAGGACACGCCGGACGGCTGGCGCGGCGATCGATTCTATTTCCTGATGCAGGAAGAGATATGCAAAGGATTCGCGGAAGCGCGGGAGTGGTCTGTCCAGGAGTGGCTCGACGATCAGGGGATCGATGACTACGACTTCTGGGGCGAAGGATTCAAGGAGCTGGCGCTCCACCAGTACTTCGAGGACGGCGGTGTCCTCTCTCCCGAGAAGATGCACATGTTCTTCACCGCGTGCTACGACCTCGACAAATTCCGCGAGTTCGTCTTCGAGAGCACGTTGCTGGCGCGATTCGA
>Ga0307423_1000195_pt1 | contig 40928 bp, 31 predicted proteins | sample SalMarWE160310MG_FD_202154 | JGI IMG/M metagenome (GOLD analysis project Ga0307423, IMG submission 202154) | Salt marsh sediment microbial communities from the Plum Island Ecosystem LTER, Massachusetts, United States - WE1603-10 | ecosystem: Environmental > Aquatic > Marine > Intertidal zone >... | reverse complement strand
AATGGCCGGTGGGAGGTTCTCAACGCTCCGGGAGCCGAGGAGCCGGCGACTGATCTGACCGTAGGAGACTCGGATGTGTTCGAGAGCTTCTGTATTACCCGGATCGAGGGCGAGAGCGCGGTTGGCGGCGGAGATCGCCCCCTCGAAATGGCCGGCCTCGACCGCGGCCTCTGCTTCTTCGAGTGCCCGTCCGAGCGCCTCGCGGACCGCGGAATCCTGCTGCCGTTCAAGGATCCTTTGCTGAAGCGCTGCGGCATCCCGGTTCTGAGGATCGGCGGCCAGTACCGGCTGGAGACGATCGAGGGCCTCGGCAAAACGCCCGGCGCCTTCCAACTCGCGGGCCCGGGTCAGACCAGCGGCGATCGCGGCCTGTCGGGCCTCGGCGTCCTCCTCGGCGTGGATCTCCGCCAGGAGCCCGGCCTGCGCGCGATCGAAGAGTCGTTGGGCCTCAGTATTCGGGCGGATCTCGAGTGCTTGGCGAAAGAGACTCGAGGCCTCGGCGTAATTCCCCTCGTCAAGAAGGGACCTGCCGCGACTGACGAAATCCGCTGCCCGGGTGGCGTCGAGCCGTTCTCGTTCCAACCGGACGACCTCGGTTCGCAGCTCATCCATCTTGGCGACCGCATCAGGATTCTCGGGGTCGACGGCGAGGCCCTCGCCGAGCGCCTCCATCGCTTCCGGCAGCCGACCCTGTCGTTCGAAGATCTCGGCATTGCGAAGGCTTTCACGGACAATTTGCGCGATCCGTTCGCCTTCGGCCTCCACCGCTTCTGAACGCGCATCGAGGGCCAGGCTGCGGTAGCGCTCGAGCTCTGCGAGATCGGACGCCGATCCCTGGATCGCTCCAAGTTGTTCCTCGGTCTGAAAAGCCTGCAGGGCGGCGTCGGGTTGTCCGAGGTGGAAATAAGCGATGCCGAGCTTGAGGTATGGGAAATAGGCGACCACCTTCATGCCGTAGGACCGCACCCGCGCGCCGGAGTCGCCCTTTCGTTCGAGCGCCTGTTGCAACTCCTCGATGGCCTTGCCCCAGTTACCGTTGTCGAGTGCCGTTTCCGCCCGGGCATAGTGCTCGTACCAGTAGTCCGCCCAGGCAGGTGCGGCGACCACGAAAACCGTGATAATGAGGACAACCGCGAGTCCAAATGGTCGTGTGCTGCGGTGTGCGGGTTTCACCTTTGCTCCGCCGTGAGTGTAACGCGTTCAGGTAGCATGCTGTCCATGGCAAACGGAATGCGAACCCTGGACGTCGATGGCATCACTCTCGTTCTGAAGGTTGTCCGGAAACGCGTCAAGAACATCAATGCCCGGTTGCACGGGAAGACCCTGTCGGTCAGCGCGCCGCATCGAGTGCCGGTGGCAGAGCTCGAGGAGACGATCTTCCAGCTCGCGCGGCAGTTGGTGCGCCGCAGCAGGGCAGACGCGCTGAACTCGGATGGAGGCGCCGCAGCGATCGCGCGCAAGGTGGCCGCCCGCTTTCCCGAACCTCCCGCGGTCGTCGAGGTTCGCTTTGTCACCAACCAGACGGCCCAGTGGGGCAGTTACAGTCGTGAAACCGGGATCGTTCGACTCAACGCCGCTCTCCGACAGATGCCACCCTGGGTGCTGGAGGCCGTGGTTGCGCACGAGCTGGCGCACACCTTTCACCTCGATCATTCGCCGTCCTTCTGGAGGTTGGTGCGCTCGGTCTGCCCAAAGACCGATCGTGCCAATGCATTCCTCGAGGGAGTGACCTGGTTGGCCGCGGCGTGGGGCGATCTTCCACCGGTGGAGCGCTCCCAGCTCGCCGGAAAAGACTGATTCTCCTTTTCACCACCAAGACACCAAGCCCTTCCGCCCGCGCACAACAAAACGAAGAGCAACCCACCCCCCCAACCTCGCAAAGACGCAGAGGCGCAAAGGGGCGACCGCTGAACCCGTGAGGCAACTCCGCTTTTTGGAGGCAGAACGAGACAGGCGATCAATGATCGCCTGTCGCCGGTGAGAAGGCCCTCTGCGTCTTTGCGCATCTGCGTTAAACCGGCGGTTGGGTGGCCTTGGTGTTCTTGGCGTCTTGGCGGTAAATCCGATCTATCTCTCCGGCAGGGCGTCCATGCCGTTGGCGCGGGCGGCGGCGATCATGACCTCCTCGAGCTGCCGGCGTACGTCGTCACCAATGCGGCTCGGGGTGAATTCGCCGATGATCCGATCGACCTCGCCGGCGGCCCGCTCGCCGAGGGTCGCGGCTCCCTCCTCCAGCCACCGCGCCCGGCTCGTCCGGTCGATGACGGGGCCGGGGAAGGTGAGCTCCGATCGCAGGTGACGTCGGGTGTGGTCGGCGATCATCAGGTGCTTCTCGGCCAGGAGCTCTTCAAAGAGAGCCCGAGATGGAAAGTCCTCACGCGGCTCGATACCGGCAGTGAGGCGGTCCGTCATGAGGCAGATCTCGTGGTCAACGACCAGTTTCTCCAGACTCTGACAGCTCTCGAAATCGAGCATGCCGGGGCCGGAGACGTTGTCGATCCCGGTCAGGGCCGCCAGGGTTGCACCGATCCCGGTCTCGAGCCCGGCCTGGGCGTCGAGGGCCTTGGAGTCTGACAACGAGATGTAGCCCTGGGTCGGCATCCCGAGACGTTTACCGATCTCGGCCGCCGCACAGGTCAGCATCGTGGTTTCAATCGCACCCATGGGGGTCGTCTCGTAGCGCAGATCGAAGATCGCCGGGGAGCCGCCAAAGAGGAGCGGGGTGCCGGGCTGGACAAGCTGGGCGATGACCACCCCCGAGAGGACCTCGGCGGTGTGCTGGATCAGGGTGCCGACGAGAGTCACCGGTGCCATGAAGCCGGTCAACGGCACCGGAATGATCTCGACCGGAATGCGGAGGCGGGCGCAGTCCATCAAGTTGCGGCTGCCCTCATCGGTCCACCGCAGCGGCGCGGTCGGACAACAGGTGAGCATCGCCACCGGGCGCGCCGCCAGTTCTTCTGCAGAGCCGCGCACTGCGAGCAACAGATCGCGAATCACCGTGAAGCCCTCGATCGTGAAAGCGCCGGTGACTGCGGGTTTCTCGCAGTTCAGCAATCCGAGGAAAAGCCGGTAGCTGTCCGAGATGGCCTCAGGCACGTCGGAGCTCACCAGCGCCGTGCTCTGGGCGTCATACCGTGGCAGCCCACTCACCAACTTGGCGAGTGCCACCAGATCACGGGTGACGGCGGAACGGATTTCACCCGACGAACGGTCGAGGATGTTGATGGCCGCGGAACCCGGTGTGAAGTGGGTCCGATTGCCCTCGAACGCGTGAGTCTCCTCACCGAGCACATCATAAAGAGAGAAGGATAGTGGTGTGGTGTCAAGCGCGGCCTCCACCATGGTGTCGCTGATTCGTACCCGGCCATCGTCGCCGTCTACACCGGCGCCGTGATCTGCGAGGAAGCCCCTCGTTTGATCATCGCCGATGTCGACGCCAACCTCGGCGAGTACGGTCTTTGCCTCGGTGATGATCCGATCGGCCAGGTCCTCGTCGAGCTGCTGGAAATGCGGTCTCATTGAAACCCCCAGAATGCGTTCTATTACGGGCGATGATCTAACGACTCTCGACACACTCCCGCACGGTGATCGCGGCCGCCAGAGCGGCAGCGCCGGTACGGCCGCTGACAATCTGACTCTTGCCGCCGCGGCAGGCGGCAATGAACGCCTCGAGCTCGGCCTTGAGCGGCTCGTCTTTCTCGACGTCGACCACTCGCGGGGCGATCTCAACCCCGGTCGGGCTCTGAATGAGCTGTGCCGACGACACGCTTTGCTCCGCGTAGTCTATCGAGAAGTAGGATTGACGGGCAAAGAGGCGGAGCTTGCGTACCCTTTCCGCCGACACCCGGCTGGCGGTGAGGTTGGCCACCAACCCGCCCCGAAACTCGACCCAGGCGTGGCACAGGTCGACCTTGTCGGTGAGGACCGGCACCCCAACGGCCCGGATCTCGGACGGCGTCTCACCGGCCACCGCGAGGGTGATCTGGAGGTCATGAATCATCAGATCGAGGATCACGTCGACGTCGATCGAACGCGCGCTGAACGGCGACAGGCGCTGCGACTCGAGATAGCGAACGCCATCGGCGAGGCCGAGGGCCGCCTGCACCGCGGGGTTGTGATACTCGACGTGCCCGACGGCGAGCACCTTCGAAGCGTGATCGGCAAGATCGATCAGCTGCTCGGCCTCGGCGACGGTGGCCGTGATGGGCTTCTCGACCAGCACGTGGCAGCCCGCTTCCAGCAGAGCGCCCGCGACCTCGCGGTGGCTGACGGTGGGGGTCGCAACAACCACAGCGTCGGCGGCCCCCGCCGCCTCGACCGACGCGAGTGCCGGCACCCCGTGCTCGGCGGTGATCTCTGCCAGGCGTTCGCGATCCTTGTCGTAGGCGCCGATGCAACGGACCCCCTCCATTCCTGCGAGGATACGAACGTGGTGGCGACCGAGGTGGCCGGTCCCTACGACTGCGGCTGTGAAATCGGTGTCTGTCATGAAGCGCAGGATAATACCGCGGATGCAGGAGTACAATTCTCCGGCGGTCCTGATCGTAACAAGGGAGTGGACATGCTTGACGTCAAAAAACTCTTGGTCGACGTTTTTGATCCTCAGCCGGACGAGGTTGTGACCTTTGCGGTCGATCTGCCACGCGACGGTGTGCCGGATCACGAAGGATGGTCGGCGCGACGGGCGATGGCCGAACGGTGGCGCGGTGCAATGGCCGAGCTCGCCTCCGAGCGCGACTTCAGCGTGCGTCCGATGCTCAGCTTTGAGGCCTCCGGCGCCAACAACGCTGATCTTCCGTCAAAGGGACGCCTTGGCAACGAAGATGTGGATCTGCTGGAGGCCCTCAAGGCATCGACCCTGGTCATCGCCATGACCGAGTTTTCGGCTACCGCCCCGCTCGCCAAGCTCGCCGAAGCCGAGGATGACTTCCGCGCGGCCTCGATGCCGGGAGTGCAGGAACGCATGGAGGAAACCGCGCTGGCGGCTGACTACTCCAAGGTGGCCGCGCGGTGCAAGGCGATCTTCGACATCATGGACGGCGCCATACTCTGCGATGTGCTCTTCTCGACCGGCCACCGCTGCTGGTTCGACCTCCGCCACCGCGCGCCCGAGATGGACGACGGCTTCCTCCCCCGCGGCAAAAAGGGCGATCGCATCATCAACCTGCCATCGGGGGAGACCTTTGTCGTGCCCTACGAGGGCGAGTTCGAAGCCGTACCGTCGTGGACGGCGGGCACCATCCCGGTGGTGGAGGACGAGGAGCTCGTCCTCTTCCATATCGTCGCCAACACGGTCATCGTTGTCGAGGGCGAGGGGCCCGTGGCAGAGCGCTACGCGGCCTTCTTCGACGCCGACCCGGCGCGCGCCAACATCGCCGAGGTCGCCTTCGGGGTCAACGACCGGGCTGAGGTCACCGGCGAGGTGCTCGAGGACGAGAAGGCCGGCTTCCACTGGGCCTTCGGCCGCTCCGACCACCTCGGTGGGGTGGTTGGGGTGGAGGACTTCGAGAGCCCGGAGTCGGTGGTCCACCAGGACATCGTCTACGCCGAGGGAAATCCGGTGCAGGTCGAGCGCGCGGTGATCGTCCAGAAGGACGGTCGGCGGATCGCCGTCATCGACGAGGGTGAGTACAAGATGTAGGACAATTTCGGATTTCGGATTTCGAATATTCGAATCGTGTACATGTCTTGGGTGCGGTACCCTGTGTTTTCGATGTGGAGGTAGCTCATGGCTGATCAAACAACCCTTCTGGAAGCGGTGGAGAACCGCGGACCGTACGCGGTCTGGGACCTGATGGACGATGACGAGAAGAAGGCGGCGGCTATCGCATTCTGGAATAACGCCGATCGTGAGAGCCGATCCGCCCTCGAGATGGCGCTGGCCGCCGAGCTCAAGTTCCGCCAGCGATCGGTTCGCCAGCTAGCGGCGGACAGGGTCGCCGGGCGTCTGGTCCGCATCGCGGACAGTTTGCCGGAGACGGTGCTCTTCCAGTACCTCTTCCACCTCCACATGGATCAACGGCGGCCGTTGATGGTCGGTTTTCTTGACGCCATTGGCCTACCACACGACAACGGGGCCCTCGACCTGCCCGAGGACGTCGAGGGGCCGGATGCCGACAAGGTGGAGAAGGCAGGGCGCGAACTGACTGCGGCTGAGGGCAAAAAGGCACTGGTCTATCTCGGCACGTTGATGGTCGCCGATGCCGACTTCTGGGTAGGTCTCGAGCCGGTACTGAAGGAGTACGACGCCGACGGCACAAAGGCCTGACCGCCCGCCCGTCCGTGCGGAAGAAAGATGCAAGATTTAGGATCCACCCGTCTCTCCCTCGTTTGGGTGGATGGATGGGACTTGTGTCTTGTACCTTGCATCTTGAATCGGTCACCGGTTAACGGCATCAATCCGGTGTGTATGTAGCAGAGTTCCGCTCCGTCTCGTGAACGGTGAGAGCGACCAACTCGACCCCGTCCGGAAGCTCCGGCGCCACGCGTTCGTAGAAGAGACGCGAGAGGTTCTCCGCGGTCGGAATGATGCCCTCGAGCCACGGCACCTCGATGTTGAGGTGGCGGTGGTCAACCTGGTCAACGACCATCCGGTTGAGGACCGTCTTGAGGTCTTTCATGTCGATCAGGTAGCCGCTCTCGGGGTCAGGGTCCCCTTGCACCACGGCTTCGATGACATAGTTGTGGCCGTGACCGTGCGGGTTGTTGCACTTGCCGAAGACGCGTCGGTTCCAGTCGTCCGGCTGTGCAGGGTTGTGCAGCCGGTGCGCAGCTTCGAAATAGACCTTGACGGTAACTGTCGTTGCCATGGTTCTCCCATCAGCTTAGCGCAAAAGAGCGTGTGGATATTCCTTGCCGACGAGAAACAGATTCCAGATACCGGATACCAGATCCTCCCACCCGCCCCTTGGTGTCACCGACTCTGTCCGGCATCTGGCATCCGGGTGGGCGGGTGGGTCAGTCTTCGTCTTCCAGCCGCCGGTAAAGATCGGGTCGACGGTCGGCGAGAAAGAGGAATCGTTCACGAGCCCTGCGAACCACCGTCGGGTCGATCTCGCCGGCGACGACGCCCGCGTCGTCGGCCAGGGTGGTCACCACCATGCCCCAGGGATCGAGGAGGCTGGTGTCACCTGAGTGGGGGTAGCCGTCGACCTCGCCGACGCGGTTGACTCCCAAGACCCATGCCTGGTCGTCGATCGCGCGGGCGGCGAGCAGGGTGCGCCACGCGTGACCACGGTGCGCCGGCCAGTTGGCAATGACGACGAAGAGATCGGTAGTCATGGCCGCTGCGCGAAAGAGCTCCGGGAACCTGAGGTCGTAACAGATCAGAGGCGTGACCCGCACCCCGCCGAGCTCGACCGTATGGAGGCCCTCTCCGGCCTCGAAGTGGTCGGGTTCGCCGGCAAGTGAAAAGGGGTGGATCTTGCGGTAGTGCAGGACTTCGCGGCCGTCGGGGGCAATCACCGAACACGAGTTGGCCGGTCGCTCTTCGCCGGGCTCGGCGTAGCCGGCGATCACCCACACGCCGTGTCGGCGCGCGAGGTCGGCGATGAACTCGTGGATGGTGTTGGCGTGCGCCGCCATTTCTTCGGCCCGCATCGAAAACCCGGTGGCAAACATCTCGGGGAGCGCGATGATCTCTGCGCCCATGGCCGCGGCCCGTTGTGCAAGCGGAGCCACCCGGCGGAAGTTTTCTTCCGGGTTCTCCCAGGCGATGTCGAACTGGAGGCCGGCAACAATCACGGCAATGGAGGCGCCGGGACCGGCACCAGGCAGGACCGCAATCGGTCGGCAAGCAGGACGTGGAAGACGAGCTGTTGACCGTCATTCCAGCCGTTCTTCCAGTTCTTCGATCTGTCCGCAGGTGCGCTTTTGCGATAGCTGGTGAATGAAACGCTCAAAAGTGAATCGCAGTTGGTGACGGAGAACTCTCCCATCTTCTCAGCGCCCTCGGCGAATCCGGCGAGGTAGTCGGCATCGTCATCCAAATCCTCAGCCGCTTCAGCCGCCTCGGAGAGGGCGTGGTCGATGCCGCTGCGGACCGCAACGTTGGTCTGCTCGGCCTTCCACACCGCGTGGCGCTGCAGGGTCTCTTCGTAGTTATCGGGCATCGGTTCCGTCTCGCGGCCGTTCCAGTCATCCGACATCTCCGCATCGTCGCGGGACGCATACAGGGTGAGGTGCTTCTTGACTTCGGTGAGGAGCCCCTCGAGATCCGCGTTCTTCACCAGCTCACGGGGCACGTACACCATGAGCTGAACCTGGCAGGAACGCTGATCATAGAGCTCGAAGGGACCGTCCATGCGAGGGACCCGGAGCGGTGCATCGAGGGTCAGCATCAGGTCGACGCGCTGTCGCTTGACCTTGACGTTGTCGATCTTGACCAGCTCACCTGCAGGGAAACGGTGTCGGGCCTTGCTGGCGACTCCGGCCGCGCCGACTTCGTTGTCGGAGTAGGTGCTTCCGCAGGCCGAATAGACCTCGAGTTCGAGCACGCCCCAGCCGCCCTTGAGCTCTCGATCGAGGAGATCGCCGAGGTCTGAAGCGGAAGAAGACCCTGCCGTCATCAACGTCATTGCGAAGAGCACGATACAAAGAGAACGCTGCAAGGGCCGACCTCCAACGCTTTCTTCGAGGCTACCACGAAAGACGGTCAGCCCGCATGTGAGAGTTCTGCCATAATGCAGCGACAATGAACGCTCCATTCAATTCTCGAATCGATGGGCCGGCCTTTCCACCGTCTCGTCCGAGACGTCCGCGGACGCCGGCAACCTCGATCGTCATCGGCCTCAATGTGATCGTGTTTCTCGTCTGGCAGGCGGCGTCCTATTCGCCTGGCCTGTACGAGTTCATGACCGAGAACTTCCTGGTCAGCACCACGCGTCTCATGCACGGTTACTGGTGGACGCTGATGACCTCGGCCTTCTCTCACAGCGAGCTCTGGCACCTGGCCATCAACATGATTGTCCTGTGGAGCTTCGGGACGGTCCTCGAGCATTTTTGGGGGACCAGGGTCTTCGTTCTCTTCTACCTGGCGACGGCGGTGTTTGCGTCGGTCAGCCACTGTGCGGCGTCGTCGTTCGTCATGGGAAACGACAATATTTCAGCCCTCGGCGCTTCGGGCGCGGTGAGCGCGCTGTTGCTCGCCTACGCCCTGCACTTTCCGCGCCACCGCATCCTGCTCTTCGGCATCATACCGCTGCCGGCGCTTGCCGGCGTGCTCGCCTTTGTCGGTCTCGATCTCTGGGGTCTGATCGCACAGGGTCGCGGCGGTGGCTTGCCGATTGGTCACGGCGCCCACCTCGGCGGCGCCCTCGCCGGTGCGCTGATCTACTACCTGTACCTTCGTGAGACCTACCCGACCCCGGGCGTCCGACAACAGCGTTCGGCCTCCGGGGCTGCCTCGCTGACGCCCGATGAAGCGCGGGAGTTCGAACGCATCCGGATCAAGATCGAAACCACAGGTCCGCACACCTTGACTCCCAAAGAGAAGGCGTTTCTCGACCGGCTTCGGGAACGCGTGCTCCAGGCCACCCGACCGGACTCCTTCTGAGCCGCCGGCGTCTCCTTGCCGCTCGGCCGCGTGGCGGGTACCATGCCAACCAGTCGACCGAGAGGGGGCAGCCATGGTGCAAAGTGAACGCGAGGTCCGAATGGAGGTCTTCGATTCCTTCAAGCAGGTCTTCGCGAGTGCCCCGATCCGCTTGATGAGCCGCACCGTCAGCGCGATGCGGGCCAAGGGCTACGGCGATCTCGCTTCGGCGATCGGCGATCTCGACTGGCGAACGGTGCCCGCGGACGACCCCGAGGATCCGAACCTGCGCGAAGATTGGCACTGCTTGCTGCGGACGGCCTTCGCGCACGTCGACGGCTGGCTGGACCAACTCAGCCCCCACCCGTACGGCTATAACCTCGATTCGATCGGTTTCCCGGTGGTGACCAGGGCGTGGAGCGGTCTGTGGTCGACCCAGCTCGGCATCGACTTCTCGAACGACGCCGACTCGCCGCCCCAGATCATGGTCTTCCACGGCGGCAATCAAGCGTTGCAGGCGTCGTTGCTCGGAGTTTCCGAGGCACACCGAAACCGCGTCGGCGCGGGCCGCCCGGCGACCATGCTGGTGCCGATGCCTACCTTCTCGTGTCCGACGGATCAGATGGCGCTGCAGGGAATGAACGTGTTCTTTCTGCCGCCCGGGCGAAAGGACATGGACCCGAGCGCGGAAGATCTCGATCAGGTTCCGGACGATGTCGAGATCGACGGCGTCTATCTGATGCCGATCAACAACCCGACCGGGCGTACCTTGCCACCCGAACAGCTCCGCGCGTTTGTCGACGTGGTGCTCGACCGCTGGCCCCATGCCGGTGTGATCCTCGACTCGGTCTACGTCCGGCTCCACCCGCAGTACCGCGATCTGCTCGCCTGGTATGAAGACGACCCGCGCTACGCGGAGTCGGTGCTTTTCATCGATTCGCTGTCCAAGACCCACGGCGTTACCGGACTGCGATCCGGAGCCATCTTGACCCGTTCGTCAAAGCTGCGGGACGGAATCGTGCGCTACGCGCAAAACATCATGGCGGGACCCTCCAACGCCATGCAGGCGGTGACGATCGCCCTTCTCGCGCCGTTCGCCCTCGGCGATGCCGAGGTCGCGAGTCACCGCATCCAGCTGCAGCTTCGCATCGGCCGCCATCTGCAGCGCCGCCGACGCCTGCTGATGGCGGCGGCCTTCGACCGCTACAGGGATCTCTTCGACTCGGAGCAGCCGCTCCTGCCAGACCGCGAGAGCTTCGACTGGGAGGGCTCCATGTACGCCGACCCGCGGCTGTCGGAGCGATGCCGAAAGGTCGCGGACGACATCCAGGTCTCGCCCACAGTTGCCTTCTACCTCGAGACGGGGATCGGCGGCGTACCCCTCGAGGGCTTCTGCCGCAACCCCAACTTGGAACGTCACGGATTGGTCGTCAACGCCGATTCGTCGCGGCTCGCCGAATTCCAGGAGGAAGCCCGCAAGTACGTCCGCCTGTCGTTCGGCATGACCCCGCCCCCGCGTTGATATAGCGGTTTTCTGCCGACCAACGGCCAAAAAAATAACGCAAAGTCGCTAAGACGCCAAGTCGCAAAGGACATCTCCAACTCACGCCTCGACCCGACGCTCAGTCGTTGCGATTGGGGTTGAGTTACGCGCGGGCAGCGATGTCCGGATTTCAGAAAAACTCTGCGTCTTTGCGTTGTATTCCTTTGGCGCGGAATCCTACCAGCACGGATCGGGAACCAGACTACTCAGAAGCCGGCTTGTCGTCCTTGGTTACCGCACTCACTGCTAATGCGGCGAAGCCGGCGAGGAAGAAGGCCGGGACGAGCTCGTAGAGATTGTCGAGCCCCCACAGCTGGACGAGCCACCAGCTGATCACGGTCAGTGATGCGGCAGCTGCGACGGCGACGTGATCGCCCCAGTCGAAAGCCCGCGTCAGGCGGCCGATGACGAAGATCGCTACAGCCGCCAGCAAGGCCATCCACCACACGCGGGCGAAGATCTCCGGACTTGTTGCGGCGTCGCGACCCAGCTTCCAGGCGACGGTGACGCCGGTGCCCGTGAGCATTGCCGCCAGCGCGCCGTGGCGGTTGACGCCCCGCCGCATCAGGGCAAGCAGGATCAGCGGCGCGAAGGCCGCCCCGAGACCGGACCAGGCGAAGAGAACGAACCAGAAGACGAGGCGCACCTCGCTGAGGGCCACGAGAATACCGAGGAGCCCGACCACCGCCACCGTCCAGCGGCCGAGAATGAGGCTTCGGCGGTCGTCACTCGCCTTGCCGAGGGTCTCCTCGACGACGTCGTAGGAAACGGCCGATGCCGCCACCAGGAGCTGCGACGAAACAGTCGAGAGGATGGCCGAAATCACCGCCGCCAGCAACAGACCCGCGAGCACCGGATGAACGAGCTGCAAAGCGATCGCCATTAACGCCTGTTCGCCGTCGGCGAGGTTGGGAAGCATGACGCGACCCGCGAGACCGATAAGTCCGGCGCCGTAGAAGACCGCCACTCCCCAGAACATGGCGATGACCTGCAGACGCTGCACCTGACGGTCGTCTCGCGCCGCCATGTAACGGGTGATGACGTGCGGCATCCCCGGGTAGCCGAGACCGATGCCGAGTTGGCCGATGATGAAGCCCCAGAGGGCGGGCCCGATGCGCCCACCGCCGGCACTGAGAAAGTTGGGATCGATGGCGCCGAGATTCTCGATGAGAGCGCCGAATCCACCGAGGTGGGCGATGGCGTACAGCGGCAGGGCGATGAGAGCGATCGCCACCAGCAGACCCTGGAAGAGATCGGTCCAAGCTACTGCCCGGAAGCCGCCGAGCGAAGTTACGAGGATGATCACCACGGCGCCGATCACCACCCCGAGGATGTAGCCGCTTCGTCCTTCGAACCCGAGGGACGACGAAAAGGCCTTGCCGGCCGCCGTCATCTGTGCCGCAACATAGCCCATCATGCAGACCAGGATGATGGTCGTCGCGGTCAACCGCAGCACGTTGCGAGGGTCCCCCCATCGCCGGGTAATGACGTCGGTGAGGGTAACCGAGCCCTGATTCGCGGAAAGCGGCCGCAGCCGCGGGGCCAAGATGTAGACATTGACCAGATAGCCGAGGAGACAACCCGGGGCGTACCAGAGGCCGGAAACACCATAGTTGAAGGTCATGCCGACCGCGCCGAGAGTGACCCATCCGGATTCGGAGCTCGCGGTCGAGGAGATGCCGGCCGACCACGCGCCCAGCGAGCGTCCCGCGAGGTGGAAGTCCTCGCCGCCGTGGGTCCTCTTCGCAGCCCTCCAACCGATGAAGAGAAGCACTCCGAGATAAGCGACCATCACGACGGCGACCGTGCTGAGGGTCGAGCCGTCAACCGGCGTCATCGTTCAGATCCCGACTTGAACCGGTCGAGGAGATCCTCCACGATCACCAGAACGACCAGCACCAGTGGGAAGACCCACAACAGCAGGTGCGCGCCGAGCGTCAGCGAGTACTCCTCCATGGCGCCTCCTTGTGCGCAGAGTGTACCGCGCTCAAGTGAGCAAGGCGTGGTGCCACTGGTGACGATTTTCCGCTGCCACCGCGATTCCGTCAGGAAATCGCACGGGAGGAAACATCGTCAGCGGTGGCACCGGCTTCGGCTCCGAGCGATCGCGCCCCAGATCCTGATGCTAAACTCCCGAGGCAACAGGGAGGCCTGATGAGACTGCATAGATTCCTGATCTGCTTGACCTTGATCCTGATTCTGGTGTCGTTTTCCGCGACCGCTGGCGAGCCTATCCACGTCCTCATCGCCAACGACGACGGCATCGACGCTCCGGGCATCGAGGCAATTGCCGCGCTCATTGCCGCCGATCCCTCCTACCGGGTGACGATCGTGGCGCCGGCCCGACAACAGAGCGTTTCGGGCCACGGTCTCGTCACTCGAAGCGAGATCAAGGTCATCGAACACGCCGAGGTGGCGGGTTGCACCGCCTGGTCAGTGGACGCGACGCCCGCCACCGTCGCACGCGTCGCTCTCACTGCCCTTTTGGTGGATGACCTTCCGGATCTGGTCATTTCGGGCATCAACCGGGGTGAAAACGACGGCCTCGGCGCCTGGACCTCGGGCACCGTTGCCATCGCACGTGAGGGCGCCTATGCGGGCATCCCCTCGCTCGCGGTTTCGCTGCAGCTCGACTGGTCGGATCCGCAGCCCGACTTCGAGGCTGCAGCCCGGTGGGCCAAGCCGGTCATTGACGCAGTGCGGGACAACGGCCTGCCACCGGGGGTCTACCTCAACGTCAACGTACCGGTCGACACCGATGCAGTTCGCGGCTATCGGGTCACCAGGATGGGCCTCGATTTATCGGAGGAGGCGCGCTACGTGCTGGCGCGAGCTGACTCCGACGGCACGCGGTGGTACACGAGCCGTTGGAAACCACCCAAAGAGACGACGCCGGGCGGAGACTCGAATGCACTCGCGCGGGGTTGGGTAACGATTGCTCCGTTGGGACTTGACCAGACCGCTGAAGGTGCATTCCCGCTGCTCGAGCAGTTCGAGCTCGATATTCCGGTCGTCGAGGCGCCTGTTCCCTGAGGCCGGTGCGGTCAGTGTTTTGGCTGTTGTTTCGAGCTCATCGGCGCCGCCATGAGATGTGCGTGCTAAAGTTGGGGCCCCCGTACGCCCTGGAAACGCGCTGGGTACGGTAGGAGGAGCTCAATGGGACGTCGGATTACCCGCAAACAACTGAAGAAGGACGACGAGTTCGTCTCCACAGCGGAAGTGATTTTCCGCTGGATCGCCGACAACGCGAAACCCCTTTCGGTGGGAATTGCCGCAGTGGTCGTGGTCGCGCTGCTGTGGTGGGCGGCGACCGGATGGATGAGCTCTCGCACCGCTGACGCGTCGTTGCTCTTGTATCATGCGACCCGGACCTTCGAGGGTGACGCAGCCCCTGGTTCGATGACGCCGGCGGGCGATCTCGAGGCCGCCGAGGCCGAATTCCAACAGGTGATCGATAGCTTCGGGCGGACCGAGCAAGCTGATATGGCAAGGCTGTACCTGGCCCGGATCGCCCTCAGCCGTGGGCAGAAGGACGAAGCGCGCACGGCCTTTGTCGAGCTGGCCGGGAAACATGGCGACGATGTCATCGGGAGACTCGCCAATCTCGATCTCATCAACCTGCGTATTGCATCAGGTCAGGGTGCAGAGGTGGCGGCCGATCTCGAGGCGATAGTGACGGGTCGATCGGACGGTCTTCCAAAGGACGCGGCCCTCTACCGGCTGGGCGAGCTGTTCGTCGAGGAGGGTCAACCTGAAAAGGCGAGGACTTACCTCGAAATGCTGGTTGAGGAGTTCCCGGAATCTCCATTTTTGAACAACGCCCGCCAGCGGCTCCTCGAGATCGGTTAGCCGGAGTCTCGCCGGTGAGCTTTGTCGAGGCAATCGCCGAGAAACGTGACGGCGGTGCACTTTCTCACGACCAGATTGCGGCCTTTGTGCGTGGCGCGAGTGACGGCTCTCTGTCGCCGGAACAGCTGGCCGCAATGCTCATGGCAATTTGCTGCCGTGGGATGGACATCGACGAAACCCGCTGGTTGACCGAGGAGATGTTGCGCTCCGGTGAGGTGTGGAACCTTGCGGGCGACCGCCCCGAGGTCGTCGACAAGCACTCGACCGGTGGTGTCGGCGACACTGTGTCGCTGGTGCTGGCGCCGCTGTTGGCCGCGGTCGGGGTGCCGGTTGCGATGATGGCGGGTCGCGGTCTCGGTCACTCCCAGGGGACCCTCGACAAGCTCGATGCCCTACCGGGTTGGGATTCGACCCGCAGCCGCGATGAAACGCTCGATCTCATCGACGACTGCGGCGCGGCAATTATCGCCCAGACGGATGACGTCGCTCCGGCCGACCGGACCCTCTACGCCCTCCGCGATGTGACTGCAACGGTTCCGTCCCTGCCTCTCATCGTCGGTTCCATCATGTCCAAGAAGCTCGCTCTCGGCGCGGGTGCATTGATTCTCGATGTGAAATGGGGGACCGGTGCGTTTCGAAAGACGGTGGCCTCGGCGAGCGAACTCGCAGTCGCCCTGCGCCAGGTGGCGGTTGACACCGGCGTCCGGTGCGAAGCCCTCATCACTGATATGAACCAACCCCTCGGCCCTGCACTCGGCACCGCGTGCGAGGTGCGGGAGGCGCTGGCCGTTCTCTCCGGCGCTGGTGATGCCCGGCTGCGCAAGGTGACGGAGCAGCTGTGCATCGGGGTGATGATTCTTCGGGGCTGGGACCCCGGAGAGGCCACTGCTGTGTTGGACAGAGCGCTTGCCGACGGATCGGCCCTGGCCACGTGGGAAAAAATCGCTGTTGCGCACGGCGCTGATCCTGACCCCGAGCTGCTCGCCCGGCCGCGGTCCGCGATCGAGGTACTGGCTTCGGCAGAGGGTTTTGTGACTTCCTGCGATGGTGAAGATCTCGGCCGCGTGGCGGTTGAGGTCGGTGCCGGACGGCGGCGGGTGGACGAGGAGCTGGCGCACGGCGCGGGCGTGTTGGTGCATGCTCGCATCGGCGATCGAATCGAGTCCGACCAACCGGTGGCGACCCTACTGGTCGGCGAACGCGAGGTCGACGAACAACGGCTTACCGATCGCATTCGCCAGGCGTTCACGATCGGTCCCGAGCGGGTCGATCCGCCGGAGCTGATTCTCGGCACCGCCGAGAACTCTGCACCCTGAGACGCGCGTTGGGGCATCGTCGACACCGGTGCCACTCCTCACATTGTCTGCACGAGAAGCGCTCCTACCATGAGCGGGCTGCTTCAGACAATGTGAGGGGTGGCACCTGGCGCGAAGCGCTCACCGGCTCCGAATGATCACTCTGCGGGCTTCGGACCATTGGAGAAGAACGCGATGGTCTCCTTGAGCCCGTCGGCCAGCAGAACCTGAGGCTCCCAATCGAGGACCTTTCGGGCCAACGAGATATCGGGCTGGCGCACCTTGGGGTCATCCTCCGGTAACGGTTCGAAAACGATCTCCGAGGATGAGCCCGTGACCCGGATGATCTCTTTGGCGAACTCGAGGACCGTCATTTCTGCCGGATTGCCGATATTCATGGGATCGACATAATCGGAGTTGAGCAGTCGCCAGATGCCTTCGATGAGGTCGGCGACAAAACAAAAGGAACGCGTCTGTGAACCGTCACCAAAGGCAGTGAGCGGCTTGCCGGCCAGCGCCTGGCAGATGAACGTGGGAACTACCCGACCGTCTCCCGATCGCATCCGCGGGCCATAGGTATTGAAGATACGGGCGATGCGGGTATCGACGCCATGGTGCCGGTGGTAGGCCATGGTGATGGCCTCGGCGAAGCGCTTCGCCTCGTCGTAGACACCGCGTGGACCAACCGGATTCACATTGCCCCAGTAGTTCTCCGGTTGCGGGTGAACGAGAGGGTCGCCATAGGTTTCCGAGGTCGACGCGAGCAGAAAACGGGCGCCCTTGGACTTGGCGAGGCCAATCGCCTTGTGGGTGCCCAGAGAACCCACCTTGAGTGTCTGGATGGGGAGTTTGAGGTAATCGATCGGTGACGCCGGCGACGCGAAGTGGAGGATGTAATCGAGCTCACCCGGAACGTGGATGAAGTTTGTGACATCGTGGTGGACAAAGGTGAATCCGTCACGTCCGAAATAGCTTTCGATATTTTCGAGCGAACCGGTGATGAGATTGTCCATGCACACCACCTCGATGCCTTCGTCCAACAATCGCCCACACAGATGGGAGCCGAGAAAACCCGCGCCACCGGTCACTAGGGCTCGTATGGCTTGATTCATCACACCTCCGCCTTGGCGATCAAGTATATCCGGCGTTTGTCCAGGGCCTGAGGCTTGAGACCTGGGGCTTGAGATTCTGAGGCCAGGAGTCGCCATTCCCAAGCCCCAAGCCATGTTGTCAGCGAATGGCCGCGTTCAGCACTTCATCGACAGTCGAAACGAAAACAAACTTCAGCTTCTTGCGGGCGGTCGGCGGCAGGTCGATCAGGTCGCGTTCATTCTCTGCCGGCAGAAGGACCTCGGTGATACCGGCGCGGAGAGCGGCGAGAACCTTTTCCTTGATCCCGCCGACCGGCAGGACGTCGCCTCGGAGGGTGATCTCGCCGGTCATTACGAGATCGTGGCGGACGGGACGTCCCGAAGCGGCCGATATGATGGCCGACAGGATGGTCACGCCGGCCGAGGGACCGTCTTTGGGGACGCCGCCGGCCGGCACGTGTACGTGCAGGGAGTGCTTTGCGAACCAGCTTTCGGCGATCCCGAAGTCGGCGGCGCGGGCCCTGGCCAGAGACAGTGCGGCCGCCGCCGACTCCTTCATCACCTCGCCCAGCGATCCGGTGAGCTCAAGGTTCCCCTTGCCCGTGAGCGGTATGGTTTCCACCAGCAGTACATCGCCCCCGACAGGCGTGTAAGCGAGACCGGTGGCAACGCCGATCCGGTCGCTGTCCAGCGGCCGATCCGTCAGGTGTCGCGGCGGGCCGAGCAACCGTTCGATGGCAGGCGGGCTGACGCGGTGGATCGATCGTCGTCCTTCGGCGACCTGCACCGCCACCTTGCGGCACACCGATCCAATCTCGCGCTCGAGGTTTCGCAGCCCGGCCTCGCGCGTGTAATCGGAGATCAACCGTCTGACGGCGGCGGTGGTGAAGTCGAGCCCTCGGATCGAGAGGCCGTTCTCCTCGACCTGGCGCGGAATGAGGTGGCGGCGGGCAATTTCCAATTTCTCCTCCTCGGTGTAACCGGAGAGGCGAATCACCTCCATTCGATCGAGGAAGGGGGGCTGGATGGTGTCGGTGACATTGCCGGTGGCGATGAAGAGCACCTTCGAGAGGTCATAAACGACTCCGAGGTAGTGATCGCGAAAGGAGTTGTTCTGTTCCGGATCGAGGACCTCGAGGAGTGCGGACGACGGGTCGCCACGGATATCAGCACCGAGCTTGTCGACCTCGTCGAGCATGAAGACCGGATTCGAGGTCCCGGCCTGGGACAGCCCCTGCACGATACGTCCCGGGAGCGCACCGACGTAGGTCCTCCGGTGACCGCGGATTTCGGCCTCATCGCGCACTCCGCCCAACGAGGAACGGACGAATTCACGTCCCATGGCTCGTGCGATAGATCTCCCGAGCGATGTTTTGCCGACGCCGGGCGGACCGACGAAACACAGGATCGGGCCCTTACTGTCGGAGCGCAGCTGTCGTACGGCGAGAAACTCGAGGATCCTTTCCTTGACCTTCTCGAGGTCGAAGTGGTCCTCGTCGAGGATCGTGCGAGCGGCCGCGATATCGAGATTGTCTTTGCTGACCGTTGCCCAGGGCAGAGAGGTCATCCAATCAAGCCAGGTCCTCGCCACCGAGGACTCTGCGCTCTCCGGGTGCATGGTCCCGAGCCGCCGAAGCTGTCGGTCCACCGCCTCCCGTGCTTCCTGGCTGAGGCCAAGCTCAGACGCCTTCTCCCGGTACTCGGCGATTTCCAATTCGACGTCATCAATCTCGCCGAGCTCCTGCTGGATGGTGCGTAACTGCTGGCGTAACAGAAACTCGCGTTGATTTCGGTCGATCTCGCCCCTGACCTGAGACGAAATCTGTTCCTGCATTTCGGCCAGGGCAAGCTCCCGTTCGAGGAGCTCGTGGACCCGCCGCAGCCTCGGCATCGCATCGATGGTTTCGAGGATATCTTGCGCGTCGGTCGGGTCGAGTCCGAGATTTGAAGCTGCGAGATCTGCCAGCCGCAGCGGGTCCTCGAGGCCCGAGGTGATCAGGATGACCTCAGGTGAGATTCCCTTTCCGAGTGTGCTGACCCGTTCGAGTCCCTGTTTGATCGAGCGAACGAACGCCTTCGCTTCGAGCTCGGTCTCGCCTGGATCGGGCTCTTCGAGAGGCGTCAGGCGAGCCTCGAAGGATGGCTCGGTTCGGGTGAAATAGTCGACTCGCGCCCGGGTCAAACCCTGGATGAGAATGCGAATGGTCCCGTCGGGCAGCTTGAGCATGCGCATGATGAGCGCAACGCACCCGGTCTGATACAGCTCGTCGGGTTGAGGGTTCTCGGACTGTGGGTCCTTTTGAGTCAGGACCAGGACGAGTCGATCTCCGGCGAGGGCATCGTCGATTGCCCGTACGGAGATGTCGCGGCCAACGGTCAACGGAATGATGGCGAAGGGGAAGAGCACCGCGTCCCTCAACGCCATCACCGGCAGCACATCAGGGATGGTGATCGCATCCTGCGGCGACAGCTCGTGATCAGGGAAATCAGGCGATTTGGCCACCGGTCAGGAATCCGTATTCTTTTCTTTGATGAGCAGGTTTCTGAGCTCGTCCATGAACTGGTTCACGTCCTCGAATCGTCTATAAACGCTGGCAAATCGAACGTAGGCAACCTGGTCGAGACGGCGCAGCTCCTCGATGACCAAACTGCCGATCTCCTCGGTCGACATTTCGCGCACATCGCGGGCCGCAAGGGTCGACTCCACGGCGTCGACGATTGTCACGAGATCGAGCCGAGGTACCGGCCGTTTCTCGCACGCACGCAGAAGACCGGTGAGGAGTTTTTCCCGGTCGAAGCTTTCCCGCCTTCCATCACGTTTGACGACGGTTGTCGGCAGCTCGTCGACCCGCTCGTAGGTTGTGAATCGCTTGCCGCAGTCCGAGCACTCGCGGCGGCGCCGGATCTCCAGACCCGAACGGACATCCCGGGAGTCCACAACCCGGTTGTCGGGGTGACCGCAGAAGGGGCAGTTCATTCTTCGCCGGCCTCGGGCTCGATTGACTTGACCTCGCGCAGGTTGACGCCGAGCAGGGGCAGACAGAGCAGTCCAATGATGGTGATGGGGACGAAGCAGATGGCGTGATAGGCAATGGCGATTCCGGTCGCCTCGTTGAGACCTATCCCGAAAAATAGGGTCATGCCGACCTGGGTGGCCTTGTGGAATCCACCGACGCCGCCCGGCGTCGGAACGGCGAGGCCGATCACGGCCATGGTGACAATCAGGTAGGCCGCCCGCAATGGGAGGTCGACGTCAAAGGCAAGGAGGGTGAAACGGACCTGCCAGCAGATGACGTACCACATGAAGATCGACGCGACGGTGGTGATGATCAGGTCGCGAGGTCGCTGGAGCACGCGCAGGCCGTCGAGGAAATGGTTGAAGAAGTTGGCCGCGGGTCGCCGCCACGATGACTTGATCCAGCCGATCGGTCGCGTCAGCAGCTCGACGAAGCGCTCCTGGTAGCGGAATAGGCCGAGCAGGATGAAGGTGCCGATCAGGAGCCCGGCGCCGACAACATAACCGCTGAGCGACAGCACCTTGAGGCTGTGCTGAGCCTTTTCATCGAGGTTTGACATCTCGGGTGGCCAGATGATGAAGACGAGGAAGAACAGGACCACCGACCACAGGTCGAAGACCCGCTCGGTGAGGATCGAGGCGAGGCTTGCCGAGGCAGAGATCTTCTCTCTGCGCGCGAGCAGGAGCGGCCGGATCAGATCGCCCATTCGCGCCGGCAGCAGGGATAACGCAGCGTAGCCGACCGCGGTCGTGAGCAACACACTGGAGAGGCGAACACGCCCAACAGGCCGGAGAATGAACTTCCAGCGGAGAGAGCGCAGCCAATATGCGAAGAGCGCAACCAGGGACGCCGCAACGAGCATCTCAAGATTCGCGCCCGCAAGAGATCGCCCGACCTCCTTGAAATCCACGTTCCACAGGAAGATCGCCAGCAACACGACCATCAGAGCAAGCGACACACCGACTCGGATTGCCTTCTTCGCCATCGGCACTAGGGTAACACCTGTTGTTTGGTGCACAGACGGGTCACCCGCGCCCGAGCCCACGTCCGCGTCCGTGCCCGAAAAAGGCGGAGTTTGATGCTGTTCGCTATGATGGCCCCATGACCGGATCGAATGTCGAAATTCCGCTGAGCGTGCGGTCGCACCCGCGGTGCCTGGAACACCGGCCGGGGCTCGGTCATCCAGAGAGGCCGGAGCGCGTCCAGGTGGTGCTCGACGCGTTGTCCGCAAGGGCCGAAGGTCGTTGGGTGGTGGATCGCGAGAGCCCTTTGCCCCCGGACGAAGATACGATCGGCACGCTCGCCTGGATCCACGAACCGGTCTACATCGATCGCGTCCGAGAGGCTTCTGCGGCCGGCAGCGGATGGATCGACTCGCACGACTGCGGCGTTTCGCTCGGCACTTTCGATGCGGCGGTGGCGGCGAGCGGTCTGGCCATGCAGGCGGCGCTCGACCTCGTCAACCACCACCTCCAGCGAGCGTTCATTGTCGCGCGACCACCTTCTCACCACGCCGGCCGCGACCGCGCATCTGGCTACTGCTTCTTCAACTCGGTGGCCCTGGCCGCAGAAGTGATCATTCGAAGCTGGAATCGACCGGTGGTGATCGCCGATTTCGGGGCCTTGCACGGAGACGGGACACAGCAGCAGTTTTTTGCGGACGGCCAGGTCGGGTTTGTTTCTGTCCACCGTTACCCGGCCTTCCCCGGTGGTGGCGGTGGGGATGAGATCGGCGAGAGCGAGGGGCTGGGAACGACCCGCAATGTGCCACTTGCGGGGGGCGCCGGAGACGACGTTTTCTGCACCGCATTTTCCTGCGCTTTGGACGAGATTTGTGGGCGCATGCGGCCGGCAGCTATCCTTCTATCGGCCGGTTTTGACGCTCATCGTGATGATCCCGTGGGCGGCATGAAGGTGACCGAGGCTGGCTTCGGGCGGCTGACAGCCACCGCGGTCGACGCAGCGAATCGTTGGTCTGAAGGACGTGTTTTGTCCTTTCTCGAGGGAGGTTTCGAGCTCGAAGCGCTTGCGAAATCCGCACGCATTCACGTCGAGGAATTGGCGAAAACCTCGATTGATTCATCAGATCGAGATGTATTTATTCTTGGTGATCTGCATCACTGAGAAGGCTTTTCGCGTGAGTCTTTGGCACAAAAGTGCATCCAAACCCCTTCATTTTCCATCTTTTATTTGACCGTAGATATGCCTTGGTATATCATAATTACGATCGTAAATTGCATGCCTGGAACATCGGTCCAGAGGAGGATTTGCAATGCGTTACAAAGGAATCGCCGGAGCGCTGGTACTGCTGACTCTCCTGCTGCCGATCAGCGCAGTTGCCGAGACAATTTTCTGGCTTGATACGCCGGCAGATGGGGCAACGGTTTTCGGTCTCGTCGAGGTCAATGGTTTCGTTGTCGACAACGGCGATCAGTGCGGTCCCCAGTGGACGTGGCACTCCTGCCAATGGGACGAAGCATTGGTGAGCAAAATCGACCTTTACGTCGATGATGAGTTCGTGGCCACGGCCGACATGAATCAGCCGCGATACGATATTCTCCAGGCCTACCCGTGGTACGCCGGAACGCCCTACGCGCGCCCCGGATTCACCACCTCCTTTGATTCCGAAGATTATTCCGACGGCGTGCATACGCTGTTCATGCGGGTCACTTTCAGCGACTCGTCATCCGAGGATTACGGGCTGCGTTCCGTGACCATCGACAACAACCTCAATCAGGCCCCGCTGGGCGAAATCGAGCTTCCGGGCTCGCTGCAGCCGATGAACGGCGTGTTTCCGGTCACCGGGTGGGCCCTCGATGACGAAGAGATCGCCTATGTCGAGATCATGGTCGACGGCTTGGCGATGGGCAACGCCGTCACCGGAGTTCACCGTCCCGATATCGGCAACCGGTTCCCCAGTGATCCGGATGCCGAGTTCTCCGGTTTCGTTCGCATGCTCAACACCACCGCGCTCAACAACGGGATCCACGTCCTCGCGGTGCGGGTGGTGGACAACGAAGGCGCTTCGCGGGTGATCGGGAGGCGTTTCGTCCAGACCTTCAACACCGGCTCCAACTTGCCGCCGTTCGGGATGATTGATTGGCCGGTCGACAACCACACAATGTACGCGGACGGATGCGAATCTGCCGCGGACGGCACGCTCCCGCCGTGGTCGGGAGAAGTCTTTGACGATCCGGACAACGTCGAGATGATCATCGGATGGGCGCTCGACGTGGGTTCCCGCACCGATTTTGGCGGCGTGGCCTATGTGCAGCTTCTGCTCGATGGCAACATCATCGCCGACACCAACGAGGGCAGCTTCTACTGGGATCCCGCGGAGTGGGACTTCAATTACTACGGCCATCCGCGCATGGACATCCAAAATCTCTATGTTGACGTTCCAAACTCCAAGCACAGTGGTTTCTCGTTCCTCATCGATATCAACTACCTGATCCTCGCGCGCGGTTACACCCAGGGTCTGCACCTGTTCAAGGTGCGGGCGGGTGATCGCGAAAATAACGTCGCCGATATCGCCCAGCTGCCTGTGATCTTCGATTGCAACGACGACGCGGATGACCCCGCGTGGGGTGATATCTGGACGCCGGAGCACATGGAACTGGCGGGAGGCGTGGTCGAGGTGACCGGATTTGCCATCGACACGCGGACCATCACCCGGGTCGAGATCTGGATCGACGGCGTCTACATCGGTGATGCTGATTATCCCGTGGCTACACCGGATCTCTTCGAGCTCTATCCGTGGCTGCCGCCCTTCTTTGCCACAAACCGTGGTTTCAACTACCAACTCGATACGGCTGCCGCCAATCTCGCGGACGGCGAGCATTACCTCGTTGTATGGACAAACGACAACCTTGGCGGCCGGACCATCATCGGTCAGCGGACCTTTGTTCTCGACAATCAGAGCCCCTGATTCGCCATCCACCCGTGGAACCGCAGAACCCCGCCTCGGCGGGGTTTTGTTGTTGATGGCGACTGGGCGAAGCTCAGGAGCCATCCCCGCGCCCGCGTCCGTGCCCGAAAGGCTGACCGGCAGCGGTTTCCATCGATAGCGATAACGATTCCGATAGCGATAGTGATCTCGTCCTCAAAACTATCCGTTGCCGTATGCCAATGTGGCACGGACGCAGTTACAATGTCTGCGCACAGGAGGTGGCATTGAAAGCGCTCTACTTCGAAGAGCACGGTGGGACCGACAAGCTGCTCTACGGTGACCGGCCGGAGCCCGAACCGGGAACGGGTGAGATCCGGGTGCGGCTGAAGACCGCCGCCCTCAACCATCTCGATCTCTTCGTCCTTCACGGGATGCCCGGCATCCCGATCGGTCTGCCCCACATCGGCGGGGCGGACGGCGCTGGCGTCGTGGACGCGGTCGGGGACGGGGTCGACGGCGTCGGGCTCGGCGCCGAGGTGGTTTTCGATCCGGGACTGTCGTGCGGCCAGTGCGAGTATTGCCGCGCCGGTGAGCACAGCCTGTGTGTGCGTTTCGGGGTGCTGGGGGAGCACTCGAACGGTACCTTTTCCGAAGCCGTGGTGGTATCCGCCCAATCACTCGCGCCGCGACCGCAGCATCTTTCGTGGGAAGAGTCGGCGGCATTCGGTCTCGCCCATCTCACCGCGTGGCGAATGCTGATCAACCGGGGTGGCCTGCGCCCGGGTGAGACGGTGCTCATCCATGGCATCGGCGGTGGTGTGTCGGTGGCCTGCTTGCAGCTCGCGAAGCTTGTCGGAGCGCGTGTGATTGCGACCTCCCGGAGCGAAGAAAAGCTCCGCCGTGCGACGGAGGTGGGCGCGGACGAGGTGCTGCCGGCGGACGATCAGGTGGCTCGCGGCGTTCGTAGGCTGACCGGCAAGCGCGGAGCCGACGTCGTCGTCGACTCGGTCGGTGAGGCCACCTGGATGCAATCTCTGAAGGCGGCCGCCAAGGGCGGTCGGATCGTGACCTGCGGGGCCACATCGGGGCCTCATCCGGCAGAGGAAATCCGGCTGATCTTCTGGAACCAGCTCAGCATCATCGGCTCGACCATGGGCTCGCGAGAGGACTGGCGGCAGCTGGTAGCCGCGGTCGATATGCACCGCCTCAAACCGGTGGTCGATACCGTTTTGCCGTTGGCTGAAGGCCGAACGGCGTATGAACGGATGGAACAGGCGGAACAATTTGCTAAGATCGTGCTGTCCATCGATGGCTGAGCCAGTAATCGTCAACGGTTGGCTCGCCAAATACCTCCGATTCGGCACTTCGAAATGAGTCAGATTGACTGAAGCTATGGGCACGCCGACGACCGAAAATCATTCTCCAAGAGTGCTGGCTCGTCCCGAGCATCAGCTTTCGCGGGGAAGCCTGTCGTCAGAAGCCCTCAAGGTCCTCTATCGGCTCCACCGGTCCGGATATGTGGCCTACCTGGTCGGTGGCAGCGTTCGAGATCTTTTGCTCGGCAACCAGCCAAAGGATTTCGATATTGCGACCAATGCACGCCCGCAGGAAGTCAGACGTCTGTTTCGCAACTCTCGCATCATCGGGCGGCGGTTCCGCCTCGTCCACGTGTATTTTCGAACCGGGATCGTCGAGGTGGCCACCTTTCGCGCCAGCCCGGAGCCACCGGAGTCTCCAGATGACTGGGAGGAAGCGGCCGCCGAGGAGGCTGAGGACAACACGACCACAGATCGGCCACAGCCGACGACCGAGGATGTCGTCTACGGCACGCCAGCGGAAGATGCCCGCCGGCGCGACTTTACGGTGAACGCCCTCTTCTACAACATCGCGGATTTCTCGGTCATCGACCATGTCGGCGGAATCGAGGACCTGCAACGGGGTCTGATTCGCACCATCGGCGATCCGGACCAGCGTTTCATCGAGGACCCCGTGCGGATGATGCGTGCATTGGAGTACAGCGTCCGCCTCGGGTTCGAGATCGATGCGCGAACCAGCGAGGCGATCGCCGCCCAACGAGATTTGATCGCTGAGGCGTCGGCGCCGCGCCTGACTTACGAGCTCCTGGAGTCGCTGCGGTCGGGGCATGCCGCTGGCATTCACGAGGCGTGGCGTCGCGCGGGCGTGTTCACGCGGGCGTTCCCGGATCTTCCAATCGATACCGACGAGAGCATGCGCGTCCTCGAGATGGTCGACAAGGAGATCAATTCGGGCCGTGAGATCTCGGACCCGAGTTTGATCGGTAGCTATTTTCTGGGACGGTTCCTCGCGATTGCCGAAGAGGAGACGTCTGACATGGGGCGAGTCGACAATCCCCAGGTTCTGGGTCGGCTCCGAGAGTCACTGGAACCGGCTTCGACAAGCATGCATCTCTCGAATCAAACCTTGCACCTTTTGCACCAGGGCCTCTTCGCGTTGACCAAGATGCGACGGCCGCCGGACCGTGGGCGCCAAATCCTCAAGCTGGTGCGCCAGGAGTATTTCCAGGTGGCATGGGATCTGTACGGGTTTGCAGTTGCTCTCGGCTACATTTCTCCTGAGGCCTACCAAGGGTGGAAGCGCGCGTTGCGCAAAGTCGGTGCCAAGGACCGGCCCGAGGTTCTTCGGAGAAGAACGACAGAACCTTCTCGGCAACGCCGCCGCTCGCGGCGGAGGCGGTGAGAAGTGGGGGTGGAGGATCTGAAGAAGGCCGCGCGTCGGGTCGATGAGCTGCGGGAGCTGGTTCGCTACCACGATCGCCGCTACTACGTTCTCGCTGACCCCGAAGTCACGGATTACGAGTATGACCAGCTCTTTTCAGAGCTGAAAGAGCTCGAAGCCCGGTTCCCTCAACTCCAAAGTCCAACCTCGCCGACCCAACGCGTTGGGGGAGAACCGTTACCGGGCCTGGAACAGGTCGAGCATGCAATTCCAATGCTTTCACTCGACAACAGCTACTCGCGGGACGAGCTCAAGGCGTGGTACGCACGGCTCTCCCGGGATCTCGGGCACGACCCTGGAGATCTCGCCGTCGAGCTCAAGATTGACGGTGTCTCGATCTCCCTGGTGTACGTCGACGGCAAGCTCGAACGTGCGGTGACCCGCGGCGACGGAACGGTGGGTGACGACGTCACCGCCAACGCTCGGACGATCCGGCAGATTCCGCTCGAAGTGGATGGGCTGCCCCCCCTGGTCGAGATCAGGGGAGAGGTCTATCTGGCGAGGAGCACCCTGGAAGAGCTCAATCGCGAGCGCCGCCAGGAGGGCCGGCGCGAGTTCGCCAACCCACGCAACGCCGCGGCGGGCGCCATCCGTTTGCTCGATTCGCGCGAGGCGTCGCGACGACGTCTCGGCCTATGGTGTTACCAGATAGCTCGCGCAGAGGGCCGCGAGGAGGACAGTCATGTCGCTTCGCTCGAGTGGATTCGCGGCCTCGGATTTCCGGTCAGTCCGGGGCTCGAGCGGTGTGCGGGGCTCGCCGAGGTCGAAGCTTACATTGATCGCTGGGAGAAGCTACGGCACGACCTCGACTTCGACACCGATGGCATCGTGGTCAAGGCGGACAGCGCTGACGAGCGCGCCGATCTCGGCAGCACAGCGCGTTCGGTGCGTTGGGCGGTCGCGTACAAGTTCCCACCGGAGGGCCGGACGACCAGGCTCCTCGACATCGTCGTGCAGGTCGGGCGTACCGGAGTTCTGACGCCGGTAGCGGTGCTGGAGCCGGTAGAGGTGGCTGGCTCGACAGTCTCGCGAGCCACTCTCCACAACTTTGACGAGGTCTTGCGCCTCGATGCTCGCATCGGTGACACCGTATGGGTCGCCAAGGGTGGGGAGGTCATTCCAAAGGTGGTCGGGGTTGTGACCGCCGAGCGCGAGCCCGAGGCACGGCCCTATATCGTGCCGAAAAAATGCCCAGTGTGCGCCACGCCGGTGGTGCGCGAGGTGGAGGAGGTCGCCCTGCGCTGCCCCAACCCGGAGTGCCCGGCGGTGACGGGAGCGCGGCTTCGACACTTTGTGGCTCGGGGTGCAATGGAGATCGAAGGTCTCGGGGGGCGGCTGCTTGAGCAATTGGTCGAGGCCGGTTTGGTAACCGACGAGGCTTCGCTGTGGGACCTCGAAGCCGATGGTCTTGCGGAGCTTCCCGGCTGGGGGGAACTTTCGGCGAGCAATCTCCTGGGTGAACTCGAGCAAGCTCGCGGCCGGCCTCTTCACCGTCTGCTCTTCGCACTCGGTGTTCCTCACGTCGGCGAGCGGGCGGCAAAATTCCTGGCGAGGCGCTTCGGTAGTCTCGACGCTCTCGCCGCTGCCACGCCTGAAGCGTTGGAGGAGGTTGATGGCGTCGGCCCGGTGATCGCGGCCGCGGTGAGTGAGTGGTTTGCGGATCCGCGTCATCAGTCGCTCCTGCTGCGCCTGGCCGAGCGTGGAATCGATCCCCATGAGAAGATTCACAAAGGAGGACAGGACTCTGCCCTTGCGGGTCAGGTATTCGTCATTACCGGCAGCCTGAGCCGGTCGCGGCGTGAGCTGAAGGAGGAGCTGGAGAAATCTGGAGCTACAGTGGCAGGTTCGGTATCGCGGAAGACTTCATTCCTGGTTGCCGGAGAGAACTCCGGCAGCAAGCTGGCCAGGGCGCGCGAACTCGGCGTCAAGGTCATTGACGAGACCGAGCTCGCAAAGATGTTGGATTCGTAAGGGAGTTGGTGCTGTGGAGCCTGTGATCTTTCTTGTTGACGATGATGACGGGTCGCGCGATGCCATGACCCGCACCCTGGAACGGGTGGGGTATTCCCTGCGGGCTTTTGCCTCTGCCGAAGAAGCGCTCGAGAAAATGCGTGAAGGTGAGCAGGTCGACGCGGTCGTTTCCGATGTGCGAATGCCGGGCATGGATGGTTACGAGTTCTTGCGCGAGGTTCGCGCTGATCATCCCAAACTCCCATTCCTCCTGGTCACCGCCTATGCTGATGTGGAAGACGCCGTGGCGGCGCTCCAGGAGGGCGCCGATGACTATCTCACCAAACCGGTCAAGGTGCAGGAGCTTCGCCAGCGTGTGCAGCTTCAGCTCGAGCGACGGGTGCTGTCGGATGAAAACCGTCGCCTACGGCAGCGACTCGAAAAGAGCTTTGGTTTCGAGGGCATTGTCGGCCATTCCCACGCCATGGAGGAACTTCTGGAACGGCTGCGGGTGGCTGCACCAACCCGATCGACGGTACTCATCGTCGGCGAGTCGGGCACCGGTAAGGAGCTCGTTGCCAACGCCCTCCACCAGAACTCGCCACGCTCCCGTGGGCCTTTCGTGGCCATCAACTGTGGCGCCATACCCGGCGAAATCCTCGAGTCCGAGCTCTTTGGACACGAAAAGGGCGCCTTTACTGGCGCGCACCAGCGCCGTATCGGTCTGATCGAGCGCGCCTCCGGCGGGACCTTGTTTCTCGACGAGATTTCGGAGCTGTCCCCCGATCTACAGGTGAAGCTCCTCCGGGTGCTCGAGGAGCGTCACATCATGCGCGTCGGCGGCGCGACTCAGATTGACGTCGATTTTCGGCTCGTCGTAGCGACCAACCGCGATCTCGCCCGATGGGTCGAAAGCGGTCGTTTCCGTCAAGATCTTTTTTATCGGCTCAAGGTTGTCGAGCTCAGCATTCCACCGTTGCGCAACCGGACCGACGATATTCCGCTCTTTGTCCAGCACTTTCTCGAGTACTTCAACGAGGAGTTGGGGCGCGATGTCAGTGGTGTCCATCCAGCCGTATTGACAGCCCTGAAACGGCATACGTGGCCGGGCAACGTTCGTGAGCTCCGCAACCTTATCGAGACGATGGTGCTCTTCGCGCGTTCCAGCGAAATCGAACTCGAGGATCTGCCCGCCGAGTACCGGACGGTCAGCCAGCAAACTGAGCCGGCGGAACCCGCCGAGTGGCGGCCGCGACCCATGGCCGAGATCGAGAAGGAAGCCATTCTGCGCACCGTTGCATACACCGGCGGCCACCGCGCTCGCGCCGCGGACCTCCTCGAGATCGGGCTTCGGACACTGCAGCGGAAGCTGAAGGAGTACGGGGAGATCGCTCCGCGGGAGAACGGTGAGGCGGAGAGTGGAGACTAGCGACTGCTCGGAAAGCGCGTTGTGAGAAGCGCGCGCCAAAGCCGGACAGACGAGGCCGGAGTCCAGGCACCGGTGATAACATTAAAGGACTGGAAAGGAGTTCGTGATGGAAATTCCCGGCAAGGTCGCACTGTACTGCCCTCTGATCGATGCCAAAGGGACCGTCGGGACGCTGGTGACCGTGTCCGATCATGGCTACTTCCAGGTTGAGGTTCCGATCAAGGGACACACCCACGTCATGCTGCTGCCTATTGCGCACACCGCCCTGTACTTCACTCAGCCCGAGCCCGAGGCCGAGGAGGGTTTCGAAATCGAGCGTTGACGCGGGGCGGGCCGAACCCGAAAACACTGCGAATAAGCCCGCTCCCTGCGCTGTTATAGAAGCGTGGCCGAAAACAGAGAAGATCTCATAGGGGGGGCGTGGGTTGAGGTCCTCGATCAGCTCGGCGAGGCGATCATCGTCCTCGACCGTGAGCGAACTCTTCGACATGTCAATAACGCTGCACGACGCTTGTTGGGCTACGATCACGGGCAGCGATTAGGTGGAAGGTGCAAACTCACGACTCGCGGGGTCGACTGCGACAACGCCTGTCCCCTGACCTTCGCACTCGAAACAGGTCTCGATCGGGTCGAGGACTTTGCCACCGTCTATCACACGGTCGACGGTCGCGCCCTTGCGCTCAGGATCACGGTCATTCCGTTGATCGACGAAAGTGGCGGATTCCGGGGAGCGGTCGAAATCCTGCGACCCACTGATCCAAACCCGGGCTTCTTTTTGGCAGGGTCCTCGGCCGCGACCGACGTTTTCAGATCACGTGTCGCCGCGCTCGCGAGGGAGAAGTCGGACATCTGCCTTGTCGGCGAGTCACCGGTCTGTCGGGACGTGGCACGCGCCATGCACCGGTATTCGGGCATGCCGGACCACCTCTTCCAAACCTGGGGCGGGAGCTGGGACGGGATCAGTCCGTGGCCGCCCGGAACGATGTACGCTCCTGGTGACCGGGCCGACGGCCTGTTCGACGCGACTCGTCCCGAAGGGTGGCGAGTGGTGGTTGGTGGACCCTGCCCTGCCGAGGCGTGGTCCCTCGAAGTAGTCGACCTGCCCTCGGTCGAGGAGCTCGAAGAAGATCTCTTGCAGATGATCGTGGCCTGGATCGAGGAACTCTCTCCGCGCACCAGGGTTTCCCAGGCGGCCCTCGAGCGGCTCACTCGGGTGGTGCGGGAGCGTGGTTTCGAGGAGCTGGAAAGCGTCTTGAGGGTTGCACTGGCCGCTGCTGGGAGTTGCGTCGAAGAGGAACATCTCCCGGTCGATGGCTATAGCACGGCGTTCGTGGATGAGCTCCTGCAGGCGCCGAAACCTCTCGCCGCCCTCGAGGAGAAGCTCCTCCGCGAGGTACTCGAACGAAGTGGATGGCGGATGCAGGAGGCGGCCGACCGCGTGGGCATCTCCCGCGTTACCCTCTGGCGGAAGATGAAGGACCTTGGCATCGAAAAAGGATCGTAGACGGCCCGCCCAATTAGGAATGAGGAATTAGGAATTCCCCTCCGCCCTCCCCTGAATTTCGAATATCGGATTCTGGATTTTCCCCCCGCACCCCCGAAGAACGGGGATAGTGGGCGGTAACTCAAAACTCTCCCGGGTGGGTGGGCGGCATTCCTAATTCCTAATTCTCAATTCCTAATTCGAGGTGTTGGTGTCACTCTTCCGGTTCGGAGGTGAACCGATAGCCCACTCCGCGGACGGTGTGAAAGTGGCGAGGATTCCGGGGATCTTTCTCGAAGTGTTTGCGGAGACGGTGAACAAAGGTATCGAGAGTCCGCGTCGAGGTGTCGAAGGTGTAGCCCCAAACCCGCTCGAGCAGCTCGCCACGGGTCAGGACCCGCCCCTCGTTTTCTGAGAAGAAACGGACCAGCATCACCTCGCGCTCGGTGAGCGCGACCACGCCCTCCGGTGTGCTGGCCCGCATAGTGTCCATATCGACCTCGCTCTCACCGACCTTCACGACCGGTCCGGTTCGGGCGGGAGTCCGCGACCATTCGGCGCGTCGAATGATCCCGCGGACCCGCAGCACGAGCTCTTCGACCAGAAACGGTTTGGTGAGATAGTCGTCGGCACCGAGCTGAAGGCCGAGGATTCGGTCGGCATCGCTGCCACGCGCGGTGAGGAACAGGATCGGGATCATATTGTCTTCGTTTCGCAGACGGCGGCAGACCTCGAAACCGTCGATACCGGGGAGCATGATGTCGAGGATCAAGAGCTCGAAGTCAGAGGACGGCTGGGCGATCTCGACCAACCCATCTTCGCCGGTGCTCACTCTGCGCACCGAAAACCCTTCGAGTTCGAGGTTTCGGCAGAGACCGTCGGCGAGCGGCTCGTCGTCCTCGACCACGAGCAGCCGGATTGGCTCTGACGTAGTCTGAGATTCGTTCACTCATACAATTGTACCTCCCGCTCGTCCGGCGCCAGAGTTTTGAGTTTTGAGCTATTCCCCACCATTCCTTCTCGGTGAGTTTCTGCGCCGCACATGCTGCAAACGGAGCAACGGCGGGGAGCCATTCAGAGCTGTAAAGCACATGATCGTGCCACGCAACGCGGGCCTCGGTTCAAGCAGTTTGAGCGACCGGAGAGCCACACCCACGTGCTACAATCTGCGGTCGATTCATGCTCGGCCACGGCGCGACGTGGATGTGGTCGGGTCGGGAGGTAGCGATGCGAATTTTCGTTCGTTGGATTTTCACTCTTGTTGTGGTGTGTGTGGCGATTCCGGCGGTGGCCGGGACGATAGGTTTTCTGGACTCGCAACGGGCGATAAAGTCTGTCAAGGAGGGCCAGAGACAGCTTCGAATCCTCGACGAATGGGCCTCTCAGAAGAGCGATGAGGTTGAAAGGCTACAGGGCCGCGTGGACGAACTCACCCAACAGCTCAACACCCAGCGCACCATCGCGTCGGAAGATGCCATCAGACAGCTCGAGAATGAGCTCTTGACCGCGCAGAGGCAATTCGAGGACGCGGGGAGGACCGCAAAGCGTGATTTCGAGGCCAAACAACGAGAGTTGCTGGCAAACGTCGCAACCCGGATCCGCGACATCGCAGGCGAGTACGCCTCGGCCAACGGTTTTGACGCGATCTTCATGCTCGAATCACAGCCGCTGGTCTATGTCGCGAATTCGGCCATCATCACGGACGCAGTGATCCAGCTCTACGACGAGCGATACCCGATCGACTGAATCATCACCTTGGCCTCCGGGTCGTAAACCCTACTGAGCACGGCACCTCGTCGCCCTCGCTACGAACCCTGCTGAGATATGGGGGCTATACTCGACCGACGATGAACTGGCGCGCCCTCATGGCGGTCTTTCTGTCCTGGCTCTCGGTCGGCGCGGCCGAAGCGCTGATCCGCGTCGAGCAGGCCATCCCCGAATCCCTCGAGGCCGGATCCGAGAATTCGATTCCAATCATCGTCACCAACGACAGCGCGGTTTCCTGGACGTCGGCGGACGGTTTTGCCCTTTCCTATCATTGGCTGGATGCTACCGGTGAGACCGTGGTCTGGGATGGCCTTCGCACCCCTCTGCCGAATGCCGTCGCCCCGGGCACCAGCATCGAGCTGAGCGCGTCCGTCGAGGCGCCGCGAAGGCCCGGAGACTACCTGCTCCGCTGGGACGTCGTGCAGGAGGGGGCCGGATGGCTTTCGGAGACCGAAGCGACCGGGCCTGACGCGGTTCCGGTGTCAGTATTTGCGGGCCGGGCTTTCACGGTTGTCGAGGGAATCGCTCCGCGGGTGATGACGGCCGGGTCGGTGTCGGTGGTGAAATTGGTTTTGCAGAACGATGGTTGCAGGACCTGGCCTGCCGACGGAAGCGTAGCGGCCGCCTATCACTGGCTCGGCCGGGAGGGTGGTGGTGTTCGCCCGAATCGACAGAATGTCTATTGGGAGGGACGGCGCACCTCATTCCCTGCCGCGGTGCGTGGTGGCGAAACGATTACCCTCGAAGTCGTTGTCGTGGCACCTGAACGATCGGGGCTGTGGCGTCTGCAGTGGGATCTGGTGGAAGAGGGCGTGTGCTGGTTCTCGGATCGCGCTCCCGAATTGCCACCCACGTCCCTTGTCCTGGTGATTTCTGACCCCTGGGCGAGTGGATTCTGGTGGTCGCTGCTAGTTCTTCTGGCGGGTGCCGCTGCGGTGTCGACCTGGCGGTCGGGCGGGCCGCGAGCCCTGGCGCTTTTCTTCTCGATTGGAGACGTCGCGTGGTGTGTTGGCGCGGTGTCGGTCAAACAGAACATCGTGCTCACAGAGTCAGGGGCCGGACTGACACTCACCGGGTGGTTATTGACCATGGCCGGAGCGGCGGTCATTGTGCTCCTCATCCGAGTGCTGCCGCAGCGATCCCACGGCTGGGCGTGTTGGGGCGTCGTGGCGGGCGCCACCCTTGTTCTCTGGGTTGACGCGATCTACCTTCGGTTTTTCGGTGATCTGCCGTCGGCATCGGCTCTCGCTGGTGTCGGTCAGCTCGGTCAGGTCGAGGCCAGTGTTCGCAAGCTTCTCGCGCCCGGCGACCTCTGGCTATGGCTCGACCTCCTACCGGGCGCCATCCTGGTGCTGGTTGCGAATCGCCTGCGGCGGAGCGCCGGCCTGCAACAGGCACGAGGGGTCGTTGTCGGTCTCTTGGCGATGACCGCTGCTGGCGGATTGGCGGCCGCGTATCTCGCGCTCACGCCGCCGGACCTCCTGGCGCAGGTCTTCCGCCGGGTGTCGGTGGCAGAGGAAGTGGGGGTGCTCAACCTTCACACAATCGACGGTCTCCGGTCCGTTACGAGGCGGGTGCTGAGCCGTGCACTCGACCCGGCGCAATTCGATGAGATCGTCGAGTGGTTCCGGGAACGGGAGCCGCTGCGAGCGGGAGCCGGACGATCATTCGCTGCCGCCGAAGGCGCGAATCTCGTCATGGTGCAGGTGGAGAGCCTGCAGGGATTCGTCGTCGGCCTCGAGATCGGCGGCCGCGAAGTGACGCCGTTCCTCAACCGTTGGACAGAGGACGCGCTGTGGTTTTCCAACGTGACCGACCAGACGGGACAGGGCCGATCCTCGGACAGCGAGCTCGCGACCCAGGTCTCAATGCTGCCGATGGCAGGAGGGGCCGCGGCCTTTCGGTTTGCGGCCAACGACTTCACCGGGATGGCCCAGGTGCTTTCCGAACGCGGCTACGACACCTTTTCGGCCGTACCCTACGAGGGTGCCTTTTGGAACCGTCGCCGGACCCATCCCGCGTATGGCTATGGGCGAAGCCTCTTTGTCGAGGACTTCGAAGGGGGCGAGAACGTTGGTTGGGGGCTTTCAGATCGAGACTTTCTGGAGCAGGCGGCGCGCGAGCTGACGGTCGCGCGAGAGCCATTTGCGGCATACCTCCTGACCCTTTCGCTGCACCATCCCTTCGAAGGCTTTCCGGCCCACCTCGAGGAGCTCGATGTCGGTATCTGGGACGGCACCCCATTTGGGAACTTCCTCCACACCATGCATTTCTTCGATGCCTCTCTGGCTGCCTTCGTGGCCACCCTGGAGCACGAGGGGCTCGCAGATAACACCGTGATCGCCATCTGGGGCGACCATGACGCCGGCTTTCCGTGGCGCTCGGAGATTGCAGCGGCGATGGACGCGACGCACGATGCGGCGGGGTGGTATCTGAGCCAGGAGGTGCCTCTCTTCATCAAAGTGCCGGGCCATGATTTTCGCGGGGAGCGCGATGTGCCCGCCGGCCACGCGGATGTTGCGCCGACCCTGCTCGCTCTGCTCGGGGTCGATCCCGCGCCGTACGCGTTTATCGGCCGCAACCTCCTCGGCGAACACGGAGACGGACCGGTGGTGGGGGAGTACGGTTGCTGGCGCGATTCGATCCATCTCTTCCTGCAGGGAAATGGTGCGTTAGATGATGGCACGTGTATCGAGCTGCCGACCATGGTCAAGGTGCCGAACGCCAACTGTCGCAGGGGTTTTTACGAGGCTCGGCGCACCGAGGAAGTCTCGTCCCTGGTGCTCGAATACGATCTGCAAGGCGCCATTCACGACGAGCTGGTTGGCGAGCCGGGATCCGATCGATGACTGACAGATCGATCGATACAGGGACCGGGGTGGTGCGGCGAGCCCTGGGGGCACTGCTTCTCTTCCGCCTGCCGGACGCCAGGCTTGACGTGATGGCGACCGCCGCGACGGCGGCGCTGGTGGGCCTTTCGCGTTTCGCGTACCTCGCAAACGGGCCCTGGGAGTGGGACGAGACCCTCTTTGCCCGCGGGATTCTGCACTTCGAGCTCGCGGCCCACTTTCCGCATCCGCCGGGTTTTCCCGGCTGGCTCGCGATCGGCCATCTCCTGACGCCCGTGGTGGGGGATCCGCTGTGTGCGTTGCAGCTCGCTTCCGCGGCCTTCTCGGTCGCGGCGCTGTGGGTGCTCGCGGCGATCGGGCGACGGGTGGCGCCGCCGGCTGTAGCTGTCGCAGCTGCATTGGTCGTGCTGGCGGCGCCCGGGCCGTGGCTCTACTCGGAGCGCGGTTTCTCCTCGACGACCGCCTCGGTTCTCGCATTGGGTGCAGCAGCCGTCGCTGTCGGCGGCCTTCACGGCAGGCGGGTTTCGGCCTTCACGCTGCTCGTGACCGCCTCATTCCTGGTGCGCCCGAACGTGCTGCCGGTATTGGCGGTGCTGTGGCTTGGTGCGGCGTGGAACGTCCGACCCCTCCGTCGTTTGCTGCCCGGGTTGGCCGTCGGAACGGCTTTGGTGACGGTATCCGTCATCCTCATGGTGCGGGCGGAGGGCGGGTGGAGCGCCTTTGTCGCGCCGTTCGTGGTCCACTCTCAACGACACTTTTCACGTCTCGCCGGCAACTTCGGGGGGTTTGAAGACCTGGGTCTCGTGAAAGGATTGGGAGGCGTTCTTCCGGCGACCGTTGTGTTGCTGGCGGCGGCGATCGGAATCGTCGTTTGGGCGCGAAGGGCGGGTCGGCAGGGCGCTGTTCTGTGGACTCTCGTGTTGACGGTTGCGGTGTCGCAGCTCGTGTGGATGCAGAATCGCACCACCGGCCGTTACGCGGTCGGGGTACAAATGGCGATCGCGCCGCTGATCGCTGCGACCGCGTCGGTCCTGCCGCCGGCCGCGGGCTGCGCCGTCCTGTTGGGTTCTGCGGGCTGGCTGGGCGTCGGCAGCTGGCCGCTGGTGGAGGAGCAGCACACCACCGAGCTCGCGGCCTGGCGTGCGGTCACGGCGACTCGGGAGGAGGCGCTCGAGAATGGGCGCACGGTGGTCCTCGAGCCCGAGCTCCACCCCTTCGCCTCCTACCTCTGGCACCTGATGGAGCGGCGGGGCGAGGCAACCCCGCCGTGGGTCCTCTCGCCCTGGGACCCCGGGCCGTGGGCCGGCGTCGACGGCTCCTGGATCGTGGCGACCGTCCACCGCCATCTGTACCCGGACGGTCTCGCTGGCCGCGAACGGTCGTGGGGCGGCGTCTCCGCACGACTGCGCCCCCTGACCCAGGGGCGATTCCTCGAAGCATGGCTGATCGAGGAGCCACCGCTGCCGCTGGAGGGCTGGTGGCCGCGCGAACGAACGCCGGAGGGACGGCCGTTCATGTGGGGGGCGGCTCGGGCCGAGCTCCTCCTGCCGCCGATGGCGGCAGGGTCCGAGCTCGGCCTCTCCCTCGCGCCGGCGTTCGGTTTGGGAGATTCACTTCGGGTGGTGCTGGACGGCGAGGTTGTGGCGACGATCGACGGCTCTGGAGGCGAACGCCGGGTTTGGCTCGACGCCCCATCCGAGTCCGTTGACCGACCGACACGCCTCGTCTTCAAGCGAGCCCGCGGCTACCCCCCCGGCGGTGGCGACTCGAGACCCCTCGCGGTGCAGTTGTTCGAGATCCGAGCGCTGAGCCAGGGCGCTCCCTGGGCGAGCCCGGTCAGCCACGCCTGGCAACGCGAGGCAATGCGGATCGAGGTGCAAGGAGCCTACAACGCCGAGTACTTTCCCGGGATCGGGGAAGGGGCGTGGCTACAGCCTCGTGCTCTCCTGCAGCTGCCGGCGACGGTTGGCCGGCTCCGTCTCAGGATGTGGGCGCCGCGCCCCACGCCTTCCCGGACCGTGATCCGGGTTGCGGGACGCCACGCCACCGAACCCCTCGAAATCGGGCCTTTCCCGGCCGACTATGCGATCGAGGTGCTGCCCGGCGATATCGTTGACGGTCGTCTCGAGATCGAGATACGCTCCGACACCTACCGGCCGGCGGAGGATGGAGCGGCCGACCTGCGAGAGCTCGGAGTGGTGCTTTCAGACGTCGCTTTTGAACCTCGTGATGGCGGATCTTGACGTCTGGTTCGGCGCCCCCTAGGATGGTCGGGTCCCACCACGCTGCACCCGCAGTAAGGAGATTCTGATGAACCAGAAAGCCGACAAAATGAAGGCATTGGAGACCGCAATCGGCCAGATCGAACGCCAGTTCGGCAAGGGCTCATTGATGCGACTCGGGGATAGACCAAAGATGCGGGTCAATGTGATTCCGTCCGGTTCGCTGACCCTCGACGCGGCGCTCGGCGTCGGTGGCGTGCCGCGCGGCCGGGTGATTGAAATCTATGGTCCGGAGTCGTCGGGAAAAACCACTCTCGCCCTTCACATCATCGCCAACGCGCAGAAGGCGGGCGGGCTGGTGGCGTTCATTGACGCCGAGCACGCCCTTGATCCTGAGTACGCGGGCAATCTCGGCGTCAACCTCGAAGAGCTGCTGATCTCGCAACCCGATTTCGGTGAACAGGCCCTGGAAATCGCCGAAACGTTGATCCGTTCAGGCTCGGTAGACGCCATTGTGGTCGACTCTGTGGCGGCGCTTGTCCCGCGCTCAGAGCTCGAGGGCGACATGGGGGACGCGCACATGGGCCTGCAGGCGCGCCTCATGTCACAGGCTCTGCGCAAGCTCGCGGGCATTGTTTCCAAATCGAACACCAGCCTGATCTTCATCAATCAGGTTCGCGAGAAAATCGGGGTGATGTTTGGCAATCCGGAGACCACGACCGGTGGCCGGGCCCTCAAATTCTACTCGTCGGTGCGCATCGACATCCGCCGGACCAGCTCGATCAAGCAGGGCGACAAGGTGATCGGGAATCGCACCAAGGCCAAGGTCGCCAAAAACAAGGTTGCCGCCCCCTTCAAGGTCGCCGAGTTCGACATCCTCTACGGAGAAGGAATTTCCTTTACCGGTGAGCTGCTCGACCTCGGGGTCGAACACCGGCTGGTGCAGAAGTCCGGCTCCTGGTACTCCTACGGCGATACCCGCATCGGTCAGGGCCGCGAAGCCGCGCGAGAATTCTTGAAAGCCAATTCGGAGGTGGCCGACGAGCTCGAGGTCAAGCTGCGCGAAGCCCTGGGCCTCCTTCCCGGGACCGCGGAAGCGGCGCCGACACATCAGGCTGATGAAGCTGGAAAAGACGAATCAACGGCAACAACAAAGTAATCGCCCTGAATCGAACCGACGGCCGCTGTTACAATTTCTCAGGGAGTTTTGAATGAGGACGAAACTGTGTCGCTTGTCGGCGATTTTCTTCACATTAATGATGACCTTCACGGCGTTCGCCGGAGCCAAGGATGAGACGGCGCCCGAACCGGCACCAAAGGTCATGCGCTTTGTCGAGCGAGCCCTCGCCTGGTACCCCAACTCGCAGTTTCAGCTGGTTTCGAACACCAGGTTTCAGACCCCGTCGGGCTCCTATCGTTATGTCGAGATAGCACGAACCTGTGCGAGCCAACTCTTGACCGGCAAGCCGACCATGCTCGTCGATGAAAACGCGAATACCATCTGGCTTGGCAGTGTCGGTGAACTTCCGCCGTTCCAGGCTGCCGGCGCCGGGCCCGAGGCCCTGCGCGCGTTCCTGTCCAAATTCTTGCCAGAAGCTCTCAAGGCGAGTATGGATCTGAAGGTTCAGGTCGAATGGGACGCCGGACCGCGGCGTCCCGGTGCCCTGATTCCCTTCTATCTGAAGATCGACAGCGGATATGGAAGTTACCGGCGCCAGGCGGCGGTCACGGCCGACGGAAGATACCTGGTGATGGCCTCCGATATGCCCCTTAACGAGGACCCGGTTGCCTATCGGAGGCGAATGCTGGCGGAGAGCGACCTCGTGATGTGGGATACCTCGGACAGCGGGAAAGTCACCGTTGACGTCGTTGAGTTTTCCGATCTCGAGTGTCCCGCCTGCAAGGGCAAGTGGCCCATTATCAACATGGTGTTGCAGAAGAACGCCGGCTCGGTTCGGCACGGGATGGTGAGCTATCCACTGACCATGATCCACCCGTGGTCGTTTCGTGCCGCCTGTGCCTCGTGGTGTGTTGCGCTCCAGGATCCACAGGCGCTGATTCCCTTCAAGGAAACGTTTTACGACCTGCAACGGGAGATGGAGGTCGCCCTCGTCACCGCGACCTCGGTTGATTTCGTTGTCGGGCGCGACCTCGACGAGAGTACATTCCGGGAGTGCTATCTGCGCCATCCGTCAATCGATGCCGTCCACCGGCAGCTGAGCCTCGGCCAGAACATGGGTGTTTCTGCGACC
>Ga0307423_1000194_pt1 | contig 40981 bp, 30 predicted proteins | sample SalMarWE160310MG_FD_202154 | JGI IMG/M metagenome (GOLD analysis project Ga0307423, IMG submission 202154) | Salt marsh sediment microbial communities from the Plum Island Ecosystem LTER, Massachusetts, United States - WE1603-10 | ecosystem: Environmental > Aquatic > Marine > Intertidal zone >... | reverse complement strand
AGTAAAGAATCCTAAAAATTGAGACTATAAACCTTAAGAGGGCCTGACAGCCCTCTTTTAATTTGTCCAACATCAAATACAAAATTTCGATATCCTAAATTTCTAATTATCATTAATAACAGGAGTTAGTATGGAAGATATATTAAAACAATTACAGGCAGTCATGGCTGAATACGGATTACAGGTTATCGGTGCTTTAGCAACAATAATAATTGGAACCTGGATTGCAAAAATGTTGGCAAAATATGTTGGCAAGCTGATGAGAAAGCGTGAAGTTGACGAAACACTTACAAAATTTCTTGTGAGTTTGATTAGAATTGGTTTGATAATTTTCGTTATAATTTCTGCAGCCTCTCAAGTAGGTATACAAACAGCTTCATTTGTTGCAGTAATAGGTGCTGCCGGACTAGCAATTGGTTTTGCTTTGCAAGGATCATTATCAAATCTTGCTGCTGGAGTTATGCTGATTATTTTTAAACCTATCAAAGTCGGAGATTTTATAGAAGGCGGTGGTGGAACTGGTACAGTTGAAACAGTTGGAATTTTTGTAACAACATTGGTAACAGTTGACAATAAAGTTGTATATATTCCGAATTCTACTTTAACGGGCAGCAACATAACAAACTATTCAGCAAAAGATACTAGAAGAGTAGATATGGTTTTTGGCATAGGTTACAGCGATGATATCGATAAGGCAAAAAACGTAATCCAATCGGTTATTAATAATGATTCCAGAATTTTAAAAGACCCGGCACCTCAGGTAGTAGTTTCAGAACTTGGAGACAGTAGTGTAAATTTCAATGTGCGTCCCTGGGTAAATAAAGCAGATTATTGGGGAGTTTATTTTGATACTACGGAACAGATAAAGAAAAAATTTGATGAACAGAATATTTCTATTCCATTTCCACAAAGAGATGTGCATATGTATCAGAGCAATTAGTGTAATTCTTAAATAATATTATTTCGAAGTCCCCTCAAACTTATTTGATGAGGGGATTTTTTTTCTGTAAGCTAATTCATTCTTTAATTATCGCAACATAACAAAAAGGTCAACTAAATGATTTAGTTAATTTGTTTCTTTAGTATCTGCAAGTAGTTTTAATGAGTACTATTTCCTAATTTGCTAAAAGAATTTTTATTTGGTTTAATTGGTTTTACTCATAACTAATAGAGTTTGAAGATTAACTCTCTTCTCAAATCCGGTACTGATAAACAGCAACGCTTTGATTTTGTCGATCAGTTCAGGGGACTGATAATTATCTTAATGCTGGTTGACCACTGTTCTTATTATCTTAATTCAACCTGGGAGTTTCTTGATCCTTTGGATCCGCTTTTCGCAAGCTGGGGACAGGTAGTGCTCAGATATGTAAGTTATTTATGTGCTCCCGGTTTTCTGCTTATAAATGGTGCTATGGTATGGTGGTTTTATTATCGAAGAAAGAATAAAGGTCTCAACAACTGGTCAATCCGTAAAGAACTAATTCAACGTGGCTTCTTTCTTATTCTTCTGCAAATGACATGGGTGAATTCATCCTGGAGTGGATTCAACAGATTCGATCCATTTCATCTGGGTATTATTGCTTGTATCGGCTTTTCAATGATTTTCCAGTCGTTTATTGTGAACTGGCGTTGGGAATTACAACTTGCAGTTGCCGTAATTATTTTACTTCTTCATCCAATACTTATAAAAATTCCTTATAACCCTGGTGATAATTTACCAACTGTTCTAATGCAGACTTTTATAGACGCCGGTGATTTCAACAAGTATCCTGTAATTCCATGGTTTGCTGTTGCCCTGCTGGGTTCTGTAATGGCACATGGTTGGTTGAAAGCATGGGATAGTGATAAAAAAAGAATTTACTGGGGAACGATAATTGGAGCTTGTGCCATAATCGTTTCCATTTTAATCAGAATGCTGAGGGGCTACGGAAATATTTTTCCATTCTCTGATTTTGGTTCTTATTCATTTTTCTTCGATCAAAAGTATTCGCCGAGTTTATACTTTAATCTTTGGTTCTTTGGATGGTCCGTCCTGGTAATTACCCTATTTATAGCAATCAGTAAATTCTTCCCAAAAGTTTTTCTGATATTCGATATCACGGGAAAGACAGCGCTATTCTTTTATTGCATACACATAGCAATTCTTGGAATCTTCTCGAAAAGAATCGGAATCTATTATCACCAGGGTGAAATTACAGAAACTCTCATTGGTGTTGTAATTATGATGCTAATTATGGTTCCGCTATCAAAGTGGTTCTTTAAATTTAAGAGCCGCAGTAGTAACCCTATAATTCGCATGATATGATTTCAATAAGATGATTGATAAAAAACTAATATTATTCCTGATCATTCTCCTGCAATTATTTTTGACGGTTTGTTCCGATAGAGTTGAAACTCCTTCTGACGGGGAAAACTCAACAACAATATATCACTCAAAATCAGTTAACGGAATCGAAGCATCAATTACTTTTTGTGAAAAGATAAAAAATCAAACCGGTGAGCCAGTCAACGAAGATACTATCTTTAATTTAAACGAAGATTCAAAAGTTTATTCAATTGTCAATTTAAAGAACAGAGAATTAAACACTGACAAAGATTTAATGTTTCACATTGATTGGCTGGATTCGACAGGGAACTCATTCTTCAAAAAAAGAATTGATTTGACTACCAACGATTCATCTTCCACGTTAATGAGTTTAATTAATATTTCACCGGATAGAAGAGAGCCCGGTAAATATTCTCTTCGTGTTTATCTTTTTCGTGAATTGATTGCTGAAAAAAATTTTGAACTAGTTAACGCTGCTATAGAACCACAAGCTATTGTGAAAAACGAATTGATAGAAAAAGTTAAAGCGAATATTACTTTATGTAAAGGCATTAGCAAAAAAACTAAAAAATTATTAGGAGTCGGAAATAAATTTGAGATAAAAGATAAAGGAAAAGTCTTAGCAGTAATTAAAATAGAAAATAAAGACAGTATTAATCATCCATTAACTTTTTATGCGGACTGGATAAGTCCCGATGGAAGTTCACTATATAGAAAAGAAGTAAATATTAAATCGAATGAAGCATCATTTTCAAGTTCAATTTCAGCATCACCAAACAAACGCAAACCCGGTAAATACTGTTTACGAATTTATCTATTTGAAAAATTAATTGGTGAAAAAAGTTTTGGTTTAGTGAAGACTGAAAAACAAGGAAAAGCCGTTTCTGAAGTTAATTCCGAAAATTTTTCTGCAAGGATTATTTTCTGTGAGAAAATAAGTAAAAAGACCGGTTTACCGATTAATCCCGATTCAGTTTTTACTTTGAAAGATAAAAGAAAATTAAGGGCAGTAATTTACATTGAGAAATCAGACACGATCGTTAAAATTCAAAAGAGTTTTTTTATCAAATGGATAGGTTCGGATAATAATTCTTTCTACAAGAAAAAGGTTAGGTTTTCACCCGAAGATTCCACATTAAAAATAATAAGCTCTATCTCGCTTTCACCACAGAAGAGGCTACCTGGTAATTACCTCCTTAAAGTTTATTATACCAAAGATTTAATCGGGGAGAAAAAATTCTTACTTAAAGAACAGGCTGAAAAATAATTTTTTACATTTACGGAGTTGAAACTACTATCAATCCCTCTTTCTCATCTGCAACATATATATATTTATCATCAGCGGTTAATCCCAATGCGTATTCCGTCTCAACAGTACCGATTAGAAAAGGTGAGGTTACATTCGATACATCTATAATTTGCAACCCCCTTAATTCAGTTGCAACATAAACTTTATTGTTTTGATAAAATACCTCTTTAGCATAACCACCAGTACTAAAACTACCTACTATTTTTACATCGTTTGTATCTGAATAGTCAGCAATCACTAGACCTCCTGTACCACAAGCGACAAATGCAATCGGAAGATTTGGGTGGATGATTACATCTTCAGCAAATCCGGGAGTATCAAGTGTACCGAGCAGTGGATATATGTTATACCCATCCTGGAAATCAGAAATATCAAAAATTGATAGTCCAACTTCTCCACTAGCAATAAGCAAGTAATTACTATCGGCGGAAGTACATACGGCTTGTCCAAAGCCAGGGATAAAGAATGTTTGTCTAATATCAGGGTGTGCAGGATCAACTATTTTCGAAATGTTAACACCTTCTTCACTAACCGCAGTAAAAAGAAAATCTCCCATTATATGAAAATTTTTTGCGGGCGAAATAGCACGATTTTCCGGAACAATTAATGGTTTAAATGGATCTTTAACATTTACTATATTTACACCGAATGTGCCTGTAGCAAGATAAATTATGCTATCCTTCTTTGCTATCTTATACCCATATCCTCTCAAACCGTAAGTCAATTCCGATAGAAATCTTGGCTGATTAGGATTTGAAATTGATACTGTTATTAATCCGGCCTGCCCCTGGCATATAAAAGCAACCGTATCTTTAATCACTATGTCCTGAGCATATCCTGAAGTTGCGTACTTACTTACAATTTTATATCCGCCATCTCCTCCGATAATAGACTCAGGATCGTTTGGTGTGCCGCAGCTCATCAAAAAAATAATAATTAATAATGAAGTTAATAGATAAAACTTTTTCATACCAATTCTCTTAATAAATGTTTGATTTATAATAATTAAAAACTAAATGAATATTTAAACCTTACTCCAATACGGTACTGAGTGTAATCCTTTTCATTGGAAACATATTCCCTGTTTGCCTCAGCGGAAGTACTGGATTCTCTTTTCATCCATTGATAAAAAGCAGTAAGTGAAAAATTTTTATATACATCCCAGTTGTAATTAACAAAGACTCGATAATTATAATCATATCTTCCTGCATGAAGCGGATCCAGTTCAAGGAAATGATCAGTTGTATAAAATGCTCGCTGGTATTGTGCATCAATACTAATTTCATTTTTCAGTTTGAAAATTTTTGGCATCTGATAATCAAAACCAACCGCGTATACATGTTCATAGTTGCTGGCATCGGAATCATCAGATAATTCTTTAACCTCACCGGGTTCATCATAACCTTTTGCATCAGAAGTTATATAGTAATACGCAAAATTTACATCCAGTTTTTTTGTTAGCGACTGATAGATTCTCAGACCATATAAAAAATCGTTGCTGTCGTATTCTGTATTGGACGGGTTTAGAAAATATCTCATATACGAAAAGTAAGCCCGCGCACGCGTTGTTTTCCAGCTGAATGTATGGTGAAGCCAGACACTGTAATCATCCTTAGAAAATTCATAAGGTTGAAAAGTTTCGGGAACATATCCATAATATTTTACCCAGTCCTCATCGCGGAAATGACGTACATAGAATTTCGGGATATATGAATAAGAAACATAAAATGATGTGGACTTTGATAAGTACTGACGTAAGAAAATATCATAAGTAAACCAGCTTTTAATTGAATTATAAGAGTAGGCATCCGAATCAAAACCAGCTCCAAGAATAGTTTTCAACTTGCCGATTATTTGGTTAGAATAAACCAGACCAAATGAATAACCAAATGTAAGATCATCAATACTGTGAATATGAAACCTTCCTTCGTCCTCACCGTTTTTAAATCTTTCAATATATTTATTTGAATACTTTAAGATATTGCTGTCATAATAAGGACTTAATGAAAGTCTAACCGACCATTTATCTTTTGCTTTAGCAGGATTTTCACCAGCAACAATCTTGCTGTTCATAAAAAACAGAAGAGAGAAAATACAATAGAATGAAATGTAAAACGGCAAAAAACTTCTGTAACAGTGTTTGTACATTTTAGCGGGTTACTCTTTTAGTTTAACATCATTCTTAGGAAAGAGAATTCTTGCCAGAATTGAATTCTTGTCTTTGTCCAACGGTCTAATTTGATATAGATGCGTTCCTCCGGGAACAGAAATAACGATTTCGTTCGCTTTTCCGGGAGTTTTTCCACATCCCTTTTTATAAACAGTTACATCAGAACGGACACTACTCAGCTGATATGTGTTCATCACCGCTTTATCTTCTTTCACCTGTATTCTGTAAATTATTCTGCCCTTCATCTGGTAATGATTCTCTATTCGGTTTAAAACTCTTAATGTTGTTGGCCCGGTAACCTTAACTCTTAGTGGTTTAGTTTCGGTATAACGATAGTAAGTATAGACCTCTTCGTTGGTTACAAGTGAGACGGGTTCATTTGGAAACAGCGGAGACATTGAAACCCATTTAATTTTCTTCTCTTTAGTTTCAGTAAATAAAAATCTTGAGTCGATTAGTGGTTTTTCATTGCCGCGCCAAAATTCGATAGTATTTTCGCCTCGCCCCAATTCTATTGAAAAAATTCCTGCTCGACCGGGAAAACCCAATTTTGAATCTTTGAACGACGCTTTTTTATCCCGATAAATATTATTAAAGTTTACTTTATTCTTTTGCTCTCCGTTTATACTATAGTATACAGTGTAGTCCAAAGAATTTTGAGACTGTATTCTTTCCCTCGTTAGAACTTTTAATGTGCCTGGACCTTTAACGCTTACAATCGTTGAATGATTATAGTTTAAAGGATAATATGTTCTGGCTTTTCCCCAAATAATAATCATGGTTTTTGAAGCTGCATTTTTTGGTTTGATAACTTTGGTATTTGAACCAGCCAACGTCAGAAACGAAAATGCAATGAAAATAAATACTATAAATAACGATTTCATATTTTCCCTGAAAATTTTCATGCTGCCAAATTTTTAAATTTCATCCAAATTAGTTTTTCTTTGTATAGGAATTTGTTCGGTGCCAAGACGATGTCTTTTCCTCTCCATAAAAAATACTAGGGCGATGGCAACAGTTAAAAATAATGTTACTGCTGAAGTAAGAATGACACTATATCTTTTTTGAATAAAGACCTCACCTTCACCTGGCATTGGAAGCGGTGTAGGACTGATTGGTAAACCATACTTTTTTGCAAGCTGATTTATATTTAATAAATGAATAACAGGAATGTTCTCTTCTGCCATCTTTATCAACACTCCTCTCATTGGATAATTCATCATCGGAAGAGACATCGTCAGACCGCTTGGTACGAACTGTGAATTTTCGGTAGAACCCATACTTGCAATTCCACCGCCAACATTTATGAACGCCTTGATTTTACTTTTCTTTCTATGCTGATCATAAATTTCCATTCGTCTTTGAATGCTTTTCTCAAGGTACTCTTCATTGATAAAATCAACCTTGTTTCTTTCGATTGCATCCACTATTAACTGTCTTCCTTCGGGGCTAAGACCTCTGCCCCTGTCAAGTCCACCACCAATTGATGCAGCAACAGATGTGTTCTTAAAAATTCTCGCATCATAAAGTAATTTTTCCATATCAAGCCACGTATAGTATGGATCGTTGGCTCCCCAGTTAGAAGCACCAACAGAAGTAATTATTATTGGCTTTAAATCCAAAGTCTGAATTGCAGCATGCACGGCTATGTTTAAACCCGGTAAAGAACCTGTAAATGAAATGGCTACGACATCGTTTTTTTCCAGTCCGGCTTTCTTTAACATCTCAACCAAAACCGCAGCAAAATTCGGATTGGTTGCTGTGAGCTTGGCTTCAATGTTCCCTCTATCTGTAGTAATCGGTGTGATATCCTGCCCAATTAATGCCGTTTCATTTGGATCATTTATTGCATCAATAAAAACACCTTTTTGAAGTCGAAATTCCTTTAAATAATCAATAGCCGTTTTGGCAAGGTTGGCCGCTTCGAGTTTCTGGTCGTACCATTTAAGTTTTACATCTTCTTTCTGAAATTCGACAGCGAGAAAAGCCATTAAAGCAAGTAATGCTAAAACACTTAATACTATTTTTGAGCCGGCACTAAAATTATTCAACCAAATACCTGGTAATTTATGTTGGAATTAATTCGCCGTTAAATATTATTATAACAATTAATCTTACAAGCACAGCAGCAATGAACAAAACACAAAGCGTTCTGTAAATACCTTGCTTGCCAAACCAATGTGCAATTAAACCCGGAACAACCCATCCGACTGCTTGCAACTGAATTGTGCTGGAAGTTAAGTCAAGCAATAAAAATTGACGGGAAAAATTTGCAAGCAGACATCCGACCAGAAGACATAATACCATTTGTCTTCTGCCATAAAGAAAAGTATAGTTACCTAAAATTTTTATAATAAGGTAAGTTGCAAGGCTGACAAATATAATTCCTGCAAGTCTGTCCGGCTGAGATAGGTGCAAGGCAATATAACCCGGCACAACTATTCCACCAGCGGCCAAACCGAAAACTTCGTAGGACAACAAACTGAACGTTAAGCCCAAAGTAATAGCAAGCTCAATCATACGTGACTCCGGTTTTCGAAATATTCAGCGACGTCCGCACCCATAGCACCCATGTTCCCTATGGCAAGAACAGTTGATTCTTTTTCTGTGCAGGCTAAGATCGCTTCAAAGACGGCCTCGGGTTCAGTCCATCCCAGGTTCAAAATTTTATTTCGTTTTACTCCGTTGCTAGTTGCCAGGTTTTCCACAACTTCCGACGATTCTCCTACTAATATCAAATAGTCATATTCATCATTAAATTGCTTTCCTACCATTCCTGTTAACTGTCTTGCCCTATCCAATCTATCTTTTCTTGAGTTAAGCAAAATTATCTTGAATTCTTTTAAACCGATTTCATCTTTAATCTGCTGCCAGATCATTAAAGTTGATTGTGGATCATTTGCAGCAAATGCATTATAAAATTTAATACTCTTACCGAAAACATTAACTTTAGAAAGCTTCAATACACCAGCATCGGGAATTGCTTTATACATGCCTCTAAGAGCAATATTCCTTTCGATTCCAAGGTGTTCACAAACCGAAAGTGCAAGTGCAACGTTTTCTTTATGCTCCAGATAATTAAAGCTGTTCATTTCATCATCGGTTACCGAGTCACTATTAGCCAAATGAAGAACCGTATTTTGTTTTTTCGAAATTTTTTCAAGTTGATTTAAAGTTTGATTTTCCGTGGTAAAAAAATGTTGATTTCGTGGGATAGTCTTTCCGAGGACATTGGCAATCTCAGGTAATGTGTAACCCATTACTTCTACATGATCCAGCCTTACATTAGTAATCAAACCGATGGTCGAATGCATCATCTTGGTTTCAGTTATCCATTGGTATTGCGGCTGGATTGCCATGCATTCCATTACAATTGCCTTGGCTTTTCTTTGTGCTGCGAGTTTAATAATGGATAGCTGTTCAATAATATTCGGATCTGTCTTTCTATAAATATCAACTTCGCAACCATCCTCAAGAACCAGACGAGGATAAGTTCCGGTAACCTTTGTAATCGTTTTTATACCACCCTCTCTTAATGCTGCCCCGATCAGCCTTGTAACACTAGATTTTCCTCTTGTTCCATTTACATGGATCCTGATCGGAATAGACAGGATTCTTTTTTGATGGAGTGCAAACTCAACTATGCCGTATACAGACACGATTAGAAAGAGAATCAACAGAACCGTAAAAACGTACATATCAGTTCACTTATTCCCATGAATCAATCTGCATTATAAATAACGAAAAATATTTCGCTGATGAAATGCACGCATCATCTTATTTCAATAGAATCATCTTTTTAACCTGTATAAAGCTATTTGCCTGAAGCCTGTAGAAATATACTCCGGAACCAACTTTACTTCCGAAATTATTCTTACCATCCCAGATAACTTCGTATCTACCCACAGATTTATTGCCTTCCTCTAATGTTCTTACCAGCATACCATTGATATCGTATATATTCAGCTTGACATATGCATCTTCGGGAACTGCAAACCTAATCCGTGTCTGCGGGTTAAACGGGTTCGGGTAATTTTGTTTTAAAACATAATCAGTCGGAAGACTTGTAATTTCGTTTTCTCCCTTTACCGATACTACAGTTGCACTATCGGTTGTAAATCTAATTGCAATTCCATTTATCAATACATTTGCAGTTGGATCATACAGTTCATTAAATAAATACAGCAAACCAATATCTTCAGTACTGTTTTCAATTCCCACTGTGCAACTTCCAGCTTCTTCAACTTCCTTGTACTGAAATATTATTTCACCATCTCCAGTTTGCGTGATATAATAAGCTGGATCGTAAAGAATTATTTCAAAGGTTTCTTTAATTGTTATATCTGAGTGATGTGGTACCGTATCCCATTCAACAATGAATCTGTGATTTACAGGATCAGAATAATAATAAAGTTTTCCACCACCCTGTGGTCCTTCGGAAAAGAAATCATCCCAAAATACAGCAGTCATATTGTTTAGTGTATCTAAACAAGGTAAAGGACAGTTCAGGGATTTTGTCTGCGTTCCACTGCCGAAAGCGATCCAACCATCACCGCTGATTCTCACTTGGGAAAAATTATTTCCATAATACTTAAAGTAGTTAAATGGCAAATTTACTGTTTGCGTAAAATCGCTCAAACCGCCCGGTTTCGTTATTTCTGTTCCTATTGAACTGATCTCAATCCAGTTGTATTCAGGATGCTGCTCCCAAAGAGTATCATAACTTGAATATGCGTAATAACCATAAGCATCTGGAGTTGGATCTGAAGCTATTGGCATAGCAACCGGTAATGTGATTGAATCTGTTTTTGAATAAGGATAAAAACCATTCTGTGTTGAAAGCATAAGTAAAAAGTCGGCGTTATATTGAACAGGACAGTTTCCACTAACTGATATTGTATAAGTATCGGTTTGGTTAATTGCATTGCTGTCTGGCAAAATGTTTCCAAATGTTGCCATAGAATCAACTATTGTCATATAAGGATCATTGGTTCTAATTATTCCTGTTACGTTTGGTGCAATGTCATCGCCTGTATTTAAAATTTTAAAAGTCAACTTTGCTGTTTCACCCGGATCGAGTCTAAAGTTATGATGCAAGTTTCCTTCATCATCTACAAAAAACTCGCCGAATTTAAGTTGACAGCCATGGACTTCTTCATTAACTGTATAATCCCATGAAGACGTAGTGCTTGCAACGTGAAGTTGAAAATGAATTACATAACCGACAGGACATTCTGGTTTGATAAAAAACTGGAATGGTGAACCTGTTACTGTATCACCCGGTGCAATATCTCCAAAAGCCACCGAATCAACATTCATTTCAATGTAGTTCAAAATGTCGGGCACCGAAAGTATAGCATAAACACCGTTAGATGTAATAGTTCCCCAGTTTTTTAGTTTGAATGTTATCGAAGCGTTTTCATTTGGATTTATCATCCCGTCATCATTACCGTCAAGATCTGTAACTACAGGATTTCCGTATGTTGTAACATTCTCTGTTCCTATTGATACTATAATTGAATCTTCATAAGGAATAACATTACCGCCCGTCACGGTTAAATTCAGTGTGCCTTCCGAACTTGGTTCGATATCAAGAATGACAATACCAGTTTCACCAGTTTTACCAGTGGCATAAACACCATTGCCGGAAATACATACTCTTGCATTACGAACCGGCAAACCACTGGATGTGTTATTCACTTCAATTTCTACCTGATTGAATCCCACATAAATTTCGTTTGGATGAATTACAGTAACTGCTTCCGGTACATCTTTCCAAATATGCATACTTGGATCTCCAAGCGCGCAGTAAATCTTATAATGATACTCAACTTCAGAGGTATTACCGAATTGCTGGTACATATACAATTTCCCATTAAGAAGTGCCTCTCCCGGGCTGTCTATTCCCTCCTGGGGCATTCCGATTTCCTCCGGGAACATTCCAATATAAATACCCTTATCAATCTGGTTATTGTAAGCAGTATGAGTATTTGAAGTTGGTCCCAGGAAGGCACAGGCACCTTTTGGCGGGTCTGTTAATGAACCCTTCTCAATCCAAGTTTCGCCAAAACAATTTCCTTGGTCAAAAGCGGCTACACCGCATCCTATGCTCGTTACAAAAGTTAACTTATTAGCATTATTGATATTGTTGACGTAATTTGAATTAAAATAATAGCAGTTTGCATGCCATCCGTCATACCATCCCTCACCACGGTAATTGAGGAAACTTCTCCCATCGTTAATAGCTGCAACGATATCATTTACATCATAAGTACATTGCCAATTACTCATCATTGTATCAACTGAAGTAAAATGTCCATTTACCAGCATTTGTTGTGCAGCAAACCGCTTTGTATCAACCTGCGATTGATAAGCATTGTTTGAACAGACAGTAGCTTTCTTAAACCATTCGGGTTCTGAAGTGTATGGGTATTTTTCATATTTCAGAAACTTATCAACCATAACCTGCAATATGTATTCACCGCCACCAGTAGCTCCATTGTAATTTGTGAATCTCCCGATCATCATCTCGGGGAAGTAATCATTTCCTTCGAGCTCAACGAAATAATCCTCATTAACAAAAGTCCATCCCCAACCTGTCCAATATTTTACCGGTGCGTTGCCTTCAGGTGAACCTTTATCCCCGATAATTAAAATATGCGTGGGAACATTTTCCCAGGAGTTATAGACACTCAAAATGTAATTTTTAATGATGTCAGGATCATTTTGATTTGCACCTATATCGCTGAATTTAGTGACGAAGATTTCTGTCCCGGATTTGTTTTTCCATTCAGCGTATGGTTGAAATTCATCTACATATATATCGTGCATAATACAAAGCATAATATCATGACCCTCCTCCATTCCATTATATCTTCGTTGCAAAACCTCCTTATAATTAAAAATAAAATTACGATACAACTTGGCGAACGAAGGAGCTATTGGTTTTTGCAGAGTTGTTTTTCGATTTATTCCCAAACCTGCTTTATAATTTACCCTGATTGTGATTGAGGGAACTACCTGTAGTTCTTTTTTCACCGGAGAATACCTTATGGGAAAAATTGATACTCTTGCAATACGAAAATCTCTGAAGATGGCAGGGTCTTCAACTCCTGCAAAATTTTTCGGATAGATGTCAGACGATAAATATGCTTCCTGTTTTTCCACATATGGAGTCTCGGGTTTTCCTTCTTCCCAGCTTTCTCTCGCAGGTGCAATATTAATTCCTTCGAAAGTCTGTATAGGGCTTGATTCCAGAACTTCCACACTGACAGTACCTTGATCGGGTATAGCCAGTATTTTAGCGATGTATGGAATTTCAGGAAAACCAACTTCTCTTGTAATAGCTTCTGAATCGAAACTTAAGGAGTGATAAGTTTTTCCATTCGCATTAAACTCGTTGATCTGAAAACCAGGCAGGTCAATTTTAATCGTTGTACCTGAAGCATCATCACTGATGAGCTGGACAAAAGGTGCCGAACCTGCATTCGAATATTTATCTAGAGATACCCATTGGGCAAAACAAATCGAACTGATAAAAACAACAGCAGAAAAAATAAAAAGTATAGTCCTTTTCATAGAAGTGGCTCCCGCTTATTTTATTAAGAGAAAGGATCATAGAATTGATGAACCCTTTTGATGGATTAACTAATACGTAGTATTTTACGTGTAACAAACATGCAAACTTATCCTGAAATTTATTCTTTCACAACAATTATTAACAAATAATAAGTGAAAAAATTAAAAATATTATGTAATTAATTAAGATAAAGTCTTTAGAATAAGTCAGGAAAGCAATTTTCTCAATTTGAATTTTCAAATGAAAAAAAATGATTTAAAGATTGGGAATTTTCGTCCTGCAGGTTTTAATATTACTAACTGTGACGAATAATCATAATATCTCCATCTCTAACAATGTATTCTTTCCCCTCTAAACGCCAGGTCCCCTGTTCCTTCGCTTTAACAAATGAACCCGCAGAAATAAAATCTTCATAACCAACTACTTCTGCGCGAATAAATTTTTTATAAAAATCGGTGTGAATTTCTCCAGCAGCTTCCTGAGCATTATAGCCCTTCTTTATCGTCCAGGCACGGCATTCATCTTCTCCACAAGTAAAGAATGACTGCAAACCCAAAAGATCGTAAGCTTCGCCGATAATATTATTTAATGCTGATTCTTTAATACCGTACTCTTTCATAAAAACCGCAGCTTCTTTTTCCGAAAGTTCTGACATTTCCTGTTCAATCTTTCCAAAAAAGAAAAGAGCTTTTGTATGCTTGCTTAATTTTTTCTTAGTGAGTTCGGAAAGATATTTATCAGTTTCACCAACTTGGCTTTCATCCAGATTAAGAGCTATTAACATTGGTTTAACCGATAAAAGTTGAAATGAGCTTAATATTTTTAATTCATTATTTGTAAGATGTGCCTCTCTTAATGGCTGCTCCTTCTGAAGGATTTCAAAACATTTTTCCAAAATGGGGAGCTCACGTTTAAGCTTGTCATCCTGTGTCTTTTGTACCTGCTTTTTAACCGTATCAATTCTTTTTTCAACTATTGCTAAATCGGATAAGATAAATTCAGTTTCAAAATTATTAATGTCTCTCATCATATTTACTGAACCATCAGGATGAGGAACAATTTCATTTTTAAATAATCTTACAACCTGAATAAGTGCGTCGTTTGTTTTTACTTTACCGAGGAAATTGCTTGTAAACTGAGTTGAGCCTGAATCACCCTTACTAAGTCCAACAACATCAAGTACTTCAATTGTTGCATTTGCTTTTTTCTTGGGATTGAAGATTTCTGTCAATGTATCAAGACGAATATCAGGAACTTTAATTATTGCCTGATGGGTTTCTACCTTCGCCATTGCTGAAGGGTCAAGATGAGTTTTTGTAATTGTCTGAAAGAGAGTTGATTTACCTGACTGCGGTAGTCCTACTATCCCTATTTGCATTAATTTTTCAATTTGATGTTAATGTTTATGGCAAATATAATAAACCCGTTGCTAGGAATGATTTTATTATAATTAAAAAGCCGCTCTGAAAGCGGCTTATGTTTCATTAGAAAAATTTGTAATTATCTCGTCTCTAATGTTACAGTTCCTATATCCGTAACCTGATTTGCAATAACTTGAATATCAGTTATTGTTGTATCTCTGTACATTAGTGTATCAGCGGGGATAATATTAACATCATACTGACCAGCGGGTAAAGCCATCAATTTAAAGAAACCCTGCAGATTTGTGTAAGTAGTAATTGTATCTGTTCCATATACTGTCCAGACAGTTGGTTGAGCGTCAAGTGGCAGGATCTGTCCAGAAATACTTCCGGAAATTATAATCGGCATAACTCTTATAGTTGGTTTAAGCTTGTATCTTCCGTTACCTGTTATTACGATCGATTTATCAACATTAAAATCTAAAAGTAATTCATAAAGCTTTCCTGATTCAATTGTAAATTGATGAATTAATTTTAATCCGCTCTGTGAACCACTGGGAACTTCAAGATCATGTTTTACTCCCTGATCAATTACATAACTTCCACTGCCAATTATAAGTCTTATCTGAGTATATTTTCCCGGAGTTAAGGAGGTGTCGCCTAATACTACTGAAGCTCCGTTAGTTAATTGTAAAAGATCAAAATATCTTGTTGAATCATTGATAACAAACCATCCACTTGTTGAATCACTTCCACTCTTGTGAATCTCTACTCTCGTAACACAGATTATTACTGAGTCTAGTTGTGAAGGTGAGTCTACTAGATACATTTTGATCCTGCCATTTTGTTCGTCAGCGGGGACGTTTGTCGTCTGATCAGAACAACTTACTAAAGTTATAAAGGCCAGAAAAGCTGATAGAAAAATTATTTTCATTATTACTCCTATTTAAAATATTATCTGCATAAATTTCACAAATCTAAAGCCAAAATAAAATATATTAATAATTCAAAAATTGCTCCTGCAAATTCCTATTTTGTCCTTTTAATTCATATTGATACATTTCACACAAAATTAATTATTAGTTTAACCAGGAGTAAAAAATGAGACGAGCAATTTTATCACTTGTATCTGCAATAATAACCTTTTTGCTCATTCAATCCTGCAGTACAGTACCCTTAACAGGAAGATCGCAGCTTAATATGATACCAAACAGTGAAATGCTAACTATGAGTTTTCAACAATACGATCAGTTTTTAAAAGAGAATAAGCTTAGCACAAATCAGGCTGAAGTGAATATGGTTAAAAATACGGGAGTAAAAATACAGCACGCAGTTGAGCGTTATTTGCAAGCAAATAATTTATCATCGAGACTAAATGGCTACAAATGGGATTTCAACCTTGTGGAGGATGACCAGGTAAATGCATGGTGTATGCCCGGTGGAAAAGTTGTTGTCTATACCGGAATACTTCCTGTAACACAGGATGAGGCAGGATTAGCTGTTGTAATGGGACACGAAATTGCACACGCAATTGCAGAGCATGGCAATGAAAGAATGAGCCAGCAATTATTACAGCAAGTCGGAGCAGTAGGATTAATGGTTGCGATGAACGAAGAACCTGCTGAAACTCAGGCTTTGTGGCTAAGTGTTTATGGTGTTGGAACTACAGTAGGAATTATGCTTCCATACAGTAGGGCACAAGAAAGTGAAGCAGATCACCTTGGATTAATTTTTATGGCAATGGCTGGATACGATCCGCACGTAGCACCAGAATTCTGGAAAAGAATGGCTGCAAGTAAACAAGGAGGTTCACCACCGGAATTTTTGAGCACTCATCCTTCTGACCAGACAAGAATTAATGACATTACAGCCTGGATACCGGAGGCGATGAAGTATTATAAAAAATAATTATATATCTAAATCGATGGATAATGTAATTAAATTTATAATTCTTTCGGTTGCTCTCACTTCTCTCGTTAATCCTCAAGACAAGAATGAAGGTAATTACAAATTGGTTGGTGGGCCATGCGAAGGCTGTGAAGCAATATTTGAATTTGGCAACAGAATTTTATCTAATGTTGATACACTACCTGACTTCAACATTGATGGACCAAGATTAAAAATAACAGGTACAATTTATAAACCTGATGGAAAGACTCCTGCAAAAGATGTGATAGTTTATATTTATCATACTAACCAGGATGGAATTTATGAAACAAAAGGAGATGAAACAGGCTGGGGAAAGAGACACGGTTACATACGAGGCTGGATTAAAACTGATAAAGATGGAAAATTTACTTTCTATACCCTTAAACCCGGAACATATCCAAACAGGTCTGAACCAGCACACATTCACATAACGATTCTTGAACCAAATGGAAAATACTATTGGCTTGGCAGTTATCATTTTGAAGGGGATCCTTTGCTTACTGAGAAAGAAATTAATCCCGAGTTACCGAGAGGCGGCAGTTCAGGACTCTTATCGTTGCAAAAGGAAGAAGATATCTGGGTTGGTAAAAGAGATATTATTTTAGGAAAGAATGTTCCTGAGTATGACTAAAAATTAAGGTAAAAGATATTTTAGAAACGTCAGGCATCAATAAAAATAAATTTATTGATGCCATAAAATCTCCAGTCTACTTTTTTTCAACCACTATCTTAAAATTAAAGATAGGGGTTTGAAGCGTTCCCCACAACCTTACCCAAATAGGAAGAATTTGTTCGGTTCCTCTTGCAGTTGATATATCTCCCATATCGATAATATCTTTTTCATCCCATCCGAATGAAGTCAATAGTTTTTTAACTTCTGCTTTAGCATTAGAATCGTTTCCATTCAGAAATATATTTGTCGGTTCCGGCAGAAGCTTGGGATTTGTCATTAAGTATGCATTAACTGTATTCAGACTTTTTACAACTTTTGTTTTAGGGAAGGTTCTCTGAATTTGTTCGCCAAGCGAATCTGTATTGCACACAGTTAAAGTCGGAGGCATACCCTTTGAAAAGTCTAATGGATTAGAAACATCAAGTAAAACTTTTTCAGCCAGATTCTTTTCACCAGCCAATTTTAAAGCATCTAATGCACCAACTCCGCTTGTTGCATTAACCAGAAGTTCTCCAAATGATGCCGCGTCGGAAAATGTTCCAAGTTGAACTTTTGAATTATTCTTCAGCCATTCGCTGAAAGCAGGTCTTCCAAAATTATCCTTTCCGGTTTTTGCGAGAGTTTCATTCTTATCTCTTGTTCCCATCATAACGTTGTGACCAAGCTGAACCAATTTTTCAGCGATCGTCTGACCGACCACTCCCGTTCCGAGAATTCCGATTTTCATTATTCCTCCTTAGAAATTGTTAATTGATTTTGATTTTAAACTAATCAAAAATTTTTACATTTGTTAACTGCTTTTCTTTACATCTCTGTTTTAAGATTATTACAAATTAATTAGCTATTATTGTATCAAAATTTATATGACTAAAAATTGGATTAACCTGAAATGAAAAAAAATTTTATAAACTTTCCTACAATACTAATCCTTTTAAATATTTTGATTATTAAAAGTGTAAACGGACAAACTGTAAGCGATATGAATCAATTGAAAATAAATAATGACTCTGGAACAGATCAATATTATTGTACACAGGATGAAACAGAAGTTTTAGAATCCGTAGAGCATTTCTTGTTTGCTGCTGGTAATTATAATCTTGAAGCTATGGCAAGAATGATGACTGATCATGCAAACGTAGGAAGTGTAAGATTAAAAGATGGCGAAAGTGTTATTACGACTATGACTATCCAAAATTATTTTGATGATGTTAAAAAAAGAACCACGCGACCCTACTTTGAACCAGTTAAAGAATACACAATACATTTAAATGACGACCACATGGCTTTCGTAAGAGCTGATGCAACTCTCTACGCTTTTGGAGTTCCTAAATCACATAATATGGATTACTTTACCTTGATGAAGGATGGTGAATCGTGGAAGTTTATAAGTCTATCGTATTCTGCAACTCCAATTCCGGAAGACGAAAAAATATTCGATTTAAATATGTTTGGAAAAAACTATGCACAAGCGTGGTGCAGTCAAAAACCTGAATTTGTTTCTTTATTCTTTGCTGAAGATGGATCCCTGAGTGTCAACGATGGAAAACCTGCTGTTGGCAGAAATGAAATTTCAAAAGTAGCGGAAAGTTTTATGACCGCTTTTCCTGATATAATCGTATCGATGGATAGTCTGGTCACCACACCAAAAGGGACAGAATTTCACTGGACATTTACCGGAACGAATACAGGTCCAAATGGAACGGGAAAGAAAGTAAGAATCAGCGGGATTGAACTCTGGCAATTTGATGATAACGGATTGATTAAAGAGTCCAAAGGACGTTTTGATACTGAAGAGTATAAAAAACAGGTTAAATATGGAGTTGAGAATTAAATAAAAAACCCCGCTTATTTTTTAAGCGGGGATTAAGAAAATAATTCTAATCACTGATTACTTCAACAGAATCATCTTTTTAGTTTCCACAAAATTACCTGTTTGTAAACTATAAAAGTAAGTTCCGCTTGGCAGATTTGAAGCGTTAAATGTAACTTCATAGAATCCCGCATCAACCGTTTCATTAACTAGCATGCTTACTTCTTCACCAACTAAATTGTAAACAGAGAGTTTTACATTGCCATTTTCAGGCACACTGTATTTGATTTTTGTTGATGGATTAAATGGATTGGGGTAGTTTTGTTCTAATGTAAATGTCAAAGGGCCATTAACTTCAATTTCAATTTCATCTGAGTATTCATACTGTCCGCCAAAATCTACTTGTTTTAACCTGTAAAAATATGTTCCTGTTACAACAGTATTATCAATGTATGAGTATTCCTGTGATTCGGTTGTAGTACCGTAGCCTTCTACAGAGCCGATGGTTGAATATGAACCTTCAACATCTTTTCTTTCAATTTCAAACATTTGGTTGTTAACTTCAGTTGCTGTACTCCAATTTAGCATAACATCACCTTCCCTGTTAACGTTCACAGTGAAGGATGTAAGTTCAACAGGTAGTGGTAACCCTGAATCCTGAATTCTGGTTGGATCATCTGAATTAACATTGCCATCAGCCCCCAAAGTTCCGTCGTGAACAGTTCCATTTGTCTGGCTATCCAAAATCGTCTGACCCGAATCCTCATTAAACTGCCAATAACCAATCAATCCGGTTTCATTTCCTGCCAGCTGAACGTCCTTATTGTTATTAATCTGTGTCTGGGTTCTGACAATACTCCAGATGCGGATTTCATCCACTGATCCATTTAGAAAATACAAAAATACACCTACACCGAAATACAAGTCGCCAGAAAATGTAAGGGTTGGAGAGGTAGTATTATTACCAGGGTCAGTTTGATCAACCCCATCAATATATATTTTTCCCTGGCCAACACCTGTTCCTGTTCTTACACATGCAACGTGGTGCCACATTCCATCTGCAGGATATGCACCAGCCAACGATGCTACTAATGTTCCACTTGTCACAAATGCTGTACCGAATGTTAAAGTACCGTCAGGAAGGATTCCGAATAAAAGTTCAGCTGAGCTTCCATGGAGAAAGATAAGTCCATTTGAAAAATCGGACGCTTTAATCCAGGTTTCAACTGTAAACACATCCAGGTTTGAAAAAAGAGCTTCAGCATTTGGAACTGTACAATAATCATCTAAACCATCGTACTGAAGTTGCCAGTTTTGTGCAAGTACAGAAGATAGTGACAAGATGAAAAATAGGGATATAGTTTTCATACTAAATCCTCCTTAATGTTTTTTGATGAATATTTAGTTAAAAAGTTCGATGCCAATAAACAAAATAGAGAGCGGCACTACATAGGAATTATGCTACAAATGCTTGGACTTATGCTACAATTCTTTGAAAATGAATTGTTTTTTAGGTGTGATTGAAAATATTCCTGGGCGAATTGAAAAGATTTAATTAATTAAATCACTTGGTGGAAAGCCGAACTCCTCCTTAAAACATCGTGTGAAATATTGAGGACTTGAAAAACCAACAGAGTAAGCTATCTCTGAAATATTACCTTTCTTTTCCTCAATCATATTTTTTGCGCGGTTAAGTCTTATCGATCTTATATATCTGCTGGGGGATTTGCCTGTTAATGCCTTTACTTTTCTGTATAGCTGAACTCTGCCCATACCTATTTCTCTGTCAAATTCTTCAATAGAGAATTCTTCTTCAGATATGTGGCTTTCTATTACTTCCATTACTTTAGACATAAAACGTTCATCAAGATCGCTTAGCTTTTTCCCTTCAATTTTTTTTACAGGAATAAAATCTCCTTTGCTGTATTTTTCCTGTAATTTTTTTCGGATACTTATCAGGTTATTTATTCTTACTCGAAGCTCTTTTGTATCGAATGGTTTTGTCAGATAATCATCGGCTCCCGTTTCAAGTCCTTCAAGCTTGCTTTGCTGTTCTGATTTTGCAGTGAGTAAAATTATCGGGATGTGACTTGTCTTTTCGTCGTTTTTCAATCTTTTTGTTAGTTCATTTCCGTCCATCTTGGGCATCATTACATCACTTATGATTAGATCGGGAATAACCTGCTCTGCTTTTCTTACTCCCTGTTCTCCATTTTGTGCTTCCTCTATTTGAAACTCATTGCCTAATGCGTCTTTAATAAATTCTCTTACATCATAATTGTCTTCAACCACAAGTACTATGTTTTTATCTTCGTCTAATGTGTTGTCATTCTGAGGAGCTTGCGACGAAGAATCTGTTTTGACAAAATCATCTATAACAGGTTCAGTGAAATTCTTCGCTCCACTCAGAATAACAGGCTCTTCAACTATCTCCTCATCATTCAAATGTTTTTCCCCAAGAGGCAGTGTAACCGTAAATTCAGTCCAACTCCCTAATTTACTATCGACAGAAATGGTTCCGTGATGAAGTTCTACTAATTCCTTAGTGAGCGCTAACCCAATTCCTGTTCCTTCGTGTTCTCTTGTCTGTGAACTGTCAACCTGGTAAAACCTGTCAAATAGTTTTGAAAGTTCTTCTTCTGATATACCAACTCCGGTATCCAATACAGTGATCCGTACTTCCCCCTCACCCTGTCCTTTGGACATCCCTCTCCCTGAAGGAGAGGGAATAAGGGAGAGGGCAACTGTTATCTGTCCGCCTTCGGGCGTAAACTTAAATGCGTTGGATAGCAAGTTCGTCATTATCTTCGTCATCTTTTCCTTATCAAAGTATAACTCAATTTCATCACTTGATGATTTTATTTTTAGCGTGATATCTTTTCTTTCTGCCATTGATTCGAAGGACATTGTTAAACCTTTTATAAAGGTAACAATGTTCGTCTTCGATGCTTTTAATTCCAGTTTGCCTGCTTCCAGTTTAGATAGATCAAGAAGCTGGTTAATAAGACCTAGTAAACGGTTTGCGCTTCGTTTAACTATGCTTAACTGCTTTTTGGTTTCGTTGTCTTTCGATTCGGATAAGACTTTTTCTGTCGGTCCTAAAATTAAGGTGAGCGGTGTTCGGAATTCGTGAGAGATATTTGCAAAGAAGCGGGATTTCATTTTATCTGTTTCTTCTCTCTCTTTTAATTTTACCTCATCTAACTTAACCTGGTTTTTTAGCTGAGTTCGGTTCAACTCATATCGTCTTAAACTATAAAGTAAACCAAGTCCGAATAAAAAATAAACTGAATAAGCCCACCAGGCTGACCACCAGGGAGGTGTGATAATAAGTTTTATTGAAGCACCTGTCTCATTCCAAATCCCATCATTATTTGATCCTTTTACTTTAAAAGTATACTCACCTGGGTCTAAGTTGGTGTAAGTAGCAAATCGTTTATTCGCATCAGTATAATTCCATTCTTTATCAAAGCCTTTAAGAATATATGCGTACTTGTTTTTTTCTGGTGTATGAAAATCTAACGCGGCAAATTCGAATGAAATTATAAAATCTTTATAGGATAGCTCAATTTCCTTAGTTTCAGTTATAGATTTTTTCAGGATAGTTCTGTTAGTAGTTGTGTCTAGTCCTACTGGCACAGAATTATTAAATAATCGAAAATCGGTTATTACTATCGGAGGAATACGGACATTTTCCTTTATACTATCTGGATAAAAACTATTAAATCCATTGTCTCCACCAAAAAACATTTCACCTTTCTTGTTCTTAAAATAAGCCCCTCCCTGGAAGAAATTGCTTTGAAGCCCATCTGTCGTTGAATAGTTTTTGAATGTTACTGTTTTAGGATTGAACTTAGATAAGCCATTGCTGGTGCTGAGCCACAAGTTACCTTCGTCATCCCCAAGTATTCCTTTAATTGAATTATCAGGTAATCCATCTTCTTCATTGAAGTGAACAAACTTTTCGCTCTTACTATCAAACTTACTCAATCCTCCTGCGTCAGTTCCAATCCAGAAATTTCCAGAATTATCTTGATATATTGAGATTACATGGTTATCACTTAAGCTTGAAGGATCCTTGGAATCGTGTGCGTAATGAATAAAAGTAGCTTGCGAATTGTAATCTTTTGAGGGAATCAGTTTGTTTAAACCACCTGAAGTCCCGATCCAAATTGTCCCTTGTTGATCTTGATAAATACACCATACCCGGCTGTTACTAATGGTAGTTGAATCTTTAGGATTGTGCAAGTATCGTACGAAATAGGCAGGAGACATTGTAGCTGTTCCGCTTATTAACTTATTCAATCCAACTTCGGTTCCAATCCAAAGGTTACCAATTTTATCCTTATAAATAGTACGTATGAAATTATTGCTCAAGCTTTTTGGATCATTAGGATCATATTCATAATTGATGAATTTAGGATTGGATTTCTTCTTTCCACTCTGAAGAAGTTTTTTAAGACCTGAATTCATAGTACCTATCCAGATATTTCCATATTCGTCTTCACAAATTGAAAGTACCGAATTGATACTTCTAAGATTATTAAGATTGTGAGAATAATGAAAAAAAGAAGGGGTAAATTTCCCGTCACTGCTATGAATAAGTTTGTTTAACCCACCATAGACTGTGCCAATCCATAGATTAGCATCTCTATCTTCATATATGGAACATACTCTGTCAGAGCTTAAACTTGTAGGATCGTTCGGATTGTGTTTATAATGGTTGAATTGATTTTTCAACGGATCAAATTTATTTAAACCACCGGGCGTTGTGCCAACCCAGAGAATTCCTGAGTTATCTTCATAAATTGAATAAACCGAATTTCCATTCAGACTTTTGGAATCGTTCGGATCAGCATTATAATTTGTAAACTTTTCATTCACCTTGTTAAATTTATTTAATCCTCCTCGCAAGGTTCCAAACCAGAGATCACCTGCAGCATCTTCGAGGATTTGCCAAATTAAATTGCTGCTTAAGCTTGTTGGGTCGCCGGGATTATTAAGGTAGTGAATGAATGAGGGATTGGGTTGATTAAATTCACCTGGATTAAGTTTATTTATTCCGCCACCAATTGTTCCTATCCATAGAATACCTGAATGATCCACATAGACTGAAAAAACAGCATTATGACTCAAACTTTTGGGATCATCAGGATTGTGTTTATAGTGAATAAATGTTGGAGAGACTTTATTAATCTCATCCAGCGAAAGTTTATCTAAACCATCTCCGGTTGCGATCCATAGATTCCCTGATTTATCTTCACAAATTTGCCCAACTCCATCATTACATAAACTTGTTGGTTCATTAGAATCGTTTTTGTAATGTATAAATGAAGTAACCGAATCACTAGTAATAAGTTTATTTAATCCGCCAAAGGTTCCTATCCATAAATTACCAGACTTGTTTTCAAGAATTGAACTTACAACATTATCGCTTAAACTGTTTGGATCATTAGCATCGTGAGTATATCGGGTGAACTGATCTGTTTCCCTTTTGTATTTATTTAGTCCCCCGCCTTCTGTTCCAAACCATAAAACCCCTGATCTATCTTCATAGATTGAAATTACACCATTGTAGCTTAAACTTTTTTCATCATTGGGATTGTACTTAAATGTTTTGAAATTGTAACCATCATATCTAACCAATCCGTTACCACCAAACCACATAAATCCCTGGCTGTCCTGTAAAATAGCAAACACCCCACTTTGTGAGTATCCTTCTTCCGAAGAGAAATGCTCAAATACAGGTTTTTGCCATTCTGCAAATTTATCTTTGCTTTGCGGAAGGATATGAGAGTTTATTGAGGACAGGATCAAAGCAGTAATACAGATGTAAACCAGATAACCAATTTTATATTTATTGAATGTCTGCAAGATATGAAGCCTTCGATTTTCAAATCGAAATTGGGAATATAAATCATAAATTCCAAATAGAAATTATTATATCATTCAAAGCTTATTGCCGATTGATGAATTAGCATATTTCTTAAAGAGGAAGGCCTTAAATCTTTAATAATAACCCAGTGTTGAGTATTTTTATGATTATTTTTAATTCTTATTTACTCTAACCGCATATTAAGCAGGGAGACAAATGAAAAGCATAATTAATTGGACAAAAATTGATGAAGCTCCGGCTTTAGCATCTTATTGTTTATTACCTATCTTAAAATCGTATTTAAAGAACAGCGGAATCGAAATTGACATAGCTGATATATCACTTGCCGGAAGAATAATTGCAAACTTTCCGGATAATCTAACGGATGAACAAAAACTTCCGGATTACCTTACTGAACTCGGCGAACTAACTCAACATCCCGAAGCTAATATTATAAAGCTTCCGAATATAAGTGCTTCTATTCCACAACTTCATGCAGCAATTAAAGAATTGCAATCAAAAGGTTATAAAATTCCTGATTATCCTGATGAACCCAAAAATGATGAAGAGAAAAAACTAAAAGAAAGATTTTCAAAAGTACTCGGCTCTGCTGTTAATCCTGTTCTTCGTGAAGGAAACTCTGACAGACGTGCTGCAGCTTCAGTTAAAAAGTTTGCGCAGAAACATCCACATAAAATGATGAAACCCTGGCCTCAATCAGGATCTAAAACACACGTGGCTCATATGAACCAAAAAGATTTTTATGGTTCTGAAAAGTCAATGACATTAGACAAAGATGATGTTGTTAAAATTGAATTTGTCAATAAAGATGGAAAGACTGAAACTTTAAAAGAAAATTTGAGGCTGAGAAGTGGTGAAGTGATTGACACCGCAGTGATGAATGTAAAAGAGTTGAGGAAATTTTATGCTGAGCAAATTGATGTTGCAAAAAATGATGGTGTGCTTCTTTCGCTTCACTTAAAAGCAACTATGATGAAAATTTCAGACCCGATAATGTTTGGTCACGCCGTTTCAGTTTATTATAAGGATGCTCTTGATAAACATTCGGAAACGCTGAAATCAATTGGTGCAAATGTCAATTACGGTCTAATGGATGTTTTAGAAAAGTTAAAGAAACTTCCTGACGAAAAAAGAAAAGAAATTGAAGCTGACATCAATAAAGTTTATGAAACCAGACCTCAGCTTGCAATAGTTGATTCAAGAATCGGAAAAACTAATCTCCACGTTCCAAATGATGTGATAGTTGATGCATCTATGCCGAATGTTGTTCGCGATGGTGGAAAAATGTGGAATGACAAAGACGAATTGCAGGATTGCATTGCAATGATTCCCGATCGCTGTTACTCAACTATCTACGGTGAAATAATTGAAGATGCAAAGAAGAACGGACAGTTTGATCCTTCAACAATGGGTGCGGTTTCGAATGTCGGACTTATGGCAAAGAAAGCTGAAGAGTACGGCTCACACGATAAAACTTTTGAAGCAAAAGGTAATGGAGTAATACGGGTTGTAAATTTAGAAGGAAAAACTTTACTTGAGCAGCCGGTTGAAACCGGCGACATTTTCAGAATGTGTCAGGCTAAAGATGAAGCAATTCAAGACTGGGTAAAACTCGCTGTAAACAGGGCAAGAACATCTAACACTCCGGCAATTTTCTGGCTCGATGAAAACAGAGCTCACGACAGAGAGATAATCTCAAAAGTTAAAAAGTATCTGCCGGAACACGATACCAAAGGATTAGAAATAAAAATTCTTAAACCTGTCGAAGCAATGAAATTTACTCTTGAAAGAACAAGAAAAGGATTGAACACAATTTCGGTTACAGGAAATGTGCTTCGTGATTATCTTACCGACCTCTTCCCTATTCTTGAACTCGGAACAAGTGCAAGAATGCTTTCGATTGTTCCTTTATTAAAAGGCGGCGGATTATTTGAAACCGGCGCAGGCGGCTCAGCTCCAAAACACGTTCAGCAGCTATTGAAGGAAAACCATTTAAGATGGGATTCGCTTGGTGAATACTGTGCTCTCGTTCCTTCACTAGAAATGATAGCAGATAAAACAGAAAATGCCAAAGCAAAAGTTTTAGCTGAGACTCTCGATACGGCAATAGGAAAATATCTTGAAAATGGACGAATGCCTTCGCGAAAAGCCGGTGAAATTGATAACCGTGGAAGTTCTTTTTACCTCTCTTTGTATTGGGCACAGGCTTTAGCTGAACAGGATAAAGATGCTGATATGAAAACACGTTTCGCAAAAATGTATAAAGAGCTAAAAGCAAACGAAGATAAGATTGCAAACGATATGATTTCAGTTCAGGGCAGACCTGTAAATGTTGGAGGATATTATTTACCCGATGATAACAAAGCTGCAGAAGTTATGCGTCCGAGTTCAACTCTCAATAAAATTATTGATCAGATGTAAAATTAATGAAAAGGAAAAAAATATTTATCAGTAGTGTTCAATCTGAATTTGCTAAAGAGCGGAAAGCATTACATGAATATATTATTTCTGATCCGTTATTGGGAAAATTCTTCGATGTGTTCTTGTTTGAATTGTTACCGGCTGTAGACCAAAAAGCTGATGAAGTTTACCTTAAGGAAGTGGAACACTGCGATATTTATTTAGGACTTTTGGGAAAACAATATGGTTCTGAGAATAGCGAGGGAATTTCTCCCACCGAGCTTGAGTTTAATCACGCTGTAAAAAATCATAAAACAAAATTTTTATTTTTAACATCACATCCCGCTGCTGAACGACACCCCAAAGAGAAAAAGTTTATTACCAAGGTTGAGCGAGAACTTATTCGTAAACAGTTTTCAACAATTGATGAACTAAAATCAGCAGCCTATGCAACACTAATAAGGTATCTTGAAGAAAAAGAAATTATCCGGACCGTTCCTTTTGATGCAACTCTAAATCAGAGCTCAGGGATAAAGGATTTGGATACCGGTAAAATAAAGCAGTTTGTCAGGACAGCAAGATCGAAGAGAGGATTTCCATTACGCGAAGAATCTAAAATTGAAGACATACTCGTTCATCTTAATCTTATGGTGAAAAAGCGCATTACCAATGCTGCTATTTTGCTTTTTGGGAAACAGCCTCAGCGTTTCTTTATAAACTCTGAAATACGCTGTGCACATTTTCATGGCACAATTGTTTCCAAACCGATTCCATCCTATAAAGTTTTTAAAGGCTCTGTCTTTGAATTGACTGATCAGGCACTGGATTTTGTTCTTTCTAAGTTGAATTACTCAGTTGGTACACGTGAAAAGGAAGTTCAAATCCCCGGAAGATATGAAATTCCAAAAGAAATAATAGCTGAAGCAATAGTAAACGCAATTGCCCATCGTGATTATACCAGTAACGGTAGTGTCCAGGTGATGCTTTTTTCTGATCGTATGGAAATTTGGAATCCCGGAACACTTCCGCTTGGATGGACAACTGAAAAATTAAAGCACCTTCATACCTCTATCCCTGCTAATCCATTACTGGCAGAACCAATGTATCTTGCAGGATATATTGAACGATTAGGTACCGGAACAACCGATATAGTACGTCTGGCAAATGAAGCTGACTTGAAAGAACCGGATTTTATACAAGAAGAAATTTTTAAAGCAATTATATATCGCCCGGTAACCCCTCATGATACCCCCCATGATACCCCTTATGATGCCCCCTATGATAATGAATTAGTGAACAGGTTAATACTTGCTCTCAATGGTGAAATGAGCCGTCCTGAACTTCAAAAATCAGTGGGTGTAAAAGATATCGGTCATTTTAGAGAGGGTTATTTAGTTCCGGCTTTGGAATTGAATATAATTGAAATGACTTTACCTGATAAACCCAAAAGCAAAAACCAGCGGTATCGTCTTACTAAAAAAGGAATATCACTTCAGAAGCAATTAATAAAATAAGAGATGAAAACACGTTTCTCAAAAATTTATAAAGAGTTGAAAGCAAACGAAGATAAAATTTCAAACGATTTAATTTCAGTTCAGGGCAAACCTGTTGATTTAGGAGGATATTATGTGCCTGATGATAAAAAAGCTATAGAAGTTATGCGACCGAGTTTAACCTTCAATAAAATTATTGATGGGATGTAGACCGAGTTAAAGATTGTATCAAAAAAGAGTTATTAGCGATATTTCTTAAAAGAATATTGTTATAGACTATTGAAGAAAAATCAGACAACAAAAAAATTATGGGCAGACAAATAAACTTTTTTCTACATTCAGATGATCAAGCTAACTTTGATAAACTGTTGAAGTCATTTGGAGAAGTTATTTTGCTTCCATATTACCATTTCAATAACCAGGTTTCAACAGTTAACGATACAATAGTTAAAGATATTACAAAAGAAGGTTCAAGAATATACTTGGTGAGATCAAATGATTTTGAAATTATCAAACTTCGACGGATAGAAAAGTTTAATTATTGGTTAGTAGACGATGATTCTTTACCTGTTTTACATTTTGATCGAAGTGTTTTTCGTGACAATATTATCCATAGTGGTAGACTCTACTTTCAGCCTCAGTACGTAGAAAATATGGAGTGGGTTAAAAAATCTGAAGATTTTATTCTCTGGGCTGACAAAATTATCAAGACTGTTAGACGAAAACTCAATAAGTATACGTACCAAATGGGCAGTTATAACTATACAGAATATTTGGGGGAAAATGCTTTGGAATGGTTGGAGAAAACAAAGGCAGAAGTTGGTGGTGGGGGACATCAATTAATTCCAACTCTAACAACCACTAACGAATAGAAAAATGCAAAAAACTGAACACATATTTTCGGCTGCTTATATAATGGGATGCTCGTCAGGTGGGCTTGCCTGCAAAATTTAGGTACCATTCTCTTAATTAACTTTTATGCTTCGATTAACGATCAAATCAAAATCCAATAACGTGATCACTGATACTCATCCCAGCTTTTTATCGGTAGAGTTTCTATTGTGAATTGCTGCAAAGCTTTTATAAATCTCTTGGTTGCCTGCACATTAGTAAAGAGAGGTATGTTCAAATCAACTGCTTTTCTGCGGATAATGTAATCGCTGTCCAGTTCAACTTTTTCGGCAGACTTCGGAATGTTTATCACCATATCAATTTCGCTATTGCCGAGATAAGTTAAAATTGATGGTTCCTTTTCGTCAAAAGGACGATAGAGAACTTTAACATCAATACCGCTTAGCTTGTAATAATCTGCGGTGCCTTGTGTTCCGTAAAATTTTAATCCCATTTCTTTCAAAGCTAAAATATCTTCAAGCAACTCAGCTTTGTTTTTTGGTGTCCCGGTTGAAAGAAGAACAGCTTTCTGGGGAATTTTTTGTCCTGTTGATAAAACACTTTTCAGAAATGCCTCATTGAAATCATCACCCAAACAAGCTACTTCACCGGTTGAAGACATTTCAACTCCTGTGACGGGATCGGAACCTTTTAATCTTGTAAAAGAAAATTGAGAAGCCTTTACTCCAATATAATCCAGATCAAATGATGATTTATCAATTCTTGTTACTTTCTCACCAAGCATTAATCTTGTTGCTATATCAATAAAATTGATTTTCAAAGTTTTAGATACAAATGGAAAACTTCGGGATGCACGGAGGTTGCATTCGATCACTTTTACTTCATTATCTTTGGCGATGAACTGAATGTTGAACGGTCCGGTAATTTCAAACTCACTTGCAATTTTTTTCGTGATGATCTTAACTCTGCGCATCGTTTCAAGATAAGTTCGCTGCGGAGGAAGAACAATCGTTGCATCACCCGAATGCACACCGGCATTTTCTACGTGTTCAGCGATTGCGTAACAGAAAAGTTCGCCGTGATCTGCAACTGCATCAATCTCTATTTCACGCGCATCAGTAATGAATTTGCTTATTACTACCGGATGCTCATTATTCAGATCGGTTGCTTTTTTAAGATATGTTTCAAGTTCATCTTCAGTTAGAACAATGCTCATTGCAGCACCGCTCAGCACGTAACTTGGTCTGATCAAGACCGGATAACCAACTTTCGCCGAGAATTTTTTAGCTTCAACAAGAGTAGTTACCTCTGTCCAATCCGGCTGATCGATTTTAAGTTTGTCAAGTATTTGTGAAAACTTATGACGACTTTCTGCATTATCAATTTGTTCCGGCGAAGTACCGATTATTTTCACACCCTGATGATGCAATTTCATCGCGAGATTATTTGGCACCTGTCCACCCATCGAGACTATTACGCCTTCGGGATTTTCGAGATCACAAATATCAAGAACTCTTTCCAGTGTAAGTTGCTCGAAATAAAGTTTGTGGCAAATATCATAATCCGTACTTACCGTTTCGGGATTACAGTTAATCATTATCGATTTGTAACCGCTGTTATTTATTCCGTTAACAGCATTTACACAGCACCAGTCAAACTCGACCGAAGAACCTATTCTGTACGCACCACTTCCGATTACAGCAATCTGACCTTTCTCTTTTACTGAGATATCGTGTTCGTTTCCATGATAAGTTAAGTATAGATAATTGGTCTGTGCCGGATACTCAGCTGCCATTGTATCAATCTGTTTTATAACAGGAAGAACATTTAGTGATTTACGTTTTAGCCTGACATCAATTTCAGTCGAGCTAATCAGCTCTGCAATCTGAAGATCAGAGAATCCATTTTGCTTAGCTTCCTTCAATAAAGAGAAATCAATTTCAGCAAGATGCTTTTGTTTCAACTTTAATACTGTTTCAACAATATTTTTCATTTTGAAGAGGAACCAAGGTGTGATCATCGTAAGACGATGCACCTTTTCAACTGAATACCCCTTTTGCAACGCTATCGCAATGGCGAAAATTCTTTTATCCGTAGGCTGTAATAATTCTTTATCAAGATCATCAAAATGAAGATCGTTGCAAACGAATCCTTTTAATCCAACATCCAGCATTCTTATTGCTTTTTGAAGAACTTCTTCAAAGCTTCGACCGAGGGACATTACTTCTCCAACAGATTTCATCTCTGAGCCAAGCTGCGTACTCACTTGCTGGAATTTTTGCAGATCCCAGCGTGGGAATTTTAATGCAACATAATCAAGTGCAGGTTCAAAGCACGCAGAAGTTTCCTGAGTAATACTATTTTCAACTTCGTTCAATGCATAACCAAGTGCAAGTTTTGTTGCTATGAAAGCGAGTGGATAGCCTGTGGCTTTTGATGCAAGTGCGGAACTTCTACTGAGACGCGCATTAACTTCAATTATTCTATAATCGTCTGAGTTTGGATCAAGCGCATACTGAATATTACACTCACCGATCACACCAATGTGTCTTATTAGTTTTATTCCGATTGAACGAAGCTTAAAATTTTCCTGTGCTGAAAGAGTCTGAACTGGTGCAATTACAACACTGTCTCCGGTATGAATTCCCATTGGATCAATGTTTTCCATCGAGCAGGTAGTTATGCAGTTATCGTATTTATCTCGAACAATTTCATACTCAACTTCTTTCCAGCCATAAAGGGATTCTTCAATCAAAATCTGATTCGTATATCTGAAAGCTTTCTCCGCTTTCTCTTTAAGTTCTTTTTCATTGTTGACTATTCCTGAACCCAATCCTCCAAGCGCGTACGCAATTCTAACCATGACCGGAAAGTTAATTTCATTAGCAACCTTAATTGCTTCATCAACACTTTTTGCCGTTTTACTTCGTGCAACTTTTAACCCGATTTCTGTACACTTATTCGCAAACAGTAACCTATCCTCCGTATCCTTAATTGCTTCAACGGGTGTTCCGAGTACTTGAGTGTTATGCTTTTCAAGAATTCCATTATTAAATAATTGAACTCCAACATTCAAAGCTGTCTGTCCGCCGAATTGTAACAGAATGCTGTCTGGCTGTTCCTTTTCAATTACTCTTTCAACGAACTCCAGGGTGATTGGAAGGAAGTAAACTTTATCAGCAAAATTTTCTGATGTTTGAATTGTAGCAATGTTTGGATTAACAAGAATGGAGGTTATTCCATCTTCCTTAAGCGCTTTAATTGCCTGAGAGCCGGAGTAATCAAACTCACCCGCCTGCCCTATTTGCAAAGCGCCTGAACCGAGAATTAATACTTTTTTTGGTTTTCTTTTTTTTATCATAATTATTTATACTGATCCTGAAATAAATTCAGGATGACATTGCAATTGGTTTGTCATGCTGAACTAGTTTCAGCATCTCTGGACATAATTTGAAAAATTTAGTTGTCAGGCTGAGCCTGTCGAAGCATGACCTGTCACACTTCGACAAGCTCAGTGTGACAATGCTATTTAAGTGCACGAACAAACATATCAAATATAAATTCACAATCATCGGGACCGGGAGAAGCTTCAGGATGAAACTGTGCTGCAAAAAATGGTTTTGATATATGAATTATTCCTTCATTCGTTCCATCATTATCATTCACGAACCATTCGCGCCAATCCTGTGGAAGCGTATCAGATTTAACAGCATAACCATGATTCTGAGAAGTAATGTAACATCTTTTTGTTCCCATTTCATTGCACGGCTGGTTGTGTCCACGATGACCATATTTTAATTTATATGTATCAGCACCAGCAGCAAGTGCTAGTATCTGAGAGCCGAGACAAATTCCAAGAATAGGTATGTTTGACTCCATTGCCTTCTTTGTATGCTCAATTGTTGATACATTCATCTTCGGATCACCTGGTCCGTTAGAAAGCATAATTCCGTTTGCTTTAATTGAAGTAAAATCATAGTCGTAAGGAACTCGAATAACAGAAATGCCTCTACCAAGGAAAGCACGGATGATATTATTCTTTGTTCCACAGTCAACAAGAATAATTTTTTTATTTCCTGCAGAATATTCAATCGGTTCATTTACTGAAACTTCTTTAACTAAGTCAGTCTGATTCGGATCCGAAAGTTTCGTCTCAACTTTTTCATCAATAATAATTCTTCCTAACATCGTTCCCTTGTCACGAAGCTTTCTGGTGAGCATTCGTGTATCAATTCCTGTAATTGCTGGAATTTTTTCTTCCTTCAGCCAATCGCCCAGAGATTGCTTTGCATTCCAATGAGAGTATTCACTAGAATAATTTGAAACTATCAGAGCGCGCACTTGAATTGAATCCGACTCAAAATTTTTTGAAACGCCATTCGATCTTTCCCTGTCCGGGACACCATAATTACCAATTAGAGGATAAGTACAAACAAGAATTTGCCCGCGGTAACTTGGATCGGTCAGCGTTTCAGGGTAGCCAACCATACCGGTGTTGAAGACAACTTCACCGTTTGCGTTATCTTCATAACCAAAACTGATTCCTTCAAATTCGGAACCGTCTTCAAGCATTAATTTCACTTTAGTATTTGTATTCATTTCGTTCAGCCAAAAAAATAGCCACTTGTTTAGTGGCTAAATGACTAAGGAATATTAAAAACACTTTTAATTATTTCTCTAATTTTTACTTTCACTATTTCGATTTAATTTCCCGGCAAATATAAGCCGCTTCTATATTTTATCCAATTGTTTGTAATGAGTATTGAATTAATAAAAGAATAATTTTTTAAATCTTGTATTTTCAATAAGATTTGCTATAATTGCATTGGAAATTTCATTGTTCATATTCAAAGGATGTTTTGAAGATTTATTCGTTTATTTCATTCATTGAATCTTTTCTTGTAAGAACTACACTCAATCAATTCTATTTTATCATTTTCGCTTTTAATAAATGAATAAGAAACCAAAGATTTTTATTATCGATACAAACGTTATCTTGCACGACTCATCCTGCATACACCAGTTTCAGGAAAATGATGTTGTAATTCCTTTAACCGTTCTCGAAGAACTTGATCAATTCAAAAGAGGAAGCCAGGTAATTAACCTTAATGCAAGAGAATTTTCACGTACGCTTGATTCGTTAACAGGTCAGGATATTTTTAACGGCGGTGTTTCAATGGGTGAAGGGCGTGGACAATTGCGGATAGCAATTTCACGGGGACTATCACCGGAGATTCGTGAAGTATTTAAAGAGGATACACCGGACCATCGCATACTCGGTACCGCACTGGATTGGCAAAAGAAGTACAAAGAAACCAATAGTGTAATTCTTGTCTCCAAAGATGTCAACCTTCGGATGAAAGCAAAAGCACTTGGAATTCCAGCAGAAGATTATACGACTGATCGAATTGGAAGCATTGAAGAACTTTATAGCGGTAAACAGGTGATAGAAAATTTTGATGACGATAAAATAATTGAATTGTTCCAACCACCATTCGAGGTTTTGGCTGAACCTTTACTTGACAGATTGAACGGTGAAGCATTGCCTAACAAATATTTTATACTCAGGAACGGCAACCGTTCTGTGCTCGCAAATCTTGATCAAAATAAAGAGCATCTTCGAAAAGTTGATAAGAATGTTATTTATGGAATCACACCAAGAAATGCTGAACAAACTTTTGCCGTTGACGCTTTGTCGAATCATGATATTCGATTGGTTTCACTAACGGGAAAAGCCGGAACCGGGAAAACACTTCTCGCTCTGGCAAGCGCACTTCACGTTAGAAAATCCTACAGACAAATATTTGTTGCCCGGCCGATTGTTCCACTCAGTAACAAAGATATCGGTTATTTACCGGGAGATGTTGAAAGCAAGCTCGCACCTTATATGACCCCACTTTGGGATAATTTAAAAGTAATTCAGGACCAGTTTCCTGAGACAGATAAAAACCATCAGCTTATTGATTCACTCATAAAAGAAGAGAAACTGGTTATCGAACCTCTATCTTATATTCGCGGCAGAAGTCTGCAAAGAATTTTTTTTATTGTTGATGAGGCACAGAATCTTACACCCCACGAAATTAAAACCATTATCACGAGAGCGGGTGAAGGTTCAAAATTAGTTTTCACCGGGGACATTTACCAGATAGATCATCCCTACCTTGATGGACAATCGAATGGTTTGTCTTACCTGATTGATCGCTTCAAAGGTCAGAAACTTTATGCTCACATTAATTTAGAGAAAGGTGAACGAAGCGAACTGGCTGAGTTAGCAAGCAACTTATTGTAATTTGAAATTTACGAAAATTAATCTAACACTGTTTTAAAATAAATTCTTGCCATAGAGTTCCTGTTCTTTATATCTTCAAAATTTTCGTAATAACTATTTCGCCAATAAGCACCCAAGCCTAAACCTACCGCAAAATATGACCTTACAGGAATTTCAATTTCACACCATAGAAAGTGTAATTGATGCATTGATTCTGCAGGCTCGCTCTGTGTCCATAATAGTTTTGACGTATGAGTAATTCTGAAAATATTTCGTCTGTTTATAGTAAACGCAAAAGTAAAATTAACGCCAACACCCGGGCCGAAATCGTAGTTTCGTCCCTCGGGATCAATATAATAATCATTTGGTGTTGCACCCATAGCAATAAGGTCAAGACCGATGTTAAATATTAGACGAGTTTTTTTCGCGATTCCAAAACGAGCAGTGTACTGAGGAACGACAGATGTTCCCCCATATACAAATCCGGGATTGTTAGTATAATTATAGTTAAGAGTTAAAATAAAAAGCTGGCGATTGCCTGTTTTCCTTTTTAAATTCCATCCGTACAATCTTCCGAAAGACTGAAGTGAAGTAAGGTTTGGCGAATTGGATGATAAGGACATAGCAACATCAAATGCCGTAAAAGGTTTTTTAATTCTACCGATAAAGATGTTTCCATATATTAATTCAAATGAAAATAATCCATCTTCAACGGATTCTTTTGTATTTACATTTCCATCTTTGTCCAGCTTCCTGATTCCCGCATCTGCCGTAACCACTAATTTTTTGGGGGAACTCTCTTCAGGATTTGGGAAGACCTTGCTTGTTTCACCTGTAATTAACCGATTAAATCCTCTGACAGGACTTAACAGAGTACCACCAATTTCACGCCAGAACCTCTCAGAACCTATCTTAGTATTGTCGGTCACCATGCAAGATAATCTGTAAAGCATTTCACCAAGATTAATTCCATTTAGGCTTGTATTAATCCAATCATTAATAGATGGTTGGGTAACTTCACCAAAATATTCCCACAATAAGCTTCCTGAAAAACTCCAAGAACACGACTCCCAGAAATCAAAACCATTTGTTCTACCCACATTATAATAGAGGTTACCATGATAAGGATGCGCAAAATAGTTCGTTAAAAAAGCATCCCCATCATATCCCCATCCGGATTTAATATTATTCCACCAGCTTTTAATAGATACGTTTGCCCAGTTTTCTTCCGGATTATCCCATTTTGTACCCCACTTTGCCATTGCCCACGGTATAAACTCAACCACTGCAAGTTCTGCAACTGCAATCCAGAAATGACTTCTTGACTCCCAGGGTTTGTATTTGAAATCCATGCTGTCTTTGAGAAAAGAATTGCCAGCAGTCGTATTGTATTCTGAAAAACTATTATGAAGTGGGTTGCTCTTATAAACCGAGTATCTATAATTTGTTGTTTGGGAATAAAGAGTGCTGTTTGAGAATATGACGATCAATAGGATTGTAAGATAAAAGAAAGAGATTAAAAAAGGTTTGAAAAAATACATTCGCACCTCCAAGATGTTATGATTCTTTTAATGATGTATAATACATTACAAAAGAACTTTAAAACATTGTCAATCTCAGAAGTTTCCTTATTGCAAATACTTATGGATCAAAACCTATGATAAAAATCACATTTGCATATTTAACCTAATGATAATAAAAACTTTTCACAAGGAGTCTTTGATAATTTTAGTTGATAATTGGCAACTGTCAATGCAACAATTTTATAACTTCAGCTATCTTATGTCTATGAGAGGAGCCTTTAAAGAATTTCTTTCTAATCGACCGCTTCAAGGACAAAAACTTTTCGCTCATATTAAGCTTGAAAAAGGTGAACGAAGCAAACTGGCTGAGCTGGCAAGTAACCAGCTTTAATTAGTACGGACTTTTAACTTTCCAATTTATTACATCCAAACCACCCTTTAGAAATTTAATTTATACATGATTTCGACACCAATTTATGACCGCTAATCATAAAAATTTCTAAATCTAATTAACTCCTTTATAATTTTGGTATCAGAAAAGTAACCAAATCTTTCCATTGTGAGTCAAATATAAAAAACAACAAAAGGAACTATTATGCTTAGTACAAAATATTTAATGAGGCGGTTCACAATTGCTCTATTATTTCTTTCAACTATCTCTTTTGCAGCTTGTAACGGAATGCACATATCAACGGATGGTGATCTTCAGATAATTAAGGAAAAAAGTTTTAGCATTTCGCCGGGGAAAGATCTTATTGTTGATGCATCCTCTGGTGATGTAAAGGTTACTTACTGGGATAAGGCAGAAGTTTATGTTAAAATCCGTGGCAATGAAAATGCTATGGAGAAAATGGATTATACAATTGAAGGAAATGATGAGTTAGTTAAAGTTGTTGCAAAGAAAAAATCGTCAGTTAATTCCTGGTCTAGTAATATCAGTTTAGAAATCGAAATAAAAGTCCCTACTGAATTTAACGTAGATATTAATACTTCCGGCGGAGATATTAAATATGGAGGTGTAAGTGGAAATGCAAAGCTAAATACATCCGGCGGTGATGTATGGGGTGAAAAATTTATGGGTAACCTGAATATTTCAACATCAGGGGGAGACATTTCTCTAATTGGTGGTGATGCAAAAATTATCGCAGAAACTTCCGGTGGTGATATCAAGCTTGATTATAAAGGAGAAAATAAGGGAATTGATCTTTCAACTTCAGGGGGAGATATAGTTATAAAATTGCCTGAAAATTTCAAAACTTCCATTGATTTATCAACATCGGGTGGTGACGTCTCCTGCTCTTTAAATATGAGTAATGTTAAAAAATCATCTGGTAGTAAATTAGTCGGTGATATAAATGGAGGAGGAGAAAATCTTTCTGCACATACTTCAGGTGGAGATATAACAGTTACACCAAAGTAGAAATTAAAAAGGCGGGTCAAGCCCGCCTTATATACTTTCTTTAAAGATTAATTAACCGTAACAAGATAGGGTTTTATTTTCTCTTCCAAATATTGTTTCGGAACTGCACCAATAACTGCATCAACTACTTGTCCATCCTTAAATATTCCTAAAGTTGGAATGCTTCTTATCCCGTACATAATTGCAGTATTTTGATTTTCGTCTGTATTAAGTTTAACAACTTTTAACTTTCCCTGATATTCATTTGCTATCTCTTCTACGACTGGTGCAACCATTCTGCAGGGACCACACCACGGAGCCCAGAAATCAACAAGTACTGGTGTATCGGATTTCAACACTTCCTGTTCAAAATTAAAATCATTTCCTTCAACTAAGTTTTTCATTCTTTCTTAACCTTTTTTGTTATTAATATTTACAATAATAAGATGAATCAGCATGGAGTAAAGATTCATATTTATTTTGACGAAAATCAGACTTTTTTTCAAAAAAAGCTGTTTTTGCACTTTTAAAGGAGAATACCTATAATTCTGCATTAATAGCATCTTCGTAAAATTTACGATAAGTTTTAATTGAACTGAAGATTGACTCAGCAACTTGTTTCTGTCCATTTGCCGACTTTAAAAATTTTGCATCCTCCTTATTTGAAATGAAACCTGTTTCAACCAGAACGCTGGGCATTGAAGCTCCAACAAGAACATAAAAACCTGCTTGCTTTACACCACGCGATTTTAATTTCAGATTATCATCAAAGTCTTTGTCTAATAGTTCTGCAAATTTCTCTGAGTATTTCATATAAGCTGAGTGTGCCATGCTTACCAATATAAAATTCTCATCGGTGAGCTTTTCATATCTCTGAGGGTTATCTTCATATTTGATTACACTATTTTCAGTCTCAGCAATTTCAATTGCTTCCTCGGTTCTTCCCGGTCTCAATAAGTAAACTTCAGCACCACTGGCATCAGATGGTTTCTTCTTTGTGGAATTGCAATGAATTGAAATAAATAATTTACCGCTATTCTCATTTGCAATTTTTCCTCGTTTATATAAATCGATAAATGTATCATTCTTTCTTGTATAAACAATTTTAACATCGGGCATTTCTTTCTTAATTATTTCGCCAAGCTTAAGTGCTATTGCAAGTGTGACGTCTTTCTCTCTTAATTTATCAATTCCTATCGCACCCGGATCTTTGCCGCCATGCCCTGCATCAATTACAATTACATCAAAGTCCCACTTATCAATATTTTTCTGTGTTTGCTGGCTCTTTGAGAATATTTTATTGTGAATGGTAATAATTATATCGTTACTACCCGGTACATTCATAACTTCACTGGTAGAGTAATCGCTTCCAACTTTAAATTTGAACTCAACATCAGCACCAACGTTTCTCGTTTCAATTTTTTTAATCAGATTGCTGATATTATCCCGGTCAGTTTTTTTAATATCTGCATTCACCTTCCGGAATATTATCATGAGTTCACCATTTTCGAAAGAACTGAAATACGATGGAATCTGAGTCTTAGAATGTAAACGAATCATTGTTCCGTTTACTTTTTCAGTTATTGTAAGTCCGGTTATACCATAGCCTGTAGTTGGCGGAAGGTCAGGATTATCAAACATCCATTCTTTTCCCTCTGATGGAGTATTTATTTGGTTACCCAACACAAGTTTATCTGGCTTTTCGAACTTCAATTTGCGTTCTATAATTACTTCAAGTGGTCCAAGTGAATAAATTAATGGAATAAAAGTTTTACCATTTTTTGCATAACTCGATTTGGGAAGCTGATAGGCTTTCGGAATTCCGGTTGATCTTGAAGTAAGAATGAGAAAAGGATTTTGAGGGGTTGATTTCAATAAAAAATAATTTGATTTAAGTTCTATTTTTCCTGTTTTCTCGCTTTCATAATAGTTGATTGATAATGCCCCCGCAAGGTCAGATATCGAAATGTAAATAACTCCTTCACGCATCCAG
>Ga0307423_1000193_pt1 | contig 41021 bp, 41 predicted proteins | sample SalMarWE160310MG_FD_202154 | JGI IMG/M metagenome (GOLD analysis project Ga0307423, IMG submission 202154) | Salt marsh sediment microbial communities from the Plum Island Ecosystem LTER, Massachusetts, United States - WE1603-10 | ecosystem: Environmental > Aquatic > Marine > Intertidal zone >... | reverse complement strand
CGTGCTGGTTTCTCCGTGGGATTTTCAGGCGGATGAGCGCGGCGACATTTTCTGGCGGTACAGGCGGAATCAGGCGGAGTGGCTCAGAAACAAAGGCTACCTAAAACTGTGAGGGAGAAGTGAATAAACTTGAAACGTAAAAAGTCTTCAGGCGAATATCTCGCTTATATTTCTGCAAAGCATGACGTTGATTCGGACGCGCTTTTTTGCGCGTTGCTTTCAGCAGGAGAGAACAAAAAATCCAGATGTGGCGATCTTTCAATCGAATGCCGCGGCAAAGCAAAAGGTAAAGTATTCTTTTTGATCACGAAAGATTCCGAAGTGGTAGCGCAGTTGCCAGTCTCTGAAGAGTTTCTTTCACAGGAGGGTAATCCTCTTAGAAACTTCATGGAATCCGACATGGTTCGTAAGCATATAACAAAGAAAGCCAAGCTTCCTGCTTCTTACTCGATTGGAGATTTAAGGCATGGAATGAACCATGTTACTTTGAAGGCTAAAGTTTTAGAGGTAACCAAGCCGAAGCAGGTTTTTACAAGATATGGAAATTACGCCACGTTGGCTAAAGCGGTGATAGCGGATGGAACAGGCGAAATAAAGCTTTGTTTATGGAACGAACAGATAGACGCCGTCTCGGCTGGAGACACCGTTCAAATTGAGAATGCGCGAACATCAACGTTTAAAGGCGAAAAACAGTTGAGCCTTGGCAAAACCGGCACGCTCAGTAACATTGAATTCTTAAACTCTGAAATGCAGCCAACTGATTTGCAGTAGCAAAGTCTCCGCAACTAAGTTTTCACGCCTAACCTTTCGTTAATCAATTTGCCAACGGCTTGGTCCGTCTAATATTCTCTCTTAGATTACATGAACAACGTAAGTAGCCTAAACACAATTCCACCCACAAGCACTGCAAAGGTTATCTCGAACACCGTTATGAAAAGGGATTTCTTCCACCCGAAATCTTTGATTAAAACCCCAATCGTAGCTATGCACGGTATGTACAGCATCGCCACCAAAGTGAACACTATCATCTGAACAGGCGTTAGGACCAGGGCAAAATTGGTCGTTCCCAGAAGAGCGCCAAGCATAACCAGCGACAACTCCTTTCTCAGCACACCAAATATCAACGTTATCCCTGTAATAGCGGGCAAACCAAGCCAAACCACCGTTACAGGACTAAGTACCCCTGCTAAAGGATCCAGCACGCCTGACACCTCCGCCAACTTCAACACAAAGCTGCCCACAATTATCAGGGGAAACGCTATTTTTATGAACTCAGCAACCCTAAACCACGTCTGCTTCAAAATAGTCTTCATGTGAGGCCACCTGTAGTCGTGCATCTCCATGATGAGAGCTGTTGATTCACCAGGGACGACTCTAAACGCAAGTCTTCCTATGGCGAAAATTATCAGCAGGTTAAAAAGGTAAAGCGCTAACGCCCACTGGATGCCTAGAAACTTGCCTACCAAACCCAGTATGATAACCGTGGTTGCGGCGCAAGGCACCAGTGTGGTAACAAACGCGGCAAGTAATCTTTCTCTCTGCGTCTCCATTATTCTGCACCCTAAGCAGGCTGGAACGTTGCAGCCAAAGCCAAGCATCATGGGGATGAAGGCTTTTCCATGCAACCCAATTTTGTGCATGACGTTATCCATAAGGAACGCTATGCGACTTAGGTATCCAGAGTTTTCTAGGAAGTACAGTATGATGTAGAACGGAATTATGTAGGGCAGAACTATTGTGACTCCTGCTATGATCCCTTCCATAACCCCGCCCCAAACGAGCGTACCAACGATTCCTGTTCCAAACACGCTCGCAAAGAACGGCTCCAAACCGTAAAGCAAAGTGCTTAGCAGACCCGAGGTGAAATCTCCAAAGGCGAAGATGGAAGAGAAAATTAATAGCAGCGAAAAAGCCAGCATGAGGTACCCGGTGATTTTGTGAGTTGTAAAGTTGTGAAGCTTCTCTGCTAAAGTAGGCTTTATCGGCGGCACCAACTTCTGCGCCCCTCTAGCTATGCATCCAGCGGCTTCATACCGTTCCGAAGTTATCACGGTTGAGCAGCCGTGCCCATGAAGTTTCGCAATTTCGCCTGCAAGCTTCTTGGCGAGAGGGATTATTTCAGGGGATAACCTTTCGATTTCCCGTTCTATATCTTCATCCCCCTCCAGCAGCTTGATTGCCGCGTATCTCGGCGGATACATGAACTGCACGTTTTTCATCTTTTCAACAAGCACGCCGATTTTCTCTTCAACTTCCTCTCCATACATCACTTGCCCATGCTTTGCTGGTCCTTTTTCAATCGTTTCTATGGCTTTCTCCAAAAGCTTGTCAATGCCGACCCCTTTTATGGCAACAGTCGGTATGACGGGTACTCCCAAAAGCTGCTCCAAGCTGTCTATGTCTATTTGAATTCCTTTGCCCTTCGCCATATCTATCTGGTTCAACGCTATGACCATCGGGGTCTCCAGCTCCATCAGCTGCAAAGTGAAAAAGAGGTTTCTCTCAAGAACCGAAGCGTCAACAACATTTATCACCATGTCTGGCCGCTCAACTGCAATGTACTTTCTTGAAACCAGCTCTTCCAAAGAATAAGTGGAAAGCGAGTATATCCCAGGCAAATCAATGATGTCAATAGTGTACCCTTTAAACTGAAGTGTGCCTTCTGCGCGTTCAACTGTTTTTCCAGGCCAATTGCCTATGTGCTGATGCAGCCCAGTCAAATAGTTGAAAATCACCGATTTGCCGACATTAGCGTTTCCAGCGAGGGCAATAAGCAGTTTCTTTTTCATTTCTTTTCTTTCTCCACGAAAATCCTTTCAGCCATGCCTCTGCCAAGAGCAAGCCTTGAACCCCGCACACGAATTTCAATGGGCCCATGAAAAGGAGCGGATTTCACAACACTAACCTGTATACCCGGCGTAAGACCCATATCCATAAGCCTCTTTTCAAATATGCTACCTTGTCCATGTCCCGTTTTTATGGAACTGACTGTTCCGTTTTCTCCTTTTTTTAGCGCAGTTAATGCTACTTCACTTTTTTTTGTGTTTTTTCTTTCCATTATTCGTCACCTTTTCAGTCAAGGCTTTGCTAATGTTTGGCGTGTTTTCTGCTGATTTTGTCGTTCCACGACGCGAGCGGATGACATAGCATCCTAGCTTACTTGGCGACTATCTGATTTTCTAATTCAACAAAAACCTTCGCGGCAACACCTTTTCCCAGAGCCAGTTTTGAACCTCTGACCGACAGTTCCACGGGTCCTCCGAGCGGCGCGACTCTTACAGCGCATATTTCGGTGCCGGGTGTAAGTCCCGTGTCTAAAAGCCGCTGAAGCATGTTGTAGCCGCCTCTGATGAAGGAGATTTTGCCGCACTGCCCTTTTTTGAGGCTGCTTACTGAAACCAGGTTTTGGTTGTGTTTCCCTACTTCCTCCAAGCCTTTGCTGTGTAGTTGGATGCATTCAGCGCAGCTGCCTATCTTGAGGTCGCACGGCGGGATTATTTTTCCATCGTCTGGACAACGGTCTGGGTGTCTTAGGAAGCGGCATAGCGACTCTTCAGCGTCATCTGCCAGTGTATGCTCCATTTCGCATGCTTGCTTGTGGACTTTCGTGTTGTCAATTTTTAAAACGTCGTGCAGGAATCGTTCCAGTAAGCGGTGCTTGCGAACCGTCTTTTCGGCGATTCGTTTGCCCTCGCTTGTAAGGGTCGTTCCGTGATAGGGGGAGTGTTCAATGTAGCCTTTTTCAGCTAGTTTTTTCAGCATTTCGGTTACGCTGGCGGGAGCGACTTTCAGTGCTCGCGAGATTTCTGTGGTGCTTACTGGTTTTCCGTTTTGCGAGGGGTCGTATATTGCTTTGAGGTAGTCTTCAACACTTCTTCGTGCCATGTTTACCCACCTTATTTTTAGGCACACCTAAATTATATGAGGTGCCGAGCGCACTAATAAACTTTTAGGCGCACCTAAAAATATCATCCATCAAAACCCTAAAAGCACCAAGCCGCGCCCGCCCCAAACCCTTATCAAACAGCATCAGCGTCCAGTAACGGCTAAATACAGCCAAAACTATTTTCGGTAATATTAGAAGGAAAGAACGAAAATGGAAGACTTCTCAGACCTTGTCCTCAAATTAATAGAAGCCAGTAAAAACCACGAAAAATACCGCGACACAGAATGCATAAACCTAATCGCAAGCGAAGGACTGAAGTCTCCAGCCGTCAAGCAAATGCTCAGCCTCTCCTCAGACCTGGAAGGCAGGTATGCTGAAGGTGAAAACGACCTTGCGGGACACGTTAAGAAGCGGTATTATCAAGGTCAGAAGTACATGTCACTTATCGAGAATTACGCCACAGATTTGATGAAAAGCCTGTTCAAATGCGACTGGGCAGACGTGCGCATCGTCTCAGGAACACACGCGAATCTTGCAACGTTCAAGGGTTTATCGTTGGCAGCGAAGAACCGCAAAATGGTTGTAACGCCGCTTAGTTGTGGGGCACACATTTCTCACGATTACACGGGTTTGGCTGGTAACGTTCTTGGGCTAGAGAACATTAACCATGTTTACAACATTGAAGAGTTTAACATTGACGTTGACAGGTCCATTGATGTCATACGGGCTGCTAAGCCGGGCATCGTTACGTTTGGGGGCAGTCTCTTTCTGTTTCCTCATCCGATTAAGGAGTTGAAGGATGTGTGCGACGAAGTTGGCGCTTACGTTGCTTACGATGCTTCACATGTTTTGGGGCTTATCGCCGGCGGTGTCTTCCAAGACCCGCTTCGTGAAGGCGCTGACTTCATCACGTCGTCTACGCATAAGACGTTTCCTGGACCTCAAGGCGGCGTAATCATGGGAAGCCCGTCGAGTCCGCGGTTGGAGAAGGCGGTTAAGAAAATTCAGTTTGCAGTGTTTCCACTGAGCGCTTCGAATACTCATTTGGGCAGGTTGCCAGCGTTGGGGATTGCGGCTTTGGAGATGAAGGTTTTCGGGGCTGAGTTGGCGAGGCAGATTGTGAAGAACGCGCAAACGGCGGGGCAGTACCTGTGCGAGAACGGCGTCAAAGTCTTATGCGCCTCAAAAGGATTCACACAGTCACATCAGTTAGCCGTTGACATCTGCGATTTCGGAGGCGGCAAGAAAATCGCCCAAGACCTCGAAGATGCCAACATAATCTTGAACAAGAACCTCCTGCCTTACGACAACCAAGACGACCGTGACAACCCCTCAGGCTTAAGAATCGGGTTCCAAGACGTAACCAGACGCGGCTTCAGGGAAGGCGACATCAAGCACTTGTGCGACCTCATGCTCAGCGTGATTAAAGGAAAACGCGCCCCTGCCGAAGTGAAGGAAGACGTCATCGCTTTGAAGAAAGAGTTCAATCAGGTGAAGTACGGCTTCCAAAGCGTGGAAGAAGTCTTGAAATACATTAAAAAAGCTTAAGAATAATGATATTGAGGATTTGTAATTCAGCGCATAAATTTACTTAAATCCGAAGGAGTGGAGCAAAAGTGAAAGTATTGCTGAACGATAGCTTGGAGAAAGAAGGAATAAAAGTATTCGAAGCCTTAGGCATAGAAACTGACACGCGAAAAAGGGATTTACCCGGGCTTATCGCGGACATAGGCCAATTTGACGCGTTAATCGTGAGAAGTGGCACAAAGGTAACCCGGCAGGTTCTTGAGGCGGGCGCACGGGGAAACTTGAAAATCGTGGGCAGAGCCGGCGTCGGCTACGACAACATTGACGTGGCTGCTGCTTCTGAAAACGGCGTCATCGTGAAGTGTGCGCCTTTTGGAAATACTAACGCGGTTGCCGAATTGGCTATTTGTCTAATGTTGAACGTTTCGCGAAACGTTCCGCAGGCTCATTATTCGCTGAAAAGCGGTAAGTGGAAGAAATCGGAGTTAAAAGGAACCGAGCTTTCTTACAAGACCCTGGGGATTTTAGGCTGCGGGAAAATTGGGCAAAGAGTGGCTGAGCTGGCGCGCCGCGGCTTTGACATGGAAGTCATCGGTTACGACATTTGCCCGTGTGCGGAGTCAACCGTGAAGTACGTGTCTAAAGAAGAGGTTCTTTCAAAAGCGGATTACATAAGTATCCACACGGGCGGAAAAGCCACGATTGTGGGCGAGAAAGAGCTTTCTATGATGAAGCCCAGCGCGTACCTCATCAACACTTCACGAGGTCACAACGTTGACGAAGAGGCGCTGTACAAGGCGTTGAAAGAAGGGAAAATAGCGGGTGCCGCCGTGGACGTTTACACCGAAGAACCCAGAAAAGAAGGCGCCGAGTTCAAAAGCAAACTGAGGGAGCTTGACAACGTCGTCTTCAGCTCGCACTTAGGCGCCTCCACCATAGAAGCTCAGAGGGAAACTTCAACGGAAATCGCGCGGGTGGTTGCCCGATACCTTTTCGGCGGAGACTTTACAAGCGCGGTTAACGCTGGCGAAAGCATTGAGCTTGAGGAAAGACCCGTCTACACCTTGTTTATTCATCATCGAGACGTTCCCGGCGTGTTCGCCAACATCGACAAGGTGTTAGCTGACAACGACATAAACATACGGGCTAACTACTCTAGGCAGATTGGAAAAAGCGGCTACGCGCTCTCCGTTTACGTGTTGCATAAGAAGGTGCCTCAGAAAATCATAGACGCCCTTAAGGGAATAGATAATATCTGCAACGTCAAAGTATAGCTATGGAAACAGCAGCAACGGATTCCAGCCTACTTTTATACCTGAACCTTAGGCGTTTCTACATGAGTTGCTGAGTATTGTATATAAGCAGGTTTTCAGTTGAAGGGTGAACAATGAAACTAGGGGTTCTGTTTTCAGGCGGCAAAGACTCAACACTTGCGCTGCACAAAGCCGCAGAAAAAGAGGAAGTCATGTGCCTAATCACGCTTGTCTCCGAGAACAAAGAAAGCTTCATGTTTCATACGCCAAACATAGACCTTACCGCGCTTCAAGCCGAAGCCTTAGGTTTGCCGTTGATAAAGAAGTTGACGGCGGGTGAGCCTGAAAAGGAGTTAAAAGACCTGGAAGCGGCGATAGCGCAGGCAATCAAAGTTTTCAAAATTGAAGGAGTCGTGACGGGAGCGGTGGAGTCTGTTTACCAGGCCGCGCGAATCCAGCAGACATGCAACCGCTTAGGCGTTTGGTGTTTTAACCCGCTGTGGAAGAGAAACCAGAAAGCGCTTCTGGAAGAAATCGTGGCTGAAGGTTTCAAGGCGATAATTTCGGGTGTTTTCGCTTATCCTCTTGATGAAAAGTGGCTGGGAAAACAGGTAGACGAAGACATTATAGCGAGGCTTTTGGTTCTCAGCAGAGAGTACGGGTTAAGCCCTTCAGGCGAAGGCGGCGAAATAGAAACCACCGTTTTAGACGCTCCGTTGTTCAAAAGGAAAATCGAGGTTCTGGACTTTGAGGTGGAGGCGAAGGGCAACTCTGGCGTTTTCAGAATTAAGCAGGCGCGGTTGGCGGAAAAATGATTCTTGTTGTTGACATGAACTCCGAAGAGAATTCTTTTGGGTTTTCCGAGTTTGTCCTGCCCATCCTAGCCGTCGCTGAAGAACTGGAGAAATGCACTGTTAAGCGTTATTTTGAGGTTAACGAAAAGGACATGAACGGTTGTGATAAGATTGTTCTTTCAGGCAGCGCGTTGAAGAACACGGTGACTCTGAGCCAAATATCGCGGTTCAGGTGGTTGAAAGACTGCGGCAAACCCGTTTTGGGTATATGCGCTGGAATGCAAACTATTGGTCTATTTTTCGGCGGGCGCTTGGTGAAGTGTCGTGAGATAGGCATGACCGAGATTGTGACGCTGAAGGAGAATCTTTTGTTTGCTTCAAGTTTCAAAGTGTACACGCTGCATAATTACGCAATAGTACCTTCCGCTGAATTTGAGGTGTTGGCTGAATCCGCAAATTGCGTTCAAACGATAAAGCATAAGCGTAAGGACGTTTACGGCGTGCTTTTTCATCCCGAAGTCAGAAACAAAGAAGTCATACAACGGTTTGTTCAAGCTTTTCCGTGAACCGAATACTATAAAACTGACGCGTTAAGTTAGCAGTTAAGGAGTTTGGGTTAATTTTGGTAAATGAGTTACCTCCAGAGAGTCTCAGAAAAATTTGTGAAGCCAAGTTCATACGCTGCGAAACCACTGAGGATTTGGTTCCTATCCGCGAGATAATTGGTCAAGAAAGAGCGGTCAGAGCGTTAAAGTTCGGACTAGGCATTAAGGACCACGGATTTAACATTTTCGTGGCAGGTTATCCGGGAACTGGCAGAAAAACGGCTGTCAAAAACTTCGTGGAAGAAGTAGCCCAGGATAAACCTGTGCCGCCTGACTGGTGTTACGTGAACAATTTTTCTAACCAGTACGAACCCAAGGCGATCCAGTTGCCGGCGGGAAAAGGCAAGACGTTCCGAGACGACGTGAAAAATCTTATTGAAAACATACGAACGGCGCTTCCTAAAGCTTTTGAAAGTGACGATTACGCCTCAAGAAGAGACGCAACAGTCCGCGGTCTGGAAAAGCAGAGGAAAGATTTAATTGATAAACTTAACGCGAAGGCACAGCAAGAGGGCTTCGTTATTCAGAGCACGCCCATCGGTCTGCTGCTTATCCCAGTTGTGAATGGTAAGCCGCTTTCTCAGGAAGAATTGTTGAGTTTGCCTCAGGAGGCAAAATCGAAGATTCAAGAGAGACGGGAAAAGCTTGAGGCGGAACTGAGAAACACGATGCGCCAGTTTTTAGACATGGAGAGAAAAATTCGTGAGGAGATTAAGAAGCTTAACAGAGAAGTTGCTCTTTACGCCATTGGCCACTTAATGGAGGCAATCATCGAGAAATATTCCGATAACTCGGAGATTACTGGTTACTTGAAGGCTGTGCAGAATGACATTTTGGATAATCTGTCTCAGTTCATTAAGCGGGGTGAAGATCAACAGCGGTTGCCTTTTCCTGTGCCTTGGATGAGGGAGAGTAGATTCAGAAAGTACCAAGTAAACGTGGTCGTTGACAATTCAGATTGCAAAGGCGCGCCAGTGGTAATGGAAACCAACCCCACCTATCAAAACCTTATCGGGAGGACGGAAAAGGAAGCGCAGTTCGGTGCTTTAATCACAGACTTCACCATGATCCGCAGCGGATCCCTGCATAAAGCTAATAACGGGTTCTTAATCATTCCAGTTGAGGACCTGCTTCGAAACCCCTTCTCTTACGAAGCCTTGAAACGGGCAATCCGCGACAAAAACATTGTCATCGAAGAACCGCAGGAACGTTACGGTTTCATCAGCACCAAAAGCCTGAAGCCTGAGCCGATTCCTCTGGATATCCGAGTGATTCTCATCGGCAACCCGTACCTCTATCAGCAATTATTTATCTTGGACACTGATTTCAGCGAACTCTTCAAGGTGAAAGCTGAATTTGATACAACCATGGAGCGGACAGAAGAGAACGTGAAGAAATACGCGGCTTTCGTCTGTACTCTGTGCAAGAAAGAAAACCTGAAGCATCTGGAACAGTCAGCATTAGCAAAACTGATAGAATACAGCCAAAGGATTGCTGAGGATCAGAAAAAGCTGTCCACGAGGTTTTCTGAAGTCGGCGACATCGTCCGCGAAGCCAACTTTTACGCCGTACAAGAGAAATCGGATGTGGTCACAGAAAAGCACGTTAAAAAAGCCATTGAAGAGAAAATTTACAGGTCTAAGCTTATCCAAGAAAAAATTCAAGAAATGATCAGCCGAGGCGTGCTGCTTATTGACACGGACGCAGAGACGGTTGGACAAGTGAACGGGTTATCCGTTATGGGACTCGGCGACTTCGCTTTTGGCAATCCTTCTCGTGTGACGGCAAGCATAGGCTTAGGTCGAGAAGGCGTAATCGACATTGAAAGAGAAGCAAAAATGGGCGGTCCCATACACACTAAAGGCGTTCTAATCCTGAGCGGCTACTTAAACGAGAAATACGCGCAGGATAAACCGCTTAGTCTCTCAGCACGTCTTGTTTTTGAACAGAGCTATGGAGGAGTGGAGGGTGACAGCGCTTCAAGCACCGAGTTATACGCGATACTTTCCGCGCTTTCTGGGCTGCCGATAAAACAGAACATAGCGGTGACAGGCTCGGTTAACCAGAAAGGTGAGGTTCAAGCAATAGGCGGCGTAAACGAGAAAATCGAAGGCTTCTTTGAAGTTTGCAAAGCAAAGGGTCTCACGGGGCAACAGGGCGTAATGATACCCGAAAGCAATATGCAAAACCTTATGCTGAAAGAAGAAATAGTGGACACCGTAAAGGCGGGAAAATTCCACATTTACTATGCAAAAAACATCAACGAAGGCATCGAAGTTCTCACGGGAACCAAAGCCGGCAAAAAACAACAAGACGGAACCTTCGAGGAAGGAACCGTGAATTACAGAGTAAACAAGAAACTAAAGGATATGGCTGAAAAACTCAAAGAATTTCCATCTGCACCAGCAGGCGAAAAGAAAAGCGAAAGCTAAAAACATACCAAACGACCAAAGCTCCAATAATAAAAACCCACTTCTTTCTCAACCCACATCTTACAAAATTAAATGACTCTGTTAAACCCGGAAATGACACGTCGACATGAAACAAAAACCTTCACGATTTCCAATTTCTTAATGTAGTAACTATTTAAAAGGGAGGGGGTAGCTTTCAAGAGCGATAGTGCCGCATCGCCATTTTTGGATAATTTTATTAGAATGGATAGATAAGATATGCTACAGCAATCTATGAAGGTGTAAAACTTTTGGCAACTAAAAAGGGTGAAAAATACACGTGTGAAGAATGCGGACTTGTCGTCGTGGTTGAGGATCCTTGCGGTTGTGAAGCAGTCGAGTTGATTTGCTGCGAGACACCAATGAAGCCTGTTAAGGCTGAAAAAGCTAAGGCAAAGGCAAAGCCGAAACCTAAAGCAAAACCCGCAAAGAAAGCTAAGGCAAAACCAAAGAAGAAATAAATTCTCACCAATCCCTTTTTTTATTTCAACTTACACCGCTCAAAAAAGCGCTTTTCCCCATTCTCACCGTGCAAATTGAAGTTTGCATCTGCATTTCAAATAAACAAGGCTTAATTTAAAACAGACCAAATTAACGTAGGTCAGATGCATCATTGAAAGTCCCGAAAAATAAAAAGAAACGCAGCAGAGCCGTTATAGTGTTGCTTCTTCCTGTTGTCGTGATTCTGTGGATTTTCGGTTGAAACCTGTATGGATTGGCCGCCAAAGAGAATCCGGGAAGTCTGAACCTGCTTCTTCACCCCAGGAAAAAGATAACGTGACCCTAGTGCCAATGGTGCTTGAAACCACGCCAGAACTAGAGAATTAGCTAGAGTGCCGCTGTTTCTAACTGGTTAAAAATGGAAAAACCTTGCAGTTCCGTGTTAAGGCGCGTTAAAAAATTTCGAGAGTGTTACCTTTGCCAAACTATGATTTAAGAAAACGGAGCCTGAATGGTTTTCGAGTATGCAAAAGCGCTAGTTAAAGCGTGATGTTTAGAAAAATCTGTGCTTCTTCTTTTCCTGTTGCTTGTCGCTTTGGGCTTCTTGAGCCTCAACTAAGGCTTCGTCATCTATGGCTGTAACGGTAACACCGCTGTCTTCAGAATCTTCAAGCGTCACTTCAGCAGGTTCAGGTGCTGCTTCTTTCTTTTCGGGAGGAGCCGCAACTTCAACTTCGGTTATAGTTTCCTTTGGTGGTGGTAGCGGCGCAGGGTTTTCCGGCGGTGCTTGTGGTGGTGCTTGTGCCGGATGTTTCAGCCTTTTTTCCAGATCGTTAAGTTTAGCTTCCAACTGAGATATCGTGTCTTTGGCAGCTTTGTTGTTATCATGGAGTTGTTCAATTACGACTTGCTCTTCAAGGACTTTTACGCTGTATTCCAGTTTCTTCTGTTCTTCTTTCAGAGAACGTGATTCTGCTTCAAGCTCCGCTCGTTTCGCTTGCATTTTTTCAAGGTCTTTTTGTTCGCTCAATTTTCATCAAAACTACAAACGATTATATTAAATTATAACTTTATGAAGGGGAACTCTATATTGGAGATTTAGAGTGGCGCTTAACTTTTAAGGGTCAGCTCAAGAAACGGCTAATATTAATGTTGCTGGAAAAAAATAGGGCAGGTAACAAAAAGGGGAAGGATGTTATTTCAGATAGTCATCGAATGACCAGTAGTGTTCTTCTTCCTGCATCACTATGTCTTCAAACATTCGCCGTGTCGTGGTGTCTCCGCGTTTCAGCGCTTCAGCGATGATTTGCCTGTAAAGCACTATCGCGATGGTTTCAGCTTGTCGGTCTAGCACTATGAAATCCTCAGGGTTTGCTCCAACCTGTGGAATCGGGTCTGGAACAACCGTGCATTCGCCTCCAAGCAGGTAAATTCGTTCGCTGATCTTTTCCAGATGCTCCATCTCCACCAGAAAAACAGTTTTCAACAGGTCGCTGATGACTTTGGCTTTGTTAGATTCTGTGACAACTTCAAGCGCAGAAACTTTTCCTCGCAACGCCATCAAACTGGCTTTTTCATGCTGGTTAGTGTACTGGATTATCGCCGAGATTTCAGATGCAACCGCCTTGTTAAGCAAAACGAAATAGTCATCAGTGAATATTTTGCGCCATTCTGATAACGGCGTTGCTTCTGGAACTTCTGTTTCGTCTTTCATGTTCATGTATTCTTGGAATTTGAAAAGGTGCTCTTCCTCAGCCTTGTAAATTTTCTGGAATAACTGCCGAGTTGTGCGGTCTCCGATGTCCCTTGCAGCCTTGATGATGTTGCGGTATAGCACAAGCGCTTCTTCTTCTGCTTTAGCGTCGAGTTTTGCGAATTCGCTTAAGCTGTTTCCCACGACTGGGTTATCTGCTTTTGTGGTTGCTGATCCTCCAAGGTAGTAGATGCGTTCCATGATGTCTGCGGCGTGTTTCATTTCTTCGATGGCGATTTCCTTCAGGAATTTTCCAACTGCTTCGTAGGTGGTTTTGTCGAGGAGCATGTTCTCAGGGATCACTTTTTGGATTAGTTTTTCCATTTTTGTGTGTTGCAGCATGTATTGGATTGAAACTTGGATTTCTCTTGAAACCGCCTGATTTAACAAGCTAATATATTCAGATGTTGCTTTGACAGCCATAATAACTCAAGTCTCCTAGCTACGAGAACAGTAATCGCCTTAATATAAAAAGATTCTTTTGCCGATTTCGTGACTGGGACGTGAACTTGAATTTTTTATGGAAAATAGAAAAATGGGAGGGAAATAATTCTCTAAATAGGCTTTATTTCTTCTTTGCAGCCTTCTTTTTCTTCGCTTTGGCAGCTTTAGGCACGATATTGACCTCGAAACTATAATTATCGCCAATTTGTATTTAAAATTTGCTAAAGATGGCGTTCTGCGTCTCCTATTGGTAACGCGATGTGGAATGAGGTCTTACTGTGAAAACAAGCGTTTTCAGCTTTAATTAGTGGGAAATAGCGCGGAAACAGCCAAGTAAAGGCGTTCTAAGCCTTTTTATCAAGCGGTTAGCTTTGGCTGTCTTGTGCCCGTTTTCTCTTGGTTTGCAGTTGTTTTCAAAATTTTAAGTTGTTGAATTAGCATGTCTTCAGTGGCGTAAGAAGGAGTTTTGAATGCTTTCTGTCCAGACAACCGTTTCTAATGACATTTTGCCCATTTAACGTCGGAGATTTTAGGAGGCAACTGCGCTGGACTGACGTGCGATTTTTTGTCTATACCCCCCTATAAATAGATTAAACTGCTAGTTGGCTGAAAAAGGGCTTTGTGGCTGTTGTGCTTTGTGGTTGAGATTCCGTATGTTTTTGGGCGGTTTCTGCGCCAATACGGACCTCCCCTCTATAGTTTTCTGCAATGATTGGCTATTAGGATCCTAATAGGCGGCAAATATGCTGTTTGTCAAGAAAGTTTGACTAAGAACTGGGGGTTAGTCAAGAAATCTTGATAAAAACTCTTTTAACACGGAAAAGACCAGTGTTAATTGGGACTGAGATTGAAAAGAAACATGCTCGTAACCATAGCTTTCATCTCAACATTTTTGCTTATAGCGGCAACTGTACCTCGGTCTGTAGAGTTGGCGTCTGCTCAAAGCTTTGAAACCATAACCATCAAAGCTGACGGAAGCATCGCCCCGTCAACGGCTTCTGTTACTAAAAATGGAAACGTCTACATATTAACTGCAGCGTCTTTGGCGAGATAATTATTGAAAAAAGTAATATCATCTTTGATGGTGGAGGTCACACAGTTATTTGTGGCTCTAGAAGTTGTGCGATAAGGGTTGGTTCAACAGAACCAGATTCAGAATTAATCAGTAACGTCATCATAAGAAACGTGGTTATCATGCAGGATGAAAATGCGGATGATTGGGCTAGAGGAATAGTTTTGGAGTATGCAACTAACTCGATAATTGCCAACAACACGATTTTCAACATGAAGGATGGCACAGGCATCTCAATTCTTGATTTTAGCAAGGGAAACGTGGTAGTTGGGAATAATGTGACAAACATTAATGGTAATGGCATTTGGGTTTGGACCAGCAACACTACCGTAATTGCAAACTACATAACTACAAATGCGGGAAGTTGCATTCGCTTCTCTGATTGGGCGAACAACACAGTAACAGGAAACCACATCGCAGATAATCACATTGGAATTTCTTGTTGGGCAGGTAACCCCATACCGCCGGGACTTGTCAACCTCATTTACCATAACAACTTCGTTGACAATACACTTAATTTTCTCAACGAGGCAATCTTCAAGTCTAATTCAAGCGAATTATTGTATCCCGCCTTGGTTAATGTTTGGGATAACGGAACCGTGGGAAACTACTGGAGCGACTACAACGGCAAAGACGTTGACGGCAATGGTATTGGAGATACACCGTATTATGTCGATGATCACTATAATTTAGATGCTAACGACACCGATCGCTTTCCACTTATGAATCCAATCGACGTGGTAGTGCCATCTTTGCCAACCCATATCCCAACTCCAACGCCCCTCCCTTCATCTACACCAACAGCAACACCAACGCCTACGCCTTCCCCAACTCCACCTCCGGAGCCAAAACCATCAAGTCCGTCTCCATCTTCTTCTACTCTGGAGCCGACACCATCCTCAACACCTAACCCTCAACCAGAACCTTTCCCCACAGAATTTGTTACCGCAGCATCTGGCTTTTTCAGCAGCTTTTATCGGTTTAGGTCTGCTGGCATACTTCAGGAAACGCAAACACTAACCAGAGCCCATTCTTGTTACGAACAATAAAAAATCAAACGGAACATTGCGCGTGATTCACGGGATTTTCTTCAACACGTCTTCAAGCTCGTTGAAGTTTTTCACTATAGCGTCCGAGTGCACCATAATCCACGGACTCAAACACTCCATGTCAGAAACCACTATGATCTTCTTGCCTTTACGTTTGGCGTAAAACAGCTCCATGCACGCTCCTGCGGAAAGCTTGGGCAGATAGACAATCATGATGTCGCAGCGTTCAGCGTCCTCCAAATCTCTCTGAACAAAACCGACGGCGGGAACGTTAGTCCACCAGCAAAGTTCTTCAGTTTCATACAGGATTTTTTCGCGGTGCCACGGATCAATCACTTCAAACCCCAGATCCACGCAGATTTTGGTAATAATGTCTCGGTAGCCTTGGTTGCTTTCCATGCCCAGAATGGGACCTGAAATGAACGCTTTCTTCTTCATGTCTGCTCGCATAATCTTCTTAGTATTTGACGCTTAAATATAGCAGTACCGATAACGCCGCAAGCTCAAACACGTCAGGCAACAAAGCAAACGGTCCCAGACCATACACACTAAAACCAAACGCTCCAGTTATAAAGGGGCTTTCGGTGAGGTCTTTAATGAGAAAAATTATCGCGAATATTAGCAGACCAATGGTAAATTGGGACCTTGTCTTGGCGTAAATAGTTGCGTAGGTTGCTATGAGGAACACGAGAAGAGCGATATTGATCGTGGACACCACAGTTCTTGCAATATAATAGAACTCCAAGTCATCTGGGTTGAATTCAGGCCGCGGTAAAGGTCTAAAAGGAAAACGTGATGAAGTGATAATGTCAAAAGATAGTGAAGCCCAAACTGCCGCTAAGATACCTATCACTATCAGCCCAATTACGATTACGAGTAACCAAAGTCTCGGTTTTTTGTCCATTTGGGGTTCCATTTGATTTTTCATCTTGTTTTTCTCCTTATTCTACTTTTTCCACATTCTTTTCAGAATCTCCTCGAACAAAGCGTAGTTCTCCTCCATTACTGGGGACAGAAAATACGTAACTCCATAACCTTCACCTACTGCCGTGATTATCTTGTTTTTCTCAAGAACCTTCAGATGATGCCTAATGGTTCTATAATCCATTCCAAGCTGATTTGCCAGCTGATTCGCGTTCTGCGGAGTGCCCTTCAGTATCTCAATTATCTTGGCCCGAGTTGCACCACCTCTCGTGCCTGCAATGAGCCATCCAAGAAGATACTTTAACGAACGCGCGCTACTGGCCAATTTAACCGCCACGTGATACTTTGAGGAGTTTAGATAACCTATTTTGATTTGAGTAATAAACGTGTTCCCTCAACTTCTCAACCTCAATCAACGTAAGTTTGTAAACATTGGGAACAGATTTTGGTATAATCTTGAAAAATCGCTTAATACATTGCCGCTAAAAAGAGAGCAGACAAGGCCAAATGGAGGTGATTGATCATAAACGGAAAAAGCAAGGCTTTAGCACTATTTTCGGTTATAGCTATAGCGGCGATAGTCAGCGGCATCGTATTGATTCCGCAGATGGTAAAAGCAGCTGACACCGGAGACACATCGCTAACCCCCACTCAAACGTCTGATGCGACGCAAACCGCCACTCAAGAAGAAAACGAACTGGTTCTTCCCAGCTGGAACAACGATTGCCTAGGCTTCGCAGGTCACGGCATGCGCTTTGGCAGACGCGGTTTCGGAGGCGTTGGCCCCATTGAAGTCAGCGAAGAGTTCAAACAAACCGTCATCAGCATAGCCGAAAACGACTCAGACGTGCAAAACCTCATCACCCAAGGCTACAACGCCACAGCCATAAGGCCCATACTCAAAACCGTAATCGACGCAGAAGGCAACGTTGTCACAAAAGCAACTAACGCAGTGTTAATCCTGCAAAAAGACACAACCGGATATGCGACTGTAACGGTGGACATTGAAGGCGCAAAAGTAACCCAAATAATCATCCTGACTAGAACGGTGATTGACAAGCAATAAACCAAGCTCAGCCTTCACCTATCAAACGCGTATAAGACAGCGCATCTCACCTATTCCTTTTTTCTTCAAATTTAAACTCTAATCCAGGAACAAACATTTTTTTAAAAAAATGGGTAACCCAGTGATCATTTTACGTGATTTGATTAGGGCAAGATTAGGGTATAATTCTGAAAAATCGTTTAATATTCTCTCGGGCTACACCAAGAAACGACAACCAAAAAGGGAGATGGAGATTATAAACGCCATCAGGGTCATAAAACCGACGTCGCCAACGTCAATCGCGTCAAGAAACGCAACCTCCTCTCGAAAACCTCTCTTTTTGGTTGTCCCGTTTTTGGCACTGCTTTCAAAGGTGAATTAGTTGAGTGTCTTAACCAGAGCGGTTAGAAACATTTCGAGAAGTAAAGTGCGCGCGTTGTTGCAAGAAAAACCGATCAACCACAAAGGAGGATATAATTGACGACTGAACAACAAATTAGAAAACCCCGTTTCTCAACCGCGATCATCGTAATCATCATAATAGCCAGCTTGGTAGCTGGAGGGCTCATAGGCTACTCCATAAGCAACTTGACTATTTCAGGAAGCGTAAGCGACCTGCAAGATCAGGTTTCAGCTCTTCAAGGGCAAGTGTCAAATCTCCAATCCGCACAGAACGTAGCAAACCCGAACGGAACTTACATAGTAGGGGAAAATGCTTCGCTTGCCCCGTTGTATGCGGAAGTTAAAGACTCCGTTGTGGTGATTCGAGGGTTGACTGTGCAATATGATGTTTTCCGACGAGCTTACTATTCGCAGGTGCAGGGTTCAGGCTTCGTCTACAACTTCACCGGGCAGATGATTGTCATCACAAACTACCATGTGGCCCAAGACGTGTTGAATATCACCGTGACGTTCATAGACGGCAACAGCTACGTAGCCTCTGTTCTCGGTTCAGACCCTTACGCTGACCTCGCCGTTCTCTCAACGAATGCGTCACAAACCGAGTATAAACCTCTTGAAATCGTAAGTTCATCAACTTTAGAGGTGGGTGACGCCGTGATAGCAGTGGGCGGTCCTTACGGATTAGCGGGTTCAATGACCTCAGGCATAGTAAGCGCCTTGGGAAGAACAATAACGGATGAAACGTCAAGCTACCCCATAGCAAACGTCATACAAATGAGCGCCCCCATAAACCCCGGCAACTCTGGCGGCCCACTTCTGAATTACCAAGGCCAAGTGGTGGGCATAACCACCGCCATCGTAAGCGACTCACAAGGAGTAGGCTTCGCAATCCCTGCAAGCGCAATTTTGCGCGAAATCGAATCCCTGGTAACCGAGGGCACCTACAACCAGCATCCGTGGCTTGGCGCGTCAGGAACCGACATGACATACGAACTCGCACAAACAATGAACGTGAACGTAACCTACGGGTGGCTAATCGCGCAGGTGGCAAGCGGAGGACCCGCTGACGAGGCAGGTCTTCAGGGCGGAACACGGCAGGCCACAGTTGCCGGACAAACCGTCACCATCGGAGGCGACATAATAATCGCGTTCAGCGGAACAAGAATTACGGGCACAGATGAACTTTCAACCTTCCTGGAAGAGCGTACGTTGCCCGGCCAGACAATAGACGTGACAATAATCAGAGACGGCCAAACCATGACACTTCAGCTTAAGGTCGGAACACGGCCACCGCCGACCTAAGCCATCAGGATTTACTGATTCAGCCGAGAAGCTCCAGCATCTTCTCTTTCTTGTTCGTCGGAGGCATACACGTCTGGCCACGGCAAACGTACGCAGTGACTTTGCCCTCAAGTTTCTCGTAGCCCAAACCCGCCTTGCCCTGCGGCCGCATCGAAACCATCACGTTCGGCAGATACTTCGCCGTCAAAGCGCCAAGCATACTCTGCATGCCCGGTTCCTGCTTGTCACCGACCAAAATAACGTTGTAGGCTGGTCCAGCAACAAGGTCCAAGCCGACGAGTAAAAACGTGTGCGCAGCCGGCGCTCTCTGCGCGTCCTCAGAAAACACCTTGCCGATTTGGCTGGTCATATCCGCGTACGCTGAGTCTCCAGTTAAAGGCGTCAAACGCGCCAAGTTCAGCAGCGCCACGGAATTGCCCGAAGGCAACGCGCCGTCATACGCCTGTTTTCTTCTCGGCATCACGTGTTCCGCGTTTTTTGCGGTGAAGTAGAAGCCCCCATTCTTTTCATCCCAAAACCGCGAGATCATCGTCTTGGTTAGCTCCTGTGCAGCCTGCAAGTAAGCCTCTTCGAAGCACGCTTCATAAATCTCCGTCAGTCCCCACGCAAGAAAGGCGTAGTCATCCAGAAAGCCCTCTATTGCCCTTTCGCCTTTTGCATAACGATGGTAAAGCGTTCCGTTTTCACCCCTCATTTCTTTCAGGATGAAATCAGCGGCTTTGACTGCGGCTTGCAGGTACCGCGGGTTATTGAAAACGCGGCTGGCTTTTGCCAAAGCGGCAATAATTAAGCCGTTCCAGTCCACCAGAATCTTGTCGTCCTTAGCTGGGTGAACCCGTTGATTTCTGGCTTTGAAAAGCGCGTTCTGGATTTTTCCCAGCTTCACGATAAGCTCGTCGAGAGTCAACTGTGATTCGGAGGCTAGCTGCTCCAATGGTTTTGCGAAGTGAAGTATGTTCGCTCCGTTTCGCTTTTGAACAGCCTCCATGTAGTTTCCCGTGGCTTTGACGTCGAAAAATCTAACAGCCAAATCTGCATCTTCAGGCGACAAAGCTTTTCTGACTTCCTTTTCAGTCCAAAGGTAAAATTTGCCTTCCTCACCTTCCGTGTCCGCGTCTTCAGCCGCGTAAAAACCGCCTTCCGGCGAAGCCAAGTCTCTCAGCACGTACTCTAAAACTTCCTTAGCAGTTACTTTGAACTTGCCCGCGCCTGTGGCTTGAAACGCTTCAGTGTAAGCCATCGCCAACATTGCTTGGTCGTACAGCATCTTTTCGAAATGCGGAACCAGCCATTCAGCGTCTGTCGAGTAGCGGTGAAAACCGAAGCCTAACTGATCGAAGATGCCGCCGAGGCGCATGGCTCGCAGGGTCTTCTCAACCATTGTCAACGCGGTTTTCTGTTTGGTTCGGTTCCAGTATCTCAGCAGGAAAAGCAGGTTATGCGGCGCGGGAAACTTGGGAGCGCGGCCGAATCCGCCGTTCTGCTCGTCAAAACTTAAGACAAGCTTCTCGTACGCCTCATCCAAAACGTCTTTGCCCAGCTCTTCGCCCTGCGTTCTTTTCTCAAAGGTTTCTATTCTGCGTTTGATATCGTCGCCTAGGTTTTCCAGGTCGGACCTGCGTTTTTTCCAGATTTCTTCAATCTGAGGAACAAGGTCCACCATGCCCACCATACCGAACCTGCCTGTTTTGGGGATGTAGCTGGCTGCTAAAAACGGTTTTTTGTCCGGCGACATAATGACGTTGAGGGGCCAGCCGCAGCTTCGCCCCATCGCTTGGCAAACCGCCATGTAAGCGCTGTCCAGGTCGGGTCTTTCTTCCCTGTCAACCTTTACGCAGACGAACGCCCTATTCATCAGCGTCGCCACTTCTTCATCTTCAAAGCTTTCCTGTTCCATGACATGGCACCAATGGCAGGAAGCGTAGCCTATGGAAACAAAAACGGGCTTGTCTTGGGCTTTAGCCTTCTCAAAAGCTTCCTCGCTCCACGGATACCAATCCACGGGGTTGTAGGCGTGCTGAAGCAGGTAAGGACTCTTTTCGCGTATGAGCCTGTTCGCTTTCCGTTCTCTATTGGATTCGCCTTGCACAAAACCATTCTCCTTGAGAATATTGAATGGTGGCTCTTTTATTAAGCGTCCGCAAACCGCTGCTTGACGCGTCAGTCGCTATTTTTATAAGTGGAACGGGCGAAGTAAACTTCCATGCAAGCTGAAATCGGCATAATCGGCGGAACAGGCCTCTACGACCCCGAAATGCTCAAAAACGTTAAAGAAGTAACCGTGGACACGCCGTACGGCGCGCCTTCTGACGCAATAACGATAGGCGAGTTGGAAGGCAGGAACGTGGCGTTTTTGCCGAGGCACGGAAAGAAGCACACCATAAGACCCACAGACGTTAATTCTCGCGCTAACATTTTCGCTTTGAAGAAGCTAGGCGTTACGCGGATTCTTGCGCCTTCAGCCGTCGGCTCATTAAAGGAAGATTACAAGCCAGGCGACATCGTGTTTGTTGACCAGTTTATTGACCGAACCACCAAGCGGGAACAGTCGTTTTACACGGGCAACAAGGTGTGCCACATATCCGTGGCGGAGCCGATGTGCCCCGAAATTAGGCAGATACTTATCGCTATAGGCAAAGACATAGGTGTCCGCGCACATGATACGGGAACGTACGTTTGCATTGAAGGCCCACGTTTTTCAACCAAAGCTGAGTCTAAACTTTTCAGAAGCTGGGGCGCAGACATAATTGGCATGACGCTTGTGCCCGAGTGTGTTCTGGCGCGAGAAGCTGAAATATGCTACGCTTCAATTTCCACAGTTACGGATTATGACGTGTGGAAGGACCATCCAGTCTGCGCAGACGAGGTCGTATCCACAATGAAGGCGAGTGTTGAAAAAGTGAAACAAATAATCCTGAAAGCAGCTACACGTTTGCCTAAAGAACGCGGTTGCGAATGTAAAAACGCGTTGAAGGGCGCGTTCCTGTAAGGGAGAAATGTGAAAATGAGCAAGGTTGAAAAGTGCAAATTGGATCTGAAATCAAAAGTGCGAAGAATACCCGAGTTCAAGGGAGTGGTTTTCTGGGATATAACTCCTCTTCTAAAGGACAAAACTTGCTTCAGAGAATGCATTAAGCTTTTAGCTGACCATTACCGGGGCAAAGCCATAGACGTTATCGTGTCGAACGAGGCTAGGGGCTTCATCGTAGGAGCCGCTTTAGCCTACGAGCTTGGCGTCGGGTTTGTTCCCGTGAGGAAGAAGGGGAAACTGCCGTTCAAGTGCGTGAGCCTGACTTACAATAAGGAGTACGAATGCGACACGATAGAGGTTCATGAAGACGCCGTTGAGAAAGGACAAAAAGTGTTGCTTATTGACGATTTGCTGGCGACAGGCGGCACCATTAAGGCGAACATTAATTTGGTTGAGAAGCTGGGCGGCGAAGTGGTTGGCATAGGCTTTCTGATAGAACTGGAGTATCTTGACGGGAGAAAAGCCATCGGCGACAAATACGACGTGTTCTCAATCATGCAGTACGACACTACTGAGGGCTGACAGTTTTTTCTGAGGTTTTGAGCCCGTCGCGAAATTGACAGTTTGATGCGAAAGCGTCACCCGCGGCGTCTTCGATTTTCATGTGGTTTAATACAAAGCGGTATGCCGCAGAAGCGAAAAAACGGTGGAAAAACAGGCTTTGGCACACGAAAGCTTTTGTGTTATCACGTCACTATATCCAGAATAAGGTTATGCCCATGAAACCCGAGCAAGTGAAAAACGCGACCAAAGCCATGAACGAACTAAGCGAAAGTTACATCGACCTATTTGACGCGGTTAAAGGCACCACAAACGCTGCTCGGTCAACAAAGAAACTGTGGCGTGAAGGCAACAAGTCGCGGCTCATAAAGATAGGGATGTCTTTGATTGTTTTTCCTGAACCTACGCCTATAAGCGAAACCATAGGCGCGTGTTTTATAGCGGCGGGCGCTGTTCAAAAGGGCATCAAAAGCAGGGCTATCTATCTTGAAGACATAACCAAAACCTTCAAAAACACGTTGAAAGACGTGTTGGAAACCAGCCAGTACACGCGGGTTTGACCAGAACATCCTTTTCTTATTTATGCGAAGGTATTAGTGCAAAATAAAGGGAAAAGAGCGGCTTATTTCGCCAGTGTCGGCATGAAGCGTGCTTTCTTTTGGAAGTGCTGCATTGATCCCGCTTCAACGTTCATCTGTGGTGCAACGTTTGTTCCGATTTTCTGGCACAACAGGTTCAGCGAGCTTTCAGTGAAGTTTAACATCGTTTGACCTTCGGTTGTGAGTTTGTATATTTTTCTGGGTCTTTCGGTTGCCATGTTCCATTCGCTGTTCACGTAGCCCTTCTTCTCCAGGCTGGCGAGTAGCGGGTAGATGGTGCTGGGGCCGAAGTAGACGCCGAAGCTTTTGCGGATCTTCGTGATTATCTGGTAGCCGTGCATGGGTTGCGTGTTCAAGAACTGTAGAACAATAAGGTCCAGTAACCCTTTTGCCAGTTTTGCTTGAACTTCTTTTTGTATGTTGCCCATTTTTTATCATTCCATTTTTTTGTTTTTTGTTCAACAGTTCTGTTGGGAACGCTGTATCTCGAGTCTTTATACAACATAAACAATGATATAAATGTTCATGCATATTACAGGCATATCAACCTGTACACACGAAAAGACACGACAACACAAAACTCAACATGTAACATGCCAAATTCTAAATCGAAACTGCGTTCCGCCCATGAAAAAACCCTGCAAAGTAACTGTTCAACACATCTACGAAAAACGGGTATTTTCATGGAAAAAACTGAAAACGTTAACTTATAAAGTGCGCAACAAGAAAGCGCGCAGGCTGACCACGTATTCCTTGAAATCCACGTCGCCCTTTTTTGGGAAGAACACAAATTCCGGAAATCTCTTGTGGAACCCCTCAATCATCGTGATTTCAACCAGTTTTGAAGCAACCCCGAACATCTGCTCAATCGCATCCACGAAGCTTTCGATTTGGAGGGGAATCTCTTTTTTTGTAATTTGGAAGGTTTTTTCCAGATGAAGGTACGCAGTTTCCCTGTCCAGATTCTTGAACGAAGATAAACTTTCATCGACGGTTTCGGTTATGGCGAAGTTGAATTTCTCTTCGGGCGTTTGTTGTTTTTTGCCGTCGAGTTGTAGGGTACATGTTGCGTTTGCCATTTGTTTCGACCTTGTGTATTTGTGTTCAACTGTTGATGTGTATTACTCATCGACATCTTACGTCGCAATATTTAATATATAGATTATTTTACCCGCCGACATATTCCAAAAACCGATATATTACCGCAAAAAGACACATCCAAACCCAGCGTCCAAAACCATTTCATAAAACACGAAAGTACCCCCGAAACACTAAAGTTTCAGGCTATCATGCAGGGTCTGCTGTCAGCTCCTTTCCAATCCGCAACACTTCTTTTACGAGAACTTCAAAGTCTTCGCGGCGACTGCGGTGATTGGTGTTTGCCGCGCGTAGAACACGTTTGTCGTTGATGACGGTTCCGCTTAAAACGGCGATGCCCTGCTCCTGTAGCTCAACCATAATCTGCCCGTTAACCTCATCCAACGCAGCATCATCCAGTGCAGGAGAAACGTAGCGAAAACACACCACGTTAAGCGTGACCGGCGCCGAAAGCTCCAGTTCTGGCGAAGCCTCAACAAGTTCGCCTAAGTAAAAGGCTTGATCTATGTTCTGCTGAATCATACGCGCGTACTTGCGGCTGCCATGCTCTTTCATGGACATCCACGCCTTGAGCGCGCGGAAACCACGTGAAAGCTGAAAACCGTAATCGCTGAACCAAGGAAAATCCCCTCCGGCCAAACCGAGGTCGCCTTCCCCGTGAACAAGGTAGTCAGGCATCAACGAGAAAGTTTTCCGATGTTGCTCCTCATCTCGCACAAGAACACAACCAATCTCGTAAGGCATGTACATCCACTTGTGCAAGTCCAGCGCCAGCGAGTCAGCCCGTTCAATCCCAGCGACCTTGTTCCTTGCTTTGGGCGCTAGGGTAGCCCATGCGCCGAATGCGCCGTCAACATGGAACCACAGTTTTTCTTGTTGGCAAAGGTCAGCGAGAGCGTTAAGGTCGTCGATGCTTCCCGTGTTGGTTGTTCCTGACGCTCCTACGATGCAGAAAGGTGTGTAGCCGTCTTCCCTGTCTTTTGTGATTGTTGCTTTCAAGGTTTCAAGGTTAATTTGGAAATAATCGTTTACAGGCAGAAGGCGAAGCGATTCGCTGCCCAGTCCAAGCAGTTCAACGGCTTTCTGGATTGAACTGTGCGCTTCTTGGGATGCGTAAAGCGTCAACCTCTGCGAAGTGGGTTGGAGACCTTTGCGGCGAACGTCAAAACCTGCCTTTGCGTTTCGAGCAACCGCCAATCCTATGATGTTTGCTGCTGAGCAGCCGCTGGTCAACACGCCGCCAGCAGACGCGGGATACCCCAACAACTCTTTGACCCAGTCAATCACCTGTTTCTCAACGTGGTTAGCAACGTGGTTAGCGGCGCCACCCGTGTTCGTGTTCATAGAAGCGGCCAGCAGTTCAGCGAACGCGCCCATAACCGTTCCCGTTCCCAAGACCCAACCCCAAAACCGAGGATGAATATTCCCCATCGGGTAAGGCAGCACTTTTTCCACGAATTCCTCGTAAATTTCTTCGGGTGGCTGAGGCTGCTGTGGGACAGGACCGCTGAAGTGTGCTTTAACATGTTCGGGCAGGTGCTGCCATACAGGTCGTTCTCGAACGTTTTTCAGATAATCCACCATGTCGTCCAGCATCTTGTGACCCAGCTTTCGCGTGGATTCCCAGTCGTCAGGGTCCAGCGTCTCCTCCGGTTCAACATCCTTCTCTCGCTTCAACATCGTTTACCTCTATTCACGCATTGCATAACAACTGATTGGCTTGTTTTCATAACTAAACATTGTGGCGGACCCCGCTTGCGTCCACATTTATGCTCTGGGTGGCTGCCATCTCCCCTTTAAATAGGCTGCAAGGCGCTTGCGTGACCTACCCCACTATAGTTTCTGCAATGATCTGCTATTAGGATCCTAATAGGCTCCAAATATGAGCAGGCTCTTCGGAACAGTTTTTAACAAACTTTAAACCCCACGGCAGCGAACAATACTTTTGGGTACGTATGCGCAAAAAGTTCATCTTAGCTGCTGCTTCGCTGCTTTTCCTCGTTACTGCGGGCGTTGTTTTAGGTGCGGTTTCCGTAGGTGTAAAAACTGGCGACTGGATAGAATACAACGTAACTGTCACTGGCACTCCCGCTGAGCAACATGATGTAACATGGGCGAGAATGGAAGTAGACACTGTTCAGGGAACCCAGATTGGCCTTAACATAACGGTGAAATTCTCCGATGGCACACTAGAACCTCAAACGGCAACCTTAAACCTTGAGACAGGTCAGCTTGGAGACGACTTCATCATTCCCGCAAACCTGAACGTCGGCGACGTTTTCTTCGACAAAAACGTGGGCAACATAACCATAAGCGGCGTTGAAGAGAAAACCTATGCAGGCTTCACGCGAAGCGTCGTTACTGCGGCTACCTCTGAGACCACGTATTACTGGGACCAAACCACAGGCGTTCTAGTTGAAGGCGTCTCGCAGTATCCAGAGTACACGATGCACAGCGTAGTGGACCAGACGAACCTGTGGCAGCCTCAAATGCTCGGGTTAGACCCAACAGTGTTCTACGCTGTCGTGATTGGCGCAGTGGCGCTGATTGCGATTGTGCTAGCCGTTTTTATTGTTAGACGAAAGAAGTGAGTCGCGTCAACACGAGCTTTTTCACTCATACTTTTTCGAGACGTTTAATCAGAATTTGCGGTTCATAAGAGTTAACCCACTTAGCCGCACTGAAACTTTATAGGGACAGTCTGGAAAAAACCATGGAAAACAGCAGCGCAGAGACTGGAAAAATCATAATAGACGCAATCTTGGATAAATGCCAAAGAGACGCGGATGTCGCCAAAATCAGCAAACAACAAGTCATAGATTTGCTGAAGAAACATGGCGTTAAAGAAACGGAAATCTTGGGGACTTCTGAAGTTAAGGCAGAGAACATAATTCCCACTCTGAGAAAGGCGAAAGTGAACGTGCCTGAAGCGTTTTTCAAGGCTCTTGCAGCTGAATTAAATTTGCCTTTTTTGAAGCGTGTGGAGATTAAAAAGTTATGTAAGGTTAGCAGCAAATGCCGTTTTCTCACAGTTCTTCCCTACCGCGTCATAGAAGAATACCTCATCTTGCCCATGAAGATCACAGAAACAACCGCTGAAATAGCCTTGGCAAACCCGTTGAATCACAAGGCAATCATGATACTGCAGTGCTTGCTGGGTGCGCGGCAAGTTACATGGTGCGTGGCGTCCTCAGAATCCATTGACATGGCGATAGAAAAAGTGTACAGTGAAATCCACGTGAAGAAGGCTCTCTTGGACTTATATTACAGAAACCCAGATGAATCCGCGCATAAAGTGCTTTTTCCACAACAAAAATACTTCATAATCGGAGTAATCTTCGCCATCATCGTATCATGTTTGGTTAATTCAGCTTTCGTTTTTGCTTTTCTTTTCGCTGCAGTAAACGTCGTTTACTTCCTCATGAACCCGATGAAGCTGTACATTTCGTTAAGAGGCTTTCAAGGATCAAACATAGCTTCTGTATCGTACGATGAAATTAAAGAAGCTGAAAATAAAGAACTTCCCGTTTACACGGTTCTCGTTCCGGTCTACCATGAAGCCGCAGTGCTGCCTCAAGTTATGCGAAACATGTACGAGATGGATTACCCAAAGGATAAGCTTGACGTCAAGATTCTGATGGAAGAAAAAGATGAAGAAACAATAACCGAGGCAAGAAAACTCGGGTTATTTGGAAACCCGCAAACCAAGGTAGCGGGCATACCACCCAGAAAGTACAGAGCTTTTCTGAAAATCTTTGAACCTGTTGTCATACCTGAAGCAGATATCACCACGAAACCACGCGCCTGCAACTACGGTTTGCTCAGGGCTAAAGGAAAATACTGCGTTATCTACGATGCAGAGGACAATCCTGATCAGGACCAGCTGAAAAAAGCGGTTGCGGCATTCTCGCGGGCATCTGAAGAAATGACGTGCCTCCAATCCAAACTGAACTTTTACAACGCGGATGAAAACATACTTTCAAAATGGTTTTCGATAGAGTACTCGTACTGGTACGATTATTATCTGTCAGGGTTGGATAAAACCGGTGCGCCCATACCTTTGGGCGGGACAAGCAACCATTTTCGAACCAATCAGCTTCGAGAACTCGGAGGTTGGGACCCGTATAACGTTACGGAAGACGCTGACCTCGGCATGAGGATTTCCCGACGCGACCTCAAAACCGAGATGCTTGACTCCTACACTTATGAGGAAGCCACAATCAACGTTTCAGGTTGGGTTCGCCAGAGGTCAAGATGGTACAAAGGCCACGTTCAAACTTACCTCGTTCACATGCGCTATCCAAAGAAGCTGCTTCAAGAACTCGGCTGGAAAAAATTCTTTCTGTTCCAGCTAACTTTCGGCGGCGCAATTTTCATGCCCATAATCAACCCGTTCCTGTGGCTCATAGCCGCAATCAGCCTGGCAACGCCCGTGCTTTTCAGCAGCTACGTTTTTCTGCCCATCCAGCTCATATGCATCTTCAACTTGGTAGTGGGCAACGTATCCTACTTGCTCTTGTACCTCATCACCTGCGTGCATAAGAAAAACTACCTTTCCGCGCCATTAGCTTTAGCGATGCCATTGTACTGGGTGCTGATAAGCGTAGCAGCTTGGAGAGGTTTGCTGCAGTTGATTACTAAGCCGTTCTACTGGGAAAAAACCTTGCATGGAGTGTCCAAGAGCGTAAGCTACGAGAAGCCGCTGCTAGACTGATATTTCCTCCGTCAAGCCCGCTTCAGGATACGAAAAGACATGTGCTTTCTCCGGTTCGAAGCTTAAGGTGATGTTTGCTCCAACGTCAAACCACTTCTCCGTCAAGGAAGGCTTAATCACCACCACGATATCTTCGCTTTCAAGTCTGCACACGTATCTTATGAAGGTGCCTTCAAAAGTGATTTTTTCAACCGCACCTCGAAGCACGTTTTTTCCCTGATAAGATTTCTTCTCAACGGCTAGAATTTCAGGTCTTATAACCACCACAGCCCTTTCATCCTTCGTTAATCCTTTTCCGAAAGCGTGCACTTTTGCCCCGCCCCGAAGCTCTATAACTAATTTGTCTCCTGTTACATCCGCTATTGAGCCTTCTAGGAAGTTTGATTCTCCGATGAAATTTGCCACAAAGAGGCTATTAGGCTTCATGTAAAGCTCCTGCGGTGTTCCCACCTGCATGATTTGTCCTTTTTTCATCACCGCAATCCTGTCGGATATGGACATCGCTTCAGCCTGGTCATGAGTGACATGGATGGCTGTCAGGTTCAGGTCTTTCGCCATCTTCCTCATTTCATACCTAATCTCGTTTCTCACTTTCGCGTCCAACTGTCCCAGCGGCTCATCCAAAAGCAAAATCTTCGCGCCAGCCGCAAGCGCCCGTGCCACAGCTATCCGCTGCATCATGCCACCGCTTAACTCGTTTGGGTACGCGCTTAAACGTTCGTGAAGCTTAACCAGCTCAAGCACCTCATGCACTATGGTTCCAGACTCTTTTTCGCTGAAGTTTTTTACTTTGGGACCGTAGTTCACGTTTTCCCAGACGGTCATGTGGGGAAAAAGCGCGAAGGTTTGGAAAACAAACCCGATTTCCCTGTCTTCAGGGGGTACATCATCAACTCGCTTGTTGCCGATGTAGATTTCGCCGCTGTCGGGTTCAATTAATCCTGCGATTAGCCTCAGCAAGGTGGTTTTTCCGCATCCGCTTGGACCTAGCAGAGAAAAGTATTCTTGGTCGTGGATTGTTAGGCTAACGTTGTTTAGAGCGGTTATGTCCCCGAACTTCTTGGTTAGGTTGACCACGCGAACTTCAGGCATGGCATTTTTCTCCTTTCGGTTTTACATTATGATGGTGCGCGTTATAAAATGGCATGTCAGTATTTTCCTTTTCCTTTGGTTAGAAATCTCAGCAACAACAAGATTGCAAGAGACAGCAATATGAGGATGCCGCAGGCTAATCCGATTTCCGAAGGCGTGGCGGGAACCACCTGTTTCACCCAGTTAACGATAACTACAGGTGCTGTCTGCAACGTTGAAACAACCGCCAAGGTTGCGCCGGTTTCGCTTATGCTTCGTGTAAAGACCATTATGGCTCCTGAAAGAATCGAGTACTTCGTTAAAGGTAGCATTATGGATTTGAACACGCCGAACGGTTTAGCGCCTAAGGTTCTTGCGGCTTCTTCCATGTCGAGGCTTATGCGTTCGAACGCCGCGGTCATTGACCTCACAAAATACGGATAGGTAATCGCCAAGTGCGCGAACACGAGAAGCAGGAATTCAGGGACGAAAGCGAAGCTTTGCCAGAAGAACTTCAAGGAAACACCCAGAGCAATGGAAGGCACGATTAGGGGAACGTTGATTAGAATATCAAATACTGTTGAAGTGAACTTTCCGAGTCTTTTTCGCGCAATCATCATCGCCATAGGTAACCCGATCACAAAGCTAAGCAGCGTAACGATTCCAGCCAACGCGTACGATAAAGCCAAGCTCTGCCAGTAGTCGCTCCATATGCCTGAGCCTGAAACCGCGTTTGAAATAGTGCCGTTGAACAGAGCTTGGAAAGCTGGCAGGGCCACGAACAGGGACGGTAACAGGATTATAATGAAGAAAACTACTAGCGTGACGGAGTTTCTTGAAGCTTCAGCTTTCGCGTAGCTTAGCTTTCTTTCGAAGCTTGGCCAGATTCCCTTGATGGGCAGTCGCAATCGCGGACCGAATGCGCGGATGAAAGCGAAAATCGAGAGGGACACTAGGATGAGTATTAGGCTTGCGAATACGGTTGCGCCTTCGTAAGTGGCTTGAGTGACGATGCCTGCGGAATACTCGTTCTTCACGTTCTGAAGAAACACTGGGCCGTTCTCGAAGAGTCCGGCGACAATGAATGTGGCGCCTGTTTCTGAAAGAGACCGGGCAAATGAGAGAATGTATGAGGCTATAAGTGCTGGTCTAAGTATGGGCAACGTGACTGTTCGAACCGCGGTGAAAGGTGATGCGCCTAATGTTCTGGATGCTCTTTCGTACTCCATTTTGTAGTCGAACAGGGCTCCAACCATGACTCGCACTACGATGGGGTAGGAGAATGTGAATTGAAGCAGGCCGATGAGCATCCATCCTGGAGAGATCAGTGAACCGCCGAACAGGGCGGATATGCCTTGGGGGCCGTTCCAGAAAAGCAGCAGGGAGTAGCCGAGGGCGGCGGTTGGGACGATAAATGGTATGTCTGCTAAAGTGTCTAGGATGTTTAGCCATCTTGATTTTCCCCGTGTGATGATCCATGCCAAGGGGACGCCTGCTATAACGTCTAATGCGGAGACGAGGAGGGCTATTATGAAGGAGTTTGTTACGGCGATGAGTGCGCGGTTCATGAGTGAGGGTTGGTTGAAAACTTGTTGGAGGGTGTCGCTTTTTGTGAAGATTCCGATGATTGGCGGGAGCAGGATTAAGCTGAGGAAGATTATGATTGCGGCAAGGTACATGGTGTACTTTAATGGTTTTTTCGATGACAGCGCGTTTAGGGCATCATTGATTTTGCGCCTGTACAGTGATTCTCCACTCCAATTCTAGCCGATTGTTTATGCTTTTTTGCTGCATCAAGTTTTCTCCCTGTAATCGCCCTTTGAGCCACATCAGGTTGGCTGTCAGACCTTTCAGACTTTACGTGTAGCTCATAAATATTTTTCGCAATGCTATATAGCTAAGCGTTTGGAGAAAAGGGCGAGTGGAAAACTATATGTAGTCACATGTTTGCAATCTGATTTACATTAAAAAATGAAGGGATATTGTGGGAAAACTGTTTTTCGCGTTTGCGTTTTCTGTTTTATTGATAGTTGAGTTCGAAGCTTATCGGCACATCTTCGCCCCATGACTGCCTAAGCGGACAAATCTTCTCCGCCATCTGGTACACCATGTCTGCTTTTTTGCGTTCACGCACGTTGTCCGTTTCCAGTTTGACGTCCATGGCGAAGTGGATGTGGGTGAAAATCAGTTTTTCCAGGCTTTCAACGTTCATGGTGACTACGGCTTTTGTGTCAAGGTTCTTGAGGCTTAGACTGGAGTTTCTGGCGATTAACAGGAAAAGCGTGTTCATGCATGAGGCTAAGGCGGCTGCGAAAATTTCTTCGGGGACGCAGTAGCCTTCTTTTCCGCCGAACGCTGGAGGAGGGCTGACGGTGGCGATTTTCTTGTCTTTAACGGTTAGTTCGCATTCCAATCCGCTTTTCCAAGTGGCGGTTCCCTCAAAATTCATTTCGGGCATAAAAATCATCTCTGCATATGACTGCGGGGTTCGCGGAATTTATTGTTTACGGGATTGTGTGAGCTGTTGTGAAATTTGTCTATACCCCCCTTATATAAAGCAGCTTTATGCAGGGAAAAGTGAAACTTGGCGCTGCTCAGCCGTTGACTTTTAGGCAGGCCATCAAGATTGCAAGGCGGTCAAGAGGGTAGACTACGAATATTTGGGGGCAGTTCTTGTTTAGGCTTACTTGGAGAGCCCTGAACGGGCTTGTTATGAATAACCTGAACATTTTGGAGAGCAGCTTCTTTTTCTCGGATCTGCTCAGGAGGCGAGTGTACATCTTATGTTCGTGTAAGATGAAATGCAGCAGTGAAGGACGAATGTGTTCCGACACCACATCGTTATCGAAGATCCATTGGAACCCTTTTTTGTTCAGAGCTATGGACGCGTTTTTTTCGTTGCAGGGTATTGGGGTTTCGAGTTTCTTGATTACCGCGGTTCGGTACAGGTTGTTGTCTATGGAGTAATTTGGGATCTCATCGCCGTAACGTTCGGTCATGAATTCCAGTAATTTCCTTAGAACGGGGTGAGTGTACACCCTGACTCCTTGAACTACCGCCATCGTGTCATCTTGGGTGTACTTTGAAATTTTTGTCCACCAGTCTTTTGCTAAAATGATGTCGTGTTCAAAGGAGATGAAAAATTCAGTGGAGACGAGATTTAATGCGGTGTCAAACCCGTCAAAAAGTCCGCTTCCCTGGTTGGGGTGAACCGTCCAACCAAACTTTTCTGCGATTTCAACGGTGTTGTCTGTGCTGTGGTCGTCTATTAAGATTTTTTTTCCGATAACGCGCTTGGGGATAACCTGTTCGATTCTTTTAAGCACAACGGGCAGCAACTTTGCGCTGTTCTTGGTCCACATCACCAAATCGAACTTGTCAACAACGCAACTATTCATGAGCATACATCCCTGCATAAAATAATAAACGTTTCCCAGGCACCGTGATGTCGGAAATAATTGGTCTTTAACACATCCAATACGCCAAAAGAAGAACCAGCGTAGAAACATAAGACAACTGAACGTAAAAACGAAACAATCATCTAATTCTTTTTTCGTTCGATTGCGGATTGGAACAGCCCCGCCGCTACTAATAAGTAGCCAAGTTACCGCATACCAACGACCAAAGCAAGTTTAAGACTATGCCCCTTTAAATGCCAACGTAATTTTTTGTAATCAATGTAATGCTTCACACTCAGAGGGACGTTCTATGTGGCTTAGCACACCCAATTCAACAGCTTCTGGTTTTAGCTTGGAACCCGTGATAATTTGGACCAAACCCATCTTACGCCCGCCCTGAGGAAATTTATTGATAATGCGACGCCTTGCTCCAGAACATTTCCCAAGGGAAAGGGCGAGCTTAATGGCGCGGACACAATCAGAAACGCAACCATAGCGGACGTAAACTCCTGTCTCGCCAATAGCTGATGGAATTCCGCAAGCATGTGTTCCTACTGGAAAACATTCACATAACATAGCTTCGCACAGGGCATTCGGCAATCCCTCAAACTTTGAAAGTTGACAATATACTGTAGCCTGTTGATAATAGCGCAATAGATCAGCATCGGAAACGAACCCTACTAATTCCAAGTTGTCAGGCAAGCCTTTTTCTTTAAGCTTATCTGCGCATGAATCCGCGAATTTCCCGACAAGAACAAATCGAACGGTTGGCATCGCACGCGCTGTCTCTATGAATGTTTGAAATCCTTTTCTTAGATAATTTGACCAATTAACCGCCCCAACTGTCAAGACAAGGCGTTTCTTGGTAATTGAACGCGCCGACCATTTCTGCGGATTGTACCCAGTTGGCAGTACGACAATTTTATCGCATATGTCAAACGGTAAATAATGTTCAAGATTTTTCGCAAGCGAACTGTCAACAGGCGCAATAATATCAGCGAAACGATAGACAAAAGCGGCCACTATTCGCGACGATCTCTTGACGAAATAACCATAACCCATTTCGGGTTCATATGCCGCATCCTAATCAGACTTTTTTTATTCATTTTTTATCGCCGTTCGCAACACCCTGCCGTTAGGATTGCAGAGAGCGAAACAGCGTTTATGTTCAATCGCTTATTATTCTTCTGAATGCTGAATACAGGTTCTGAATTCACAATCGATGTTAAATGATCAAGAGCGGCACAATGCAAACCATGACACTTAAGCAGTATCCAGTCTCAGTATTGACGGTACAGACCATAGGTAAACTACACATAAAAGCGCCTCTGAATTAACTTGCGTAGAAAGAGGTGACCAAGTGGTGTTGTCGCGAGATTGTGACGGATGCTCTCAAATGAAAGCTTGCAGCAAACGCTACAGCAAAGTCGGCAAAGGCGGCAAAGTCTACTGTCCAAACGGCACAGCGCATCTAGTAGATGAAAACGTTGAATTCCAAATTGCCCCGAACGAGGAGTGTTTGGAGCAAACGCAGTAATTCAATGCTCCCTTTATAAAAAATACCTGTGCCAGGCACTTCACGTGCAAAGACGAAAGCGACAAGGTTTTATTTCAGCATTAACTATTAACAATTGAAAATTTTCCAAGGCGAATAACCGAATGACACCTATCAAACTCGCATCCACGGCTGACTTGAAGCCGAACCAGATGAAAGCAGTCAACGCTAACGGCACACCCATACTGCTCGTGAACCTAAACGGCTCTTTCTACGCCATCGGCAACAAATGCACGCACAGGGGCTGCGCGCTCTCAAACGGCACGCTCAACGGAGACACCTTAAAATGCGCCTGCCACGGCTCAATCTTCAACGTCAAAACAGGCGAGGTCATCGGTGGACCTGCCAAGAAGCCCGAACCGAAGTACGAACTGCAAGTCAGCGGCGACCAGATTCTAGTCAACCTCTGATTAGTCTGCTTTTCACTTTCGCTCAATCAGCTCGATAAGCGTTCCATCAGGGTCTTCCACAAACGCGATAAGCGAACCCGTAGCGCTAAGCTTAAACGGTTCATCCGTTATCATGACTTCCGCGTCCCGCATCACTTGCATTGTCTTATTCATATCCTTAACTTCAAAGGCAAGGTGGTCGAACACGCGGTCTTCATAGTCGGGTTGGCTGAACCTTTTCTGGTCACGGTAGAAAGTTAACTCAAGCGTGGCGCCTTTCGCCTGCGGGTCCTGAAGAAAAACAATTTCAGCGTTGTTCTGCGGTATCTCCCGGCGACTAAGCACGGTGAGGCCGAGAAGCCGGGTGTAAAAGTCAATTGACCGTTTCATGTTGCTTGTCCGAATGCTTGTGTGAACAAACATGATATTCTTCCCCTGCATGCTATCAGAGGGACAGTTCATTATAAAGAAAGCGTCAACCAAGTTCTTGATCTAACGCTTCGTTAACAAGCGCGTCTGCTTCCTGAATGTGAATGTTGCTGCGGGGCACACTTACGAAACTAACCTTCTTGAAGCGACTGGTCAACTCTCTGACTTTGCTCCACAGCCGCCTCAGCTCCGAATTTTTCACGCGATATCCTCCAGTGACTTGTTTAGTGACTAGTTCGCTGTCAAGGTGGCACGTTACTTCCTCAGCGTGAAGCCCAACCGCGGATTCTAATGCCGCAATCAACGCTTCGTATTCGGCTTGATTATTCGTGTGCACGCCAATAAACCGGGAGCCTGTCATCAAGAGTTTTCCTTCACTCGACAAGATCACGAAGGCTATGGCTGCTGGTCCGGGGTTGCCTCTGGCGCCGCCGTCGGAGAAAATCGTCAATTTCTCAGGTACGTTTGTTCCCTCGTTTTTGTGTTCTTTGCGGTGGTATTTAAGAAATGCGGGCTTGGTTTTGGGGGTTTTGTTGTTGTGAGGATACCGTCATATTGTTTTAAGAATAAGAATGTTATATTATTTTATAAAAGGGGGATATGCATGGCAAGTAGTATTATAGGCGCAACCAAACTAAGCGAACAACTCCAAATGGCGCCATTAGAGTACGCAAGCGGAATCAAACTCATAAAACTAAGGCAAGAAAACGGTTGGAACCTCACCAGCCACTCAAAAAGAGGGCGGTTTGAGATTATGGCGGAAATTCTGTGCTATTGCAGCCAACAGAAAACCAAAACGAAAATAATGTACAGCACCAACCTGAACTATGCCCAGTTAAAAAAGCATTTAAGGTCTTTAACAACTCAGGGTTTGCCCACGACCGACAAAAACAAGTACGCCACAACCCAAAAAGGGCAGCGGTTTCTAGATTTATTCTCTCAATTGAACACCATACTCAACTGTTAACTCAAACCGTTTTCTCGCGGTTTTCCCACGCTTCTTTTAATTTCGAAACGAAACCCGCTTCATCTTCCAAAACGCGAGTTTTCACTTGTTTCCACGCAGCTGGACAATTCTTGTAGTTCACGCCCACAATTCCATGGATCACCTTGTCGATTTCCTGCCTGTTTTGAGAGGTAACTTCTATGCCTGCTTTCTCAAAAACCTGCGTAAGGTGTCTGAAGTAACATGTCATGGCTGACTCACATAGCCTAAGTGTGGGGGCGTGTTTGTAAATGTTACGCCGCGTTGGCGCCAGAAAGCGTAGGCTTCCGATTAATATTCCGTCTCTGAATCGCGGCTTCATAAGAATTATGGGCTTAAACGCAGAAGAAATATTGCAATGGCAAATCTTAGAAAAACGTCTTGCTTCTGCCTCATTATGTTAGCGTTGACTGCCGTTCTCGTGGGGCTGGGGGAAGCCACAACTGCCAGCCTTAACGTGAAGCCGGGCGAAGAGGCAATTCAGCCAGTGAGCCTCATTGCCGAAGATCGCGTTCTGATACAATTCAAAGTTATCGGAGCCACCAGCAGCCTTGTACATTTCTCTCTAACCTTTCCGAACGCTACGGTCAAGGACTTTGGGGAAGTAAGTGACTTCAGCACCAGCTTCGTCTGTGACGCTGAAGGGGAGTATATGTTGAATTTTACGAACCCTGATCAAACGGAAAGCAAGCTTGTAACTTTGGATTATGAGGTTGACCATTACATTCTTGGAATGCCGCAGATGCTCTTTATGGTCATTTTAATCGCGGTTGTCAGCGTGGTCGGCGTGGCAGTTTTCATAGGTTTAAGCCGAAAACCCTACTAAGCTGCATAGATTGAACCATGTATTATTGAAGACTGGAATATATCTAAAAATAGTTAGGGTGGTGTGATAATGCTCTTGAATAGGATGATGCGTTATCGCTTTTTCTTTTCGTTTTGCCATAGTTTTACGAGATCAGAGTAGTTAAAAGCAATTTTTTCAATTGCCTCATTCTGGCTAATTGTTCCATCTTTGTATTCGCATAGCGGTTGCATGAAAATGGTTCTTCCAACGGCGAACCCAATTATTCCCGATATTTTGGCGCCAACGGCAAGCCATTTTTGCACTTGCTCTTTGGATTCTCCTCGCCCAAGAGTTATGATCCCCACTTGTCTTCCACCGCTTTGAGCTTGATTTACGATGGCTTTTGCGTCGTTGGGGTTTTCTACCCCCTCTACTTTCCAGACTAAAGGCTCAATTCCAGCAGCCTGAATCTTTCGCATGCTTTCAACCATCAATTTAGGACGTAACTTCAAGTCGTATGTCTCCTTAGAACCTCCAGATTCAGCCAACTGCTGGGGGGTCGAGGGAACTATCAGCTCAAAGAGAAAGGGTTTACTAGTTTGTTTCAGGTAGTCGCTGAGCGTTTTCAGCCTTACCAGTTGACGTTGATTTACCATGGCGTCTCCTGCTGGGTTATAACGCACCAAAACTTTTACGAAAGTAGGGTCGAACTCCTCGATGTGTTTGGCATAATCTTCACCATACTCAAAGTCAAACTCTGCTTGACCCGATTTCTCAACGGGCATAGCAAAAGTAAAGCCGCTTTTTTTGGCTTCTCGAAGTACGTTAGTGCCATACTCCTCATCCACCAATAGGCCAGCTATTTCTCGAGGAACAGTTTTTTCCAAAGCCCGACGAAACCCCATAAAGATGAGCCTCTTATACTCTTCTATGTGTTTTTTCTCTTCAGCAGTTGGTTGCCGATTCTTAATTCCGAACAGTTTATCCGTGAATGAAGAACGATGGTCGAAAGCTAAAATCAAAACTTCTTTTCGAGTCCAATCAATCAACGCGTTCACCTATCAATAGCTCCTTTGTTTCCAGTAATAATAGTTTACCATATTACTCTTCCTGTAAACTGAGTTTCAGCCTGACAGCGCTACTCTGTTTCCGCGAGGTTAGCGTGTTGGGCATTGATGACGCGTTTTTCTATCTATTTCAATAGTTCCATGAGTTTCGGCATCAACTCGCAACCGCGTTCTAAGACGCCTAGGCTTCCGTTTTCGCAGTTTCTTTCAGAGAATTTGCCGACGCTTTCGTCGGTTACTTTGCCGCCTGATATGAGCAAGGGCACGGGGGTGTCGCTGTGCACCTTCAAAGCGCAGGGTGTTGCATGGTCACAGGTAACGCAGAAAAGATGTTCTTTCAGCGAGATTTCCTTCAGCAGCTTTCCAAAGAAGTGCTGGTCAATGGCGGCGATTATCTCGGTTTTCCTATAGCAGTTGCCATCATGTCCCGGCTCGTCGGGACCTTTAAGATGAATGTAAAAGCAGTCGTGGCTGGGCAGCACTTCAAGCAGTTTCTTAACTCTGACCGCGCAGTCTTTTTCCAGGTCTCCTGAGGGCGGAGGCAGAAGAGTGGCTTGCATCCCAGCCAAGTGCGCTATGCCCCTTTCCGCGTGCATGTCCGCAAGGGCTGCGAAGTTCACGTTGTACCGCTTGTTGATGTTGAAGAATTTTGGTAGCTCGCTTCCCGCATCCCGCGTGAGGACGCAGTTCGCTTTCAGCTTGCCTTCCGCGGCGCGTTTCTTGTTCACGGCGTGATTTTCCCAGAGTGCATGCGTTTTCTCGATGAATTCGTTTACGAGGTTCGCGGAGTTTCGCGCTTCCTCCGTGTCATCCAGCGGCACGCTCTTTTTAAGAGCCATTTCCACGTGGGGGGTGGCTACGCCGATGCCGTTCACGTTGGTGTACGCGGGGTCGCTGTTGGTTATCTTGCTGGAGAGGCATTTTCCTTTATTTTTGCTCTTCAAAACGAGAACCGCGCGGTGCCCCAGAGTGTTCTTGAACTTAAAAGTTGACGGGCACGACTCCAACGTTATCTCGTGGTTGGCGGCTTCGGTTAGTTCTGTTGCCTCTTCTGTGGTGAGGGTTCTTTTCACTCTGCGGTCTATTATGGTCTTGCCTTCTCCTAGAGTGGCAAAGTTGCATCGCAACGCCAGGTCCCCGTCCTTCACGTCGAGGCCTGCGCCGACGGCTTCGATTATGCCGCGTCCCGTGCTGTACTCGAACGGGTCGTAACCTAAAAGCGAAATGACCGCGACGTCGCTTTCAGGCGCCACGCCTTTTCTGACAGTGTACATTAATCCAGTCTTGCCGTTCTTGGCGAGAAAGTCCATGTTAGGAGTTTTCGCCGCTTCCAACGGGGTTCTGTTCCCCAGCTCGGCAATTGGTAAATCGCCCATACCGTCAATTGCAATGTATATCAGCTTCAAAGCAGGAGTTTTCCTCCCTTAACGCCCGATGGCTTTACTCTGCTCATAAGCTTTATTTCTTTTTTGTGTCGCCACGCCGTTTTTCACGGAGCTTTCTCGATTTTCCGTTTGCGGCGACTTGTGTTCCCTGGGCTTCACAGGGCAAACAGGGTATGTTCGAAACGTCTTCGAAAGCAGCCTTTTTCGAAGTTCGATTTTTCTGTTGCCCCGTACTAACTGATGCTGAATGCAGAGTTGTGGGCTTTACAGGTGTTGCCTCAGGTGGGGCAATTTTTTCTTGTCTGGGTTTGCGCGTGCAGGAAAACATTATCGTTCTGAACGGTTACGTAGTCAGCCTGCGTGGTGGCGATTGCCGGTTCTATGTAGGTTACTGTGAAACCTGACCCCAGCTCATTAAGGGATGAAACCGAGACTAAGGGGGTGTCGCCGTCCTCATGCATTATGAGTTGAGAGTAAGAGAAGTTGCCTATGGTTCCGGTGACGCCGTTTATGGTTGCTTTGCAGTCAGTGAACGTTGCGTTTCCGAAGGTCGCTAAGGTGCTGATGCTGTCGTTAACCAGTGGCCGCTCCAATATCCATTCCGCTGACCGCATAGAGGAATTGTAAACAACAACTTTTTTGAACTGTTCACTTCGGGTGATATCATTAATTTTGATTGACCAGGTGTTGGCGTCGTGGCTTACGAGACTCACAGACGCCGTAATCAAGTCGCCTGGTCGAACGTGAAGACCTGGGATGCGAACCAAGTGGGCAGGCAGCAGTTCATACCACGCGTAATAGGAAACCCTGCCGTCTATGCACTCCTGCTCGGTGCCTGTCTGAATCAAAGTGTCTTCTCCGTAGCCGCCTATGCCAACCCATACGCCTAAAAACGTGTTATTTTCTGAAGGCTCGACCTGTGGCACCGTCCATGAGGCGCTCACTCCAGTCACTAGAGGCGACTGGTCTTGAACGTCAGGGGCTACCATGTAGCCTGACCACTGCGAAACGCGTAGAGGGGCAGGTTCATTTGCCAGGTTCGGGCTTGTCAAAAACAGGCTTACA
>Ga0307423_1000192_pt1 | contig 41033 bp, 34 predicted proteins | sample SalMarWE160310MG_FD_202154 | JGI IMG/M metagenome (GOLD analysis project Ga0307423, IMG submission 202154) | Salt marsh sediment microbial communities from the Plum Island Ecosystem LTER, Massachusetts, United States - WE1603-10 | ecosystem: Environmental > Aquatic > Marine > Intertidal zone >... | reverse complement strand
CAGTATATGAATATGAAAGCCAAACAATTCCATTGTAATCAGAATATAGATCTGGAATTCCGTTATATTGGCTCAGTAATAAACCGTCTTTAAGAGTGAGCATCCTTGAAAAATTTGGATAATATATCCCAATTCCATTAGCTGTATTCATCAACGCACCTTCATTTATCTCAGTGCCACCAAATCCATTGAATGCATCAAATTTTTTCCATCTATCCTCTGAATAAAAAAACATCTGATTAGGATATTTTGTACTTCGGGTCTGACTTTCACCAATTCCAGATACTATTATTAGCTCAGGGAAATATTTATTAGGTCTGACAAAGAAAGTAGAAGTATATCGAAAGTCATTTATAACCTTTCCTGTTTTTAGATCTTCAATTTCATTTATTTGCTGCAATATGTCTGATGCTTTCCATTTTCCGTTGTCAAATTCATATAAGTTTTTATTGTTTCCATTAAATAGTTCTGGCACTAAATTATATGTTGTTAAAAAAAGCTTATCCATTTTTGTGCTATAGTAAACTTCCAGAGGGAGTCGATTTTTACCTATAAGATCCTTGACATCTGTAAATTGATGAAATTTATTTCCGTCGTACATCAACACACCGGCACTATTTTTTGATCCGCTAAAAATGTCTCCTCCCATACAAGCCAACCATGTATTTCCATCTTTATCAATACAGGTTGTGATTTTAGGAAATATATTTGCGCGTTGAAGAGTGATGCCCATCGACTCATCAACTTTTTTGAAAACACCATTTTTAAATAAGGCAACATACGCGTCCTGTAAAGTCTGAGTATTTTTTCCTGCCGAATTAAATATTAGATCACCGTAGGGTGTTTCAATAAATCCAGTAGCATTATCCAAAGGGAAATTTTTAGAATCATATACGGTGAATTTTTCATCTTCAAATTTTGTAAGTCCACCGTTAAATTTTTTATCTACGTATGGTGTTAAGGAACCCATCCATATTCGTCCTTTGCTATCAGCGTTAAGAAAGGATATTTGCTGACCTGATAATCCATTTATTTTATATCCCTCTTCTTCTGTATAAACTTTAAAGTCTTTTCCATCAAACGTTATAAACTTAGCAGGAGAGGCAAAGTACATTACATTATTTGTAGAATCATAATACATATTCTGCATTTTAGGCAGACCAATATCTTCTCTAACTTCTTCAAACTCATAACCATTAAATCTGTAAGTACCTTCAATTCCGCTTATCCATATATAACCATCCTTAGTTTGTACAACATTGGAAATATTTGTAGTTGGCAGACCTTCTTTATTTGTGTATTCAATTAAGTCTGCATTAGCTTCCGTTTTTTGCTTTTGCTGGGCAAATGAAAGAAACGAGAACATAACTAAAATTATTAATGAAACATTATTAAAATGTTTAATGAACATTAAACTCTCCTATTCTTTAAAAAAATTAAGCTCTTTTAAGAACCAAGGCGGTTATATCGTCACTCTGCAGAGCTGAGCCAACATAATATTTAACATCGTTTACTAAATCGTCAATAAAATCTTTGGCGGGGCTTTCGGCATGATTTTGAAAAAAATTTATCATTTTCTCATCTGAATATTCTTCTTCATTTTCATTCATTGCTTCAGGGATTCCGTCCGTGTAAAGAAATAACTTGTCGCCTGACTGCAGAATTGATTTTTGCCCAGTGAGCGGCACACTAAAATCAAACATACCAAGACCAACGCCACCGGCGTCAATTTTTTCAAGGGTTCCATCTTTTCTTAATAATAAGATTGGATTGTGCCCGGCATTTACTATATCCAGCTCACCTGTTTTGGAATCCAGAACGGCAATGAAAAAGGTAATATATTTATCTGATGGAGATGATTTATAAATAAGCTTGTTAAGTCTTTCAGCCATTTCCGTGAGAGGAATATCAAATTGAAGATATGAATAAAGAGCAGCATCTAGCGTGCTTACAAGAAGAGCAGCGCCAATTCCTTTTCCGGCAACATCGGCAATAATTAATGCGTATTTCCCATTACCCAAATCAACGCAATCATAATAATCTCCACCAACTTCTCTGGAGGGGATATTAGTTCCGGCTAAATCATATCCCTCGATCTTCGGTAATGTTTCAGGAAGAATTCTTTGCTGAATGGACGCCGCCACGCTCAATTCTTTTTCCATTTTTTCTTTTTCGATTGCCTGGCTGTTTAGATACTGATTTTCGATTGACGCTTGTGCCTGACGTGTAACTGCATCTAAAAGCATTTTATCTAATTCATTAAACTTTGTAACACCTTTCCGTGTTTCTTTTTCCGCCAGTGTAAATCTGTACAATAATTTATTTAAATTGAAAGAGGATTCTAACTTGAATTCAGAATTAATGATTTCGTTTATGTTAACGCCATTAGGAAAGGTGTAAGAATTTTCAATTTTATCTTTACTGCTTATCTGAAGCAAAGCAAATGAGGCATTAGTGAGAGGAGCAATCCTTTCGAGGGCTAATTCAAATAAAACATCTCTTTTATCAAAGCGGGATATTTCAATTACAGTATCAATAAGATTATTCAGCTGAAGAACTTTTTCATTTAATCCAAATATCAGTGCCTTTTCTTTTTTCTGATTCAGAAATGATTTGTGTGCACTATCAAAAACCTGTAGTAAAATTTGCAAAGTGATTTTATCCATATCAGAAAAGCCACTTTTATCCAATTTGGGACCAATAAGAATTCCTAAAACAGATTTATCTGATAAAGGAAGAATAATTGAAGCGTCGAACCTTTGATTTTCAAAATAATGGATAGAAATTTTATTCAAATCTTTAAAATATGATAAGTCGGAAGGATCGATTTTTTTCTTTGAGGCGACAATCTCCCACTCAGAATCAATTCGCTTTTTATGATAAGCATATATTTCTGAAACTATAAAATTTCCACGCATAAGATGCAGGAAATTTTTTACCATCTCTTCAAAGCTGAATGATTTACAAAGGATTTCAAATCCTTCCTGAAATGATCCAACCTGCAGAGAAAGCTTTTCAACAAGGTTATTATTTTCCACTTAAATTAATAGTTTGTAAAGAATTGAAAATTACTTTTGAGGCTCAAGTCAAAAGCAAGCCAACTAAGTCGATCACTGAATTAATATTAAATGCTAGAACGGCTAATACTAAAATGCTTTAGTTTAAAATAAAATTAACTCTTTAAAGCCAGTTCAACATTATCTGCTTTTTCGGCAAACTGAAACAATCCCATAATAGTAAAAGTTTTTTCTATCGTAGGATCAAGATTGGTAAAAACCAACTTACCGTTTGACTGGTTTAATTTCTCAATAACTTCAATCAGATGAGAAATACCAATTGAGTTAACAACCTTAGATTTTTCAAGATTTAATATCAGTTTATTAATTTCATTATGTTTTTCAAATTCCTGGACAATTTTTTCACCGCCAGGACCGTTGATATATCCATCAGTTTTAATTACAAGTGTTTTATCGTGTAATTCTGTAACCAAACTAAATTCTGTGCTCATTAATTGTCTCCAATTAGGTTAAATTTTTAGTAATTGTTATTCTTGTTCCATTCGGTCCGGATTCAATAATCAGATCATCTGACATTGATTTCATTAGTTTAAGACCCCATCCGCGTTTACGATCACTATGAATCTTATCGGCAATTTTCGGATCTTCAACATCACCAGGCTCAAAACCGCTTCCAAAATCAGTTACCAGGATGATTAATTTTTCCTTATCCATACTGAACTCAACTTGTACATAAGGATTTATATCACCCGAATGTTCCAGTCCATTTATAATTGCTTCTGTAACAATGATCTTTGCTTCCCCAATCTTATCATCGGAAATTCCTAAATGTTTACCCATTATCTGCAGGCTTTCAATGGCAACCAGCTCAATATCAGGGATGTTGGGTAGTTTAATTTCCAGTTCTACATTTTTTTTCATCAAAATACTTCCTGACTAATTTATAGCTACAAATTATTAATAAAGACCTTAGGGACATTTGGAATATAATGTATTTTTCCGTTATGTGTTTAAATATTCTTTCATTTCCGGGATTTAATTTGCCCTGATTACAACAAAGGTGATATCGTCATCCTGAATCCTTCCATTCATCCAGTCATCACCCGCAGTAACAAGCTTATTAATTATTTCATCAGGCTGATTATTGATAGCATCATTAAAACTTGTTTTAACACGAGAGTAATCAAACATTTCTTCATTGGGATTCATTTGTTCGGGCAGCCCATCGGTTAGCAATAGAATTGTATCGCCACTTTTTAATTCTTTTTCAATAACATTATACGACGCGTTTCTCATAGCACCTAAAGGCATTCCTTGAATTATTATTTCTTCTACTTGATTGGTCTCTTTATTATGGTAATAAATCGGAGGCATCCCGGCACTGGTTATCTGAAGTTTATTGTTTTCAATTTTTAAATAACTGAATGACATTAGAATTCGACCAAGCTTAATATCTTTAATAACACGACTGCAATGAGTCATAAATTCTTTTAGACCAAGTTTTGATGAATCAGAAGTAAAAAATCCTTTCATCAACGTGACCATTGTTCCTGCCTGAAGTCCGTGACCAGTTGCATCTCCAAAGGCGACGTTTAAAGCACCATTTTCCTGAACAATAAAATCGTAATAGTCTCCACCAACTTCTGTCGCAGTTCTCATAAAAGCAGCTATCTGCAGGTTAGGTAGTTTCGGTAACTCTTTCGGCAGCATCGATAACTGAAGCTGCCGGGCTTCTTCAAGCTCTTTTGTTTTTCTGTCGTTCTCTATTTGAATAGCACGTTTCTCAGCCTCTGTCGCTTTCAATCGCAATTGATTTTCCCGAAGCTTTGCTTTTTGTTCACGTCTATTAATTTCAAACTTTCTGACACCATACAATAAACTCAGAAACGAAATAATATAAATGGCATAAGCAATATTAGTTCTCCACCAGGGAGGTGTAACTTCAACAAATAAAGATGTTCCATTATCATTCCAAACACCATCGTTGTTCGATCCGGTTACCATAAGATTATAATCACCCGGCGATAAATTTGTGAAAGTTACAGTGTGATTGTTTCCAAGCTGGATCCAGTTTTCGTTAAAGCCTTCTAATTTGTACTTGTACTGATTTTCAGAATTATTGTAATAGCTTAATGCTGCAAATTGAAGTGTTATTATATTATCTTTATAAGAAAGTAAGATACTGTCTCTGCTAGAAATACCCTTCTCAATAATAGGCTTGCCTTCTTCATTATCAGTATTGTACCGAAGATAGTTAGTGAAAACTACGGGCGGCACATAGGTATTTCCTTTTATACTATCTGGGTGGAAAACATTAAATCCATTTATTCCGCCGAACAACATACGGCCGGTTTTATTGTCTTTTGCATAAGCGTTTTGATTGAACTCATTGCTTTGTAAACCATCGGAAGAGTAATAATTTTTAAATGTTTCTGTCTTGGGATTGAATTTTGACAATCCATTATTAGTACTTAACCAGAGGTTTCCTTTGTCGTCTTCCTCAATACCATAGATAGAATTATTTGCCAGACCATCTTTTTCATCATAATTTTTAAATATTTTATTCTCTTTGGAATATCTGCTTAAACCCTTGGTGGTACCAAACCACATGTTTCCTTCACTGTCCTTAAATATTCTTATAATATTATCATCAGCAATACTTGTGGAGTCATCTGGATTATTCTTGAAATGAGTAAACGTTTGATGATTTAAATTCAATATATTTATCCCCCCGCCAAATGTTCCTACCCACAAACTTCCAGCATTATCAAATGCGAGTGACCACGTTGCATTTGAGCTAATTGAAGTGGAATCATCTTCTTTAAACTGGTATCTAAAAAATTTACCTGTTGACCTATCAAGTTTATTTAAACCAGCACCATATGTTCCAATCCAGATGTTGCCCCTCTTATCTTCAACTAACGAATATATTCTGTTGCCACTTAAAGAACCCGGATCCGAAGGATTATTAGTATAATGAGTAAAAACACCAGTGTTGGGATTTAATACATCTAAACCGTTGCTGTAAGTTCCAATCCAGATATTTCCCGCTCTGTCTTCTAATAAGGTTTGAATAGAATTACTTATGATACTGTTAGCATCGGAGGGATTGTGATTATAGCAAGTAAATTTTTTCTTATTATAATCTAATTTGTTCAGACCTCCATTTCTTGTCCCAATCCAGTACTTACCATTTTTATCAGCAAGCATCGCTATTACTGTATTATCACTGAGACTGTTTTTGTTCCCGGGATCGTGTTGATAATTTTCAAATGATTGTGTGGAAGGATTGAAATAATTAATGCCTCCCAGGTTTGTGCCGATCCAAATTACACCTCCACGGTCTTCATAAATAGAAAACACAAAATTATCGTTAATACTTGTCGGGTCATTTTGATCGTTTTTATAATTTAGGAATGTATTAGTTCTTGGATCAAACCTTGATAAACCACCTCTAACAGTTCCAACCCATAAATATCCGTGAGAGTCTTCAAATATTGGCCAAACCCAGTTATCACTTAAACTGGTTGGATCGTTTGGGTTGTTTCTGTAGTGAAAAAATTTGCCGGTACGTTCATCAAGCCGTTCAAGTCCATTAAATGTTCCCACCCATAAATTTCCCGAACGATCTCTGAATACAGAATAAACTTTATCATCACTTAAGCTTGAAGGATCAGATGGGTTGTGCTTGAATATTGTGCTCTTATCTGTTTTGGTATCGAAGCGTTCCAATCCTGTTCCTTTACTCAGGCCACCAGTCCATTTAATTCCGGACGACTCCCAAAGCATTGCTCTAACGCTATTAACTCTGGCTCCTTCTAAATTGATACTATCCTTATTTACGATTTTGAACGACTCGGACCAGGGGTTATATCGATGAAATGTACCACTCTGGGTTTCAATGTAGAGCGTTCCTGATTGATCTTCATAAATTGAAAAAATGAAATTGTCTGTTAAACTTGTAGAATCGCCGGGATTGTTTTTAAATATCTTAATATTATAACCATCAAATCTGTTAAGACCATCCTGAGTTCCGAACCACATAAATCCTTTTTTGTCCTGTAGAATACAGGTTACCGAGCTTTGCGATAAGCCATCATTAATGGTTAAATGATTAAAAATAATATGACTTTGTGCCCGGAAATCCGAAGAGGATAAGAGGAAAGAAAGCACACAAAATAAAACCACCCTGATCATAAATATAGCCCCGATAACACCTTAAATTATTTATTTAAAACATATGCACTTGAGATTGTGCAATGATGAGTTTGAAAATAGCAGATTTAAATTGAAAAAGAAATAGCCCTTAGTCTCATTATAAAAACCAAGGGCTAAAATCTCATTACTTCATCAATATCATTTTCTTAGTTGACACATAAGAACCACTAATAATTCTATATATATATATACCGCTGGCAAGCTGGTTTGCGTTCCAATCAACGCTGTAATATCCTGCTTCCATTTCCTGATCGACTAAAGTAGAAACCAAATTACCTATTATATCGTAAACTTTTAAGGACACATGGTTCTTCTGAGGTAACTGATAGTTTATAGTTGTATTGGGATTGAACGGGTTCGGATAATTCTGATCTAAACCATACTCTGTTGGCGTTAGATTAACATCTTCCTCACCGCTTTCTTTCTTCAAGTTTGCACCCATTACGTTCATAGCAAATTTCCATGCATTGGTCAGGTGGTTTAATATATAAACATAATGATCTTGCTTTGATTCATTTATTGCTTTTCCTAATTCTCTGTTTGTACTCTGCAGTAACTCCTCACAATTTGAGACATGACAAGCACCGGGTTCTTCCGCCTCATCTCTTACAATAACAGCTAATTTGTATGAACCCTCAATCAGATAATATAATGAGAGATCAATACCACTGCCAAAATCAGGCTCGTCAAGATAGGAGTATATTAAATTAACTGACGATGTAATTTTATCATAAAAGTTTAATCCCTTATTTGTCTTCAAATGATTATCATCTTCAAAATAAGTAAGTGCCGTGGTAATATAAGAGATAGCATTATTTATATCTCGTTTCGTGTTATTGTCCCAACTACAATTGTTGTTAGTAGGGCAAAATTCTTCTTTGATAGCGAGTAGTTCATCCCGCGCATACTCAATGTATAACTTGCCGGTCAATTCAGTTGGGTCAACATAGGGAGAAACATAAAACGAATGCTCTGTTGTCATGATATACTGACTATTCCTATAATTACCATTTGGAACGTTATCCGAGGCGATTACACTAACATCATAATTTCCGGTCAGTGTTGTAGAAAGACTGCACGTATAAACTCCATTTCCCAGTGGTGTCAATGCCTGACGAGAACTATCACCATTAGGAGCAGTTACGAGTATTGCGACCCAGGCATCATTAACTGGTTCACCAACTGTTTTTGTATGTTCACTAAGTCCACTGGTTTCACCGCCCTGAAATAGTTTGGCTTCAAAGCTTACCGTTACAGGTATTGGATTACCATTTTGATCGTTTTGTAAAGTGTATCGCTCTTTATCAGTTTTAAATTCTAATACTAGGTCCGCTTCATTGGACATATACACCCTAATAGGTTCGGTCTGTCCAGTTGGCGGCGGTGTGTTTTCTATTACTGCATAAGTCCACGCACCAATTCCGGGATTGTTGACCCTGAAAAATTTATAAGGTTTGCCATAAGAAGCATTACCATTAATAAATTCAACATCATAATTTGATGATTGATAATTATCCTGAGTTATTGCACCAGGCGGAAGATTTGGTGGATCAGTCACAAATACTCCCGGTGGTAGTAAAGCAATAGAGTATTCACTTCCCTGCCAGGAAAGACCCATGTCAAGTGTTCCACCCTGCCATTGCAGCCCACCCTGCCATTGCAGCCCACCCTGCCATTGCAGTCCGCCCTGCCATTGCAGTCCGCCCTGCCATTGTAATCCACCCTGCCATTGCAAACCTCCCTGCCAGGAAAGTCCGCCTTGCCATTGCAGTCCACCCTGCCACTGTAAACCGCCTCCAAAATATTCACTGCTAATTTCATCAGAGAGATAAGATATCTCGACACCCAGTAAACGTAGCCAAATAATATTTACTGCAGTCGGTATATCAGTAGAACTAACCACCTTATAGTACTCACCACTTGTTTTATTTGCCAGCCAGCTCATTAAATCCTGACCATCACTTAAGCCTTCAAACCCCATTGTATAGATTTTTATATCAGGATCAACATTCAGCTCTGTAATTAGTGAGAATGGGGAAATTTCACCCGCACTGAATAAAATAATAATTTTCTTGTTTGTAGTTGGTGCCGAATTTAGCAACACTTCAGCAGCGCTTATTCGCTCAGCAAGATTACCAGTTTCATTTGCTTGCAATTGACCGAGATCAGATAATATCTGGTTAAAGTTATCTCCAACAGGATATATTTGATTAGTGCCGTTCACCCAACCAATTCTATCACCAACTCTTAGTTTAGTTACTAATTCTAAAGCAGCATTTTGAGAAGTAACTAATCCGTTAAGAACATCTGGCGAAGTAAAGTTAGTCGTACCGTCGAATACTAATGCGATATCGTAATATACGTCACCTAAATTATTATAGATATAATTAATACCGCCAATATCAGATTTTGTTATATCTAACTGATTTGGTAACCAATCCGGATCGGCAGGGCCAGGTTGAAGACTGCTTTTGCTGGTTTCCCCGTTATTAATGCGGCCATACATCGTGGCAAACTGATTATTATTCTTCATTAATAATGTATAATTAAAATCACCCGGGTTATAAAGATCAGCCAGTCCGGAATAATGCCCGATTTCATGTGTAGCAACGTTTTGAACATCCAGCTTATCAGAAGATCCATCAGTTGCCCAATAAAATTGCCCCAAACCAGTAAGCGATACAGGTTCACCATTGAATGCGAGGTCAACATCTGTTATTTCACCATTTAAAGCATTATATCTAACTCTTGTTACAGCAATCACATTGGTAGGCGCTCCCGTAGAATCTTCCCACATACTAGTAGTTGGGAACCAGACAATATTATTGATTCCATCCGCATTACCACCCCATTTCCCGATATTGGTACTGCTTAAAGCTCTTTTGGTATATATTAATTGCTGCAGATTACTCCAGGTGTTAAACCCACTGTCAACGGCATTAGCAAAACCAGCAGGAGGCTGTACTTCGCCGGCTACTACCGGTCCATAAATTTGATAGTCGCCTTTTCCGTCCAACCAGTGAAGAGGTATTCCGGCTAGAGTAGTATTAGCTATATAATGGTCACCCTCATCAGTTGCTCTTTCGATGGATTCTGAAAACTCGGATGTACTTAGTGGGAGACTATCCACATCAAGTTTTGTTGCAGTAGCGCTTACTACTTCTCCAGTGTTAAGAACAGCATCTTTTATATTAGCAAGAAATTCGGCTTCACCAGCAATATCAGTAGTTACTACTTTTTCTCCCAGGTAACGTTTACCCTCTCTATAGCTCATGCTAGAGTTGGCAAAAAACTGAATTTTAAATATTTGTTCGGGAGTACTATTTAGAATACCTTGAATAGCACTTCCACCTTTTATTTCAGGTAAAGCTGATTCATCTTGCCAGGTGTAAAGAGTATAGAGTGTTGGGTATTGTTGAGTATCATTTGCCCCGGCAGCTAATTCAATACCCAGGGTTGCGTTATCATAAATTGAATTATTTATTATTGAGTTATTGTTTCCTGTTGCAACCAAAACTCCGGAAGCACCGTTATTAAAAATTGAATTATTATCGATCTGATTATTGCTTCCATTAATTACTAAACCATGACTTGAATTATCAGAGATTTCATTTTCGGAAAGTGTGATGCTATTTACAGCATTTAATGAAATTCCGAAAGCGAAGTTTCCAGTGACCGTATTTGCGGTTAAGCCAGCCGTACTATTTGAAATAGAAATACCACCAAGTGTATTTGTCCCGATAGTATTATTTGTTAATTGATTTCCAGTGCCAGCGGTTAAGGTTATTCCAAGACCGGTGTTATTTGTAACGGAATTTTCAGTTAAGGTATTGTCATTACCATTTATAATCAGACCATCGCTCGAATTGCCCGAAACAGTATTCCCAGATAGAGTATTACCATTTGAAGTATTTAAAGAAATCCCGAAGGTCAAATTACCAGTAACTGTATTTCCAGTTAAGGTTGTCATACTATCTATTAACGAAATACCACCCAAACTATTTGTCTCAACCGTATTGTTTGTTAGTTGATTTCCAGAACCAGCTGATAAAGATATTCCTAAACCAGCGTTGTTAGTAACTATATTATCAGTTAAAGAATTATCATTGCCGTTAATAATCAATCCATCACTTGAATTACCCGAGATTGTGTTTCCAGAAATAGTACTACTACTTGAAGCAGTTAATGAAATACCGAAAGCTAAATTACCGGCAACTGTATTCCCGATTAAACTAGCAGCACTGTTTGTTAAAGAAATACCACCGAGGGTATTTGATCCAACTGTATTGTTTGTTAATTGATTTCCTGCACTTCCATTTGCAGAAATACCTAAACCAGAGTTTTCGGTAACTGTATTTCCTTCAACCGTATTACTATTAGCACCTGTAATAGTTATACCATCTCCAGTGTTTTGGTTGATTGAATTCAATGATATATTAGCGGTACTGTTGTTTAAGGAGATACCTCCGCCATTATTTGTTCCAATAGTATTATTAGATATTTGATTATTATTAGCATTGGAAATCGATATACCGTAACCCGCATTTCCGTATATGTTATTACTTACAGAAGTACCAATAAGATTATTTCCAGCGTCAGCAATAATAGAAATACCATCTCCAATTGAACCAGTTATTACGTTACTATTAATATTATTCGCTGTGGAGTTAATTAATATTCCGGCTATTTGATTTGATTCGATAACATTTCCACCGGCTGAAGAAAGAGTTAAGCTGTAACCCGAAGAATTATTTATCATAAGTCCACGCACAGTGCTTCCGCCTGCGGTAATGGTTAATCCTCCAAATGGACCATTCACCTGAATCAAGGGTGAACCTGAATAGCCGCCCTGGCTAGTTGCATTTAGATAATTTGGCTCGGTGATGTTTGGTAAGGCAGTTCCCGGCTCTATTATATAGGGCGAAGATCCTGGAAGATTAAAAAATATTGTCTGGTAACCTTCAAGAGCATTTGCTTCCTGAATAGCAGCTCTTAATGTTACAACTCCATTACCAGCATCCGGGACTCCATCACCAGGATTTAAGTCAGGGGCATCTCCAGTTGAATTTACCACAAACAATTGTGGGTGCTTACTGTTTACAATTTGATCAACGTTTTGAACTCTCAAATGGTTATTGTAGTCCGATCGATCCTCGAGTGATTTAATACTATTGAAATAAGAAAATTCTGTAAAAGACCATCGTCCTCTTAAATACTGGGCGAGTGATTGTGGAAAATTTTCCGCAGGGTTTCCGTTTCCGCCGGAGTTATTAATATTATTATCACTCAACGCAATGTCAAAGATCCTGATTTCATCAATTAATCCACTGAAAGCACCAGCACTGAATTTTCCAACAAACAGACCAGTCGATCCATTTGTTACACTATAGCCAGTAGTAATATTAAAAGGAGCAGAAGTGACAAGATCACCACCTGAATATATTTTTAGAGTGCTACCATCGTATGTGCCGGTAATAGCAAGCCACTGAAAAGACGGTAGCTGATTAGTATTCACCGTTGAAGTATTGTTGTTTCCAACGGAAAAATATGCCTTGTTATCTTTTAAGTACATCGAAAATGTTTTTCCATTATTTACGGTACGATACGCTATTGGAATTTCGACACCGGAAGGAGTATCACCAATTAAATATACCCAGGCTTGAACAGTTATCTGCTTGTTAGTAGCATCACTGTTAAAGTAACCAAACCCGTTTTGGTTCGCATCGCCATTCACAGGTTGTCCGTCTAAGATATAGAGCTGGCTGGATGTACCATTAAAAACATAAGAGTTGTTATTATTTTGTGCAAAAATATTATTGCACGTAATTATTATTGTTAGAAAGAGGGTTAAGTAAAATATTCTGTTTATAAATTTCCTCATTATAGCCTCTGTTATTAAAATTGAAAACTTGATTGAATTTAATGCTAATAGAATTTATCAGGATGATTTATTAATCGTTTACAAAACTTTTAATTTGCGCTTTGATAGAATTAATCTGCACGTTTGAAGTTGTAATTTTTTCTCCGGTCTTGGGATCGTTCATGACACTTATTTTACCATCCTCCCCATCAAAGACTTTATATGAGCTATTTTTCTCGTCCTTTTTTAGGAACACTAATACTTCTTCCTCGTCCTTAAACTTTGGCATATGGGAATAGAGTTCACCAACATCGCCAACTTCTCCTCCGGGATAAGTAACGATTACAGAGCTTCCATTATTATTACCTTTTAAATACTCTTCAACCTGAATCTTTGCGTGAGTATAAATTCTGGTTTTATTTTCATTCCAGCTGGAAGTTTGCTGAGTGACTTTCCCGGTAAGGATAACATCTGCTCCCTTTGATAAATCCTTAAGCTCAGTTTTGATTTGTTGAGCAAAAGAATTAAAATAAAATCCGTATAAAATTATTAGTGAGAAAAGTAAAATGGTTCTTGTCACTTGCATAAAGTGATCCTTTCTTAAAAGAATTAATTGAATAATAATGTTTAACGTATTGGATGGTAATTGGGCGGAGTATTTAAATCCGATGTTACCCGGCATTCAAAAAACAAAAAATCAAAACTTAAATTACTGCCCCAAAACACTCGAAATTAGATTTTGATTGACAATCCCGCTTTATGTTTTTTGAAATGACACACAAATTTTAATCGGGGCAGATACATAATATGTTATTTGTTAATAAGATACAAGGATTGTTTGAAGTTAATAACATTTAATTTTGAGGAAGGTTTTAGCAAAACTTTGATGCTGCTGTCAATTGTTTTCACACCGAAATTACGTGAATAGAAATTAAAGGGTCAAGCTAAATCCCCCAAAGTAAATAGTGTTTAGTATTGGCTTTATAAAAATTAATCACATATAACTACTATTATCTATTTTCGATTTATTATTGATATAGATTTGTGATGACTTATTTTCCTTATTATCTATATATTCACGGGTAAAACCAGCGGCTATTTGTTTGTTACTATTGCTGAATATACAATCCTTAAATTTCCGAAATTTCTTAATATGAGCATTCTCAGGAAATATTTCAACTGGCTGCAGAAAGATGTTCCCACTGGTGAAGTTGAAAGATATCCTAAGATAAGTGAGAATGGAGAGACGTCTGTTAAAGGAATTTTTGTTACTGGTGATCTTACGGGAATTCCACTTCTTAAACTCGCCGCAGAAAATGGACGGAAAGTTGTTCGACGCGTAATTAACACTGATGATTTTAAAAAGTTAAAGTCATCAAAATTACAAAAGGATATTTATGATCTTATCATTATTGGTGCTGGCCCTGCGGGAATATCAGCCGGTTTGGAGGCACAGAAACAGAATCTCAATTTTAAAATCCTTGAATCATCTCAGAAGTACAACACAATTATAAACTTTCCTAAGGGCAAGCCCATCTATGCTGAACCGGTAGATTACAAGCAGCAAGCAGAGTTGGTTATTAATGAAGGCACAAAAGAATCTTTATTAGAGGAACTTTACTCACAAATTAAAGATAAAAATCTTCCATTAGAAGAAGGCGTAATGGTAGAGACCATTAATAAAGTGGGTGATCATTTTGAGCTTGTTACAAAAAAACAAAAATACAAAGCCCTTCGGGTTATTCTTGGTATTGGAAAATCAGGTAACTCAAGAATGCTTAAAGTCCCTGGTGAAAATCTCCCTAAAGTTTTTAATAGATTATTTGATCCAGTTGATGCAAAAGGACACGATGTTTTAATTGTTGGAGGTGGCGACACAGCTTTGGAAACAGCAATTGCAGTTGCAGAACATGCAAAATCAACAACTATATCTTATCGCAAACCGACCTTCTCCCGCCCAAAGGAAGGCAATATTGAAAAGCTTAATAAGCTTGTTAGAGATGACAAACTTAAACTGATGATGAAATCGGATATTAAAGAAATTAAGGAAGATAAAGTAATTCTTATCGGCAAGGATAAGAATGAAATTATAATTGATAACTCCATGATCTTTACTATGATCGGCAAAGAGCTTCCTCTGGATTTCTTTAAAAGATCTAAAATTCAAATGGAAGGAGAACTTTCGCTTACAGCTAAACTTCAGCTTGCTTTGCTTCTGCTGGTTTCCTGCGTGATTTATTTTGGTAAAAGCAGCGCTGATTTTTACGGAAGTTTTTTTGGCAAACTGGATTCCTGGGGAACAATTTTTTCAAAACTGTTTACAGCAGAGTTCTGGTTTAAATTTTTCGCGCTTCCCTCAATTATACTTTCAACTCTTTTTTTGGATTCAACAAGAATATGGAACGTCACTAAATACATCAATGCTGGGGTTGCTTATATTGCTTTAACTGCAGCGGTTTTACTGGGCATTTATCTGCTTTATAAGTTTCTCAGAGATTATATCCCACAAATAAAACCTGACTGGCAAACATTTAAATATTTTTACTTCATTTCTGTCGCAGTCTTTTTTACTGTAATATTTTTTGGCGGAAGATACTTTGGATTTGAATTGCTGGGGAAGTCGCAATCGTTTTGGTATACCGGGTTATATTCTTTAACTATTTTCATTTTCGGATTGCGAAGAATGAAAATGAAACCAACCCGTTATATCAAATATCAAACCTGGACATTAATATTAATCCAAGCATTGCCATTATTTATTTTACCCGAATTTGTATTTCCATTTCTTGGCAGTATCGGTGCGTTGGGAGGTAAGGATGGCTTTATGCTTACCCAAGTTTTTCCCGGTGAAAGCTACTGGAGATCGTACGGTTTTATTTTAGCCTGGCCATTAAATTTCAGTAATCTTTATAATGGTAATATTACATCCTTCTGGCTGTTTTTTAGTTTTATTCAAACCTTTGTCGTCATTCCTTACATTGTTTACCGCTGGGGCAAAGGGGCTTACTGCGGATGGATCTGTTCCTGCGGTGCACTTGCCGAAACTCTCGGTGATGAATACAGAACTCTCGCTCCTCACGGACCAAAAGCAAAGAAATGGGAAAATTTTGGGCAGTGGGCTTTGTTAATAGCTTTTATCATAACAGCATTAAAGCTTCTCTCGATTCTATATAATATCAACATACCATTAATTAATAAGAATGTTTCCTACACTACCGATTTCTTCCAAAAATTTTATTACATAGGTGTTGATGTTATATTCGCTGGAGTTTTAGGCTTAGGTGTTTATTTCTTTTTAAGCGGGAGAGTCTGGTGCCGTTTTGGTTGTCCATTGGCTGCATGGATGCATATAGTAAATCGTTTTTCACATTACAGAATTTTTTCTGATAAAAAGAAATGTATATCCTGCAATATCTGTACGAAAGTTTGTCACATGGGAATAGATGTTATGAACTATGCGAATAAAGGAATTCCAATGAATGATGTTGAATGTGTAAGATGTTCAGCCTGTGTCGTGAACTGTCCGACAGAAGTTTTAACTTTTGGAACTTTACCTAAAATCGATACAGAAAATGTTTTATATAAAAATATTTCATTTCCAGTTTTGAACAAAAAGGATTGGAAATCCGGGTTATAGTTTCAAATTACCAGGAAGTATATTTATATATTAAATTATTACTCTCACAGGGGTTGAAATTCAATTGTCAACAAATCAAAAAAAAGAATCAGAAAATAATAAATCAGGTAACGCATTAATTGTTTTTGTTAGATATCCGGAAGCAGGAAAAGTAAAAACAAGACTTGCCGAGGGAACCAGCAATGAAATTGCCGGCAGTGTTTACAAGCTCTGCGCAGAGAGAATTTTTAGTGAAATTAGTTCCCTTAAAAATTTCAACAGGTACATTTATTATTCTGAAGAGAAGGACAAAGAAAAAATAATTGAGTGGACAAATAATAATTTTTTTTATTACCATCAGGTGGGAGATGATCTTGGTGAAAGGATGTTTAATGCCTTTGAGTTTGTCTTTAATCAACAGAATCGACAAGCAATAATTGTTGGAACAGATATCCCGGATTTATCGAAAGAAATTATTCTAGGAGCAATTTATTCATTGAACAAAAACAATTTAGTGATAGGTCCTTCTCACGACGGTGGATATTATCTTCTTGGGATGAAAAAGGTCCACAGTGGTTTATTTGAAGACATTGAATGGAGTTCTAATACAGTTTTTAGTTCTACAGTCCAAAAAGCAAATGTATTGAATCTTAAAATCAAAGAATTGCAAATGCTTCGAGACATAGACACAAAAAATGAATTGGACAACTGGTTATTGCAGGCTGGTAACATGGAACTTAAGAACAAAATTTTAAGTTTATTAAAAAAGCAAAATCTTAGCAATCTTTAAAATGAAATAATAGAATTTAACTTATGAAAGTTTTTAATCTTGTTGCGTTGATACTCTTGCTCTTGGGAGTAGTGACTATTAATGGGCAAACACATAAAATTTTTACGGATATTCTTCAGAAATATGTGACGGATGGATTAGTCAATTATAAAGCATTGGCACAAGACCAGGATTTTGAAACATACTTAAATCAATTATCTAATACAGACCCATCCAAGCTTTCAGAGAAAGAGGAACTCGCATTCTGGATAAATACCTATAATGCTTTCACGATAAAAGCTATCCTGGATTATTATCCTGTAAAAAGCATTAATGATATTAAATTTGGAGAAAAATCAGTCTGGGACGAGGACTTTATTTCGATCAACAATAAAAAATATTCTCTGAATGATATCGAACATAAAATATTACGGAAAATGAATGAGCCCAGAATACATTTTGCTATTGTATGTGCGTCAATCAGCTGCCCGGAACTTTTAAATGAAGCATTTGAATCAAATACCCTTGAAAAACAATTAGAGCGACAAACAAAAACATTTTTAAATGATAAAACCAGGAATGATTTTGATTTAAAGAATAAAAAAGCAAACATATCGGAAATATTTAATTGGTTTGATAAAGACTTTGGTGAATCTAACAAAGATGTTCTCAGGTATATTGCCGAGTTTCTTCCTGCTGATATTAGAGAGGATATAAATCAAAACATTGACGAATGGGAAATATTATATAAAAATTATGATTGGAATCTTAACGAAATAAAATAAAGGAATAAGAAATGAACTATTACGAGTCTAAAGATCTTAATCGCTTTGCAGAAGTTGGCAAGTTCAAACCAGAATTAATGAATAAGTTTTTTGATTACTATGGAGAAGCCACAAACACAGATGGAGCTTTATCAAAAAGAGAGAAAGCATTAATCGCACTTGCAATTTCACATTTTAAGCAATGTCCATACTGCATCGATGCTTATACAACAGCAAGTCTTGAAGCTGGTGCTAATCCCGATCAGATGACAGAAGCAATTCACGTTGCAGCTTCCATGGCTGCTGGAATGACTTTAGTGCACGGCGTGCAAATGCTAAACAACTTAGAGAAAAGTGGCGCATAAAATCAAACAGTAAAAGTTAAAGGAACCTTATGGCAGAATCTGCACTTCATTTAGTATCTAATAACAAATATGATTTTAACAAAAAGTTACGAGAAAACAATATTGATTTACCACCTCTTTCAATTGATACTCTTCAGGTAAATGTAACACTTAAATGTAACCAGGCTTGTTTGCATTGTCATGTTGACGCGTCGCCTAAAAGAACGGAGCAGATGAACAAGGTAACCGTAGATAAATGCCTGGAGATCCTAAAAGACAATTCCCAAATTAATACCCTCGATATTACTGGTGGTGCACCTGAGCTTAATCCTTATTTCGATTATTTTGTACTTGAAGCAAAAAAGCTCGGCAAGCATGTAATGGTTCGTCATAATTTAACAGTAATTCTTGATGGCGACCCGTTGACGGGCGAATCAAAATCCTATTTACCAAAATTTTATGCGGAGAACGAAGTTGAAGTAATCTCATCGCTTCCTTATTACCAGGAATATTTTACAGACAAGCAAAGGGGAAAAGGTGTTTTCCAGAAAAGTGTTGATTCGTTGCGAATGTTGAATGAAGTTGGTTACGGTAATGAAGAAAGTAATCTCATTCTCGATTTAGTTTATAATCCGGTTGGAGCATTTCTCCCCGCATCTCAGGAATCACTTGAAAAAGATTTTAAAAAAGAATTGTGGAAGAATTTTCAAATCAAATTTAATAATCTCTATACTATTACAAATATGCCCATTCATCGCTTTAAGGAGCAATTAGAACGACAGGGCACTTATGAAGACTATATGGAAAAATTAATTAACGCTTTTAACCCTGTTGCTGCTGATGGAGTAATGTGCCGCTCGCTTTTAAGTGTTTCTTATGACGGTAAAATATATGATTGCGATTTTAACCAGATGCTTGATATGCAGGTCTTTACAAATAAACCAATGACTGTTTTTAATTTTGATTTTCAAAAATTGGTCAAACGCGATATTATTTTCGACTCACACTGTTTCGGCTGTACTGCAGGATCTGGCAGCAGTTGCGGCGGAGCCATTTCCGAATGATTGATGACAATCAAATAGTTGTTATAATTCCTGCCTATAATGAAGAAGAGTCTCTCCCACTTGTCTTATACGATATTCCGGATTTTGTTGATGAAATAATAGTTGCAAACAATGGCTCAACGGATAACACATATGAGGTTGCAAAAAAAGCAGGTGCTACTGTTGTAAACGAAGATGAGAAAGGATATGGCGCTGCTTGTCTTAAAGCTATGGAGAAAATAAAAGATGAAAAATTTGACATCGTTGTTTTTCTTGATGGTGATTACAGCGACTATCCAGAAGAAATGAATCTTGTCGTTGAGCCAATTGTAAAAGATGATTATGATCTTGTAATTGGGTCGCGTATTATTGGCAAAAAAGGAAAAGGAGCAATGCTGCCGCAGGCAATATTCGGCAACTGGCTTTCTTCATTTCTGATTAATCTTTTCTGGAAATATAAATTTACTGATCTGGGACCCTTCCGCGCGATTAAGTATTCCTCATTAATAAAACTAAATATGAAGGATAGAAATTTCGGGTGGACAGTGGAAATGCAAATAAAAGCAGCAAAACAGAAACTAAAAACAATAGAAGTTCCGGTTAGTTATAGAAAAAGAATTGGGCAGTCGAAAGTCACTGGAACATTTAAAGGAACAATAAAAGCTTCTACGAAGATACTCTGGCTGATTTTTATTAGCTTGTTCAAAGATTAGCTGTTGTTTTACTCCAGAATCTTTCTTTCAAAAGCTCATATAAGAATATCAATGTCAGCGGCAGATATTCCACAACAAGTATCAGCGGACTTTCTTGCCAAACACCTATTGTTTGAAATGTAACAACCGTTATAGAAGTAAGGCTAATTGCACTAACAAAATAAATTCCGGAGTAACTTTTTATAACCGGCAGAAAAACTGCGAACCATATTAAATACCAGGGATGAACCACCGGAGAGAATAGCATCAATAAAAACAATAACAGAAATACTTTCTTTAAGAAGTCAATATTAGTTGTTAAAAGAAAAATAAACACAAGCAGAAATAACATCCCACACAATATTCTGACAATTAAATTGTCAGAGAAAAATATATTAATAACGTTATAAACCATCCCATTGAAGGTCCAGTTAGTAGTAAAATTAATTAATGTGTCAAGAGGAGTTGCTGTAAAAACGTACGGTAGGAACGTGATAATAAAAACAATTATCGGGATAAAAACAGATTTTAATTTTTCTTTATTCTTTAGTTCATTCCGAAAAAGAAACGGAATTAAAAGCAACCCGATTGGTTTAACAGAGATTGAAAGCCCCAGCAGGATGTAACTTAAAAATTTCTTATTGTAGAAATACAGACACACCGAGATAAGCAAAAGTGCTGTCCCTACGAGATCAATATGTGCATCTATAAAGAATTGAAAAAATACAAGCGGAATAATAGCATAAATAAGAATGTATTTTAAATCAATTAAAAAATGCTTTAACAAATAATACAGACTGATTAGTATCAGCAGCTCTGCAAGGAATAAAATGATTTTTAATCCTATCGCGTTCTCACCTGAGATCCTGTAAGCGAGTGTAAATAAAAATTGAGAAACGGGAAAATAAATTGTTCGAATCTGAGGATATCTTACCTTTTCTGGTAATAAATCAGAGTGCAAAAAACTTAAATTGAGATCTTCTGGTGCATATTGAAAAGGGTTTATTCCGCTTGCCTGGACCTTGCCATCCCATAAATATCTGTAGTAATCATCCGAGCCGATTGGTTCAATTGAAATAAAAAGTGTTTTGATTGAAAAAAATATCAGCAAAACAGAAATTATCTGAGCTTTTGATAAATCCGTTTTGATTAATACTATAACAGCAACCAGATATATCAGTGAAGATAAAATGAATGAAAAAGAGTAGTTCTGAATTGACTTGCCTGAAAAATAGAATGAGGTATAGATTAAAATCAGTAATAGTAAAGAAGCAAAGAATATCTTTTTATTATTCTTATTCACAGAGTATTATCTATTGAATATTTTCCCAATAAAAATACCTATTCATTATTCAAAAAGCATAATAGTTCACAAGCATTTATCTTGAAAAAAAGCAAATAAACTTTAATCTTGCTTTAAGTATTAATCAGATGTTTAATTTGGTATAGATATGAAGAGTACATTATTAATTCTGGCGGTATCGTTAGTAGTAATATGGGGATGCAAAAACGAATCAACAAAAGCCCAATCAGAAATTGAGAGCGATAAAGGAGCTAATCAACAAATGGAAAATCTGGAAAAAGCTACATTCGGATCAGGATGCTTCTGGTGTACAGAAGCTGTATTTGAAAGACTAAATGGCGTTAATTCGGTTGTTTCGGGTTACGCCGGAGGACAAACTGACAATCCCACCTATGAACAGGTCTGTTCTGGATCAACAGGACATGCTGAAGTAACACAAATAACTTATGATCCCAAAGTAATTACATACGATGAGTTGCTGGAAGTATTCTGGAAAACTCATGATCCCACAACTATAAATCGTCAGGGCAATGATGTTGGCGCACAATATAGATCTGTTATCTTGTACCATAATGAAGAACAAAAACGACTTGCAGAAAAGTACAAAGAAGAATTAAACAAATCTGGAGCGTGGGATAAACCAATTGTAACGGAGATAACACCGTTTACTAATTTCTATCCTGCAGAAAAATATCACCAAAATTATTATGATAATAATCCTGCCCAGCCTTATTGCTCATTTGTCATTACTCCTAAAGTAGAGAAATTTGAGAAAGTCTTTAAGGATAAACTAAAGAAGAGTAACTAATTATTAGTTAGTTTGCTGTAAATATTTTAAATACTTCTTCTGCAGCAACAGATTAAATTAGGTCTCTCCTCAATTGCTATTCGAATTTTCTTTTTATATGAGATGTGGCGGTGCTTACGTTGAAATTTACATTCGATTCCTCTCTCTCTATTATTCACAAAACTAAATATCTAAAACTTAGTCAATCACCGAATGTTTGATTCTTAATTAAAATTGAGCATTTATTTAGATAATGGGACCCTATAAAGTTGCAAATGTGCAACATTTTATCGTTTTAATTATATTTGTAATGCAACTTAAAAGAAGTCGAACACTAATGAATAAAAGAAAAGAGCCGAAAAAAAGATTTGAAATAAAACATACGGATATAATACTTGATAGTATTACAGATGGAGTATTTACAGTTGATGAAAATATGGTGATCACTTATATCAACAAAGCAGCTGAGAAGATTACTGGTTTATCACGAGAACAAGCAATAGGCGAATATTGTTTTGAAGTGTTACGATCAAATATTTGTGAAAAGTCCTGTGCTCTTAAATGCTCACTTGAAACTGGTAAAAACGTTGTAGACAGACGAGTGAACATTTTAAGAGAAGATGGAAGAGAATTATATGTTAGTATCAGTACTTCACCCTTAACAGATGAGAATGGAAAATTTATCGGCGGAGTTGAAACATTCAGGGATTTAACCCAGATAGAAGAATTAAAAAAGGAAATTAATAAGAGCTATACATACGAAGATATTGTTTCCAAAAATCAACTGATACTTAAAGTATTTGATACGCTTCCAATTATTTCACAAAGTGACAGCACAGTTCTAATTCAAGGACCAAGCGGATCCGGCAAAGAATTATTTGCACGAGCAATTCATAGCTTAAGTAATAGAAAGAAGCAGCCGTTTATTGCAGTTAATTGCGGTGCTTTACCTGACACACTGCTAGAGTCTGAACTATTTGGATACGTAAAGGGTGCTTTTACAGATGCAAAAAAAGATAAACCTGGTCGCTTTGCTCTTGCAAAAGGCGGTTCAATTTTTTTAGATGAAGTTGAGAGTTTGCCTCTGTCAACACAGGTTAAACTGCTCAGAGTTTTACAGGAAAAAGAATTCGAGCCATTGGGGGCAACCGCATCTGTTAAAGCAGATGTTAGAGTAATTGCCGCAACAAAAGAAGAATTAATTAATCTTATAAAAAAGGAAAAGTTCAGGGATGATTTATTCTATAGGTTAAATGTTGTTAAAATTGAACTTCCACCACTAGTAAGAAGACGTGATGATATACCAATCTTAATAAGTCACTTTATAGATAAGTTTAATAAAAGAATGGGGAAAGCAATTGAAGATGTTTCTAAAGATGTTATGAATATTCTGATGGATTATGATTATCCCGGAAACGTTCGCGAGCTAGAAAATATTATTGAACATGCTTCTGTTATGTGCCAGAGTACCAGAATCAGAACATCTCATCTTCCACCTGAATTGACACCGAAGAAACAGAAAATGATTATTGACGAAAAGGAAAGTCATCCTCCTATTCAAGCATTTGAAAAGCAGCTCATACAGGAAACCTTGGAGAAACATAACGGAAACAAAATACTTGCTGCTAAAGATTTGGGCTTACACCGATCCACTCTTTGGCGAAAAATGAGAAAGTATGGTTTGATATAAAATAGCGTCTCACTATCACAACCGAAAAAGCCATTGTTTCATTACTGCAACGCTATTCACTTCTGTTAATAATTTTATTTGCTTGCTACCCTCTATTCTTTTAAAAAATAATTAGAATCATTCCTATTTATTCTGGCAAGCGAATTGAATTATTTAAAATTGGATTATGTGTTTGAAGTGGGAAATTATGATTCTGATTAATATTTAGTATGATATAAAAGGTTATGAATATAAGGAGGCGATATGGCTATTCCGACATTTAATGCACTAGGATTCTGTGCTCATTATTCAAAGCAGGGTGACTGGGCTTTTGATTTCGCACTTCAGCTATCTAAAAGACATAATGTGAAATTAAATGTCTTTCATTTTCTCCAGGATCCATATGATCCGAATTATTCGAAACTAAAACATCTGACCCGCTCGGAGATTGAAAAGATGGCTATTGCCGAAGAGAAAGAACTTAGGTTCTATTATGATAAACGTGCAGGGGAATATCTTAATGTTGGTTTCCGAGAGTGTTATGAAGATAGCTGGACAGAACTGCATCGTTGTTTGAAGATTAGTGAATTCCAGATTCTTATTTTAGGTTATACGAAAACGGATGCTGTTTTTGTAAGGAAACCAATAGAAGAATTTGCAAATGACTTCATTTCTCCTGTAGTTTTAGTTGGTCCTAAGAACCCTCAACAACTCTGCTTAAATCATCAAGCCGCTCTCCTTTCCTTTAAGCTAGGAATAGCAAACGATACATATAACATTTGCAACATTAAACCCCTAAAAGTAAAAAAGGAAACGAATAGCAGAAATGAAATTTTAAGGAGATATTAAAATGATAAAAGTACTGGATATATATGACAAACTGGGTTGGAAACAGGCAAAAGGATATCCTCGGGGGACAAGAGAAAAAACTTTACGGGATGAACGTAACGCCAAGACAGTTTTACTTAAATTACCTAAAGGCTTTCATATGGAATCACATTCTCACATAACGACTGAACAGCATTTGGTAATCAGGGGTAAATACGAAAGCGAAGGGAAAATTTATAGTTCCGGAACTTATCGGTTAATACCTGCTGGTGTTGACCATGGACCATTTGAGTCTAAAACAGGAGCTATTATTTTAGTTGTTTGGGATCCCTTAGTCGGTTAAAAGATGATGAGGAAATGACAACGCTTGGCCACATAGAGAAATAGTCTGATCTATACTATCATACCCATCAATCCGAGAATCTTGTAATAAGATAATTATTATAATTAATGGTATTTCTGAATCACGTACTTTCAGTGATATACAAAGGTCAATTCAATCATAGCTTATAATTGTTGCAACACTGCAACTATCATTAAAAACATTTTATTCTCTTCAGGTCTGATGTAATTATATCTATTTGTAATACAATGAGTTATTAAAGACATACGATTCTGGCAGACTAATTGACTTCAAGATATTAGAGCAGTTAGCCAGAGAGAAGTAGGATCATCATGATAATCAAGCTGAAAATCTACCGGGAGTAATCAGTAAAGTCCCGAGACTAAGCGGCTTAAGTTATATCGCTGTTTATTAAATGAAATACTTGTTAAAACTAAGTTAAGGAGGGTTGAATCATGAAGGCTAAAAAGAAAGAAAAGAAACCTATTTTGGGTCATGGCATATTTCATCCAGGGGCTCGACCAATGCAGGTTTTTGTTGACGAGAATGGCTGCTGGTGGTTGTGTGATAAAGGTGTAGATCCACATAAGAATTTTGAGAAACAGAACTGCTGGCGCTGTAGGGACTTGGCTTTCACCAGAAATGATTAGCATTTAAATCATTAAATGGCGCAAATTCAAGTATTTGATGGATTTAAGAAGTGAAAATGTTCTGTAGCGGTAACTTTAAATTGTTATCAGTGGTTGCTTTTATAAGTATTTAGTTTAATGTGATTTGTTAAAGATGCATAGAGTTGCATAGTATGCACGACTTATTGTTTTTCGTTTCTTAAGTTGAGCGATCACTGATGATCAATCTAGGGGAGGAAAATTTATATGTTAAAATTAAGGCTATAATAGTGTAAAACAGAAGAAAGTATTAACAGTTCAATTATTAAAATGAATGCAAAAAAAGAAAATCATATCGAGAATACGATTAATATGAGGAGAATCGCAATCACAGTTTTTCAAGAAAGAGTTGCTTCAAGATTAGAATTCGCAAAGCACTTATTGTTAGTAACAGTAGATAATGAAAAAATAAAGTTTAGGGAATTAGTTCCGCTAAGAGAAGAAGATCCTCTAAGAAAAATTGATTTAATTTTTGAATTAAAACCTGACATATTAATTTGTGGTGGACTTACGAAGATGTGTGAATATAAATTAAGACGCAGTAATATAATACTCATGCCATGGATCTGGGGAAATGCTGAAAACATTTTATCCCTTTGCCTAAAGAATACAGTAATTGATGGCGGTTATTATACTACCAGGATGTTTGAGGATACTCTTCCACATAATTTTAAGTATTAATACTAAGCATTTTTTAACAGTTCGCTCACCTAAAATCTGATTTTCCGAAGCAAAAGATATACTGTTACAAAACAACAACATTTATATAAAATAAAAACCGATTCGAATGGTCATCCTATTATAATGTAGTACCAATAGAGTCCCATTTTTGCAACATTTTTAATTTTTAAAGCTTCGTCATTGCAACATAGCTAAATAGTATTTAGAGCTATGTCCTTTTTTTATTGAGGAATTGTAAACAATTCGAATAAAATGGACTGTTTCCAAAATGGCAGGTAACTTGAATCCGTATCGGAAAGTAATAATGTATAAAAGATTTATTGCGTTTATAAGATAAGGCAATATATGTGTGTGTAAAGGTCTGATTGTAAGAAGAATGTTTTTTTAAGTGGCTTTAGAAATGGGACTATGAACCCTTTTAAATCAAAGAATTTATACTCTTGCTTGAAAAGTTGGGATACCAGCGTAAAATAAATTTTTTCAATAACAACACAGTCGTCACATGAAAAAAATAGCGTTATCGACCTTTAAAAATCGAATCTCCTCTCGTCTTGATTCTGCTGATGAGATATTAATTCTAACTCTTGAAAATAACCGGGTTAAGAATAGCGATACTATTAGAATTATTCCTAGCAGTCCTCTGGATAAGATTCAACAAATCATTGAGCTTAACCCGGACGTACTTATTTGTGGTGGTTTAACACAATTGTGTAGTCGTAAACTGCAAAATACCCAAATAACTGTCGTCCCCTGGACCAAAGGTAATGCTGAAGATGTATTTAAACAGTTTTTAGAAGGCAAACTTTCTGAATCGGTTACAATTGGTAATTACTAATTTGATAGAACAAGGAGTAAAAATGGATAAAAGAACCTTTAAATGTTTTGAATGTGATCATGTTTGGGAGGTTGATTTTGGCATTCCCAGACCATCCGAATGTCTTGAGTGTGGAAGTACAAATATTCACAGAGAGGATGAAGGAGGAAGAAGATATAATCGTCAAAGAAGAAGGCAGATAAATGGAATGTCTGAAAGGAAACGGAATTAATATCAAATCAACTACTGGATTTTTATTTTGTCCTCATTGTGGTTTAAGGAGACCAAAAGAAAAAGGCATTAAATATTGTCCAAGCTGTGGTTGTAAATTAATGGAAGAAGGATTTCTTCCCTATACTCCCAAGTCATATTCTATAAAGGAAGTGTTTGTTAAAAATAAAGCTAAGGAGAGAAGAAGTATGGAAAGGGTTGATTCAATCTTCAGTCTGATGCAGCAAAATCAGTCACGAAAAAACAAGGATTATTTAAGCAGTATCTCAGCAGTTGAAAAGGCAGACAACGGCGATTACCAAAAGGCCATCGATGAATTTAGTGAGTTGATTCGTTTAAACCCAAAAGATGCAAACTCATACTTTGCAAGAGCAACATTAAAAGTTAGAATGGGCGATATTGAAGGTGCCAGGCTGGATTTTGAAATGAGTGAGATGTACCATCGGACAAGTAATCTCACTTCTGAAAATTATCCAATTGTCTGAGTACAATCTTACGGAACAAAAGCAGCTAAAAAGAATTATTTAATTGATGGATTGAAAAAATATAATTACGAACTTTTCAAAGATGGTTTAACCGTTGAACTGGTTGCCCTGGATGTGGTTCTGGATAACCTTAATAAGAAAACATAATAAATCATTATTTAAATGAATCAACTTTTTCTTTGAAGGAGATAAAAATGTCACTAATGATAAACGAAGATTGCATTAATTGCGGCGCCTGTGATCCAGAATGCCCTAACGAAGCAATTGCAAAAGGTGATCCTGTATACATTATAAATCCTGATCTTTGTACTGAGTGTGTTGGATATCATGATGAGCCACAGTGTATTAGTGTCTGTCCTGTTGACTGCATTGAAGTACATCCCGATTACAAAGAAACACAAGAACAACTATTACAGAAAAAAGAATCTATGTAATCAGCATAATAGTATCTAATTAATAACTACTATGTACAACTCTTAACATTATCAATCAGGTAAGTTTGTAATTTAACTATATAAAAAACATCGGAGGTGTGTCATGGAAAAAGTTAATATCGAAGACAAGGAAATATTTTCATTACTAACATCAAAGCAGATTGCAGAGATTAGTGAAATTGCAGTTATTCAGGATTTTGAAGAAGATCAAATTATTTATATTCCTAAAGATACAGCCAGGGATCTATACATTTTGCTGGAAGGAGAGGTTTTATTAAGCATCCCAAGTAAACGTGATTTCAGTTTCGATAACTTCTCTCTTGAGATAGAGAGAATAACTCATCATGGCGAGATGTTTGGAACAAACTTGCTGTTTGGATTAAACAAGTATATGACGTGTGCGAAGGTAAAAAGGTCATCAAAAATTATGATTATTCATGCTGAAAGATTCCTACGCATTATTAGAGAAAACAGGAGTGAGTTTACAATTATGTCGTATTTAGCAAAAGTATATTTTCAAAGATACATTAATACGATGAAGGAATTTGAGGAATGTATTGATCCTATCGGTGACTCGAAAAGTCTTTAATGTTATAGTTCGTTTTTGATTTGTATGCTAAGATGTTTAATGAAACAATTATGCCAGCGTTAGACTGGATACGGCTAGAAATAAAAATCAAATACAATGCAAAGTGCATTTATTGTCCTCACTCATATTTCAGAAAAACCAGGAATATGCCAATGGAAATATTTTATGTTATATCTTCCTGTCTCAGCAACACTAATCTGGTTTATTTCAAAGGATGGGGTGAGCTACCGGACAAGTAATCTTATTTCCTCAAATTATCCAGTTGTTTGAGTACAATCTTGCTGAATAAAAACTACTTAAGAGAATTATTTTATTGATGGATTAATAAAATATAATCACGTACTTTTTAAAGCCGGTTTAACCGGAGAACCGTTTACCCCAGATGTGATTCCGGAAGACATTAAAATTATAATAAAAAACACCGGAGGTGCACTATGGAAAAAGTTAAAATTGAAGAAAAAGAAATATTCTCGTTACTAACATCTAAGCAGATTGCACAGATAGTTGAGTTTGCTGTTGTGCAAGATTTTGAGAAGGACCAAATTATCTATAATCCCCAGGAGACAGCCAGGGATCTATATATTTTACTGGAAGGAGAGGTTTCATTACGAGTCCCAAGTAAAAAGGATTTAAGCTTCGATAGCTTTTCTATTGAGATAGAGAAAATAACAAATCACGGCCAATTGTTTGGGACAAACCTGTTGTTTGGATTAAATAAGTATATGACACGTGCAAGGGTTAAAAAACCATCAAAGATCATGATTATTCATGCTGAAAGATTCCTGCATATTATTAGAGAGAACAGGAGTGAATTTGCTATTATGTCGTATTTGGCAAAAGTATATTTCGAAAGATACATTGATACTATGAAAGAACTTGAAGAACGTATTGATTCCGGCAGAAACGATTAAAGTCTTTAATGCATCGGTTGGTTTTTGATTTGTATGCTAAGATGTATAATAAAACAAATCTACCTGCATTAGACGGAATACAACTGGAAATAACTGGACAGTTACTAGAAGAAAAAATAACCTTCTTTTATCATAATCTAATTCCCTCTCCATTTTTATCTTTAAGATTGTTGATTTTTATTACCTATTCTTATTAAACTACAATAAGGATTAAATAAGGATATGTAACATGCTTCAATTACAAAAAATATTATTCCCAACAGATTTTTCCAGATGTGCTGATCAGGCACTCGCTCACGCAGTTTTTCTTGCTGAAAAATATGATGCTGAAATTCACGTGCTTCACGTTGTTACTTTATTTAAAGATCAACCCGGAATTATTAGCAATGAAATTACTGAGACAGAAGAAACAATACGAAAGCTTGAGGATATTGCAGAGAAGCAGCTTAATAAGGTCGTTGATTTAAAAGGTTCAGATGATATGAAAATAATTGCAGCAACGAAAAGAGAAGTATCTGCGGCACCTGCTATCCTGGAATATGCATCTGATAATAATATTGATTTAATTGTTATGGGTACTCACGGCAGGAGAGGTCTGGGACACTTGCTGCTTGGCAGTGCAGCAGAAGAGGTTGTTAGATTAGCTGTTTGCCCGGTTTTTACTATTCGGGAGTTGAAAGAACCAAAACCAGTAATGCAGGTTAATAACATTTTGGTCCCTGTTGATTTTTCCAATTACTCAAAGAGCGCACTTGCTTATGCATCGAAGATTGCTCAATCATATAAAGCACAATTGCAGGTCCTTCATATAATTGAAGAAACAATGCATCCTGCATTTTCTCTATCGGGCAAGTCTTCAATATTTGATTTAGTTCCCGGAATTAAAGATGATAGCAGGAAGAGAGCGGAAAAGATGTTGAAGGAAGTGGTTTCTGATGATATAAAATCCAATGTTTATGTGAAAGGTGGTCGGGCAGCAAGTGACATCATCAATTTCGCCAAAGAAAACTCAACTGACCTGATTGTTATTGCGACGCACGGCTTAACTGGATTAGAACATATGTTGCTTGGAAGTGTGACAGAGAAAGTTGTCCGGATGGCTCACTGTCCGGTGTTTACAGTTAAAGCTTTTGGAAAAAGCTTATTGAAATAAGATCACCCGACTTCACAATTCTATTTTGCAAAGATACCTTTCAATGGAACTGAATAAACAGTTTCCTCTTTCAACCCTTCCTTATTGAAGATGAAATTAGCCACGTAAAGCGCCGAAGTTGTTGCTGCCTCCATCAGCATTGCAGGATTTTCAAGCTTTACCCAATCACCTGCAAGAAAAAGATTTTCAACATTAGTTTTTATGGTCGGACGGTTCTTATAAAGATTTGTATGAAATGCAGTGAAGTCATCTTTTACTTGTAAGTATTCGTATTTGACGTTGTATCCTTTTATCTCTGGGAAATATTCTTCAAACTCTTTTAGGAATTGATTTCTTACTTCTGTTTTGGGAAAATCATCGGGCACAGCATAAGAATGAAGTTCGAAAATGCCGCCGCCGTTTTTCTTTACCCACTCTTCGCTCGATTTTTCCATTCGGTGATAGATTGTAACCGAGTCAAGAATCTTTAATGCGTCCGTGAATATGAAGAACGGTACACCCTGCCTAATGTCTTTATCAATCCAGACTCTTAAAACAGAATAACGCTGTGACTGTTTCAGATTTATCATTTGATTGTAGAAATCGGGATGCTCGCTCTTAAAGTAATCTGAATTTTTAATGATGCTCTTCGTTCCTTTTACGTCAGAAGCAATTATTGCATAATCAAATGGTTCGTCATTGATTATAAACTGATCACCATTTTTTTTGAACGAAGTAATTTTTGAATCAAGCGATATCGATGATTTATATTTTCTTAAGTATTCTTTTGCTGGATTCCAGAGAGTTTCTTTAAAATCATCATTCAGAACGTCATACAACAATCCAAGATCGTTACTGAGAAAATATGAATGAAAACTTTTTATAAGCTCGGCCATTGAGATATACTGCGGCTCAGCAAAAAATGCTCTTGAGAATGTTGTGAACATTAGCTGCATTTCCGGTGGAAGCTTAACATCATCGGCAAAATCTTTGAAAGAAACATTATCAAATTTTGCAAAAGTTTTTTCGCGGTTATAGCTGAGCAGAGAGGTCATTTTTCTGAAGCCGGGATTCAGCATGGCATCTTTGTATGAATAGATTCCTGTTTTTGCCATACTTAGAATATTCAGAACTGGGACCGTATCAAGATTTTTAAATCCGAAGTTGCCATGCTCTTTGGTAAGAATTAAATAATCATCAATCGGGATGAGATATTTATACGCATCAATTTTATTGAGGAAGTTTCGAAGATTGTAATACTGTTTGAAGAATGCGTGAAAACCATGTTCAACATTTGTTGAAAAACCATCGTCAAATCTCACTTGCCAGGAACCAACTTTTCCGCCAAGATATTTTTCCTTTTCAAAAATCCTAACCTTGAATCCTCTTTCAGCGAGAAAGATTGCGGCAGAAACTCCAGCCAATCCTCCGCCGATGATTCCAACACTTTTTTCTTTTGAAAGTTTTTTCGGAAGAGAAGAATCAATTTTATTTAGCTGGATTTTGTATCCACCAAGTTTCTTCTCTATTCGTTTTGCGATTATTGATTTTATGCTCATAGTTATTGAGTTGGTTTTTGTGCAATAAATGTGTGTAATACCGGCCTTCGCCAACTTCCAAGCGGAATGTGTGTTACGTTTTCAAAACCTGCTTTCTTCAGTAATTCAGTAAACTCATCCGGAGAAAGAAAAGTCTCAACACTTTTAATAAGATAGTGGAAAATTCTTGTTGAACCTGTTGTTAACCCTGCAAAAGGAATTATTAAAAAGTAACCTAAAAATTTCCAGTAAAGTTTTGAAGCAAACGATTTGCTGATTGCGTATTCGTGGAAGCAGATTTTTCCGCCGGGATTTAATACCCGATGAAGATTTCTAACGCATTTTTCAAAGTCAGGCATATTGCGGATTCCGTAAGCCATAAAAATTGCATCGAGACTGTTGTCTACAAAATCAAGATTCATCACATCCTTTTGAACAAAAGTCACCTTGTCTTTTCCAAATTTCGGAATTAGTTTTTCTTTGGCTGCCCCAATCATTCCTTCAGAGTTGTCTATCCCGATTACTTTTCCATTCGGAAGATTATTCAAACAGGCAATAGTTGATTTTCCCGTACCGCAGCATATATCGGCAAGGTATTCGTTTCCCTTAAGATTCATTCTGTCAACGCTCGTTTGCAAGTCTTTCTGGTAACCCTGGCTGAGGGAGGTTGCAACATCATATCGCTTTGCAATCCTGTTAAACTCCGAGGGAACTTCCTTCTTGTTTTGAATTAGTGCATCAGGTGTGTAATCGGTCATTATTCCCCTTGAAGCTTTTTTCTCCAGAATCTTCTGAAGCTTAGCGAGACTTCGTCTCCCTTTACACTTACTTCATGGAGATTATCTTTTGTCCGGTTAAGTATTTTCTGATTTGATGCGAGGAAATCTATATCCTCTGTTACAATCTTCTCAGACTTCTTCCCCATAAAATATTTTGCGAATGCAGGGAATTTTGAAAAAATGTTTTTCCATAAAGTTATCTGCATCATATTTACGTGTTCATCATCAACTTGATATACGTGCTCGAGAATTAAAAGTATTCTATCCTTAAAACGAATTTCAAGACGGGAAATATTAGGGTAATAAAACCTAATTCTCGTTCCGATGTTTTCTTCATTTCCGAAATAAGTTTTTTCTGCGACTGTTCCGACGTTGGCACGTTTATAAAATCCTTCAACTCCATCATCTAGAATTTTAAGATTGAAATCTGCCGGATGTTCCTGTATTTGTCCCATAAAAGATTTTATCGAGTTGCGGTGAACATAAGCAATATGATACGGATCGATCAGACTTTCTGCTGTTGTTTCAAGATCAGCTTTGATTGTGTATGCTTTATATGTGAACGGCCATTCGTTCATTTCGGGAATGTCAGTGGGTTTAACTTCACTTGCTTTTTCCGGCTCGCCGATGAAAATCCAGACCCACCTGTTAAAGTCCTGAACGGGATAAGTTTTTATTTTTGCTGTCGGAGGAATTTTATCTCCCGGTAGCTGTGATGGAATTTGCACACACGAACCTGTTTTATCGTACTCCCATCCGTGATAGCCGCAGACAACTCTTTCTTTATCTAAATACCCTAAAGAAAGATTTACATTTCTGTGACAGCATCTGTCTTCCAAAGCTGTGATTGATTTATCAGGATTGCGGAAGAGAATTATCTCTTCACCGAGAATTTTGTATTTTTTTATTTCGTTCTTCAGCTCATCCGAAGGACAAACCAGATACCATTTATTAGTTAACATTCATAGCACCGTTTTTTCTTAGTAAATATTTATAAAGGCTTGTGTTCATCCAGAGCAAAGATATTCCATAGAAAAAATCTTCAACAGGAATAGTGATAATTCTGAAATCAAGTTGATAATCGACTCCGTAAGTTACAACCGGACGCCAGGTTAAATAGCCGTTAAATATCAACGTAAAAATAACAATAAGCAGAAGGTAAAAATAGAATCTTCTGTCAAAAAGCAAATTCGTTTTCAGAAACTGATCAACAAGATTTGCAAGAAATATAAAACTTAAAGTTAATCCTGTGTACTGTTTCCCGATTGAAAAGAAATAAATTCCAGCAGGCAAAGCAAGATAAAGAAGAAGTCGCAACCACTGCATATCAACTTGTTTTTCTTTTGCACGTCTGATTATCATATCCCATGTAAACAGGCAGGCAAACGGAACAGTAATGAAAAATAAAATCTCTTCAATCGGAAGATTTATAATTTTTATTCCCGATACATAAAGAGAATTGAAATGCCAGTGAGCACCGGTTACTAATGCATCCCACAGAAGAAATGGAATTGCCGGGAGGACAATTGCAATCAGCATTTTTCTCGGGTGATTCCAGATGTAGCAGCATTTAAGTGAACCAAAAAAAGCCGGACCGCTGATAACAATGACGTTAAAAATTAGATATTCGAAGTTCATTACTAAAAGAATTTTTATAAATCAGGGAATAAAAAACAGTATTATTAAAATAAGGAGAATGAAAACATATATTGGTGACGTTTCGTTTACGAAACCTTCTCTGATTAACAAAATATTTGGGTTAAAGTTCCCAAGAAGCCAAAGTTGTCACAGTCGCACCTTGACAAAGATAGAAGAAGCTGTTTTTTTTAAGCTTTAAATAGTGAGAATATCTTACTTTAACAATATCATCTTCTTGGTATCGATGTAATCAGTTGTATTAAGTCGATAGAAATATATGCCGCTTGAAACATTTGATGCGTCCCACTTTACTTCATAACTGCCTGGCTGTTGTTGCTCGTTGACTAAAACCGTAATTTCTCTTCCAAGAATGTCATATATCGTAACACTCACATCTTGTACTTTAATAATATCGTACTTAATAGTTGTAATGGGATTAAATGGATTTGGATAGTTTTGATAAAGTTGAAATGAAGTTAGTAAATCATTCTGATCTTCCACGGAAACTGTAGTATCAAGTATCATCTGATAATAAGTACTGTCTGATGGTTTATAATCCCAATGCGGAACAATCCCTTTGTCTTTTGCAGCTATTCGGTAATTCAGTTTATAATTACTACTTAAAAGATTGATATCGATTGGAACGTTGAATGAAAATTTCTTTGTGCCGTAAATATTCTCACCATAAACTGTACTAAAAGGCAAAGTATCGTTTGCAGAAACATAAAATCCATTCATAGAAACAGTATCAATAAAATTCAAACCTTGTAAAATGTAGCTACTGGTATCTACGCTAAAGTAATGGTTAACTGTTAATGTAAAATTTAGCAGAGAATCCGCAGTTTTTGTAATTGGAGTAAAAACAATTTGAGGATCATAAGGATAATCATAAAGTTGCTGAGTGCCGGTTGAATCTTGAATGAGTGCCTGAATTAGGTAATATCCATAATTTCCATATAGAGGACTGTCGTCTGAATAAGAATAGTATCCAAGATTTTCTGCGAATGTATGACTGACCACTCCTTCAGAATAGATGAAACTATACCCTTTACTATGGATATTTGTTTGGTAAACATATCCTGAATGTGTTTCATTATAAAATAATTCATCAGGATTTTGAAAAGATTTAATAGGATATAGCGTAAAATCGGGGAGTTTAAAATCCATATATGGGTACTCATATCCGTTGTCATAATAGTAGAATATTTTGTCTTTATCAGTGTAACTCATCCATCCAAAATCCGTCACATAAACATATCTTCTTCCTCCAATTATTTGTTCACTTGTTGCTTCGGTGTAAATTATAAAATTAGAACTGTACGGATAAGACCATTCACCGCCTTTATACAAGTATTTATTGCCAACAGATAGAGGCAGATAATTATCTTTAACAATGTTAGGTGGTAGTTGTCCGTTAGGGTCATATCTAACTAGGATATCATAGTAAGAAGCTAAGATAACAGAATCCACACTGAAAATTTCTATTAGGGAGGGTTCAGAAATATTCAATCCCATGTTGTACCAATAAGTGCCTCCATCAGAGGATCTGTAAACTCTATCGTCAACAATTAAGATATTATTATCATTAATAGATTTGATTAACTGAGTTTGTATTCCGTTTAATATTATCCAATGTAAGCCAGAGTCTTTAGTTTGATATATCACCTGGAATGAAGTAATATAAATTTCATCGTTGGGATTTATTTCTATCTGTCTCAATTCATACTGTTGAAAAAATAAATTCCAATTAGTCCCACCATCTGTGGATCTCAGGCACCCTTCAAAAGTTATAAAATAAATATTATTCATACTATCAAAATCAAAATCTGTAATATCATAATTGGTGGAATACATTAAATTCCAACTTGACCCCGAATCTGTAGATTTAAAGAGTTTATCGGGTTCATTAGTTAGAACCCAAAGATTGTTGTAATTATCAACTTTGAGTTGAGCGATCCATCCTTGAGTAAGAATAAAGTTAACTATAGTCCAGGTAAAACCACCGTTATTAGACACAAAAATATCTTGGTAATAAAATCCATAAATCTTTTGACTGCTATCTTTAACCATACTTGTTATAACATTGTTCGCTCTTTGTGTCCAATTGTTTCCAAGGTTAGTTGATATATATATACCCGTACTAGTAGCAGCTATTAATGTGTCGGTATTAAGTTTTATTATATCGTTAAAATAGAGTCCTGTGTGAACAGTATCCCACTTGGTAGAAAACTGTGCGAAAGAGATGAAATTCGAAAGTAAAAATATGAAAACAAGGTTTTTCATAAATCATAACCCTTTATTCATATCAGACTTAAATATAAATACCTAGAATTCCTCGGCTACCACGGTCGAAAAGAGACGTCCACGAAAAAATCTATTACGTTGTCTTTAAAACCTTTACCTCGAAATAAGATTTTATTAATAAATAGAACTTATATGCGTTAGAAATTCTAACACGCTTTCTTCTCAATTGCTCAACGTCTAATCTTTTAATTTTTTTGAAGAGCATCAGGTAGTAAAGATATGCAGAATACACACCAAGCTTTACCGCAATCGGAAGATGAACGATTCCGTGAAATGCTTCTTTGAATTCAGCATCAACTTCCTTTTCAAGCATAGCTTTATTGTGGTCATCAATGTAATCAATGTGATGAATACCGGGGAGATAAATTCTTCCACGGTCATTAATATCACTCTGGATATCTCTGAGAAAGTTAACTTTCTGAAATGCAGCACCAAGCATTCGTGCTGAATGTTCAAGCTCTTTGTAGCGCTTTTCATCACCATCAACAAAAACTTTAAGGCACATCAGTCCCACAACTTCTGCTGAGCCGTAAATATATTCATCATAATTTTCCCTGTTGTATGAGGAACGCGAAAGATCCATTTCCATACTTTTCAAGAAAGCGGCAATCAGTTTGCGATCGATGTTGTAATCATTTACAACCTTTTGAAAAGCTTGAAGAATTGGGTTGGTAGATATTCCAGCATTTATTGCTTCCCATGTATCGTCAGTAAATTTATCAAGAAGATTTTCTTTGTCGTAAGAATGAAAAGTATCGACAATTTCATCTGCCACACGAACGAATCCGTAAATTGCAAAAATAGGGTCTCTGTATTCAGGCTTGAATACTTTTATTCCCAGACTAAAAGATGTGCTGTAAGCAACAGTTAATTTTTTGCTAAGCTTGTAACTGGTTTTAGTGTAGTGTTCCAAAGTCATTTTCTATTCTCTCCGTTACTAATTTTGAACTAATGATAACCATTGGTAAACCTGTCCCGGGCGTTGTCGATGCGCCAACATAATATAAGTTAGAAAGTTTTTCGTCCTTATTTTTTGGCCTGAATGCACCGACCTGGTTAATGTCGTGTGCTAGACCCAGTCCCGATCCTTTGTAAAGATTGAGCATATTTGCCCAGTCATCAGGTGCTAATATTTTTTTAGTTATGATGTTGCTCTGAATATCAAAGCCAACTCTTTTTGAAAGATCGTCGATAATATTTTGTGCAAGCTCTTCTTTGTCTTCCCACGATTTTTTATAGCGAAGATCAGGGACGGGACAAAGTATGAATAAATTTTCGCATCCTTCCGGTGCACAGCTTGCTTCTGATTTTGAAAGAGCATTTACATAGTAATAAGGTTTCTGCGGACTAATTGAAGAAGTAAAAATCGTATCAGCATATCCTCTGAAATTGTTTCCAAGAAAATAATTGTGATGCCCTAACCGGTCTATCTTTCCTTTTAAACCAAGATAAATTGTAAACGGTGCAAGTGTCCAATGCATCTGGTCTAATTTTTCATCGCTGAATTTTTCACGATTCAATATTTTTCCTCTGAAAGAAGCTGCATCTGAGTTTGAAATGAAAATATCCGAAGTCCATTTCTTTCCATTCTGATCGATTAACTCGTACAGTTTGCCGTTGTTGTTGCCAACATTTACAATCTCAGTATTATATACGATCTTCACTCCTTTTTCATTCAATATCTTTACGATCTCTTCAACCAGACGATACATTCCACCTTTAACTTTCCAGTAGCCGTTGTGTTTCATCTCTGTATAATTCAGCAGAGAATAAATTGCCGGAGTCTGAAAAGGGGTTGAACCGAGAAAGAATGCTACAAGCGAAAAGATGACTCTCACTTCTTCAGATGTAAAATGCTTTTCAACTTCTCCCCACATATTCCTTTGAAGATAAGGCAAATGTTTTAGTGGGACTCGAGTTAATTTTAAAACGTAATCAAGCTTATTGCTGAAATTAGTTTTAACAACTTTGTCAACTGTATCATGAAAGAATTGTCCGGCTTTTTCCAAATATTTATTGGCATTTTCTTCGAGATTCGGTTCAATGTCTTTAAATTCTTCAGCAAGCTTTTTAAGATCCTTATAAATAAGTCTTGGTTTTTCCTGTCCTTCAAAAAATACCTGGTAAAGTGGATCGAGCTCTTCCAGTTCAATTGGAACTTTCATTCCAACACTGTTAAACAACTCATCCAGCTCATAGGTCATGCTCATAAAAGAAGGACCCATATCAAAACGAAATCCATCCTGTTCGATCGTATTCAATCTCCCACCCGGAGTTGAATGTTTCTCGAGAATGGTCACATCGTAACCTTTATGAGAAAGTCTTAATGCTGTTGACAGACCACCAAGTCCTGAACCTATGATAACTGCTTTTTTCATTTAATAATTTAATGACTGAAGTGTATGCTATAAGATAATAATTTAATGATTTAGATTCTGTTAAATTTTAATTAAATGAGGAAACCACTTGTTTGCCTGAATCAAATATATCATTACTATAAAATCGTGTCAGGGTTAACATTTGATCATCACAATTCGATTTACAAGCGGTTTTCCTCATTACTGGACATTTTATTTATTTAAGAAGATTCATTTTCTTTATTTCTCTGAAATTCCCAGCATTTAGCTCGTATAGATATATACCGGAAGCCAGGTTTGCAGCGTCAAAGTTAAATCTGTAAGCACCCGCTGCAAGATTCTCATTTACCAAAGATGCCACTTCACTTCCAAGAATGTTATAAACTTTCAATGTTACAAATTCACTATACGGAATTGAAAAATTGATTGTTGTGCTTGGGTTGAACGGATTCGGATAATTCTGTTCAAGTAAATAATTACCGGGAGTTACACCGGAGGAAATATTTTCTACACTTGCGACACCTTCAGGAAATTGACCGATGGTTCCATCAGCTAAAGCAAAGAATAATCCGAAAGCCGCACCATTTTGATTTGAAGACGGATCCAGGAATCCCGAAGCAAACACTACAGCACTGCCGCCACCAAGTGTTCTTAGATCAGCAGCATATGACTGAACTAGAGTAACCCCGTCAGCCAAGGTTAAATCAAGAGTATAGTTTGCTGGCGGAACAGAAATATATCCAGTGATATCACCATAAGCAGCATCATCGACCAATGTTGCCACATTTCTTGCGATGACATCAACAGTTGGGGCATCAGTTGCACCATGAATTGCGAAGAAATCAACATCACTTCCTATTCCTGATTCCCTTGCCATATCTTTTACAAATAGTGTGAAGGCAGTATTTCTACCATCAGGGTTTGGAGCGTAAGAGTTTGGATCAAGAACACCATTTGCAATTACGACATAAGATCCACCGTTAGCTAAATTCGCTGTAAAATTTGCTAATGTATCATCAACTGAAGTGCTGTTACCTGGAGCAACGCCAATATTCAAATCAACATTAGCTGGTGCATCAATAAAAGGAGTAGCGGTTCTAAATGCAAAGTCATTTAACAATAAGCTTCCATTTAAATATATATCCACACTTCCAGCGGCTACATCTGAAGCATTATGTATTACCTGTAAGCGTGCCAATTCAACAGAAGGAAAAGCTAC
>Ga0307423_1000191_pt1 | contig 41091 bp, 35 predicted proteins | sample SalMarWE160310MG_FD_202154 | JGI IMG/M metagenome (GOLD analysis project Ga0307423, IMG submission 202154) | Salt marsh sediment microbial communities from the Plum Island Ecosystem LTER, Massachusetts, United States - WE1603-10 | ecosystem: Environmental > Aquatic > Marine > Intertidal zone >... | reverse complement strand
GGCGAGCGCGGTGCACCAGGTCGAGGTGACCGTTGGTGACCGGATCGAAGCTTGCCGGGAAAAGAGCCAGTCCAGGGCGCGCGCGATCCATCATTCCGCTCCTCCGCGTCCGATACAGTTCTGAAATCGCAGCATGACGGTATCGCCATAGCGTCGCTCGTCCAGCCTCTCCAGTCCGGCGACCTCTCCGGGGAGATGGTGTCGCGAGCTTTCCAGCAGCAGCGCACCCCCAGCGGAGAGAATCCCAGCCCCGGCAACCGCCACCATGGCCTTCTCCGCCTCCCCGGAGGCGTAGGGAGGATCCATCAGGATCAGCTCGTAGCGCTCGCCGCGGCGTCCAAGCTGTCGGATGGCGCTTCGCACATCCGAGCGCAACACGCGGCTGCGATCCCGCAACCCCAGCTCGGCCAGGTTGCGACGCAGGGTCTCGAGCACCCCCGCGGCCCGCTCCACGAAGACCACGTCCGAGGCCCCCCGAGAGAGCGCCTCGATGCCCAGGGCTCCAGACCCCGCGTAGAGATCGAGCACCCGCGCCCCCTGCAGCGGGCCCAGCGTCGCGAAGATGGACTCCCTCACCCGATCGGCGCTGGGTCGCACCGCATCGCCCCTGGGCGCCCTCAAACGGCGTCCCACCAGTACTCCCCCGGTGACGCGCAGCGGAAAACCCTCCCGTTCGCCTCTGGAAACTACGCGGAGACGGCGAACCTGCCAGCTCGCCTCACAGCCCTCGCCAGCTGCGATAAAATCCCCTCCGACACCGAAATGCACAACTTTGCAATTGCTGCAACCCGGCGAGGTTCCCTAGAATGCGCCTGCTGCGCAACGGGCTTGACACGCTCGCGTGACGCAGCCGGAGCAGAGTGCCAGCGAGAACGCGAGTTCCGTAGATCCGAGTCATTCAACCAAGAAGAACTGCGCTAGCCCCCGGGGAGCCCGCGGTGCTTGCGGGAAGGCGCGGTACCCAGCAACCAACGCAATCGCAATCATCAGGAGAATGTCAGCGATGGCCAGTGCGGCAGTGGAACGAAACAAGAGGAAGCTTCCGGAGCGGTTGGCGCAGGTCCGCGGCAATCGGTCCCAGCGGCAGTTTGCGCGCGATCTTGGCGTCTTCCAGCAGAACGTCAACCGTTACGAGAGCGGTACCACACCGCACACCGATTTCCTGATCCAGCTGGCGCTCAAGGAACATATCTCGATCGACTGGCTGCTTCTCGGCAAGGGAAGGATGCGGCGAAGCCGCTGACCCAAGAAGGGAAGACAACTACACACCCCCTGGGGAGAATTCGCACCCACGGGGTGGTCGCGAGCGCATCCAAGCCGGGAAGCCGGTGAAGTCGTTGGTTTCTTCGATTTCGTGATGACAGGGCATGGAACTTGCGACAGAGGTGGCCATGCTCCACCTCCTCGCTGCGTTGACCTTGCTCCTGTCGGCCGCCGACCACTGGACGACCTACCTCTGCCTGCGCTCTCCGGTCGGCGGATTCGACGTCACCGAGGCGAACCCGCTTGCGGCGTGGCTCTTCCAGTCCGTCGGTCTGGTCGAGGGGCTGATGATCGACAGCCTGTTGACGGTCGCCGCCCTCGCCTTCCTGCTCACCACGCGGCGGTTGCCACGAGCCGTCAAGCTGGCCTTCCTGGTTGCCGTGATCGGATGGACCGGCTTCGCGGTCGCAAACAACCTGAACGCGATCCACCTCCTGGGCCTCTCACCTCTCGGCGCGGGCTAGCGCTCCTCTTACCGGGTCGCGCGGCGAGCAACGCAGCCTAGGACTCGGGCGAGGAGTTCACGAGCGCTGCGGCAAAGCCGTCGAGAGCGCTCATCGCCTCCTTATCGCTGCTGCGGTATCCATTCGCAAGCACCGAGAAGACGACTTCCCGGCCTTCCGCGGTCTCGGCGAATCCCGTCAGACCGGTGACCTGGGTCAGGAGCCCGGTCTTCGCTCGCACCCGCCCCGAGGCGGCGGCGGCTCGCCGCTCGAGGGTTCCGTCCGCCGCCGCAATGGGCAGGGCCGCTCCGAACTCCGGACCGAACTCGAAGGAGGCGTCCGCAAGGCGAACAGCCTCGACCAGCAGGCGCGCCGGCACCCGATTCTGGTAGGAAAGCCCGGAGCCATCGACCAGATGGAGCCCCGTGGTATCGAGGCCGAGTGATTCGAGCTCGCGAACCAGTGCCGGAATACCGAGCTTCCAGCTGCCTCGGCTCTTCTCCGCAGCAGACCGCACCCCCATCGATTTTACCAGCGATTCCGCGATGAAGTTGTTGCTGTTCTTGAGGAATAACCGAGTGACTTCGGCGAGGGACTTGCCGTCGAATCGGTAGAGACTCGACGCGGTGTCGGGAACCTTCGCCAGGCGGACGCCGCCCCCGACGGCAATCCCATTCGCCTCCAGCTGCATTCGCAGCACTGCCCCCGCGTAGCGCGCCGGACTCGCAACGCTGCGCCAGAACTCCAGGGGCTCGCTCCCGGCGGGGATCGACCCCGCTACCACGATCCTTTCGAAATCCCCCGCCAGCTCCCGTTTCACCTCGATCGACTCGGGGGAGTCTGCGCCCCCCGTCTGCGCCCGATTCACGACCCGCAGGTAGGGAACCGGGGGATCGACGCTGACCCGGACCGGGCCACCCGGAGCCGAGGCCCCTGCGACGACCACGAAGAAGGCGCCGTAGTTGGCGGAGAGGGCTCCGACCGGTGCGTGGTAGGCACGGGAGCCAACCTCTCCCCAGGAGGGATGCCATCGCTGACCGTCGAAGAGCGTGTCGTCCATGAGCAGGTCACCGCGGACCCTCCGCACCCCGCGGAGGCGCAAATCCGCCGCCAGGCGCCACCACTGCTCCGAGGTGAGCGTCGGGTCCCCGCCGCCGCGAATGAAGAGCGCGTCCACCGCGCCCTCGCCGTCCGGCTCCCCGCTGGCGAGCACTTCGGTGCCGAAGCGATGAGTGGGGCCAAATGCGGCAAGAGCCGCGATGCCCGTCAAGACCTTGAGGTTCGACGCGGGCACCAGCGCGCGGTCGGGATCCCGCGCGAACAACTCGCCGCCCGTCTCCCGGTCCACGACCAGCGCCGAGATTCGCGCCTCGCGCAGCGCAGCGACCGCGAGGGAACGGTCGAGGCGAGCCCGCAGGCCGGCCGGGCCGGAATCCGCGTCGACCGCAGGAACGGCGGCGCAGCCCACCACGAGGAGCACAACCGCGAGTGCTCGGCCCACACCGAGGTTCCGAATCATCCGAATCTCGCAGCGGGGGGAGGTGACTTGACTGCGAGGAGCTTATCCCCGAGGCTGCCCTACAGCAATCGCGACCCCCCGTCGATACCCAACCGGGAAGGCGAGGCCTCGCGGCGCGGACGCGGGGCTCCCCCCGTCGGCCCGCCGCGGGGGGGGACCTCTTGCTCAACTGGATCTGGCTGGGGCTGGTGCTCACCTCGGTCGTCTTCGCCGCCTTTACCGGGCGCATGGAGGCGGTCTCCAAGACCTCCCTGGAGACAGCCAAGCGGGCCATCGAGCTGGTGATCGGGCTGACCGGCGCGATGGTCTTCTTCCTGGGACTGGTGCGGGTCGCCTCGGACGGCGGGCTGCTCCGGGTCATCATCCGCGGCCTGCGCCCGCTCTTGCGGAGACTCTTCCCGGACGTGCCCGCAGACCATCCCGCGATGACGGCGATCGTCATGAACTTCGCCTCCAACATGCTGGGCCTCGGCAACGCCGCGACTCCCTTCGGCCTGAAGGCCATGGTCGAGCTGGACAAGCTGAACCGACACAAGGGTGTGGCCACCAACTCCATGGCCCTCTTCCTCGCCATCAACACCTCTTCGATCGTTCTGTTGCCTCCCCTGGGCACCGTTGCGGTCCGCGTCGCTACGGAATCCGACTCCCCCTTCTCGATCTGGCTTCCGACCCTGTTCGCGACGATCTGCAGCACCGTGGCGGCGGTGACCGCCTGCCTGCTCCTCCAGCGGCTCCGGGTCTTCGCGGCGAAGCCCCTTCGCAGTAGAGAAGAGGAAGAGATCCCGGCTCCCGACCTCTCGAACCTCCCCGACCTGGAAGTCCCCGGAGAATCCGAGAAGCACCGGTCCCCGGGCCCCTGGCAGTGGGCGATCCTGCTGAGCTTCACCGTCGCGGTGGCTCTGGGCTACGGGCTGCACGTCGCCGGTCTCCTCCCCGAGGTGGGCCCGCTCGGCGTGCTCCAGGACACCGTCAACGCCTGGCTGTTGCCGCTCCTGATCTGCGGCTTTCTCCTGATCGGCGTCATGGGTCGCGTCCGCGTCTACGACGCCCTGGTGGAAGGCGGCAAGGAGGGACTAAGTGTGGCGGTTCGCATCGCGCCCTTCCTGGTGGCGATACTGGTGGCGATCGAGATGTTCCGGGAATCCGGCGCCATGGAGGCGCTGATCGGCGCCATCGAGCCGTTGACATCGGCCATCGGGGTTCCCGGCGAGGCGCTTCCCATGGCTTTCATGCGTCCTCTCTCGGGAAGTGGGGCCTTCGGAATCATGACCAGCATCCTCGAGACCCACGGACCGGACTCCTTCGTGGGGCTGCTCTCGAGCACACTGATGGGTTCCACCGAGACCACCTTCTACGTGCTTGCGATCTACCTCGGGGCCGTGCGAGTCAGTGATGCTCGTCACATTCTTCCCGCTTGTCTGACGGGAGACTTCGCCGGATTCCTGGGCGCCGTGGCCGCGTGTCACCTCTTTTTCGGGTGAGCCACTCCGCTGCGGTACCAGGGTGGGAGACGAGTCGAACCGCCCTCGGTGTGCACCCGACCTCCACTTTGCGAGTCGTCGACCGAGAAGGAAGAGAATCGAGATCGCGGAGAGCGAGAGTGATCGAAGAAAACGAGTCCTGCGAGACGATCGTGAGTCGAATCGTCGAGCGGGAGCTGGCATCGACCGTCGAGCAGATCGAGCCGATCGCCGGCGAACTCGGACTCCGCCGTTTCTACAGGGTGACGACCACGGGTGAACCGCGCAGCGTAATCGCACGGGTGGAAGCTGCAGAGGATCCGGCTGGCCGACCGGTCGGCACGCCGCCGGAGCCGGCCCTCGAGCCACTGCGCAGCTTCCTCGAGCGGCGCGGGCTCCCGGTGCCCTCGCGCCTGGGCGGTGATCCGGAGAGCGGAATCGAGCTTCTCGAGGATCTGGGATCGCGCACTCTCGCATCCGCTGTCATCGGTGCGCCGGCCGCAGAGAGGCTGGCGCTATACGCAGGCGCGATCGACTTGATCCCCCGCCTGCAGCGCCTGGAGGATCCCGCAGGCGGACTTCCGGCATTCCAGCGGCGTCTCGACGGCACCCTGTTCGATTACAAGGCCGATCTCTTCGCGCGCTGGAGCCTTCCCAGCGCGCTGGGGCGAGAGGCGAGCTCATCCGAGCTGGACGCGGTCCGCGGGGCCTTTCGGTGGATCGCGGCGGAGGCCGCGGCCGCACCGACCCGCCTCGCCCATCGTGATTTTCAGAGCCACAACCTCCACCTGTGCCGCAGCCGCAACGGTGGGGAGCGGCTGGTGATGATCGACATCCAGGGCGCCTTCCTGGCCCCGCCGGAGTACGATCTGGTCTGCCTGCTGCGAGATTCCTATGTCGAGCTGCCCGAGGACGAGATCCGTTCGCATCTCGAGCGGGTTCGCCCGCTGCTCCCGGATCGGCCCGACGCCGAGAGCTTCGCCCGGCGCTTCGATCTCCTCACGCTGAGCCGCAAGGGCAAGGACCACGCCCGCTTCGTCTATGCCGCCAGGAGTCGGGGCGACCGCCGCTTCGCCAGCCATTTGTCCACCACCGTGCGCGCCCTTCGCGCCGCCGCCGCCCGCGTCGCCTGCCTCGACCCCAGCCTGGCCCGGCTGGCCGAAATGGTCCACGCTCTGCCGGAGTCAGCATGCGCGGGATGATCGTCGCAGCGGGCCTCGGCACCCGCCTACACCCGCTCACACGGCATCGGGCGAAGCCGGCGGTTCCGGTCCGCGGGATTCCCATGATCGCCTATTCCCTGGCATTCCTCGCCCACGCCGGCGTCGACGAGACGGTGATCAATGTCCACCATCTTCCCGAGTCCCTGATCGCCGCCGCGGAGCGCTGGTGTCCCGCGCATCTGAAGCTCCACTTCTCCCACGAGCCGGAGCTGCTCCACACCGGGGGCGCGATCCGCCGCGTCGCGAGCTTTCTTCGAGAAAGCGACCCCTTCGTGGTCCTTGGGGCCGACATGATCCTCGACTTCGATCTGGGAGCGGTGATCCGACGCCATCGCCAGGGGGACCACGCAGCGACGCTGGTGCTCCGGGAGGACCCCCGAGCGCCGCGCTTCGGTACGATCGGTGTCGATGGGAGGGGGTGCGTGCGGCGCATTGCACGGCGATTCGACCTGGGAGGTGCGAACCGAGCGGGCATCTACACCTGGGCGAACCTGTTTTCCCCACGCGCCCTCGAGAGCCTCCCGGATCGCGAGATCTTCAACCACCTGGACGACTGGCTTGCACCGTTGCTGACGAGAGGAGCCGACGACATCCGCGGGGTGGTGTTGGCTCCCGCCGAGTGTATCTGGGAACCGGTGGGCACGCTCGCCGAGTATCTCCAGGTGAATCTGCATCCGCCTGAGCTCTCCTATCTGGATCCGGACACCCTCGCGCGGGAGGACGGAACCCGTATCGAGGGGGATTGCGTGATCGGGCGCGGCGCCGCCATCGGAGGGGGAGCCCGCCTCCAGCGGGCGGTGGTATGGGACGGGGAGAAGGTCCCGGACGGCTTCGAGGGAGAGAACGGAGTGTACGCGGGAGGGGCATTTCATCCCTGTGTCGCGGGACCCGACGCGAAGGGAGAGGCGCTCGGATGACCCAGGTGCTGTTCATCGGGACCAGCGATGCCTTCGGTTCGGGAGGGCGGCGACAATCCGCATATTTGCTGCGCGCCCCTTCGGGAACCGTGCTCCTCGACTGCGGAACCACCACGGGCACCGGGCTCGCCACGCTCGCTGTAGAGCGAGACGAAATCGACACCATCATCCTCTCCCATTTTCACGCCGACCACTTTGGAGGCATCCCCCTCTTCCTTCTGGGCGCCCTCCACCAGGACTCTCGGCGAAAGCCACTGCGGATCGCTGGACCTCCCCAGGTGGAAGCGCGAGTTCGGCAGGTCGCGGCGGCGTTGGGCCATCCGCTGAACCGGCAGGAATGGAGCTTCCCGATCCTCTTCCAGGAGCTGCCCACGGGAGCCGCTGCGGAGACGGGTCCGGTCGCCGTCCGCACCTTCCCGACCCGGCATTCCCCCGAGTCTCATCCGCGCGGTATCTGGGTCCAGGCGGGGACCCGCAGCCTGGTCTACTCGGGAGACACGGGCTGGTTCGACGAGCTCCCCTCGCGGGTCAACGGCTCGGATCTCTTCATCTGCGAGTGCACGCAGGTTCAGAAGTCATACGAGTTTCACCTGAGCCTCGAAGAGCTGGCTGACCGAAAACACGAGTTCGACTGCGGAAAGCACCTTCTCACCCATCTGGGTGCGGAGATGCGCTCTCTCACGGACCTGAACGGGTTCGACGTCGCAGACGACGGTCTCGTCCTCAAACTCTGATCCGCAGTCCGGGGCCTCCCGGCACGATTTCGCCCAACACCGCCCCCTCCCGGGCACCGGTGCAGCGGGAGAGGTAGTTGGGGATTCCCAGAAGCGCGTTCCGACCCATCAGCGAGAAGGCCATCGCCTCCGCCGCCTGCGCGGGAACCCCGGCGGCATCGAAGGGCTGGACCGGAATCCCCACGAATCGATCGGCGAGACCCCGAATCAGCTCAGGATTGCGCGCGCCACCTCCACCCACCAGCACCCGATCGATCGGAGACCCGTCGAGAAAGGCCCTCGCCGCCGCCGCCACGGCCTCCGCCGAAAAGGCGACCAGGGTCGCGATCAGATCATCGGCGGAGCGCCCGTCTCCAGCCCACTCCGCCGCCAGGCGTTCGGCCTCGGCGAGGCCGTAGCGCTCGCGACCGGTGGACTTGGGCGGACTCCGGCGCAGAAACTCGTCATCCAGCAACCGCTCCAGCAGGTCCCCGGCAACCGAGCCCCTCCGCGCCCGGAGCCCGTCGCGGTCCATCCGCTCCGCACCTCCGGAGAGCGCCGCGACCACTCCATCGATCAGCGAGTTGGCGGGGCCCACATCGAACGCGACGACATCTTCGGGTGCCGCGCCGCGGCGGATCCAGGTGATGTTGGCAATGCCCCCCAGATTCAGCACTAGCCGCCCCTCTCCCGGGTGGCCCAGAGCTGCATGGTGGAAGAACGGAGCCAGGGGAGCTCCTTCGCCACCCGCCGCCACGTCCCGCGGCCGGAAGTCGGCCACCGTCGTGCAGCCGGTGCGCTCGGCAATGACCGACGGGTCGCCGATCTGAAGGGTGGCTCGACGCTCCGGGTAGTGGGCCACCGTCTGTCCGTGGGAAGCGATCGCATCGACGGCCGCCAGGGATACCCCGACCGAAGCGGTCACGGCCGCCGCAGCCGATGCGAACTGTTCACCCAGCAGGACGTCCAGGCCCGCGAGCTCGGCAAGCGCCTCGGACCCGGGCACACGACCCGCAGCCAGGCGATGGATCCTCTCCTGAAGTGCCTTCGAGAAGGGGATCTCCCGGTAGCCGAGCAGCTCGAACGGCTTCGCCGCCGGGGAGCCCGGCCACTCCACCAGAGCCGCATCCACCCCGTCCGCCGAGGTCCCCGACATCAGGCCGATCACCTTCACGCGGCGGATCATAAGCCGCGACGCGTTGACACGCCGGACCGCGGCGCGAATAATGCGGCCCAGTCGGTCCGGCACGCGAGGGGCAGCGGAGTCGAATGCGCTTCCTTTCCTGCCTCCTTTCCTGTTTGGACTCGACTGTTTAGACTCGATTGTTGGAGTTCGAGATCGATTTCCCCGGAATCGGGAGAAGTCTCGATCTGGAGGGAAGCGGCGGCTAGCCGGAGTTTCTCATCGGAGCAGGTGAGAAATGCGGGCTAGGACTTTGAAGGCGAGCCCGAGGCTCGCCGTGCGGGCAGAGCGATGCGGTCGCTCGTCAGCCCGCGGGACCGGAGTCTCATGACCGATTCTTCGCGCGCACAGGGCGGCTTGATCTGCGTCGGCGCTGTCATCGTTGGATTGATATTCCTGCTCGGTCTCATCAGCGGTGCCTGGTGGGCCGTGGCTATTCCCGTGGGAATCCTGCTCGCCTTCGTGCTCGGACTGACCTTCTGGGTGGGCTGGACCATCGCCACTGTCGAGGTGGAAGCCGAGCCCGATCCCGGCGCCCCTGCCACGGAGACCGAGGCCGCGTCCGACTCCGACGGATCCATCTGAGGTCTTTCGTGCGAATCGCGCTGCTCACCTATCGAGGCAACATGTACTGCGGTTGCCAGGGGATCTACGCCGCCTACCTGGCCCGCGAGTGGAGAGAGGCGGGACACGAGGTCCACGTGATCGCGGGGCCGCCCCTCCCGGATCTCGAGCCCGGGATCCCGCTGCATGTGATCCCCAACCAGAACGTTTTCGGCAGCCGGTTTCGGGAATGGGCGGTGCAGGGAGACCCGCGCAGGCTGCTCACTCCGCTCAATCTCTGGGAGCTCGGCGTCTCGCGGATCGGCGTCTTCCCGGAGATGCAGAGCTTCGGTCTGCGCCTGCTGATGCGCTGGCGGCACCTTCAGACGCGCCACCGCTTCGACGTCGTCTTCGACAACCAGTGCCTGAGCTGGGGCCTGCTGGGGGTCCGGGCCACCGGAGTCCCCGTGGTGTCGGCGATTCATCACCCGCTGCACATCGATCGGGAGGCGGACTTCGCCATCGATCCGCGCCTGAGCAAGAAGATCAAGCGCACCCTCTACTTCCCCCTCCTCATGCAGCAGCTGGTGGCTCCCCGCCTCGACAAGATCGTCACGGTGAGCCAGGCCTCCCGCACCGAGATCGAGCGTTACTTCGGGATCCCCGAGAAGAAGATCGCGGTCGTCTACAACGGGACTGACACCGATCTCTTCCACCCGATGGGCGGCGTCGAGAAGGAGACCGACCTGATCTTCGTCGGACGGACGGAGGACCGGAAGAAGGGCATCGGAACCCTGCTCGAGGCCCTCTCCCATCTCCCAGACGCCGTCACTCTGAAGATCGTCGACGGGCGCATCCCCGAGAACGGGCTGGTACCCCGCCTGATCCGCAAGTACCGGCTCGAGAACCGGGTGGTCTTCCAGAGCCGCTTCCTCAGCGTGGCGGAGCTGGTGCGGGAGTACTCCACGGGAAGGATCGCCGTGGTGCCCTCGTTCTTCGAAGGCTTCGGCTTCCCCGCCAGCGAGGCCATGGCCTGTGGGCTCCCCGTGATCGCCAACGCGGCCGGTGCGCTCCCCGAGGTGGTGGGCACCAGCAACGAGGCGGGGCGGCTAGTTCCGCCGCGAGATGCAAGGGCCCTGGCCGGCGCAATCGCCGACGTTCTCGCCGAGCCCGAGGGAGCGGCCCGCATGGGTCGCGCCGCTCGCGCCCGGGTGGAGCGGGTCTTCCGCTGGAAGGACACCGCGGCCCAACTCGTGGATGTCTTCGAGGACACCCGCCGTGCTGCTCACCGTCGATCTCGATCGACTTAGGCTCCGCCCCGGAGAGACCCTCCTCGACGCGGGCTGTGGCGAAGGTCGACATTGCTTCGGCGCCCTCGAGCGGGGAGCACGGGTGCTCGGGCTCGATCTCGACCGGGACGCGCTGAAGGCGGCCGCCGGTGGACTGCGGACGCGGGGCGAAGAGCTGGGATCCCTGGGCGTCATGCTCCAGGGGGACACATTCGCCCTGCCCTTCCGGGACGACAGCTTCGACAAGGTGATTTGCGCCGAGGTGATGGAGCACGTCCACGACTTTCGCGGCGCCGCCCGCGAGCTGGCGAGGGTGACGAAGCCCGGCGGCAGGTTGGCGATCACGATCCCGACGGCCACCAGCGAGTGGCTCTATCTCTCTCTCGGCGACGACTACTTCGAGAGCCCCGGCGGACACATCCGGATCTTCGCGCCCCGGCGACTGGCCGAGGGACTGGCCTCGGTCGGACTGGCCACCGAAGGGGTCGGCTTCGCCCACGGGCTGCACACTCCCTACTGGGTCCTGCGCTCGATCGTGGGCCTGCCACGAGCCGATCGGAGCTCCCTGGTCCGCGCCTTCCGCCTCTATCTGATCCGGGCCACCGCCTCCAGATTCATGGACTGGCTGGAGCGAAGGGTCCTCAATTACATCTGCCCCAAGAGTCTGATTCTCTACGCCGAGAAGCGGGTGCCGAGGACGAACGGGTGAGCCGCCGGCTTCGCATCTGCATGGTCGGCTACCGCGGCAACATGCATTGCGGCGGACAGGGAGTCTACCTCTGGTTCCTGGTGCGAGAGCTCGCGAAGCTCGGGCATCTCGTCGACGTGCTGGTGGGTCCTCCCTTCCCCGATCCCATGCCCTTCGCACGCGAGGTGGTGGCTCTTCCCAACCAGCAGTTCTGGGCGAAGTGGTTCGCTCGCGACTGGGCCCACTTCCTCCCGCACCCGAATCCGCTTCGCGTCTTCCAGCCACTCAACTTCTACGAGCTCGCCTCGAGCCGGCTCGGCTTTCTTCCCGAGCCGTTCGCCTTCAGCGTACGCGCCCTGCGGGCGATGGCCGAACGGCTGCGCCGCGGCGTGCGTTACGACCTGGTGCACGACGTCCAGTGCCTCGGCTACGGACTGCTCGGCATCCGCGCCTTCGGCCTGCCCATGGTGACGACGATCCACCACCCGCTCACCGTGGATCGACGCGCCTCCTTCGTGCGGGACCAGACCACCACCGACGCCATCGGAACCATGCAGTTCTACCCGATCGGCATGCAGTCCTTCGTCGCTCGCCGCATGGACCGGGTGCTCACCTCCTCGCAGGCCAGCGGCAGCGAGATCCTTCGAGATTTCGGCGTTCGTCGGGACAGGCTCGAGATGGTGTGGAACGGTCTCGACACCGAGCTCTACTGCCCCGATCCGGCCGTATCGCGTAGCCAGAGCGGGATCCTCTGCGTGGGCCGAGCCTCGGATCCCAACAAGGGAATCAAGACCCTGATCGCAGCTCTCGCCAAGCTCGCATCCCCGGTCCACCTCACCCTCGTCGACGCGGGCGGCTCCGGCAACGACGCCCGCAACTGGGCCCGCTCACTCGGCTGCTCGGATCGTCTCGAAATCACCGGCCGCATTCCCAACCAAGACCTCGTGAACCTCTACCGGCGCGCCGCCCTTGTAGTGGTTCCCTCCCGGTATGAGGGCTTCGGCCTTCCGGCGGTGGAGGCAATGGCATGCGGAACCCCGGTCGTGGCGACCTCGGCCGGTGCGCTTCCCGAGGTGATGCGGGTGGGCGGCGGAGGGCTTCTGGTTCCCAGGGACGATCCGGATGCCCTCGCCAAGGCGGTCTCGACGCTGCTCGAACAACCGGAGATGCGGCACGAGATGGGCGCACGAGCCCGCCCCCGCATCGAAGCCACCTTCTCTTGGCGCCGCGTCGCGGAGCGGACCGCACGAATCTACCAGGAGGTGGTGGAGGAACGGCCGCTGGCCCGCATCTCTCACCGGGCCGCGTAGGGGAAGAGCACCTGGTACCCGACCTGCCGAGAAGCGCGGACTAGAGGCTGCGCCGGGGGCTCGATGCGCGACGTCTGGGGCGTCCGGCCAGGACCACGACATCGGCCAGGGTCGGCACCCGGCGGGCGAGCCAGTCGAGGCTCCGGAGGGCGAGAGCAGCCAATCCCAGCGGGAGGCGATCCACGGAGCGTGTCCAGGCCGGAAGACCCCAGGCGATCGAAACGCCCTCGACCACCTCCAGATCGAGACTCCTCGAGGCCTGCTCCTCCATCAGCCCGAGCTCATAGCGGGTGAAGTGATCCGCGGGCACGTCGTAGTGCCTCCTGCCACGGCGGACGCCGCAGCCGAGCCAGCCCTCGCGCACCTGATCGGAGAAGCGCGCCGTGCGACAGGCCAGCGATTGGAAGTTGGCGATCGCCAGCACCACCCGCCCCTCCGCGGAGGTGACCCGCGCCATCTCGGCGATGGCCCGCTCGGGCCGATCGAAGTGGTCGAGGGCCCCCTTGCAGAGCGACGCGTCGAAGCTGCCAGTGGCGAAGGGCAGTGCGTCGGACCAGCCTCGCACCCATCGAGGAGCCGGTCCCTCTTCTTCTGCGCTCTTCAGCCGGGCCCAAGCCGACATCCGTTCGGACGGCTCGACACCCACCACCGTGGCTCCGCGTCGAGCCATGGCGATGGCGTCCTGGCCGAATCCGCTCGCCACATCGAGGATCCTTTGCCCTGGTGTCGGACCCGCCAGGGAGAGCGTCACCTCCGTCATCCGATCGAAAAGGAACGAGCTGTCCCGCGTGGTCCCCGTCGGGATCACGTCACTCATGTCGCGATCGAGGTCCACCACCCTCATCGCGGCGGACTCTAGCCCGCCTGTCCCGCTGGCTCAGCCCCCGCGGCCCAGGACCGCGCGGGGACGGAGTTGCCTTTTGCCTTTTCATCCCCGCGGAGTCAGAGGCAACTCAGCCGCCGGTCCGTCCCCGGTCGACGACGTGGTGCTTCAGAGGCGGCCGGCGACGTAGTTCTCCAGAAGCTCCGCGAGATCCGCATCGATCTCTTCGAAGCGCAGGCCCAGTCTCTTGGTCCGCGGGTCCGCCCAGACGACGCGGGCGGGGAGCTTGAGGGGAACGAAGAAGCCCGGAAGGGCAAACTCGCTCTCCACAGCTCCTTCCGTGAAGGGATGAGGACCCCCGAGGGTCAATCCGATTCCCTGGGCGGAGAGATCGCGTCCACGGGCCATCCGGTGGGCCTCGCCCGCTGCGATCGCCACCCAGCCCTCGAACTTCGTCCGGAGACCGCTCCGCCTCTGCTCGCCCGTCACTCGCTCCTCCGGCCCCGATGAGACCCGTTGCAAGATTCGTGCGAGAACCTGCGGCCCCGCCAGGGCGCGAAGAGACGTCTGGGGCGTTATTGGTGTTGGGGACTGCCAGCGAAAGGTATGCTTCGGCTCGGCGATGGCGAATTCTCTTCCGCGCAACGGAAAAGATTTTCCGCGCGGTCCGTCGACTGGGACCGATGAGGTGCCCGAGGAGCGGAGTCCGCTCGAGCGCCTTGCCTCCTTCCGCTTCACTTACCTCTCCATCTTCATCTTCCTCGCAGCCTACGCGCTCACCATGGAAGGCTTCGAGGGGCTGATGAATCAGCACTTCACCGCCGCCGTCCAGGCGGCGGCGGATCCGGATCCCTCTGCGGGGCCGCCCCTCGCCCAGATCCAGACTGGAATCGAGGCGCTGCTACAAGATTCCCCGTGGATTCGCCTAGGAGGCGTTCGGGTGCTACCCCTGGTGCTAGGAGCAGACGGGCTAACCGTGCTCTTCGCCGGCGACCGTCCCGTCGTGCTTCCCCCCCTCCCCGGCGATGACGCGGAGGCAAGACTCCTGCCGGCAACGGTCGAGGTGGTGGCCGTCACCGTCCCCCTCAGCTCCGTGGCTGCCAATGCCATCCTGGTCGTGTACGCGGGCCTTCTGGTGACCATCCTGTTCATCTACACCCGGACCCTGACCCGAAGGGAGGAGCTCCGGCTGGCTGCGGTGGTGACGGCCCGCGATGCCATTTCCGACAGGGCACTGACCATCGAGACCGAGCTCGCGACCGTCCGCGAGCGCCTTGCCCAGATCGAGCCCGAGACGGAGGTCTCGGCCGAAGAGATCCAGGCTCTGGAGGCGGACCGAAGGCAGCTCACCGTGAAGCTCGCCGAACTCGAACTGAGGGAGGAGGAGCTTCGCGCACGGTCGTCACGAATCCAGGGGCTCGAGGAGGAGCGGCGAACCCTCGAGGAGTTTCTCGACGAGGCGATGCAGGACCTCGGCCAGAAGGACGAGGAGATCCGCTCCCTCGAGCGGCACATCAAGAAGGTCCGCAAATCCGCGGGAGCCCGGGAATCGGGCCGTGAAGCGGAGAGCCTCGCCAGGCGCCTGCGAACCCTCTACAAGAATCTGGAATTCGACGAGCGCGCCGTCGCCGATCTCGTCCGCTACCGGGACGAGGCCACGAAGCTGAAAGCCGAAGAGGCCCTCAAGCGCCTCTCCGATGACGCGGAGAATCTGGCGGTCCGCCGCAAGGTGGGCGGCCTTCCCCCCCACCTCTCGATCTTCGAGATGGGTTTTGCCGGCAAGTGCCGCCTCTACTACACAAAGGGCCGACAGCGTCGTCACCGGATCCTCGCCATGGGTGCCAAGAACACCCAGAAGGTCGATCTCGAATACCTGAGCCGTCTGCCCAGGGTGGAGACGCGGAGCTAGGTGTTCTCGCGGAGGGCCGATTTGAGCTGTTGGTCGTCCCAGGGCTTGGGAATCAGGGCGCGAATCCCGAGGAACTCGATCTGGTCGGGAGGAATCTCTTCGGGCCATCCGGTGATCAGCAGGCGAGCCACATCCGGATGCCGGACCGCGACCTCCGCGAGGAACTCGAGGCCACTCCTTCCGGGCATCTTCTGATCGGTAAGGACCAGGTCTACCTTCCGGGATCCAAGGATGCGGAGCCCCTCGGCGACGGACTCGGCCGTGAGGATCTCGTAGCCCTCCCGGCGCAATGTCCGGCGAAGGGCCGACAGGATGCGTGTCTCGTCGTCGACGAGCAGCAGCACGGGCGGCGAGCCACTCCCGCTCACCTCACCGTCCCCGCCTCCGGCCCCAGCGCATCCAACGGGAGGAGAACCTCGAAGCTGGTCCCCTGCCCCTCGATGCTCTCCACCCGGATCGTCCCGCCGTGGCGGCGCACGATGTTGAAGGAGGTCGAGAGCCCGAGGCCAGTCCCGACACCCACCTCCTTGGTGGTGAAGAAGGGATCGAAGATCCGGTCCAAGGCATCCGGCGGGATCCCGGTACCGTTGTCCGTCACCAGGATGGCGACGGCGTCACCTCGAAGCTCGGTTCGCAGACGGATCTCCCCCCGAGCCCCCTCCCCCCCCTCTCTCGCCTCGATTGCCTGATATGCGTTCACGATCAGGTTCATGAACACCTGCTTCAGCTGCATCGGGAAGCAGTACATGGGAGGAAGCTCATCGTACTGCTTCGTAAGCGAGACTGAATGCTTCATCATCGTCCAGACGATGTTGGCCGTGGAGTCGAGACACTGATTCAGGTCGGATTCCACCAGCTCGGCCGTATCTTGGTGGGAGAAAGCCCGGAGGTCCTGCACGATGTGACGGATGCGCTCGGAGCCCTCGAGGGATTCCCGGACCGCCTTGCCGAAATCGGAGAGCAGAAAGTCCGCCTCGACCCTCTCGATGGCGGCATCCAGCTCCCCCGTGGCGCGCTGGATCTCCTCGGGGACGATCGGCGCCGCTCCCAGCGCGGATCCGCCCTCCCCCAGCTGCGGCGGATGCAGCTCCTGCACCGCCTTGCGAAGCGCCTCCAGCTTGTCCCAGACCTTGGCCAGGTCTTCCAGGTACTCGGACATCTGGCAGAGGTTGGCGTGGATGAAGCCCATCGGATTGTTGATCTCATGGGCGACCCCGGCCGCCAGCTGGCCGATCGACGCCATCTTCTCGGTCTGGAGTACCTGGCGCTGGAGCTGCTTTATCTCGGTGAGATCCTGGAAGATCGCCACGGCCCCGATCCGGGTCCCATCCCGATCGGACATGGGCGCGCAGGAGATACCGATGGGGACGATTCTGCCGGTGGGACGGCTGATCACCGTCTCGGCACCGCGGAAGCGCGTGTTCTCCTCGAGTGTGCGAGAGATCAAGACCTCCTCGCGAGGCACGTCCGGAAACCAGTCCCAGACCGGGCGACCGCGCAGGCCACCGGGCACCGTGTCGAGGATCTGCTCCGCCGTCGGGTTGGCATAGGTGATCCGCCCCTCGAGATCGACGACGAGCAGCGCACTGTTCATGTTCTGAATGATGTTTTCGTTATAACGCTGCAGATCAGCGACCTGTTTCGCGAGTAGCTCGACCTCGGTCAGATCCGAGAGCACGAGCAGAATCCGCCCCTCGCCGAGCCGCTTGGCCCGGACGTCGAAGGCGCGCATTCCGCGCTCTCCATCGATCACACGGGCGATCCGGGGTGCGACGGAGCGTCCCTCGGCGGCGCGAGACAGCACCTCCCCGACCCCTTCGCTCTCCAGGAAATCCGGAGGCAGGACATCCTCCAGCGGCCGGCCGTGCACTTCATCGCTCGAAACGCCCCAGGTCCGCGAGAACTCCGGGTTCACGGTGACCATGTTGCCCTGTCCGTCCAGCACCACCAGCGCGGCGGGGATCTCGTTGACGATGGCCTCGTGGAGCTGCTCGAGCCAGCGGATACGCCGCTCCGCATCCCCGCGCTCGCGCGCGGCGCGCCAGCGGCGAATCTGCTCGAGTGCCACGACCGGAAGCACCTCTGCGTAGTCTCTGGTGGCCGCGATGCAGTCGGCCGCTCCGCGGCGGAAGAAATCGAGGGCGAGCTCTTCGTCGAGCTCCGTCGTCACCACGATCACCGGTGGCCCTTCGCCCCGCAGCGCCCCCAGCACGCGGTGGGCATCGCCCTCGCCGACCCCCTCTTCCAGAATCACCAGATCCAGGATCTCGCCCGCTGCGAGGTCACAGCAGGAGTCCGCGTCGTGGAGAACCTCGAGCCTGGCCTCCCGACCCAGTCGATCCAGCGCGCTCGCCGTTCCCAGATCCCGCTGCGCGGACCCCGGCAGAGGTCGAACGATGGCGATGCGTACCAGCGGTGATGACTGGCTCAAGGGCGGTCCCTCTCCCACCGCCGCGCCCATTGCGCGGCCTTCTGGTTCCGTCTAAGGCGTCCGCGGCACCACGGTAGTACGACAATGGCGGGGGGAGGAGCTGAATCTACCGGATTGGGTTCGGCGCTCCAACTCCAGCGGTCCCCGGACCTCGACGGGCGAAGATTCCATGTTTCGAGAGTTTCCGGTAGAAGGTCGAGCGCCCGATGCGGAGCCGGCGGGCCGCCTGGGTGGCGTCTCCCCCCGCCTCCCGCAAGGCTCGCTCGATCGCGCAGCGCTCATACGCCTCCAGAGAGAGAGGCACCTCCGAGCCGGGTCGGACACTCTTCGCGACGCCGGGAATGCCGTCTCCCAAGCCGAGATCCGCGGCGCGCAGCCGCTCGCCGCTCGCCAGCGCCAGGGCGGACTCGATGGCATTCTCCAACTCCCTGACGTTGCCCGGCCAATCGTAACGCGAGAGCATCTCGAGGGCTTCCGGCTCGAATCCCACCACCGGAGAACCTTCGCGGCGGTGCTTGATCAGGAAGTGATGGGCCAGCTGGGGAATGTCTTCGCGACGCTCCCGCAACGTCGGAATCTCGATCCGAACCACGTTGAGCCGGTAGAAGAGATCCACTCGGAAGAGGCCATCGTTCACCATGGCGGCGAGGTCCCGGTTCGTCGCGCAGATGACCCGGATGTCCACCGGGACGGTCTCGGAGGCACCCAGCGGCCGCACCTCCTTGTGCTGCAGCGCCCGGAGCAGCTTTGCCTGGACATGGGCGGGAATCTCCCCGATCTCGTCGAGGAAGAGGGTCCCGGATTCGGCCATCCGAAACAGCCCCGGGGCGCCGAGGGCGCCCGTGAAGGCACCGCGCCGGTGCCCGAAGAGCTCGCTCTCGATGATCGACTCCGGAAGCGCGCCACAGTCCACCGGGACGAAGCTCTCGCCGCAGCGGGGGCCCGCGGCGTGGATCGAGCGGGCCACGATCTCCTTGCCGGTTCCGCTCTCGCCTTGGATCAGCACGTTGCTCTCATTGTGACGCAAGCTCTCGATCGTTCGCCGAAGCGCACGCGTCTTCGGCGCGCTCCCCACCAGCTCGGGACCCTCGCGGCGTCCCAGGAGCTCCCGTTCCAGCTCCCGGTTGCGGGTCACGAGCTGACGCCGTTCGATGGCCTTGCGAATCGTGGTGCGAACCCGATGGGCGTCGCCGAACGGCTTCTCCAGGTAGTCGAATGCACCGCGACGCATGCAACCAACGGCGCTCTCGACACTCGCGTGACCGGTCATGACGATGACCTCGACCTCCGCCCGACAGGACTTCACCCGATCGAGAACATCGAGGCCATTTGCCTTCCCCAGGAAGAGGTCGAGCAGGATGACGTCGAGAGTCGGATCGTCCAGCGCCGGGCCCATCTCCTCCGGACAGGAAGCCGTGGCCACGCGGTAGCCCTCCGGTCGAAGAATCCGCTGGAGCGCCCGAAGCAGGAGGGGCTCGTCGTCCACGAGCAGCACCATTCCGCGCACGCCACGCGGACACAGCTCTCCCTCCGACGAGGATGTCCCAGACTGCGGACTCATGGCAGCCGTATCGGCCCCGGCTGCGCCGCCCTTGAGAAGACGGACCGCGAGTCGCCTTGAACAGCCTCGACCCCACCTCTACACTGCGTTTGCTTCCTCCCGATGCAGAGGTGCCGCCCTGCAGAAATTCCACATCCTCGTAGTTGACGACGAGGAACTCTATCGACGAGCTCTGGAACGGATTCTCAGCCGTGTGGGACACGTTGTCTCGACCGCCCGGAACGCGGCCGATGCGATGGCGGTGGTGACCTCCAGCCCGCTGGATCTCGTGCTCTGCGACGTGAAGATGCCGGGCATCAGCGGACTGGAGCTCGTCAGGCAGATCAGGGACATCCATCCGGACCTGCCCTGCATCGTCGTGACCGGCTACGGAAGCGCCGAGAGCTCGCTGGACGCCCTGCGGGCGGGCGCCTTCTGGTACCTGGAGAAGCCCTTCGACCAGGCCCATCTGGACGTGGTCCGGCGGCTCGTGGAACAGGCCATCGAACACGGCCGCCTCAAGGCCGAGAACCGGATCCTCCAGAGCCAGCTCCACCAACGCTACCGCTTCGAGAACATCGTCGGATCCAGCCCGGCCCTGCGCTGTGTCCTCGACGTGGTCGAGAAGGTCGCGGACACCGACAGCACCGTGCTGATCACCGGCGAGAGCGGCACCGGGAAGGAGCTGATCGCCCGGGCCCTTCACTACAACAGCCGCCGGGCGGATCGGATGTTCGTCACCGTCAACTGCGGGGCGATTCCCGAAGAACTGCTCGAATCCGAGCTCTTCGGCCACGTTCGGGGTGCCTTTACCAACGCCGTGAGCCACCGCGAGGGCCGCTTCTCCATCGCCAACGGCGGCACCGTATTCCTCGACGAGATCGGGGACATGAGTCCGAACCTCCAGGTCAAGCTCCTGCGGGTGCTCCAGGATCAGACGTTCGAGCCAGTGGGATCATCGAAGACCCTCAAGGTGAATGTCCGGGTCATCGCCGCCACCAACCAGGATCTGGAGTACGCAATCAGGGAGAAGCTCTTCCGCGAAGATCTCTATTACCGATTGAACGTGATTCCCATCGAGATACCGCCACTGCGAGAACGTCGCGAGGACATCCCGCTGCTGCTCCAGCACTTTCTCGACGCAATGAACCGGGAGAAGAGCAAGGGAGGGGCCATCACCATCTCCCAGGGGGTCCTGGACAGGATCTGCGAGCACGACTGGCCGGGGAACGTCCGCGAACTTGAGAACCTGATCGAGCGGCTGGTGATTTTGCGGGGCGAGGGGGAGATCGAAGTCGACGACCTTCCCCACACTTTCCGGCAGAGGCCGGCCACGCTCCACGCCGAAGCACCGCGGATTCCCGCCGGCGGTCTTCCTTTCAACGAGGTGGTCGATCGCTTCGAGGCGGATCTCATCCTCCAGGCCCTGAAGCAGACCCATTGGAACAAGAACCGCGCTGCCCAGCTCCTCGGGCTCAACCGAACCACCCTGATCGAAAAGATCAAGAAGAAGCGCCTCTCCGCCGATGATGAGTAGAGTCAGATCCGCCCGTCCGCGGCGGCGGCGCGGATGCCGGTCGCGGAGGCTGCCTCACGGCACGGCGGCGACGCCAGCCATCGTCCGGGAACTGACGGAATCGTAACCGTCGAAAGCGCTTCCCGTCGGCGGACTGACGGTTCCGCGGGTCCCTTGCCTCTTCTGCCACCCGTTGCGGCAGGTGCCGTGCGCAATCTTCTTCGCAGAACGCCATCTGAACAGGGCGAGAAACACCCCCCGATTTCAAATAGTTAGCGCGCGACCCCCGGATCTCCTGGGTCGCAATCGAGGCCTTCGCGGCTGGTGCGGCCCCCGAATCGCACCTCTTGGCATGCCCCCTGCTTTGAGTTGCACCCAGCACGCAGCGAGGCGGCAGGGCGATGGCCGGCTGACTGCCCTGCGCGTGGAATCGTCCAGACGTCACCAGATGACAACAAGCCGTTGGAGGGTTGAATGGAGACGCAGTTGCGAGAAGCCAAGACGAAGAGCCCCGATATTCCCGCCTCGCTCAGGGAGCAGATCGTCATCGAGCACACGCCACTGATCCGCTACATCGTGAGCCGGATTGCCGTCCGTCTCCCCTCCCACATCGATCTCGACGACCTGCACAACACAGGCGTGATCGGCCTGATGGATGCGATCGAGAAGTACGATCCCGCGAAGAACTGCAAGTTCAAGACTTACGCGGAATTTCGCATCAAGGGCGCCATCCTCGACCAGCTCCGTTCCCTCGACTGGGTGCCCCGAAGCATTCGCCAGAAGAGCCGCAAGCTCGAACGGGCCTACGGCGAGGTCGAACAGCGTCTGGGCCGCCCGGCCTCGGAGGACGAGGTCGCCGACTCCCTCGGACTCCAGCTCGACAAGTTCCACGAGCTGCTCAATCAAGTTCGCGGCATCTCCCTCGTGAACCTGGAGGAAATCCGTGGCGGCGGAGCGGACGGCGAGCGGAGCGGCACCTTCGGCGATGTCGTCGAGGACGTCAGAGCCGAGAATCCCTTCGCCTCCTTCAAGTTCCACGAGATGAAGCAGATCGTCGCGGATACCATCGCGACCCTTCCGGAGAAAGAGCGCCTCGTCATATCGCTCTACTACTACGAAGATCTCAACATGAAGGAGATCGGCAACATCCTCGGCATCACCGAATCCCGCGTCTGCCAGATCCACACCAAGTCGGTGCTCCGACTCCGCTCGAAGCTCAAGGGAATTCTCGAGCGGGGCCAGTAGCGGGAACGTTCCCGACGCCGCTACTCGCCCTTCTCGCAGCGGGCGAGAAGAACGGTGCTGTTGTCCTCGCCACCTCTGCCGTTGGCCAGATCGATCAGCTGCTCGCAGACTTCCTGGAGATCCGCGCTCTCACACACCCACTTGGCGATCTCGTGGTCTTCAACGTGATTCGTCAATCCGTCCGAGCACAGCACGAAGACGTCGCCGGGCTCCAGCGTGAGCTCCACCAGATCCGGCTCGACCGAGCGACGAACACCGAGGGCCCGCGTGAGCACGTGACGATGGGGGTGCTCCCGGGCGGCATCCTCGCTGATCTCCCGCCGGCGCAGCAGTTCGCCGACGATCGAGTGATCGTCGGTCAGCTGCCGGATGCGGCGTCCGCGGATCAGGTAGGCCCGGCTATCGCCCACATGGGCCAGGGCCGCTCGCTCCGGGTCCGCCAGAAAAGCCACCAGCGTCGTCCCCATTCCCGCGTATTCAGGGTGTTCCTGGGCTTTGCCGTAGATGGCGCGATTGGCGGCAGCCACCGCGTAGCGAAGCCTCTCGGCGAGGCTGGCAGATGCTCCCTCCAGGGTCTGGATCGCCTGGAGAGCGGTCTCGGCAGCCAGCTCACTGGCGACCTGGCCGGCCGTGTGGCCCCCCATCCCGTCTGCGACGAGATACAGGCCCAGCTGGGGCGAAAGGGCGTAGCGATCCTCGTTCTCCTTGCGCCGGAGACCGACGTCGCTGCTGGCGGCTGCGCGAAGGATCATCCCGTTCCGCTCCCTGAAGCCAGCCCGGATCCCACCGAGCCTGTTGGAAGAGTAGCCCGAACCCAGGAGATACGGAGAGGTGTATCGGAACCCCCACGCCAGAACTTGATTCGAGGCATTACCTTTCCGTGAGCTGTTGCCAGATCCATTGCGCCTTCCCGCGAGCGACCGGTCTGGCCCGCCTGCACCGCATCGCCATCGGGGCCTTGCCGAGCCGCTCGGAAGGTGCAAAAACCATTCAATTCGCCGCCCATTTCCGTCGATAATACGGCCGGAAGTGTGCGGTGTTTCGCCCGGGAAATGGTCCCGGCTCGCGATGCGCTCCGCGCCTCCGAACTGCGCCGCTCCGGGGGGGGACAATGCCCAAGACCCTGCTTCTGGCAGATGACAGCGTCACGATCCAGAAGGTCGTCGGAATCAGCTTCGCCAACGAGGACGTCGCCTTGCTCACCGTGGACAACGGAGACGACGCCATTGCGCGAGTCAGAGAGTCCCGGCCGGACATCGTTCTGGCCGACGTCGTGATGCCCGGAATGAACGGCTACGAGGTCTGCGAGGCCATCAAATCGGACCCGCAGCTCCGCAACACGCCGGTGCTCCTGCTCACCGGAACCTTCGAGGCCTTTGACGAGGAGCGGGCCGCCCGAGCCGGCGCGGACGGCCACATCACCAAGCCCTTCGAGGCCCAGGCCCTGGTCGATCAGGTAAACGCCCGCCTGGCCCAGGCCACCGCCTCGGTCGCGGCAGCCGAGCCCGCTCCCATCAGCGCAGCTCCCGTGCCTCCGCAGCAGACACCCGCTCCGGAGGATTCTGCTCTGGGACTGTCCTCCGCACCGGACACCCGCTCGGAGGATGGAGCCTCCTTCGACTTCTTCGACGAAGAGATCACCGAGCCGCGCACCACCTCTGCACCGGAATCGAGCGCAGAAACGATCATCGTCAGCGACGACCTCGAAGTGGACGGCACGGGAGAGGACGCCTTCGACTTCGAGGCGAGCGATGAGCTCGACGCCAACCTCTCGACCTCTCCCCCCTCCAGTCCCGGGGCAGAGGTCGATGCGCCCCTCGCGATGCCGGAGTCACTCGAAGAGCCGGAGATGGCTGCGGAGAGCGCAGGGACCCTCCTGATCGGTGACGACCCGTTCTCGGGCGATCTGGCCGGACCCCCCGATACTCCGCCAACCCTGGGGGAAGGCGATCTGGCCCAGGTCGAGCCGGAGGAGCCTCCGGTGATTCCGGCGGCAGCGGCTCCCTTCGAAGACTTCACCTCCGACCTGCCGGAGGCGCCCGTGCCCACCCGCGTCATCCACGAAGCAGCGACACCCGGCGGCGGCCTTGAAGCGATGAACCAGGCGGTCTCCGCCCATCCCGATGAGACCCTCGTCCTCTCGGATCTCCACTCCGATCCGTTCAGCGACCCGGTCACCGGCGACGCCTTCGACATCGCGGAGACGGCGCCATCGGAAGACCACCCCGCCGACCCGCTAGCCGATGCGGGGCCCGATGATCTGGCGGTGGAAGCGATCCTGGATCCGACGGGTGGCCGGGATTTCGACGTCTCCTCCTCGGATCTGGGAGATCCCCTCCAGGAGCCCGCAACGACGCCCGAGGAGGCGGAAGAGACACCGTCCTCGCCGTGGACGGCGGAGCCCCCGGTGCTGGAGGAGGAAGAGCTCTTCTCCGAACCCGCTCCCGAAGAGGCGCCCGAAGCCGCTCCCGATCTACTGGCGACGCCCGCGGAAGATGCGCCCTCCGCTACCAGTACACCGGATCTCTCGCCCTTGGCGCGTGAGCAGCTTCACGACGCGCTCGAGAAGATCGCCTGGGAAGCCTTCAGCGACGTGACCGAGCAGATCATCAAGGAAGCCTTGGAGCGCATCGAGCGGGTCGCCTGGGAGGTCATCCCCCAGATGGCCGAGGCACTGATCCAGGAGGAGATCCGGAAGCTCAAGGGCGAGGACTAGAGGCGCAGCCGGCGCTGCGCCACCTCGGAATCGCGGCGGGGCGCGGTGCGTTAGACTGCAACGGTGACTCTGCAGGCAGTCCATCCCCCCCCGTCCTCCTGGCGAGAACTGCTTCAGCGCGCCCTCGCCGAGGATATCGGAGCTGGTGATCTTACCAGCCACCTGACATTGCCTGCTGATCTCGAAATCGAGGCAGTGCTGGTGGCGCGCTCCAAGCTGGTGGTCTGCGGCCTCAGGCTCGCCGCGAGCGCCTTCTCCGAGGTCGACCCCCGGATTCGCTTTGCGCCAGCCCCGCAAGAGGGTTCCACCGCCTCGCCCGACGCTCCCCTGGCCTCCGTCTCCGGGCCCGCTCGCGGGATTCTGGCTGCGGAGCGCACGGCCCTCAATTTCCTCGGTCGCATGTCGGGCGTCGCCACAACCACCCGGGAGTTCGTGCAACGGGTGGCCGGGACCGGCGCCGCGATCGTCGATACGCGCAAGACCCTGCCGGGCTGGCGGGTTCTCGACAAGTACGCCGTCGCCATCGGTGGGGGCACCAACCATCGGGCCGGCCTCTTCGACGCCGTGTTGGTCAAGGACAACCACATCGCCGCAGCGGGCGGGGTCTCCGCCGCGGTCAAGGCTGCCCGGCTGGGTACGCCGGCGCACCTCTGGCTACAGGTGGAGGTCGAGTCCGAGGCGGAAGCGGAAGCCGCCCTGGAAGCCGGTGCCGACGCCCTTCTCCTCGACAATCGCTCCCCGGACGAGCTCCGCAGGCTGGTGGCCCGCTTCGGAGCACGGACCCTTCTCGAGGCCTCCGGAGGTATCGACCTCGCCACGGTGCGCCGGATCGCCGAGACCGGTGTTCACCGCATCTCGATCGGCGCGCTGACCCACTCCGCCCCCTCGGCCGACATCTCGCTGGAGGTTCGAGGGGGACCCACCCCCCCGGTGCGGCAGCCTGCGCATGCCCGAGAGGGGCTCCGTGGCGAAGACGAGGTGGGAGTGTGAACGGCGGCGTGGAGCGTGTGCTCGACGCGCTCCGGCGAACAGAAGGCGAACCCTGCTCCGGAGAGGGACTCTCCGAGCGGCTAAGAGTCTCCCGTTCACAGATCTGGAAGCATGTCGAGACACTTCGCGCCAAGGGCTACGGCATCGAGGGAACACCCGGCGGCGGCTACCGCCTCGTCTCGGTTCCCGATCGTCTCTATCCGGAGGAGATTCTGGCGGGACTGGAGACGAGATGGATGGCCCGCGAGATCTGCTACTTCGAAACCACCGGCTCCACGAACCGGGTTGGCTTCGATCTCGCCCGGGAGGGCGCTGCCCACGGGACCGTCGTGATCGCCGAGGGCCAGACCGCCGGTCGCGGCCGTCTCGGCCGCTCCTTCTACTCTCCGCCGTACAGGAACCTCTACACCTCGGTAGTGCTGCGCCCTTGCCTCAGCGCGAGCGAGGCGGCCACCGTGATCCTGGCGGCCGCCATCGCCGTCGCCGAGACCGTGGCGGCGACTCTCGGAAGCCCTGGCGCCGTGGAGATCAAGTGGCCCAACGACGTCCTCCTCGATGGGCTCAAGACATCGGGCATCCTGATGGAGCTCAGCGCCGAGGCGACTCGGGTGGGGTTTCTGATCCTGGGAATCGGAGTGAATCTGAATCTTGATCGGGAGAGCTTCCCCGAGGAGTTCCGCTCCCTGGCGACGAGCCTCGTCTCCCATTCCGGCCACCCAGTCGACCGGGTTCACTTCACCCGTCGTCTTTTCGTTACCCTCGAGGAGGTGCTCGACGTCCACGCAGAGCGGGGATGGGACGCCCTGCGCCCCCGCTTCCAGGAGTTCTTCCGCATGTTGGGTCGACGCATCCGCATCTCGGATCTGGCCGAGGGCGAGACCGCTGGCGTCTGCCGGGGGATCGACCCGGACGGCGCACTCCGGCTGGAGCGCGACGACGGTGAGCCCACTCGAGTCCTGGCTGGCGACGTGACGATCATCAAGGATGGAGCCCGCCCCGAATGACCACCCTCCTGCTCGCCGTCGACGTGGGAAACACCAACGTCGCTCTCGGCATCTTCGACTACGGCACAGGCGAGGGGAAGCTCGCCCACCATTGGCGGTTGAGCACCCACCGTGAGCAGACCTCCGACGAGGTCGCCGGCACCCTGCGCTCCCTCTTCTCGCAGTCCGGGTGCGAGCTCGAGAGATTCAGCGACGTGATCCTCTGCACTGTGGTGCCCCCGCTGCAGCCGATCTGGGAGCGCGTATGCGAGAAGCTCTTCGATCGCCCACCGATCGTGATCGGCCTGGGAACCCGCACGGGGATGCCGGTTCGATACGAGAATCCCCGGGAGGTGGGAGCCGACCGGATCGTGAACGCGGTGGCGGCCTTCGAGCTGGTCGGCGGACCCGTGGTCGCCGTCGACTTCGGCACGGCGACGACCTTCGATTGCGTTTCCGAGAAAGGCGAATACCTGGGCGGCGCCATCTTCCCGGGGATCCACATCTCCATGGAGGCCCTCTTCGAGCGCGCGTCCATGCTCCATCGCGTCGAGATCGCACGGCCCAAGACCGTGATCGGTCGGACCACCACCGCCTCCCTGCAGTCGGGTCTGGTCTTCGGATACGCAGGGATGGTCGACGCGATGGTTTCGCGAATCCGGCGCGAGCTGGGGGACGAGGTCCGCGTCATCGCCACCGGCGGGCTGGCTCAGCGGATCGCCAGCGAGACTGAATCCATCGAGCGCGTCGAGCCCTTCCTCACCTTGCAGGGTCTTCGCATTCTTTTCGAAAAGAACCGTCCCCAGAGCGCGGAGGGACCGCGAAAGGAGAAGTAGCCATGCAGAACGTCGACACCCGGAACACGCGGAACTTCGCCCTGATAGGCCACACGGGGGACGGGAAGACCTCCCTCGGCGAGGCCTTTCTCCATGCCGCGGGCGCCACCAGCACGCTCGGCAGGGTGGACGATGGAAGCTCCGTCCTCGATCACACGCCCGAGGAGAAGGAGCGGCACAATACTTTGACCTCCTCCCTGTACGGCTTCGGCTGGAACGACCTTCACATCACGCTAGTGGACACCCCCGGTGATCCGAACTTCCAGGGCGACGGCCAGGTGGCCCTCCACGCGCTGGACGGAGCGATCCTGCTGGTGTCGGCGGTGGACGGGGCCCAGGTCGGCACCGAGGGCATGTGGCGCGCCAGCGAGCGGTCGGGCACCCCGCTCGTCGCCTTCGTGAACGGCATCGATCGCGACCGGGCAGACATCCAGGGGGCTCTCGAGTCCCTGCGCCGGATGGGCGCCAATCCCATCGAGGTCGTCCTTCCGATCGGCTCCGGTTCCGACCTGGAGGGGGTGGTCGACCTGCTCCAGATGAAGGCGACCGTGGAAGGACGTCAGACCGACATCCCGGCGGAGATGGCGGACGAGGTCGAATTGGCCCGTGAGCGGTTGGTCGAGGCGGTTGCCGAGTCCGACGACGAGCTGCTGGAGCGATACCTGGAGCAAGGAGAACTCGACGACGAGTCCCTGGCCAAGGGTCTGGTGGCTGCAGCCAGCTCCCGCGGTCTCCTACCCGTCCTATGCGGATCGGCGACACGGCAGGTCGGCACGCGGGAGGCGCTTCACCTCGCCACCCGACTGCTTCCCTCGCCGGTCGACAGGTCTCCGTGGGCGGGCCGCAATCTCGACGACGATACGGAGATCGCGGTCAGCGCCGACCCGGCCGGCCCCTTCGCCGCCCTGGTCCTCAAGACCGTGGTCGACCGCTACGCGGGCACCCTCTCGATCTTCCGGGTGATCTCGGGGACGGTCAAGGCGGACACCCCGGTCCTGAATGCGACCCGGGACAGAAAGGAGCGCCTGGGCAAGCTGCTGCTCCTGCAAGGCGCCGAGTACGTCGACGTCCCCGAGGCCGGCCCCGGGGACATCGTTGCGGTGGCGAAGCTCAAGGACGTTCACACCGGCGACGCCCTCACCCAGGAGAAGGGCGGCGTCCGCCTGGCGGAGATCCCGATCCCCGAAGGCGTGCTCTCCTATGCGATCGGGGCGAAGACCAAGGGAGACGAGGACAAGGTCTTCACCTCGCTCGGTCGGCTCGTCGAGGAGGACCCGATCCTGCGACTGGGGAGAGACCCCTTGACTGGGGAGTTTCTGCTCACCGGGATGGGCGAGCTCCACATCCGAATGACCGTAAAGAAGCTCCGGCGACTGTACGACGTCGACGTCGAGCTCAAGCCACCGAAGGTGCCGTACCGGGAAACGATTACCCGCAAGGCCGAGAACGTGGAGGGAAAGCTCAAGAAGCAGACCGGGGGCAAGGGCATGTTCGGCGTCTGCTACCTGACCGTCGAGCCGCTTCCCCGCGGGGAGGGGCTCGAGTTCGTTGACGAGATCGTGGGAGGATCGATCCCGCGCAACCTGATCCCGGCGGTCGAGAAGGGGGTCCACGATTCGGCGGCAGCGGGCCCTCTGGCGGGATACCCGGTGGTCGACGTCCGGGTTCGATGCATCGACGGCAAACACCACTCGGTGGACTCGAACGAGATGGCCTTCAAGCTGGCCGGATCGTTTGGATTCAAGGCCGGCATCGCCCAGGGAAAGCCGACCCTGCTGGAGCCGATCATGAACGCCGAGATCGTGGTCCCCGACCAGTACGTGGGTGACATCATGGGCGATGTCAGCAGCCGCCGGGGACGGGTCCAGTCCAGCGAGGCACGGGGCTCGAGCCAAGTGATCAAGGCTGAGGTCCCGATGGCCGAAATGCTCGAGTACGCCAGCTCTCTCACCAGCCTGACGGGCGGGAAGGGAGCCTTTCAGATGGAGTTCTCGCACTACGACGAGGTCCCCTCCCAGGTACAGGAGAAGATCATCGCCGAGGCGAAGGCACAGCACGCGGAGGAGTCCTGAGGTCGGGTTGCTCGTGGTTTCAGGTCCAGCATGAGGTGACCACCCGCCACAGGGTCGCAGTGAGACGAGGCAAAGGAGCGTCCGGTCGTGGCGGAAGCGCAGAAGATCAAGCTGACCCTGTCGCCGCAGGCGGAGAAGTACGCCCGCCGGGATGCCCCCATCGAGGTGCGCCGGATGGCCGCCGGTGGTGCCCTGCCCCTTCCCCCCATCGAGCTGGCGACCGCACTCTTCGCCCTGGCCCACGACCCGGACGATCAGGTCAAGAGCCGGGCGAGAGAGAGCCTCGAGAACCTCCCCGACCACCTCTGTCAGACCGTGCTGACCGGCGAGACCCACCCGGCCGTGCTCGCCTACCTCGCCCATACCTTCCAGCACGACGCCGGCCGCATCGAGAGCATCGCCCTCAATCCCGCGACGGATGACCGGACCTTCGTCTTCCTGGCGAGCCTGCCCCACAGGCGGGTCATCGAGATCGTCGGCAACAACCAGCAGCGCATGCTCCGCACCCCGGAGATCGTGGACGCCCTCGGAGACAACCCGATCACCGGCCGCGCCACCATCGACCGGATTCTGACCTTCCTGGGGATCGAGCGGCCCGAGGCCGAGGTCTCCGAAGATCTCGACGAGGACCTGCAGCTGGACGACGAGAAGATCACCGACGAGGTGGCGACCGCTGCGCTCAAGGCGCTCCTCGGAGACGACGCCAGCCATTTCTCCTCCGACCTCATCGAGGACAGCGAGGGCGAGCTCGACGAGGCGACGGAGGGAAACCTGTTCAAGGTCATCCAGAACATGAACGTGATGCAGAAGGTCAAGCTCGCGCGAATGGGGAACAAGGACGCCCGAGGGCTGCTCGTCCGCGACCGCAACAAGATCGTCGCCGCGGCGGCGATCCGCAGCCCCAAGATCACCGAGAACGAGGTGGAGAACTTCGCACGGGCGCGCAACCTCTCGGAAGAAGTCATCAGGATCATCGGCGCGAACCGGGAGTGGACCCGCAGCTACCGGGTGAAGCTCGGACTGGCGATGAATCCGAAGGTCAGGATCCAGACGGCGATGAAGTTTCTGAATTTCCTCCAGGAAAGGGATCTCAGGAACGTCATGAAGAGCAAGGACGTGGCCACGCCCATCGCGGCTCACGCACGACGACTACTGCAGAAGAAGGGGAAGATCTGATGGCCGAACTCGGCCGAGAGGGCGGCGAAGTCAAGGCTCGCATCGTCTACTGGGGAGTAGAGGGTTCAGGCAAGTCGACCAACGCCCAGATGATCCATTCGAAGCTCCGGCCGGACCACCGCGGGGAGCTCCGGCGGGTCCCGACACGGCTCGACCCAACCGTGACCTACGATGCCCTCCCCATCGAGCTCGGCCAGATTGGCGGCGTGCGGACCCGGATCCAGATCCTCACCGTGCCCGGAGCAGCCGAGCACGCACCCACCAGGAAGCAGCTGCTCGATCAGGTAGACGGCATCGTCTTCGTCGTGGACACCCAGCGCGACCGTATCGAAGAGAACATCTCCTCGCTCGAGGAGTTGCGCGGGGCGCTCGCCTCCTACGGCCGCGCTCTCGAGGAGACCCCGCTCGTCATCCAGTACAACAAGCAGGACCAGTCGGATCCCTACGCTCTGGAAGAGCTGCATCGCAAGCTCAACATGCAAAGCGTGGCGGCCTTCGAGGCCGTGGCCACCAATGGTACCGGGGTCCTCCAGACCTTGACCACGATCTCGAAGCGCGTGATCCGTCATCTTCGCAAACAGAGCGTGAGCAATCCGGCGAGTGCATCGAAGGCAGAGAGCGCACCCATCGAGCCCGCGCAGCCGGTGCCGCCGCCCGGCATGAGCCAGATTCTGGAAACCACCATCCGGTCGCCCGGCACTCCCACGCCCTTCCACGAGGCGGGCGTCGATGAGACAGTAGCCCTCGACCCAGCGCTTCTCTACGACGAGGATCACCCCGATGGAGAGGCCATCGAAGCCACGGCCGCCGAGACCGAAGCGGCCTTCGAGCCTTCGTTCCAGCAGGTCACGGTGGAGATGGAGGCTCCGACCCGGGTCGACTTTGAGCCCGATGCTCCAGCGACGATGGGGGCGATCCGCATCGAGTCCGTTGGCGAGGCCAGCCAGACGGGATCGGGCAGGGTACGGATTCCGATCCTGCTGCGCGATGAGGCCGGGCGATCCCTGGCGATCTCGCTCAGCGTGGAGATCGAAGCGAGCAAGACGGAGACTGGCGACTGATGCGCAAGTGCGTAGCGATCTACGGGGCGACCAACGAGGCGCTGCAGCTCGTGGCGGCTCTCGAGACAAACCCCGATCTCGAGATCGCCGTGGTCTTCGATCCCGATCTCGAGACCGCCAGAAGGCGAATCGAGTCCCTCGATCGGGACACGGCGGAGCGCCTGCGCGCCCGGCTGACCGATGACCGGAGCGTCTTCGAAGCGGGCGGCGGCGTCCACGCGGTCATCGACACTGGTCTCGACCCCCCGTTCGGCCAGCTCGTGCCGGACGCAACCCTACGAGGGGTACAGGTCGTCTCTCCGCTCACCGCGAGGCTGCTGTGGGGATACGGCGTTTCGGCCCAGGACCGGAAGGCGGAGCTCCTCCAGGCCCTTCACGAGATCGTGGAGTCCGTCAACCTCACCATCGACGCTGACGAGCTGTTCTCGCGCATGCTGGAGATCGCCATGGGCGTGACCGGCGCGGACGGGGGCTCGCTGATGCTCCTGGATCCGAAGGCCCAGCTGCTGGCGATCCGCGTCGCCATCGGCGTGGAGCCAGAGCTCTGGCCCAAGATCAAGGTCGCACTTGGGGAGGGCATCGCCGGGCGGGTGGCGGCAGATGCCCACCCGATCCGCCTGTGCGGACGTGCCGATCGGCAGCGCTTCCGGATCGTCCGCGAACGACTCGACGTGGAGTCGGCGCTCTGCGTTCCCCTGGTTTACGAAGGCAAGGTCCTCGGTGTGCTCAATCTCCATCACAGCGAGCGGCCGGACGCCTTCTCCGAAGACGACCTCGACTTCGCCGAACAGCTGGGACGGTTGGACGCCGAGATCATCGCCCGGGCGCAGGAGCACGAAGCGCTCCGAAGTCAGGCCGCCCGCTACGACGCGGTTCGCGAGGTCCGCCAGGCTCTGTCGGGATCCGCACCCCTCGTCGAGCGGCTCAATGCCTTCTGTGGACTGATCGCCGAGCGACTGGGCGGGGGAATCGCCACCGTCTTTCTGCACGATCCCGATGAGGGAGAGCTCCGCCTCGCCGCGACCTCCCTCCAGGGCGGTGGCTTCGGAGGCGAGTACCGGGTGGTGTTGGGCCAGGGCGTGGACGGCCGCGCCGCCCAGAACCGCTCTCCCGCGTTCCTTCGCGAAGAGGACGGTGCCCTCGCCTATTCCGCGCTTCCGCTGATCGCGGGAGAATCGATGGTCGGCGTGCTTACGCTCCAGGGAGGGGGCGACGCCAAGCGTCGTGCGGGCATGCGCGTCGGCCGGGCCCTCGAGGAGACCCTTCTCGAGATCGCCGCAGCCGCGGCCGACGAGATCGACCAGGCCAGGCGGGAAGCGCAGATGTCGATCCGTGCCACCAAGGTCGGCGCCATCAACGAAGCGGGCATTCGCCTGATCTCCGCCCGCGACACCAACGAGGTCGCCAGCCTCGCGACCTCTTCCGGCGCCCTCATCCTCGAGGCAGACCACGCCGTTCTGCGGCTCCAGGATCCCGAGAGCCGGCGCTACGTGATCCGCTCCTACTACGGAGCTGCCGACGGCCGCCTCCAGGAGAAGCTCTTCCGCCTGGACAAGCAGATCTCGGTGGATGTGATCAAGGGCCGCAGCGCGCGGCTGCTCCGAGACATCGCCTCGCACCCCAGCTACGCGGCGCTGGAGAGCGGGGTGCGTTCGGTGATGACGGCTCCCCTCAAGCGCGAGGGCCGCGTCATTGGCATCATGGCACTCTACGACAAGGTCGCAGCGGATCAGTTCTACGCGGGCTCGTTCAACGACGACGACCTGCAGATCTTCATCAAGTACGTTCACTACGTGGAGCGCGCGGTGGCGAGCGCGCTCTTCTATGCTCACACCCGTCAGCACCGCAGCTTCGACGAAGACACCGGGCTTCCCAACGCGGACTACCTGTCGCGGCGGCTCGACCAGGAGATCGCCCGCGCCGCCGGACGCGAAGGCACCCTGGCGCTGGCGGTGTGTCGGATCGAGAACCTGGACGAGATTCGCCAAGCCGGCGGACCGCCTCGCGCGGAGCGCGCAGTGCTGCGGACAGCGGAAGCCCTCCGGGTACACCTGCGAGATTTCGATGTCCTGGGCCGGCTGGAGGAGAGCGCGTTCGCAGCGCTGCTTCCGGAACCCGGCCCCGCTCCCGAGGAGCGGATCACGACGCTGGCTCGGGCCGTCGCCGACGATATCGCCAAGGACGACCGTCTCAACCATCCGGTTCGGGTGACCTTGACCTTTGGCTACGCGGTCCATCCCGCAGATGGAGACGGCCGCAAATCGCTGCTGAAGTGCGCCGCGGAGCCGCGCATCCGCATGGTCTGAGCTGCCGGTCCGCTACCACACGGGCAGCAGCCCGTCGCCATTGCTCAGCAGGAGTCGATCTCCCGACCCGTCCAGGGACCGCACCATGAGCCGCTGGTGCTCATCGTCCTCGGCCACGTAGACGATGAACCGCCCGTCCGGCGACACCGCCGGACCCCGCTCATTGTGAGCACTGGATCCGATCGGGTGCTTGCCCGATCCATCGGGACGCACCCGCCAGATCGCCCAACGGCCGCGCCGCTTCGCGGTGTAGACCAGCCAATCCCCTTTCGGAAAGAAGGCCGGCTCCAGGCCGCGAGCGACGAGTCTCGGCTCGCCCTCCGAGAGTGGCTCGACGGTGCGAATCACCGCGCTGCCCGTTTGGTCGATGCTCGTATAGGCCACGACACCGCCGTCGGGGGACCAGACCGGCCAGGTATCCATCGGCCCCTCGGTCACCGGCCGCGCTCCCCCCCCACCGGGCCGGGTCACGAAGATCCGCGATCGAGCGGCGCCGCCTTCCCGCGGATCCATGCGCGCCAGCGCGAGCCTGCCGTCGGGACCGTAGCTCGCGCCCAGGTAGTGGTAGGGTCCACGCGCGATCGGATGGATCTCTCCAGACTCGAGATCGTACTCGAAGACGTGCTGGGCCGATCCGCCCGCCGGCGCCGCGTAGAGCAGCCGCCGGTGGTCGCGCGACCAGCAGAGAGGGCGCGCCCCGTGCGGGGTAAAGCCGAGTGGCTCGACCTCGCCGGTGCGGGCATCGAGAAGCGCCATCCTCCCGAGAACGTCAGCCCTTTTCTCCTCCGCGCTCCGGCCCAGGCCCAGGTACTCACCGAGTTCCTCGATTCGGAAGTGCCCCTCTCCGGGAAGCCTGGGCCTCGGCTCCTCCTTCGACCGGGCGAGGCGCTCCGCGCGGTTCTCGGATTCCTCCCGCGTCCTGTAGACCAGCGCCAAGGGCTCCGAGGGCAGATCCGCGAGCTGGAAGCTCGGTCCCATACAGGCGTACAGGAGGGCGGCGAGCAACAGCACTGAGAGCAGCCGGCGAATCACCGAATCTCTCACTGAGCCTCGACCACCAGCGTGCGCCCCTCGAAGCGGCCTTCTTCGGGAACCCAGCGGAACGCGGCGACCTCTCTCACCGCACGGTCGATCACCGAGATCACGATGTGGTCCACCTTCGGGAACGGATACAGCTCCTGGAGCGCGGACTCTTGGTCGTCTTCCGAAAAATAGGCACCAGCTCCTACGTGGGAGTGGTAGACACCGGTCACCCTCGCCCCGGCCGCCTCCGCGTCCCTCTGGACTCGCAGGTAGTCGAACTCGTTCATGTGAAAGGCCCGTTCTCCTCCCCGGGGGTGGACAACGGGGTCCTGGCGATGAAGGCGGGTCATCTCATTCCGACAGCGGTGGATCGCGTCGAAGCGGCCGACGCCCTCGCCGGTGAGGAGGCCGCAGCACTCCTCCGGATGGCTCTCGAGGGCGTGGCTGTAGATCTCGTTCAGGATTCGCCCGGCAATCACCACCGGTGCCAGCTTGGGGTTCACCTCGACATGTCCGCTCACGGTCGCCGTCTCGCCATCACCCCCAACGGAGGTCGCAGTCTAAACAACTGCCCCCCGCTGCGCACGCGGTCCGACGGGCGTCGGATGCGCTGCCCGCCGAGGTGACAGGGCGACGCAGCTTCAGGATGATCTGAGCCGATGCAAGTCGGACGGCTCTCCGATCACCCCGCCACCGATCTCCGGGGTCACGCCGACAGCCCGCAGCGCCGCAAGAGCAGAGTGGAGAGGATCGCCATGGCACGTCCCATCTGGTTCGTGGATCTCGTCAAGAAGTACTTCCCCAGCCGCTTCTCACTCGCCAGGCTCACCAAGGTACCCGTCGTCGGCCGGATGATCGATTACGGGCTCTTCGACGGTGACGACATCATCTACCTGCCCAAGGACAACGTGATTCAAATCAACCAGCCCATCGCCGGCCTGGAGGAAACCTCGCTTCCCTCGCAGTTGGTCGATCATTTCATCGAAGAGGCCAACTACCACTGGGTCATGAACTTCTGTATTTGTCGCGATGCCAGCAACTGTCAGGATCATCCGACCGAACTGGGTTGTCTCTTTCTCGGCGAGGCGGTGTTGGGCATCAACCCAGAGCTCGGCCGCCTGGTTTCCAAGCAGGAGGCGCTGACCCACGCGCGGCGCTGCCGTGAGGCCGGGCTGGTGCACCTGATCGGACGCAACAAGCTGGATTCGGTCTGGCTGGGGACCAGTCCCGGCCACAAGCTGCTCACCATCTGCAACTGCTGCCCTTGCTGCTGCCTCTGGAGGATGCTCCCACACATCGATCCTTCGATCGGACGCAAGATCACCAGGATGCCTGGCGTCACGGTCACTGTGACGGAGCAGTGCCTGGGCTGCGGCCTCTGTGCGGAGGGGGTCTGCTTCGTCGACGCGATTCACATGGACGGTCAGGTGGCCGTGATCAAGGAAGCTTGTCGGGGCTGCGGTCGCTGCCTGGAGATCTGCCCGGCAGACGCGATCGAGCTTTCCGTCGATCAAGACCTCTTCCTCAGGGAATCCATCGAGCGGCTCTCTCCCCTGGTGGATATCTCTTGAAGCTCTCCCCTCATCGGGCGGCGCGCTTCGATCCACTCGGGTCGGCGGATCGGCAGCAAGTGGGGATTGCGCCGGGTAGACGAGGCGGGACCTCGGCCGGTCGATTCTCCTTGAAAGCGCAACGGCTGGTGTGCATCGTACCGAGAGGGGATTCCAGGCCAGAATCCAAGGGCGGAGATGGGACTCTCGTACAGCTACGACGAGGACATGCTGCGGATCGTCGGAGAGGGCGATTACACGGTTCGAGACCTCAAAGATCTTCTCGTCGCGGCGCTCTCGGATCCGCGCACGAGGCCAGGGATTCCGACCCTGATGGACATCCGGAGGAGTGAAGCGGCGCGCACCACGGAAGAGCTGGTCTCCCTAGTGGATTTCCTCGGCTCCAAGCGAGATCGCACAGTGCCTCTTCACTGTGCCGTAGTCGCCACGAGTGATCTTCGCTTCGGGCTCTCACGGATGGTTTCGGTCTACTTGGAGAGGTACGGCGTGGACCTTCGGGTCTTCCGGGAGATCGAAGCCGCCGAGCTCTGGCTCCGGAGCGGCTAGCGGATCTCTTCGGCTGGCGGATCCTCCAGCCATCTCCGACCTGGCGCCCCGCTGGAGAATCTCGTCGGCGGAACCGGCACGGGCCCTGCCTACGCTGAGAAGACGGATGGCTTCGTTACATCTTGGTGAACTTCCGGTGTAGAATGGGGTGGTACAGACTCACAGATTGAACAGGACAGCGGACACCCCCGGGGGGTGTCACTGAGACCTGCAACCAAGACTGTCTCACCAGGAGGTCGCTATGCCTTCCGCCCGCCTCGTTCTGCTGCTCGTGGCCCTGAGCCTCCCTCTCTCGGGGTACATGTCCTGTGGCAGTCCCGGCCCGATCGCGGGCGTCACTCCGGCGAGGGACGAGGTCATCACGGACTCTAGCTTCGGCGTGGAGGTCGAGCTGAGGGATACCGCGAGCCCCGAAACGCTGACGGCAACACTCAACGGCGAGGCCCTCGCGCTCTCCGGCGGGCCCACCGTCTTCACGGCGACTGTCGACCCCGGACCTCCGCTGCTCGACGACAACGTGCTGGTGGTGAAGGTGAAGTCGACCGAGAACTTCGCGCAAATCAAGACGATTCCCTTCCAGTACCTGCCTCCGAAGGCCCGAGCGCGTCGGATCACCGACCCCGGGGACCTGATCAGCGGCCCGCTGGCCCACGGTCGGCTGAACGACCTGCTGCTCGAGAACGACGTCGCCCGCTTCATTATCCAAGACGCCCCGCAGCGCGACCTCCACAGCGTCGCGGCGTTCGGCGGCAACATCATCGATGCAGAGGTGGTCGAGGGCGGCGTCCGGCAGGGCAACGACAACTTCCTCGAAGTCCAGCCCGCCGCGAACATCGAGAGTGTGATCAACGCGGACGAGGTCGAGATCGTGAACGACGGGGAGAACGGACTCCCTGCGCAGATCCGCGTCTGCGGGCCCGACGACCTTCTCGACTACGTGAACGCCTCCTCCGAGGTCGGCTCGCTCGGCGTCACGCTTCCGGCGGGCACGGACGACACCGATCACGACCTCGAGGGCTGCACCACCTACACCCTGGAGCCGGGCGATCGCCATGTCACCATGGAGACCACGCTGACCTACAACTCGGGCCCGGCGGTGAATCTCTACGTGGGCGACTACCTGAACGGCGCCGGGGAGCTCGAGCAATGGACGAGCAACGAGCCGATCTTCGGCGCCTCGGCCGCGCAGGGGATCGGAGAGATGCTGGCCAATTCCTCCTTCGAGGTCTTCAGCTACTTCGGCTTCGGGCAGGGCACCGGCGTCGACTACGCGCTGATTCCGCGCCTTGTCGCGGGTGGGACGTACCCGATCTCCAGCTCCTTCAGCACCAGCGGCGTCTCCTTCGTGCTGGCGGGAAGCTCGCTTCCGCTGCTGCTGGCCGGCTTCGACGTTCCCTCCTTCTGGGGCGTGCCCGCCGGCGCGAGCCGCTCCTTCACACGCCTCTTCCACGTCGGCAACGGTAGTCCCGGAAGCGCCGTCGATCTCGATCTCGCCGAGCACGGGACCTCCAGGGGCACGCTGGAGGGCTCCGTGACGGTGGGCGGAGTCGCCGCACCCGGGGCGCGCGTCGTCGCGGGGCCGCAGAGCGGCGGCTCGCTCACCGACCTGCGCTCCCTCTGGGTCACCGACGCCGGCGGCCACTACTCCGGTCAGCTCCCCGTCGGCTCCTACGGCGTGGCCGCGGCGCTCGAGGGAGTTCCCTACCAAGGGGGCGGGACCACCCCGGGCGTGAATTCCGTATCGATCACGAACGGCAGCCTTACCACCCAGAACATCGACCTCCCCGCGACCGGACGGGTGCGCGTCACGGTGATCGACGACAACGACGACCCGGTACCGGCGAGGGTGAGCGTGGTCGGCATCGATCCCAGCCCCGAGCCGGAGCTGGCCTGGGCCGAGGGACCGATCGAGGGCAAGACGGGCCTGTTCCGCGACGTCACCAAGGATCAGATTTCCTACGGACTGGTCTGGATCGAGTACGCCGGCGCGAACGGGATTGCGGAGTTCAACCTCGATCCCGGCAGCTACCAGATCTTCGTCTCGCGGGGCACCGAGTACTCGCTCTTCCAGCAGGCGCTCACCGTGAGTTCCGGCCCCTTCGGGACGGTGACGGAGACGGTGAACGCCCGGATCGTGCCGGTGCTCGACACGGCGGACTTTGTCTCCTCCGACTTCCACGTCCACATGATCGACAGCCCGGACTCGCGGATCAGCCAGGAGAACCGGGTGCGCTCCTTCGCCGGCGAGGGCGTGGACAACCTGGTCGCCACCGACCACGACACCGTCACCGATCTCGCCCCGATCATCTCGACGCTCGGTCTGGTCCCGTTCCTCCACTCGACGATCGGCGAGGAGATCACCAGCTTCGACTACGGGCACTACAACGCCTATCCGCAGGCCGTGGACCCGGGCGTCCCGACGCGGGGCTCCACCGACTGGGCCGGGGCGGCGCCGGTGGGTCAGGACTTTCCGAGCCTCGGCAGCTACTCGCTCACGCCGGGGGAGATCGAGGACGAGGCAAGAAACAAGCTCGCCAGCAACGGAAGCGTGCAGAACGCGGGACTCAGCACGGCGGTGCAGATCAATCACATCGACAGCCACTTCGAGCCGCTGCGGATCAACACCGCCCTCGAACCGCCGGCGTCGGTGCTCGACCCGCTCGCATTCGACCCCGTGACCGGCGGCCCGGAGCCGATCAACCCGCTGTTCTTCCGACTCGATCCCTCGGTGGACAACTTCTTCAACGTCTTCGATGGTCTCGAGATCTGGAACGGCCCCAGCCAGGACTCCCAGGACAAGTTCTTGGGTAAGGTGGTCGGGATCTGGATGAACCACCTGAACCAGGGAATCACCGTCACCGCGACCGCGGTCACCGACACCCACACCTTCCTCGACCTGGAGACGGCCGGGCCGCGCGACTGGACGCCGACCTCGACCTACTCGGACTCGCCGGAGGACATCTTGAGCAACGACATCGGCCGGGCCGTCCTGGATGGCAAATCCGTGGCCGGCCAGGGCATCTACGTGCAGACCCGCCTTGTCGACACCGAGACGGCCGGGCAGGCCGACTTCTCGTGGGATGGCTCGACGCTGGTCACGGCGACGGACGGCACCGTGGATCTCGTGATCGACGTGCAGGCCCCCACCTGGGCGCCCTACGACACCATCGAGATCTACACCAACGCGCAGACCTGCGTGGCGGGGGAGAACGAGGGCGTTCCGGTGCTGTTCGGCGCCATCCCGGACCTGGCGCTCACTGCTGGGACCAACTTCACGGTGAGCACGGTGAACCTGTCGAACAGCGGCCAGAGGCTCGAGACGCACCAGACGGTGAACCTGACGCTCGCCGAGGACACCTGGGTCGCGGTAGTGGTGAAGGGGACAAAGGGCGCCAGCGGCTCGCCCCCCATGTTCCCGGTCTACCCGCGCAGTCTGAGCGCCGCCCAGAACCCCGACCTCGCGGCGCTGCTCGTCAACACCGCAACGGAGGACGGCACGCGCGCACTCGGCTTCACCAACGCGCTCTACGCGGACGTCGACGGGAACCCGGGGTTCGACGCGCCGGGATGCACCGGCCGGTGCGGCGTGGTGGATTGCTTCTGACGCGGGCCGCCCCCTGGCTGGCGGGCATCCTCGCCCTGGCTTTCGCCCCCGAGGCGGCGGCCGGGGCGGGCGTGCCGGCGCCGGGGGGCGAGCCGCTGCTGGTGGCGGCCGAGACCGCCACCGCCACCGCGCTCGGGACCGTCGAAGAGCCGGGGCAGGTCGACTTGCACGGCTGGGCAGCGCACTTGCGCG
>Ga0307423_1000189_pt1 | contig 41675 bp, 30 predicted proteins | sample SalMarWE160310MG_FD_202154 | JGI IMG/M metagenome (GOLD analysis project Ga0307423, IMG submission 202154) | Salt marsh sediment microbial communities from the Plum Island Ecosystem LTER, Massachusetts, United States - WE1603-10 | ecosystem: Environmental > Aquatic > Marine > Intertidal zone >... | reverse complement strand
TTCATCGGACTGGAAGTCCGGGTCGTACCAGGTCCCTTTGTAGGCGTTGTCTTCGTGTTCGAAGGTCGCCGTCACCCGCCAGTAGGGCCGGGGGACGTGGGCGAGCACGCTCAGCTCGCGCTCCACGAGCAGAGCGAGTGTGGGAGTCTGTACGCGGCCCGCGGACCAGGCGCCCCGTTCCTTGCGGCTCTTGAGACGCTTGGTGAGGGCCCGGGTCGCGTTCATCCCGATCAGCCAGTCCGAGTAGGCCCGGCACTCGGCGGCCTGACCGAGCGCCTCGAGCTCCGTTCCCGGCGACAGCTTGGAGAAACCCTCGCGAAGGGCAGCCTGGGTCATGGACTGGAGCCAGAGGCGGACGACCGGCTTTCGGTTGCCCAGGAAGCCGACGATCTCCCGGAAGATCAGCTCGCCCTCGCGCCCCGCGTCGCAGGCGTTGATGACCCGATCCACGTCCTTGCGCTTGAGCAGCTTCTCGATGATGCGAATGCGCTCGCTCTGACCCTTCTTCTTCTTGATCTCGAAGCGATCCGGGATGATCGGCAACACATCGAGAGTCCACCGCTTGAACTTCTCGTCGATCTCCTCGGGCTCCAGCAGCTCGAAGAGGTGGCCCACGGCGAAGCTCATCAGATAGGCATCGCTCTCCCAGTAGCCGTCCTGCTCGGCGAACCCTCCGAGGGCGCCGGCGATGTCGCGGGCGACACTGGGCTTCTCGGTGATGATGAATGACTTCGCCAAATGAACTCCGATTCCCCCGGGGATCGAGACTGGATCGAAACTGGACCTGAAGTTCGGAGGCCCACCCTTAGCCCGGCCTCCGCCCGCTGACAACCTCGACCAGCGGCGGCGGCAGATTCCCAGGGTCGGGCGTCTTGGAGAAAACTTGAGTCAAGTAGGGGAACCCCCCCGGGTTGCGGTCCGCCTGCACCTCGGCGACGCTGCTCCGACCTGAAAGCAGCCTAGCGGAGAGCCAGAAGTGAGTGATGCCCAACCCATTACTGGGATACGGTCGGGAGAGACGGCCGGCTACGTATTCTTATGTGGCGATCCAGCCCGGATCGGCCCCATCACGGCCTCCTGGGAGCAGGCGCGGGAGGTCTGCCGGATCCGGGAATACCGCGTGGTGACCGGTGAATGCGAAGGGGTGGCCCTCACTGCCGCCTCCACCGGGATCGGCGCTCCGGGGACGGCGGTGATTCTCGAGGAGCTGGTGAAGCTCGGGGGCCACACCTTTCTGCGTATCGGGAACAGCGGGGGCCTGGCCCCCGGTCTCGAGGTCGGAGACCTGGTGATCACCACCGCTGCGGTTCGCGACGATGGAACCTCCCGGAGCTACGTGATTCCCGAGTACCCCGCCGTGGCCGACCACCGACTCGTGGGCGCTCTGCTCGAAGCCGCCGAGGTGCGAGGGGTCCGCCACCGCGCCGGAATCACCTGGTCCCTGGATGCTTTCTACGTCCGCAACGCGGTGCTCCAGCCAGACGGCTCCATGGCCTCGATGAGCGCGGGGGGCTACTGGACCCGGGAACACGCCGAGCGCATCGAGAACATGCGCAGCGCCCGGGTGCAGAACTGCGAGATGGAGGCCGGGGTGCTGCTCACTCTGGCCGGCCTCTTCGGTGTGCGGGCTGGGTGCATCTGCGTGGTCTCGGACCTCACCCCCTGGCCCGGCCCCTCCCACATCGACCTGGATCGCAACATGGAGGCGTGCATCGAAGTCGCCCACGCCGCCATGCTCAGCGTCGCCAAGTAGCGAGCCGGGAGGAGCCAGAGCCACCGAAGCCGGCAGGGCCGGGGTGTGGGAGGCCGTGCAAGCGCCGAAGGCGCGCGGAGTGAGCCGTAGGCGAACGAAGTTCAGAAGACTACGGAACCAGCTCCTGGGGAACCGGCATGAGGTTCCAGGTCAGGATCGGGGTCGCATCCGGGCGGGCGTAGATCGTTTCGCGGACCGGCTGGCCGCCCTCCCAGACGTAGCGCCTCAGCTCGCGATCGTTGTCGCTGGCCGCGTAGAGCTCATCGGTTCCGTCGCCGTCGAGATCCGCCAGCACGGCGGCGTGTTCGAATCCCTTCGAGTCGGCGTCGATCAGCGAGACCGACCACTCGGCTCTCGGATCCGCACCGGGCCGCAGCAGCCAGAGACCGGTGTCCTTCGCCGCTGCGACCATCTCCTTCTTCCCGTCGCCGTCGACGTCGCCAGCGCTCAGGAAGCGACACATCGGATCCCGGAGCGTCGCGATGGTGAAACCGCCGGAGGGATCCGTCTCCGCATCGTAACGGCGGATCTCGAGCTCACCGCCCTCGACGGCTTCGATGGAGACGTAGAGCTCGTCGCGGCCGTCCCCATCCACGTCGTCGACCAGGATCTCCTTCGCGTGCCGGTCGCCGAGATCGGCGACGACGAAGCGACCCTCCCCCGTCGCCGGGACGTAGCGCACGACTTCACCGCGCTGGGGCGTACCATCCAGCTTGTTGGGATCGCTCGGGGTCGCGTAGACCTCCAGGACTCCGTCTCCATCGAGATCGCCGATCTCGATCTCGTGGATGAAGGTGTCCGGCTTGCGATCGAGCTCGAGGACCTCCGAGGCGCCGGGGCGGATCACCGCGACGACCCCCTGGTCGTGGGTCGCGATGGCCAGAGACTGGCTCCCCTCTCCGAAGAGATCTCCCTGCTCGGCATCGCGCATCCGGCTGAAGCGCCCGCCAAAGTCCTCCATCCACAGCGTCTTCGTGGGCGCGAGTCCCCCGTCGGCAGGGCCCCAGAGCTTCACGGCTGCAGCGGTTCCCCCCAGGGTCAAGATCGCGGGACCGCCCTCGGGCGTCTCGTAGACCATGGCCTTGTGGAACACGTTGCTCTCCGGGTCCTGATAGGATCGCGCCTCCCAGGCCCCCCCGCGTCGCACCAGTGTGACGAGCTCCGATTTCGGAAGAGGCTTTCCGCTCTCGTCGCTCTCGAACCGGGAGAGGGCGATCAACAGGCCCGAAGGCAGGCTGTCGGGAAGCGACGAGGCCCGAGGCGGCGCCTGCTGCGAATCGGCGGCACTCGGGACCGCCGCCGGCTCGGGAGACCCGGTCTCCTCGGGGCTCCCGCAGGCGGCCAGAAGCAGGAACCCGGCAGCGGCGAAGACAATCGAAAGACGTCCAGCGCCCATGCGATCCTCCCCTTGCGGAAGCTGCTGGTGTAGCAGATCGTGGCGGTCTCCGGGACGCCAAGACTGATTCCTTGTCCCGACTGTGGTAATCGGTTCTCGTGAGCAAAGCCGACCTACAGCCCCCTCGAGGCACCCGGGACTTCTACCCGGAGGACCTGCGCCTGCGCAGCTGGCTCTTCGACCGCTTCCGCGAGGTCGCGCTGCGCTTCGGCTTCGAGGAGATCGACGCCCCCATCGTCGAGCACGCCGCGCTCTACCAGCGCAAGGCCGGCGAGGAGATCGTCGATCAGCTCTACCACTTCAGCCTTCACGGTCGGCACCTGGCCCTCCGAGGAGAGTTCACCCCTTCGCTGGCGCGGATGGTGATGGCCCGCCAGGGAGGCCTGAGATTCCCGCTGCGCTGGTTCTGCATTCCGCAGTGCTGGCGCTACGAACGCATGACCCGGGGGCGCCGGCGCGAGCACTACCAATGGAACATGGACATCTGGGGAGAGCCGAGCGTCAGCGCCGAGGCGGAGCTCATCGCTGCGGTCTTCAGCGCGCTGGACGCCATGGGTCTCGACCCCGGCGACACGCGCATGCGGGTCAACAGCCGCGCGCTGCTGGAAGAGACCCTCCGGAAGCAGCTGCTGGTGGATCGACCCGAGAGCTTCGAGCCCCTCTGCGTGGTGATCGACAAGCTGGAGAAGATCGGCGCCCAGGCCGTGGTGGAGCAGCTCACGGACCCCGACGGCCCGGTGGGCCTGGAGCGGAGCGCCGCCGATGCGGTGGTGGACCTGCTCTCGGTGCAGGAGCTGGACGAGGCGGCCCGTCGGGCCCCGAAGAACTCCGCGGCCATCGCCGACCTGAGCCAGCTGCTGAAGCTGCTGGACGCGTACGGACTGGCCGATCGCGTGGTCTTCGACGCCTCCGTGGTCCGCGGCCTCGCCTATTACACGGGGATCGTGTTCGAGGTCTTCGACACCCGGGGAAAGCTGCGGTCGATCTGCGGCGGTGGGCGCTACGACCGCCTTCTCCAGAGCCTCGGTGGCGCGGCGGTGCCCGCCGTCGGCTTCGGGTTCGGGGATGCCGTCATCATGGAGCTGCTCGCCGATCGGGGAAGGCTGCCCGAGATTCCCCGCCGCCTGGACGCAGTCGTCTACGCGTTCGGCGAAGAGCAGCGCCCGGCCGCGATCCGATTGACCACGCGGCTGCGAGAGGAGGGACGATCCGTCGAGCTCGTGCTCGGGCCCGTACGCCTGCGCCGGGCGCTCCAGGACGCGGACCGGGCCGGGGCCGCTCGCATCTACATGGTCGGCTCCGACGAGCTGGCCCGGGGGGTCGTGAAGGTGCGCGACCTCGCCAGCGGCGAAGAACGGGACGAGCCGCTTCCGTCTTGATATCAATACACCGCAGTGCCGAGGGCCCCCATGAAGGGATGGACCATCCACGACAGCCTCGAGCTCTACAGCGTTCCCGCCTGGGGCCGCGGCTTCTTCACCATCAGTGAGAAGGGCACCGTGGAGGTTCTTCCCTGCGGACCCGGCGGCCCCGCCGTGGACCTCCTGGATCTCGTCGGCGACCTCGGCCGGCGCGGCCTGCGCACGCCGCTCCTGATCCGCTTCTCCGACATCCTGGCGAGCAGGGTGAAGGGAATCGCCAAGACCTTCGAAAGAACCATCGCCGAGTACGAGTACAAGGGCCGCTTCCGGGGCGTCTACCCCATCAAGGTGAACCAGCAGCGCCACGTGGTGGAGGAGATCGTCGCCCACGGCGCCGAGGCCGGCTTCGGCCTGGAGGCGGGCAGCAAGCCGGAGCTGCTGATCGCCCTGGCCCTGCTCGACACCCCCGGCGCCCTGATCATCTGCAACGGCTACAAGGACCGGGCCTACGTCGAGACGGCCCTGCTCGCCCAGCGCCTGGGCCGCACACCCATCATCGTGATCGACCGCTTCCACGAGATCGATCTGGTGATCAAGGCGGCCGCCGAGCTCGGCATCCGGCCGCACATCGGGGTGCGCGCGCGGCTCACCACCAAGGGGGCGGGAAAGTGGGTCGAGTCCACCGGCGACAAGTCCAAGTTCGGCCTCTCCGCCCACGAGATCGTCGACGCCGTGGAGCGGCTGCGCTCCGAGGACATGCTCGACTGCCTGGAGCTGCTCCACTTCCACATCGGCTCCCAGATCACCGCCATCCGCGCCCACAAGGATGCCCTGCGCGAGGCCAGCCACATCTTCGTGGGTCTCCACAAGATGGGAGCGAGGCCCCACCTGGTGGACGTGGGCGGAGGGCTGGGGGTGGACTACGACGGCTCCCAGACCAACTTCCACTCGTCGAAGAACTACTCGGCGCAGGAGTACGCGAACGACGTGGTGGCGGAGCTCCAGTCGGCCTGCGACGAAGCCGAGGTGCCGCACCCGGACCTGGTGACCGAGGCGGGCCGCTGGATGGTCGCCCACCACTCGGTGCTCGTCTTCGACGTGCTCGGCGTGAACGAGGTGCGCTCGGGGCACCGACGAGAACCGGTGGGCGAGAAGGACGCCAAGATTCTGCAGGATCTGGACGAGGTCTGGCAGACCGTATCGCGGAAGAACGTGCGCGAGTGCTACCACGACGCAATCCAGCTCAGGGAGGACGCCTCGACGCTCTTCTCCCTCGGGCAGCTCGACCTGCGCGACCGCGCCCGGATCGAGTCCCTCTTCTGGGAATGCTGCCGGAAGATCCTCAAGATCGTGCGCGAGATGCCCGCGGTTCCCGAGGAGCTCGAGGATCTGGAGAAGAGTCTGGCGGACACCTATTACGGCAACCTGTCGGTCTTCCAGAGCGCACCCGACCACTGGGCGGTGAAGCAGCTGTTTCCGGTCATGCCGATCCACCGGCTCCACGAGAAGCCCACCCGACGCGGCGTGTTCGCAGACCTGACTTGCGACAGCGACGGAAAGATCGATCAGTTCATCGACCAGCACGACGTGAAGGACGTGCTCGAGCTCCACCCCTGGAACGGCGAACCCTATCTGATTGGCGTGTTCCTGGTGGGCGCCTATCAGGAGATCCTCGGAGACCTCCACAATCTCTTCGGCGACACCGACGCGGTTCACGTGCGCCTCGACGAGGAGGGCCACTACTCCGTCGACCACGTCGTCGAGGGAGACGACGTCGGCGACGTGCTCGCCTACGTGCAGTACGAGCGTCGCACTCTCAAGGAGAAGGTGCGCCGGATCACGGAGGACGCGCTCCGCCGTGGGGAGATCAGCCTCGAGGAATCCGCCCTGCTGCGGAGGCGCTACGCCCAGGGTCTCGAGGAGTACACCTACCTCGATCGCGAGGCATGAGGGCGAAGCGCGCACGGATCCTCTGCTGGAACGTCAACGGACTGCGCGCCTGTGCGAAGAAGGGCTTCCGCGCCTGGCTGCGGCAATCTGGCGCCGAGATCGTCGGGATCCAGGAGGTCCGCGCCCGCAGCGAGCAGCTTCCCGGCGGCGTCAGTCATCCGGCGGGATGGCACACCCACTTCGTCGCGGCCAAGCGGCCCGGCTACAGCGGCGTCGGCCTCTACTCCCGCCGAGCCCCGGATCGAATCGACACCGATCTGGGCAAGCCGCGGTTCGACCAGGAGGGGAGGTTCCAGATGGCGCGCTTCGGGCGCCTGCTGCTCGCCAACGTCTACTTCCCCAACGGGAAGGGGACGGATCGCGACAACAGCCGCGTTCCCTTCAAGCTCGCCTTCTACCGGGCGCTCTTCGATCGCCTGCAGCAAATGCGCAAGGGGGGGTACCGGGTCCTGGTGATGGGCGACTTCAACACCGCCCACCGCGAGATCGATCTGGCGCGGCCCAGGGAGAACCAGCAGATCAGCGGCTTTCTGCCCCAGGAGAGGGCGGAGATCGACCGCTGGCTCGAGGCGGGCTGGGTCGACTGCTTCCGGCGCTTCGAGAAGGGACCGGGGCACTACTCGTGGTGGAGCCAGCGCTTCGGCGTGCGGGAGCGAAACGTCGGCTGGCGCATCGACTACGTCCTCGCCTCACCCGCGGCCATGCGCTGCGTCGCCGATGCCTTCATCCAATCCGAGGTGATGGGCTCGGACCACTGCCCGGTGGGCGTGGACGTGGATCCGCGGATCTTCGGCTGAGCCGATTCAATCCCCCTCGAGAGAGGCGCGGAACTCGGCGTAATCGACCAGGGCGCGGAGGGCGGCGACGGCGCGGTGGGCGCTGGGATAGCAGAGGCGGCCCCCTTCGCGGACGCACACCGGGCCCGCGTTGCCGTAGTCCCGATCCGCGTAGACCAGCTCGCTGGCGGTGAGCACGGGCTTGCCGTGGCGCTCGGAGGCCTCGCGGGCCGCGGTCGCGTAGCGGCGATCCTGGCGCTCGTGAAAGTCGACGATGCGATCGAGTCCGTGCTCCGGATAGAACCCGCCGGAACGGAAGGCGTTGGCCTGGGCCGCCTGGATGCCGAGGCCCAGGTGGATCACCGCGTCCACCTCCGGGTGGGCACAGATCAGGTCGAGCACGTCGGGTACCGTGTCCCGGGTCTCGCCACCCGCCAGGTCGACGGGATTGTTCCGGCTCCAGCGCGGTGGGACCATGGTGTCGATCCGGGCGCGCAGGTCTTCGGGGAGCGGGATCAGCTCCAGCCCGGCGGCGACGCAGGCGTCGGCGGCCAGCACGCCCCAGCCGCCCGCGGTGGTGAAGACCACCGTGCGCCGACCCCGGGGCAGCGGCTGGGTCGCGAAGCTGGCCGCCCACTCGAAGGCGGTCTCCACGTTGGGGGCGCGGATCACGCCGAGCTGCCGGGAGATCCCGTCGAAGACGCGGTCGTCGCTGGCCATCGCGCCGGTGTGACTGGCAGCCGCCCGCTTCCCCTCGGAAGCCACACCGCCCTTGACCAGCACCAGGGGCTTGCGAGCGGTGACCGCGCGGGCCGCCTCGATGAAGCGCCCGCCGTCGGAAACACCCTCCAGGTAGGCCAGGGCCACCCGGGTCTCGGGATCCGCGCCGAAGTACTCGACGTAATCGGCGAGGCCCGTCTGGGCGGAGTTCCCCGAGGAGATCGCCTTGGAGACGCCGACTCCACTCAGCACCGCGTAGTTCAGGAAGCTGGAGACCAGGTTGCCGCTCTGGCTGACCAGCGAGATGTGACCCGCGGGCGGATTGGGCGCCACGATCTGGGCGCACATCGAGCAGCCCGTCGAGATCACACCCTGACCGTTGGGACCCGCGACCAGCATGCCGAGCTGGTTGGCCACCTCGACCAGCTCCCGCTCCAGGATCTTCCCCTTCGCGCCGGCCTCCCCGTAGCCGCCACTGGCGATGAAGGCCGCCCGCACCCCTCGCTTGGCGCAGGCGCGCAGCAGCTCGATGTTGACCTGGTTCGGCGTGCAGACGAAGACCAGATCGGCGCGGCCCTCGGGGACTTCCGATACGTCGCGTAGCGTGGGACGGCCAAGGATCTCCACACCATCCCGGTTGATCGGAAAGAGCTCTCCCCGGTAGCCGAAGCGAAGCAGGTTGTGGTAGGCGGTGAAGCCAAACTTGCCGGGATGGGAGGAGACGCCGGCGACCACGATTCCGCGGGGATCGAACAGCGGCCGGAAGCGCTCGATGATCTCCTCGTCGCGACGCGGCGTCGCCGCGGGACGGAACTCGGCCGGGGCCTCACCGATCTCGACCAGTGCGTCCACGGCCACGGGTCTGGCTCCACAGAGAATCAGCGGATTCAGATCGACGCTGGCCACCTCCGGACGCTCGACACCCAGGCGGCCCAGGCCCATCAGGACGTCGGCCAGAGCCTCCTCGTCCGCGGCGGGCTCGCCCCGGAAGGGGCGCGTGATCAGGTGGCTGGCGGCGAGCCGGTGGATCATCTCCCGGGCTTCCCGCCGCGAGAGCGGGGCGGCGGCGAAGGCGACGTCGCCGAGCGCCTCGGTCAGGATGCCCCCCAGGCCGAGGAGCACGCAGGGGCCGAACTGGGAATCGCGGACCAGACCGGCGATCAGCTCCCGCCGCCCCACCACCATCTCCGCCACCAGGAGTCCGACCTCGCCGTCCTCGGGACGGCTGCGCGCCAGAAGATCCTCCGCGGCCTCGCGCACCGCCTCTCGGCTGCCGAGACCGAGCTGGACCAGGTCGCGCTCGGTCTTGTGGGCGACCCCGTCACCACAGAGCTTGAGCGCCACCGGAAGGCCGATCTCCATCGCCGCCGACTCCGCCGCCGCGGCGTCGGCGGCGAGCCGCTCGCGACTCACGGGAATCCCGTAAGAGGCGATCAGCTGCTTCGAGGCGAACTCCGAGAGAGTCGAGAATCCGTTGTCCATCGCAGGAACTGTTCCGGTTTTTTGCGGACCGAATCGAGGCGCTTATCCTAGCCCGGATTATTCGTGAAGCTCGTGGCGCGGTTCGCCGACCCGACGGCAGCCACTCTGGAGTAGCAGACCGTGAACGAACAGAGTGTGGAAGCGGGCCAAGGGTTCTTCGCCACACTCGACGGGCTCTTCGCCGAGTGGGTGGTGGCGCCCATCCGGGCGGTCTTCATGTTCGATCTCGCCTTCTGGGACAACGGCACCGCGGGCGAGATCGAGCTTCCACTCGTCGTGGTCTGGCTCGCTCTCGGCGCGGTCTTCTTCACGCTTCGCTTCCAGTTCGTGAACCTCCGCGCCTTCCGCCACGCCCTGGACTGCGTGCGGGGGCGGTACTCGCGGCCAGGTGACCCGGGCGAGATCAGCCACTTCCAGGCGCTCTCGGCGGCGCTGTCGGCCACCGTCGGACTCGGCAACATTGCCGGCGTCGCCTTCGCCGTGGCGATGGGGGGACCGGGAGCGGTCTTGTGGATGGTGCTCGCCGGGATCCTCGGCATGAGCTCCAAGTTCGCCGAGTGCACCCTCGGCCAGAAGTACCGGATCGTCCGCGCCGACGGACACGTATCCGGTGGTCCGATGCACTACCTGCGCACCGGGCTCGCCGAGATCGGACTCAGCCGGTTCGGTCGGGTGCTCGCGGTCGTCTTCGCGTTGATGTGCATCGGCGGAAGCTTCGGCGGTGGCAACATGTTCCAGGCCAACCAGTCCTACGCTCAGGTCGCCCACGTACTGCCGTTTCTGGAGGGCTGGCAAGGCGCCGCGACGTTTGGCGCGGTGCTCTGCTTCTTCGTGGGTCTCGTCATCATCGGAGGCATCAGGCGGATCGGCGAGGTGGCGGGGATCCTGGTCCCCCTGATGTGCATCCTCTACGTCGCCTGCGGGCTCCTGATCCTCGCGGTGAACGCCGGGGAGCTCGGCCCTGCCTTCGCCACCATCTTTCGCGAGGCCTTCTCTCCCGGCGCGGTGGCCGGCGGCTTCGTCGGCGTGATGATCCAGGGCTTCCGGCGCGCCGCCTTCTCGAACGAGGCCGGCATCGGCTCGGCCCCCATCGCCCACTCGGCGGCCGCCACGCCCGAGCCGGTCCGCGAGGGTGTGGTGGCGCTCCTCGAGCCCTTCATAGATACGGTGATCGTCTGCACCATGACCGGCCTGGTGATCGTGGTGGCGCGCTCCTACGTCGGCGTGCATCCCGACGAGGCGGGCATCAACCTCACCTCGGACGCCTTCGCGACGGTGTTCCCCTGGTTTCCCGCGGTGCTCGCCATCACGGCCGTGCTGTTCGCCTTCAGCACCATGATCTCCTGGAGCTACTACGGGGAGCAGTGCTGGGTGTATCTCTTCGGGCTGCGCTCGATCTACTTCTACAAGCTGATCTTCCTGGTCTTCGCCTTCCTGGGCGCCATGTTCGAGGCGGGCTCGGTGCTCGATTTCGGGGACTACATGATCCTGGGCATGGCCTTCCCCAACATCCTCGGCGTCGTGTTGCTATCGGGAAAGGTGAAGACCGCCCTCGACGACTACATGGCCCGCCTCGCCTCGGGAGAGATCGCGCCGGCGAGGGAGTAGCCCTCCGCCCGCGGCCTTGGCGGCTCCGTACAGGACGGCCGCGGTCTTTGTCGCTTGGCCGCAGCGTTTTCCCTGTAGACTACGGCGGTAAACAGGAGAACCCCCATGGATTTCGGACGACTCGGCGTGTGGACCTGGATCGATACGATGAGCGCGGCGGAGGTGGCGGACTTCGCCGCCCGGATCGAGGATCTCGGCTACTCGATGCTCTGGGTGCCGGAGGCCCTGGGCCGCGATCCCTTCGCCATCCTCGGATACCTGGCGGCCCGGACCTCGAGGCTGAAGCTCGCCACCGGCATCGCGAACATCTACGCGCGCGACGCGATGACCATGCGGGCGATCCAGCACACGCTGGCGGAGGCATCCGGCGGGCGCTTCGTCCTCGGCCTCGGCGTCTCCCACGCGCCGATGGTCACCGGGCTGCGGGGGCACGACTACGGGAAGCCGGTGACCACCATGCGCAGCTACCTCGAATCCATGGAGAAGGCCCTCTATGTGGGACCCAAGGCCGCCGAGGAGGCGCCCATTCTGCTCGCGGCCCTGCGTCCGAACATGCTGCGCCTCGCGGCCGAGAGGACCAGCGGCGCTCATCCCTACTTCGTGCCTCCCGAGCACACGGCGCGGGCGCGGGAAATCCTCGGTGATGACCCGATCCTCGCTCCCGAGCAGAAGGTGCTGCTCGAGACCGACGCGAGCCGGGCGCGCGAGATCGCCCGGGCCAACATGAAGACCTACCTGGGCCTGCCGAACTACCAGAACAGCCTCCGCTGGCTGGGCTACGGCGACGATGACCTGGCCGACGGCGGCAGCGATCGACTGGTCGATGCCATCGTCGCCTGGGGAGACGAGAAGGCCATCGCGGAGCGAATCCAGGCCCACTACGACGCCGGTGCGGATCACGTCTGCATCCAGCCATTCCGGGCGGACGGGGCCCCGGGGCCGGATCTGCGCATCCTGGAGGCGCTGGCGCCCGCGAAGAACTGACGATGGAGCGGAAGCGGAAGTTCTGGGGGTGGGGGATCGAGGGCGAGGGGCCGAGCGCGGAGCAGGCCGAAGGCGTCGCGAAGCTCCTCTCCGCCGGATTCGGCGGGGTCGCGCTGGAGCGGCGGGATCCACCCCGCATCGAGGACATCGAGCTTCCCGCACCCCGGATCGCGCCGCCGGAAAGCCTGGCGGAGATCTGCTCCAGCGATCCGCGGGACCGGGCGGGACACAGCTACGGAAAGTCCTTCCGCGACGTGGTGCGCGCCTTGCGCGGTGAGTTCCCGAGTCCGCCGGACTTCGTCGCGCGGCCCCGCTCCGAGGCGGAGGTGGTCTCACTGCTCGACTGGTGCAGCGACTCCCGGGCTGCCGCCATCCCCTACGGCGGCGGCTCGAGCGTGGTGGGCGGCGTGGAGACCGCCGCCCCGGGCGACTACGCCGGTGTCGTCTCCATCGATCTGGGCCGCCTGGACCGGGTCCTCGAGATCGACCGCATCTCCCGGGCCGCCCGCATCCAGGCCGGGGTGCTGGGTCCGAGCCTCGAGGATCAGCTGCGGCCCCACGGCCTCACCCTTCGCCACTTCCCCCAGTCCTTCGAGTTCTCGAGCCTGGGCGGCTGGATCGCCACCCGCGCCGGGGGTCACTACGCCACCCTCTACACCCACATCGACGACTTCGTGGAGTCGCTCCGCACCGTGACACCAACGGGTGTCATGGAGAGCCGGCGGGTTCCGGGCTCCGGCGCGGGGGTGAGTCCCGACCGGCTGGTGATCGGCTCCGAGGGGATCCTGGGCGTGATCGTCGAGGCGTGGATGCGGCTCCAGGACCGGCCTGGCTTCCGCGCCTCCACCTCGGTTCGATTTCCGGGATCGGACGGCTTCGCGCGGGGGGCCGAGGCGGTGCGGGCCTTGAGCCAGTCCGGACTCTTCCCTTCGAACTGCCGTCTGCTCGATCCGACGGAGGCGCTCACGTCCGGGGCGGCCTCCGCTGGCGAAGCGGTGCTGGTGCTCGGCTTCGAGTCCGCCGACCATCCCCTCGACGCCTGGATGGCCCGAGCCGTGGAGTGCTGTCGAGACGCCGGAGGTTTGATCTCCGAGGGCGTGGTGCGCACCTGGACGGCTGCCGAGAGAGGGGGCGGCGACCGCGATGGGGCCGCGGGAGCCTGGCGCCAGGCGTTCTTGCAGGCGCCCTATCTCCGCGATCTGCTCGTCTCCATGTCGGTGCTGGTCGAGACCTTCGAGACCGCCATCACCTGGGATCGATTCAAAGCCTTCCACCGGGGAGTGATGTCGGCGGCCAGCGACGCGGTGAAGCGGATCTGCGGGGCGGGATCGGTCGCCTGTCGCTTCACCCACGTCTATCCGGACGGCCCCGCGCCCTACTACACCCTGCTCGCGCCCGCTCGCCGGGGCAGCGAGCTCGAGCAGTGGGCCGAGATCAAGGCGGCGGCCAGCGAGGCCGTTTTGGCGCTGGGCGGCACCATCACCCATCACCATGCCATCGGCAGGGATCACCGGCCCTGGTACGACCGCCAGCGCCCCGACGCCTTCGCCCGCGCGCTGGGCGCCGCCAAGCACGAGCTGGACCCCGCGGGGATCCTCAATCCCGGCGTTCTCATCGACATCGAATAGGGTGCGGGGACGTTGCTTGCGTTGACAAGTTATATCGAAAGATATATCTTATGACCTATCGAACGATTAGACCCAAGGAGATCTTTCGTGATGGATTGTGGACCTCCGCACCGACGTCACAGCAGGCATGGCCGTCGCAGGCGGCGGAGCTGGCGGCCGACGGGTCGCTTCTTCGGCCCCGGCGAGGTCCGGCTGGCCCTGCTCTCACTGCTCGGGGAGCGTCCCCAGCACGGCTACGAGCTGATGAAGCAGCTGGAGGAGCGCTCCGGCGGGATGTACCGGGCCAGCGCGGGCACCGTCTACCCGACTCTCGCGCAGCTGCAGGACGAGGGGCTGGTCCTCTCCGACAGTCGAGACGGCAAACGGATCTACCAGCTCACCGAGGCAGGCCGCGCGGAGCTCGAGCAGAGCGCCGAGGCCATCGAAGACATCTGGCAGCGTACAGAGCAGATCGGAGACTGGGGCGAGGCCTTCGACCCCGAGATCGCCGAGCTGGTCCGTCCCGCGCTCCGCCTGCTGCGAACCGTGGTCAAGGTCGCCGCGCGGCGAGGTGACGATCCCGAGGTGGTCGATCGGGTCCGGGAGATCCTCGAGCGCGCCAAGGACGAGATCGGCGAGCTGCGCCGCGCCTGAGGCCGAGACGGCGACCCGCTATTCTCCGCGTCCATGGCGCGGGTGAACCAGAGCTACGGGAAGCTGCAGGCCGGATATCTCTTTCCCGAGATCGGGCGGCGCGTCCGGGCATTCCAGGATTCCCACCCCGATGCTGCGATCATCCGGCTCGGGATCGGCGACGTGACCCTTCCGCTCGCGGCGGCGGTCGTGGACGCCATGCACGCGGCCGTCGACGAGATGGCCACTCCCGAGGGCTTCCGCGGATACGGCCCGGACCAGGGCTACGACTTCCTGCTCGACGCGATCCTCGAGTACGACTACCTGGCGCTGGGCGTCGAACTCGACCGCGAGGAGATCTTCGTCTCCGACGGGAGCAAGCAGGACAGCGGAAACATCCAGGAGATCTTCGGCCGGGACTGCCGGATCGCAGTCACGGATCCCGTCTATCCGGTCTACGTGGACACCAACGTGATGGCGGGCCGCACCGGCGAGCCGGACGGGGCGGGCCGCTACGCCGGCATCCTCTACCTGCCGGCCACCGAGGAGAACGGCTTCGTCCCGGATCCCCCCGAGGAGCGCGTCGAGCTGGCCTACCTGTGCTCACCCAACAATCCCACCGGAAGCGTGATGTCGCGGGAAGAGATCGAGCGCTGGGTCGCCTGGGCGCAGCGCAACGACGCCGTGCTGATCTTCGACGCGGCCTACGACGCCTTCATCACCGATCCCGGGCTTCCGCGCTCGATCTACCAGATCGAGGGCTCCCGCGAGTGCGCCATCGAGATGCGCAGCTTCTCGAAGCGCGCGGGCTTCACCGGGGTGCGCTGCGCCTACACCGTCGTGCCCCGCGAGCTGACCGGCTCGACCGCTTCCGGCGAGCGCGTCTCACTGAACCGACTCTGGGCGCGCCGCCAGTCCACCAAGTTCAACTGCGTTCCCTACCTGGTGCAGCGAGCCGCGGCGGCGGTCTTCTCACCCGAGGGCAGCAAGCAGACCGGCGAGCAGGTGGCCTACTACATGGAGAACGCCCGTCGGATCCGGGAGGGTCTGACCGCATCCGGCTTCGCGGTCTTCGGCGGCGTTCACGCTCCCTACATCTGGATGCGGACACCCGGGGGACTCTCCTCCTGGGACTTCTTCGATCGACTCCTCTCCGAGGCCCACGTGGTCGGCACGCCCGGCTCCGGCTTCGGCCCTGCCGGCGAAGGCTATTTCCGGATCTCGGCCTTCAACTCCCGTGAGAACGTCAGCAAAGCCATCCGACGCATCGGCGAGGCCTTCGGCCAGCGAGTCGAAGCGACAGGCGGGGGTCACGCGGAGTGAGCTCCGAGCGTCACGGGTGGGAGAGCCGGCACCTCTCGATCGCACTGCTGATCGTCGCGGCGGGGGCGCTCTTGCGCCTGGTGTTCGCAATCCTGGTCCCGCTCTTCGAGGTGGAGAGCTACTACTGGCTCTGGTCGCGCGAGCTCGCCTGGGGGTACTACGACCACCCCCCGATGCTGGCCCTGGTGATGAGCCTCTCGCCGCTCCTGGGCGACTCGGCCCTGGGACTGCGGATTGGACACCTCCTGCTCTCCACCCTCGGCTCGCTGGTCTTCTACGCCTTCTGCCTGCGATGGCTGACTCCGCGCGCCGCCCTCGCCTCCCTGTTCGCGCTCCAGCTGATGCCATTCTGGCTGCCCTTCGGCGTGGTCGCGACCACCGACGGCCCGCTGCTCTTCTTCTGGTGCCTGGCACTGCTCGGCTTCCAGGCGGCAGTCTCGCGAGGCGGAGCCGGGCGTTGGCTCGCCGCGGGCGTGGCCACCGGGCTCGTCATCCTGAGCAAGTACAACGGCGCCCTGCTGCTGCCCGCATTCTTCGTCTTCCTGCTGCTCGACCGGGAAGGCCGGCGTCTGCTGCGGAGCCCGGGGCCCTGGCTGGCGGTCGCGGTGGCGATCGCCATGCTCGTTCCCAACCAGCTCTGGAACGCGACACACGGCTCCGACGCCGACCTGCGGCCCTTCCACGAAGGGCTCGAGCTGGCGCGAGCGCCGCTCAATCTGGCGAGCTTCGCCGCTCTCCCCTTTATCCTCCTCACCCCGTTGGTGGCCTGGGCCTGGCTCCGGCAGTCGTGGGTGGGGCTCCGCGAGGGGCGGCTCGTGACCGACGGGGGCTTCCGACTGGCTGTCTGCGCCTCGTGGCTGCCGCTGGCCGCCTTCGCCCTGGTCGCCACCGTGACCCAGATTCACGCACAGTGGATCGTTCCGTGTCTGGTGACCGCGCTTCCGCTCGCCTTCGAGAATCTCGGCCGCCCGGGAGCCGCGGGCGTCTCGCCCCGCTTCCTGCGGGTCGCACTGGCGAGCACCGCCGTGCTCCTCGTCGCGGGGCTGGGGTTCGTCGCGGTCGTCCTCGTCTCCGCCCACCACGAGGGACCTGGCCGGCCACACGGTCTGGCGCGCCTCGCAGTGGAGGCACGGGGCTGGTCCGAGCTGGGCGAGCGCGTCGAGGCGGAGGTCGCGGAGCGGGCCGACGGCCGACCGGTCTTCGTGATGGCGGCAGACCACCACCTCGCCGCGCACCTCGAGTGGCTGGTGCGGGGGCGCCTGCCCTCCCACTGCCTCGATCCCGACCGGGGCAACCAGTACAACCTGTGGCAACGGGGCCGCGAGTTCGTGGGGTGGGACGCGCTCTTCGCGGACAAGTACGATAGCGAGAGCGACATCCGCCTCCTCGAGAGTGCCTGCGGCTCCATCGAGCGGCTCGCGCCGGTCACCATGACCATGGGCGGTGCGCCCTTCCAGCGCTTCAGCCTGACCTGGTGCCACGACTTCCGCGGCCTGCCCTGAATCGCAGCGCGGTGGGTCCCGAGGGCGTTCTCAGTCGGCGAGCAGCTCGCGAGAGGCCGCCAGCACGTCCTCCACCGTGATGCGCTGCATGCACCGGTTGTCCGTGCAGGGCGACATCCGGTGGTTCAGGATGTTGACACAGGGACTGCACGCCAGCCCGGAATTGAGAACTCGGGCGCGCCGCGAGAGCGGGCCGTAGAGGATCGGCGTCTCGGGACCGAAGAGGGCCACCACCGGCACCGGTGTGAGTGCCGCGAAGTGGACGGGCCCGCTGTCGTTGGAGACGAGCAGGTCGGCCAGTCCATAGAGCACCAGGAGCTGTCGCAACGAGGTGCGGCCCGCGACCGAGAAGGCGCGCTGGGGCCCGATGGCCCGGGCGATCTGGACCGCTTCCTCGGCCTCGGAGGGAGCGCCCGTCACCACGATCGTCGCATCGGGCAGCTCCTCGAGCAGTCGCTTTCCCAGCTCGACCCAGCGCTCGTCGGGCCAGCGTCGCAGCGGGAGAAGGTCGCTGCAGTTGGGGTTCAACAGCAGAACCTGTTTCGGATCGGCACCGGCCTCTCCGCGGAGCAGGGCGCGGACCTCCTCGCGCGCGGCCGGCGTCGGCACGAACTCGGGCAGCTCGATGACCTCGTCCTGGATCCGCTCCTTCAAGAGCGGGACGTCCGCGCCGCTACCCGCCGCCGCTCGCACCAGGGCGACGAACTGGCGGCTCACATGGTGCTGGAAGCCGTAGTTGAGCTCGTGGGTCAGCAGGCGCCCGCGGTACGGCCCCTGGCTGGAGAAGTTGTAGTAGCCCACCCGCCGCGGAGCCCGCGTCAAGTAGGTGATCAGTGCCGAGGAGCTGGTGAGCCCCTCCATGTCGATGGCCGTGTCGATCTTCTCGCGCCAGACGCGGAAGAGCGCGCGGAGCAGGCCGACCGCGAAGGCCAGGATGTTGCGGTCGTCGACGGTGATCACGTTCTCGGGCCGGAAGTAGGGCAGCACCTCCAGGATGGGCCGGTTCGGGGCGAAGACCAGGATGAAGAGGTTCTCGCGCCCCACCAGCTTCTCGGCCTCGGCGAAGGCGGGACAGGCAATCACCGTGGAGCCCATCTCGATGAGCTTCACGAAGACGATGCGGCGAGGCTCCTCGGGAGCGGGGCGGGTCCAGAGGCGCCGCACGCGCTCGAAGAGGGAGAAGACTGCACAGAGCGGCTTCGCCACCCAGCGATCGGTGAGTGCGATGCGATCCGGCCTCAATACACCTCTCCCCGTCCAGACGATAGCAGCCTTCAGCGCTCCAGCTTCTTGAAGCGGATGCGGTGGGGGCGCTCCGCCTCGGCGCCGCGGCGGCGCTTGAAGTCGGCCACGTACTCCTGGTAGTTGCCCTCGAACCACTCGACCTGGCTCTCTCCCTCGAAGGCCAGGATGTGGGTCGCGATCCGATCCAGGAACCAGCGATCATGGGAGATCACCACGACACAGCCGGCGAAGCCGAGTAGCGCTTCCTCCAGGGCCCGCAGCGTGTCGACGTCCAGGTCGTTGCTCGGCTCGTCGAGCAGCAGCAGGTTCCCGCCGCTCTTGATCAGCTTGGCCAGCTGTACGCGGTTGCGTTCTCCGCCGGAGAGATCGCTCACCTTCTTCTGCTGATCCGGCCCCTTGAAGCCGAAGCTGGCGACGTAGGCGCGGGAGTTCATCTCCCTGCGGCCCGCCCGGAGGCGCTCCTCCCCGCCGCTGATCTCCTCCCAGACGTTGTGGCTCGGATCCAGGCAATCGCGGTCTTGATCCACGGAGGCGATCTGCACGGTCTCGCCCAGTCGAAGCGCTCCCGAGTCGGGCTTCTCTTCGCCCGTGATGATGCGAAACAGCGTGGTCTTGCCCGCTCCGTTGGCTCCGATCACCCCGACGATTCCACCGGGCGGCAAGGAGAAGCTGAGGTCGTCGATCAGCAGCCGATCACCGAAGCCCTTGGAGATCCCCTCGGCCTGGACCACCACGTCACCGAGCCGCGGGCCCGGGGGAATGGCGATCTCCACCGACTCCGGCAGCCGCTTCTCTTCCTCGGCCCGCAGGGAGGCGAAGGCGGTGATACGCGCCTTGCTCTTGGTCTGGCGAGCGCGGGGCGTCATACGAATCCACTCGAGCTCGCGTTCCAGGGTGCGGCGTCTGACCGATGCCTGTCTCTCCTCGACGCGCAGCCGCGCCTGCTTCTGCTCCAGCCAGGAGGAGTAGTTTCCCTTGAAGGGAATGCCACGGCCCCGGTCGAGCTCGAGAATCCAGCCGGCCACGTTGTCCAGGAAGTAGCGGTCGTGGGTGACGGCGACGACGGTCCCCGGGTACTCGGAGAGGAAGCGCTCCAGCCAGGCCACCGACTCCGCGTCCAGATGATTGGTCGGCTCGTCGAGAAGCAGCAGGTCCGGTTTCTGGAGCAGCAGTCGGCAAAGCGCGACGCGGCGCCGCTCCCCGCCGGAGAGAATCGCGACGTCGGCATCGCCCGGAGGGAGACGCAGCGCGTCCATGGCGATCTCGAGGGTGCGATCGAGCTCCCAGGCACCCGCGGCATCGATCCGGTCCTGGAGGATTGCCTGCTCCTCGAGGAGAGCAGACATCGCGTCGTCATCCATCGGCTCGGCGAACCTGTCGCTCACCCGCTCGAAGCGGCGCAGGAGATCCCTGAGCTCGGAGACCCCGTCCTCGACGTTTCCCTTGACGTCCTTTCCGGCATCGAGCTCCGGCTCCTGTGAGAGGATGCCCACGCGAATCCCTTCGGCCGGCTTGGCCTCGCCGGCCAGATCGCGATCGAGCCCGGCCATGATCCGCAGCAGACTGCTCTTGCCGGCGCCGTTCGGTCCGAGCACACCGATCTTCGCCCCCGGAAGAAAAGCCAGGGTGATGCCGTCGAGGATGACGCGATCGGGCGGCACCACCTTGCGAACGTCCTGCATGGTGAACACGAACTCGTGGGCCAAGGAGCTGCTCCGATTCGGGCGAGAGCGTCGGGTGGGCCCCGGAGTGTATCGGCACTTCCCCGCTTCGGCCGCCTCAGTTGCGAGCGCCGACCTCCTCCGGAAGTCCATCGTGGAAGACGACGGTCCGGGAGGCAACGGCCGGGATGCGAGGACCGGGCGTGAGGATGCCCACCAGATTGAGAGGGTCGGCAGCAGAGACCCGAACCTGCTCGCCGTCGCACGGCCTCCGACGGGTGCGCCGCAGGTCCTCGACGGCGTCGGGAAGGGCGAACTGCTCGCCGAGGAAGCCGGTCACGAAGCGACCGCCGCGGACGGTCCCGCGCGCTTCCATGCGGCGCAAGGCGTAGAGAAGCTCTCGCCAGGAAAGCACCAGGCGCTCGCGGGCGACGAGCTCCCGAAACACCACGCCCCAGCGAGCCAGCAGCTGCTCGGCCACCGCCTCGGCCAGCTCCTCCCCTTCGAGAGGGTCGGCGTCCGGCAGCAGCGCCCATCGGCCCTCCGGCCCGGCTCTCACCCTCCCCCGCCTGCGGCGTCGGCCCCGGGAGCCCTCCCTGCTGCGCGGGATGTCGCGGCTGCCGAGCAGAGAACGCACCGACTGGAAGCCGTCGGCGGTGACCAGCCCGCTGGAGACCAGCTCCCATAGCCCTTCCTCCAACTCGATCGGGAGGCGACCGGTCTGGGAGAGGAGATCACCGTGGAACAGCGCACCGTAGCGCCGCAGAGATTCGAGGATGTCGCGAGCGGCGCCCGCTCCCGGGGGCTTCGGCTGCACCGCACCCCTCGCCGCAGCCATCAGCCAGGGCAGGTCCTCCCGGGTGGTCAGGCAGAGCGGAGTGGCTCGGGAAGGCCTGGCGCCTCTCCGCCCCGTCTGCTCGCGATCGGCTTCGCCGCCGCCCGAGACCGGCAGCGCCAGGCGCGCCCAGCTGACCTCTCCCGAGAGACACAGCTCATCGAGCCACTCGCGACGGTAGGAGGCGACGCGGGCGGGCAGAACATTGCTCTCCCACGCCCCCGCCGCCAGCTCGAAGCCTTGAAGCTGCTCCACCACCGCCAGCAGTCCCTCGCGCCCCTCCCGCTCGGTGCCCGACACCAGGTGCTGCCAGCGCAGCAGAAAGCGCAGCAAGTCTCGGGCGCTGACCGGCTCGATCTCGCTGCGCAGACGCTCCTGTGTGTAGAGATGGATGCGGGAGAGCAGGCGGCGCGCGCAGAATGCGCTGGCCGGCGTCGCTTCACGGGAGGGCCGATCTTCGCCGTCTTCGAACTGGCCGCGCAGGGCGAACCCCTCGGCCTCCAGGCTCGCCAGGGCGGACTCGACGACCCTGCCGTCGAGTCCGGTGCGGAGAGTCAGCTCCGGCGTGGTGATCGGACCGGTACAGTCGAGGTGACCGCGAAGCATCGCCGCCGCCGCCTCGGTCGGCTCGGGAAGCGCTCGGCCCTCGATCGCCTCGGGCACTGCGACGTCCGGGACGATCGCGGCGCCGGGGAAGAGCACCTCGACGAGCGGCCGCCGCTCGGTGGCGAGCCACAAGGAACCGCTCGGAATCGCCACCCTGGCGGCACGCCCGCCTTCGACGAGGATCTCGAAGAGGTCCTGCCACTGCGGAGCCGGACGCAGCACCACCAGGCCGAGCAGGGCGTCGTGAAGCTCGTCGGGATCCCGGGCCTGGAGTCGCACCTCATCGCGGACCCGTGCGATGGCGGCAGGATCGAGCCGGCCGAGATCCCGGAGGCTCTCGGGCAGACCGCGGCGGAGGGCGACGGCGCGGCTGCGGCGCTCCTCGAGAGGTGCATCGTCCAGAAAGGTGTAGGGCCGCCCGCTCAGGATCTCATGGGCGAATAGCGAGGGCTCGGTGGTGTCCCTCAGGTGCACCCGCACCTCCCCCGCTTGCATGGCTTCCAGAAGCGCGCGCAGGCCAACCAGGTCCATCGCCTCGTGGAGGCAGTCGTGAAGGGTCTGGCGAACCAGGGGTTGATCCGGGATCTCGACGGGTCCGGTGGCGTTCTCCTGGCAGGCGGCGAGCCTCGGAAACAGCGCCGCCAGGAGATCGTCGGCCTGCATGCGCTGGAGCGGCGGGGGATTTCGCCGCCCGCCACGCCGCCGGAGCACCAGAAGGGATCTCCCCAGGTTCCAGCGCCAGCGCACCGCGAACATCGGCGATGCGAGGACCGCCTGGATCAGCGTGTCGCGGATGGTTCTCGGTGAGAGAAAACGGGGGACCTCCTCCAGCGGGAAGCTGTGCTGAGGACCGAGTGAGAGCAGCACGGCGTCGTCGCTGGCCGCCGCCTGAAGCTCGAAATCGAAGCTCCGGCAGAAGCGCTTCCGCAGTGCCAGCCCGAGAGCGCGGTTGATCCGCCCACCGAATGGCGCGTGCACGACCAGCTGCATCCCCCCGGTCTCGTCGAAGAAGCGCTCGAACACGATGTCGCGCTGGGTGGGAATCAGGCCGAGGGCAGCGTGGACCGTCTCGAGGTAGCGCGCGATCTGCTCGGCGCAGGGGGAATCGAGGAGGAGCTCCGCGGACAGCCACTGGGAAGCGGCCAACCTGCCCCCCTCTTCGAGGCGCTGGGAGAGGGTCGAGCGCAGAGCGGAGACCTCCGCGGAGAGCTCCGCGGTTCGGGCCGGCGCTTCGCCGAGCCAGAAGGGAATCGAGGGTGGCGCGCCATGGGCATCGGTCACACGCACCACGCCGGCCTCCACGCGGCGAATCCGCCAGGAGGTGCTCCCCAACAGGAAGACGTCGCCGGCCGCACTCTCCACGGCGAAGTCCTCGTTCACGGTTCCCACCAGGCTGTCGTCGGGATCGACCAGCACCCGGTAATCGGCGGTCTCGGGAATCGCTCCCCCCGAGGTGAGAGCGGCGAGCCGGGCCCCGCGGCGACCGCGCAGGACCCCGTTCACCCGGTCGCGGTGCAGGTAGGCGCCGCGGCGACCTCGCCCGGTGGCGACGCCCTCGGAGAGCAGCTCCACGACCGCATCGAAGTCCTGCCGGGAGAGGGAACCGAAGGGCGCCGATCGACACACCAAGGCGTAGAGATCCGCCTCCTTCCAGGGCTCCGCGGAGCAGGCCGCGACGATCTGCTGGGCGAGGATGTCGAGTGGGGCCTGAGGCGGCTCGAGGCGATCGAGTCGCCCTTGCCGGACCCCGTGAAGCAGCGCGGCGCACTCCAGCAGCTCGTCCCGGGTGGTGGGGTAGAGCCGACCCTTCGAGGTCGCTCCCCGGACGTGGCCCGAGCGGCCGACGCGCTGGAGGAAGGTGGCGAAGCTGCGCGGGGATCCGATTTGGCAAACCAGCTCCACCGGCCCGATGTCGATGCCGAGCTCCAGAGAGGCGGTGGCGACCAGGGCGCGCAGCTCACCGGCACGCAGCCGCCTCTCCAGAGCCAGCCGCCGGGTCTTGGAGAGGCTTCCGTGATGGGCGGCGACGCGGTCTTCCCCGAGGCGCTCCGCCAGCAGATGGGCGACCCGCTCCGCGGCACGCCGGGTGTTGACGAAGACCAGGGTGGTGCGGTGCTTCTCCACGTGGGCTGCGACGGCGTCGAGGATCTCACCCCACTGTTCGTGGGATGCCACCGGCCCGAGCTCGCTTGCCGGTACCTCGAGGTCGAGATCCATGTCCCGGCGGTGCCCGAAGTTCACGACGGCACAGCCGCTCCCGTCGGCCACATCCCCAGCTTCCCCGACGCTGCCGACCAGGAGCCGGGCCACCGTCTCGATGGGGCGCTGGGTCGCCGAGAGGCCGATCCGTACCGGAGCCCGATCGGAGAGCGCCGCGAGCCGCTCCAGGGTCAGGGCCAGGTGGGCGCCGCGCTTGTCGCGGGCCACGGCGTGGATCTCGTCGACGATCACGGTGCGCACCGCGCGCAGTGTCTCGCGGCTCTTTCCCGCGGTGACCATCAGGTAGAGCGACTCCGGGGTGGTAATCAGCAGGTGGGGCGGACGCCGGAGCATCGAGACGCGGGCCGAGGGCGTGGTGTCGCCGGTTCGGACCTGGGCGCGGATCCTTGGCAGCTCGACGTCGAGCTCTCTCCCCACTGCGCGGATCTCGGCGAGGGGAACCTCGAGATTGTGGTGAATGTCGCTGGCCAAGGCCTTGAGCGGGGAGACGTAGACGACCCGGGTCTCGTCGGCGAGCTCGCCCTCCCGCTCCGCGTCGCGGATCAGGCGATCGATGCAGACCAGGAAGGCGGCGAGGGTCTTTCCGGATCCAGTGGGAGCGGCGATCAGGGTGTGGCGGCCCCGGGCGATGGCCGGCCAGCCCGCGGCCTGGGGCTCGGTCGCTCCGCCTGGGAAACGCCGCTCGAACCAGGTGCGAACGACGGGATGGAAGGTCTCGAGAACGTCCATCAGACGACTCGAAGCGAGTTCGAGTTCCTCACCAGATCCAGGATACCCCGGCACCGATCCCCAAGCCGAGCCGCGCGGCAAGCGCTATGAGCCAGCCCCGGCCTCGAAAGGCGGCACCAGCGCGATGGGCAGACCGTGAGCCCTGGGCTAGGTGCAGCTGAGCGTCAGTCGGAAGGGTCGGCGCGCGAAGCCGGTCAGCTGCCACCCAGGCGCTTGAAGACTTCCTCGGGGGATTCCCCGGCACTCGAAGCCGGCGCCTGGCTCTTGAGACTGATGACCAGGTCCTCGCAGACCCGGTCTGCATTCTCGATCCCGCGGACTCGCAGCTCGCCCGCGAGGACGCGCCCCGCCACCACGGCGAGCTGCTGGGAGCTCACACTCCTCGCCTCGAGACCCGCCTTCTTGAGGGCAAGGCGAAGGGTTCCGCGCGCCTCCAGGGTATCGAGAGAGGTCAGGCGCTCGAGCTCTCCGCAAATCCAGTCGAAGATCGTGGGATTCGCCATACCGTTCAGGCTCAGAAGCCTCCCATGGTGAAGTACTTGGCTGCGAGCTTGGCGGCGGTGGCCAGCATCTTCACGAAGCGCCGCATCGCTGCGGCACCTCCGTCATCTGCGTACTGGGGGCAGCGGCTGGCCCGGCGCTCCGAGAGTCGCTGGATCTGGTCGCGGGTGGCGTTCTCCCAGAGATCGTTGCCGCGCTCCTGGGCAAGCTTCACGTCCCCCTCGTAGCGGGCAATCTGGCTGGTAAGCCTGTGGCATTCGCGGCGCGGAGGCTCTGACTGGGCGAAGGCCGGCGGACCCACCAGAGACACGATGATCAGGATTAGCGCCAGCCGCACGTCGAACCTCTCGGAGGGAGGACAGGAATTCTCCCCTCCTATCGGCATCCGGCAGCCGAGGTGAAGTGCGAGATGTCACAGTCTCTCAGCCCCCCAGGGGGCGCGCTCTACGGGGTCTCTGCCGGCTCCGCGCAAGGCAGACCGAGCAGGTCGTCCCAGATGCGGCGCTCCTCTTCGAAGGGTGCGTTCACGAGCTCGCAGCGGGCGCCCAGGAGCTGGGTCGGACGAGTTTCCGAATCGTAGGAGAGCCAGTCACCGAGCTCGGGATGGCTCGGGTCGCCGCTGCGCGCGAAGGCGAGCCAGGCCGCCTGCATCACCGACGAGAGCCGCTCGGCCACCGGTCCCGCACCGACGAAGCCGGAGATCCCCGGGTAACGGTGCGTGCCGAAGACGAAGGGAATCTCCAAGGCGTGGCAGGAACCCAGTACGCCCTCCATTGCCGGAGACATCCAGGTGAAGAGGTATGCGTAGGTCTGCCGCTGGTGCCGGCGCTGGAGCTCCGCCAGACGGAGTGCGGGAGCGCGGATCAGGCGGTCGGTCTCGATGGCGGTCCAGAGCTCGGGGGGCTCGACGCTCGCCCTCCCCTGCCGCGCCCGGACGTAGCTCTCGATCGCCCGCGCCGCGCGCGAAGTCCCATCCTCGCAGGTTCCGGGAATGTTTCGCTGACAGCGCCGCAGCAGGGCCGCATGATCCAGCTCCCTCGCCTTCGGGTCGGCGAGATGCCAGAGCTTGTACTCGTCTCGGTTGCTTCCGACCAGCAGGGAAACGCCGGCCGCGCAGCCGGACCGGATCCGCTCCAGGGGAGGCGTGGGAATTACCCGTCCGTCCACGACCGGCTGGAAAGTCAGCCCCGAGACACTCCGCCACATCTTCGCGACCGTGCGCTGCTGCGCCGCCAGCAGGTCCGCGACGGGAAGAGAGCGCAGGCGCTCTGCGTCGGATCCCTCCACACCCAGCTCCGCGAGGAAGCAGGCACCCACCCGCGCGGCCTCCTCTCGGGCAGAGACGTTCTCCGCCCCTCCGCTCTGCAATACCGCGCGGTGCAAGAGACCGCCGGCGCGGGGCGTCCCCAGCAGCGCCCCCGCGCTCATCGCGCCGGCCGATTCGCCGAAGACGGTGACGCACTCCGGATCCCCCCCGAACCGGGAGATGTGCTGCTCCACCCACTCGAGGAGAGCGATCTGGTCCAGGAGACCCAGGTTGCCGAAGGCGCCCTCCTCCTCCTCGAAATGGGAGAGCGCCAGGAATCCCAGCGCCCCGAGGCGGTAGTTGAAGGTGACGACCACGACGTCGCCCTGGCGGGCCAGGGAAGAGCCGTCGTAGATCGGAGATCCGGCCGTCCCCGAGGTGAAGCTTCCCCCGTGGATCCACACCATCACGGGTCGCCTGCCCCCGTCGAGAGCGGGGGTCCAGAGGTTCAGGGACAGGCAGTCCTCCGAGGCGCGGTCAGTGTCGGAGCCGAGCAGCCGGGCGAGCATTCCGGGGATCTGGGGAGCCGGAGCGCCGAAGCTCTGGGTGTCGCGCAGGCCGGGCCAAGGCTCCGGCGGCTGCGGCGCGCGAAAGCGACGGGGGCCGACGGGGGGCTCCGCGTAGGGAACGCCGCGGAAGACGCAGAGGCCGTCCTCCAGGGTCCCGCGGATCTTGCCGTAGCGGGTCTCCGCGATGGGCTCCACATCGGAGACCGTATCACGGCTCATGACTCCTCGACGGAGGTCTCCCGAAGGGGCTCGAGGGTCGCCAGGTGGGCGCGCAGATCGGCCGGACGAAGGGCTTCGCCGGGCAGTCCGAAGGCGACCCGCATCCGGATCCCGTGGAAGAGGAAGAGCGCGAGCGCCAGCCCCGCCACGGCGATGGCCACCACCGCGATCGTCCCGGGCTGGGTCGACAGGTCTCCCACGCGGTACCTCGCCAGAGTGACGCAGGCGGCACAGATACCCAGTGCGGTGAGAGCCGCGAGCGAAGTGTCACGCCGAAGACGCGCGACACCACCGGACAGGGCCCTGCGAAGCTCGCGCGGCGAAAAGTGATCCAGGAGCCATCCCGTCTCCTCGTCGACGGTGCGCAGGCCAGGGGGACGCAGGTGCTTGCCGCTCAGGGGATCCCGAGCGACCTCCCCGCGCGCGTGGGCGTAGATCCCCGCCCGGATCTCCCCGTGGTTCTTCTCAGTGATGGGGAAACGCCAGGCGATCACGAAGGCGACGCTCGAGAATGCGGCGGGGACGAGCGCGAAGAGCACGCGGATGGCGAGGACGACCTGCGGCGTCTGCTCGGCGTTGGGCTGGTAGTCCATGGCGCCGAGTATCGCCAGCGGAATGGCCGCACCCGGGATGGCAACGAGCTTCGGAAACAGGGCCCAGAGCGCTCCGTACTGGGCCTCGCGACGCCTCCCGGTCTGAAGCTCGTCGTAGTCGATGACATCCGCCTGGATCGACGGCGTCAGGAGCAGCTGCCCCCCGAAGGCCAGGCCGGCCACGGAGAGGAGTGCGATCCCCTCCGCGATGTCGCCTTCTCCGAGGAAGAAGGCGCCACCCAGCGCCAGAATCGCGACGGCCCAGCCGCTCAGCCAGGTGGCGCGCTTGCCGTAACGCTTCGATGCCGCCACCCACAGGGGGATCGAGACCAGACCAGCGACGAAGTGGGATGTGATGGCCACGGCCGTCCAGAACACGTCATGTTCGGGACGAATCACGTAGGAGATGAAGAAGGGAAGCAAGGTCGCCGGAATGGCGGCGGTGACGCTCCCGACGACGTAGCTGGAGAGCAGGATCCGGAAGGGCCGGTTGCGCAGGGCGCGACGCACGCCGGGAACGAAGGGGTTGGAGGCCCGGGTCGCGAAGCCCGGGCGCTCCCGCAGGCGCAGAAAGGCGAGAGCACCGAGCGTGACCAGGGCGACCGCGTAGCACGCCGCCAGCAGCGAGTAGGCGGTGCGTTGGGAGGAGAGCCAGGCGATCAGCGGGAAAGGAGCGGCGGCCGCTGAGATCGTGCCGACCAGGGCGAAGGATTCCCTCCAGCCGAAGAGGCTCGAGCGCTCGTGGTAGTCGAGAGTCAGCTCGGCGCCGAGCGCGTTGTAGGGAATCACGAAGATGGTGTGGCAGACGAAGAAGAGCAGGAAGCAGGCGCCGAACCAGACGACCGTCGCTCCGGTTCCGAAGGCGGCCGGCGGACTGAAGAGGGCAAAGAAGGCCAATGCGCAAAGAGGTGCGCCGAGAGCCAGGTAGGGACGCCGACGGCCGACCCGGGTGCGGGTGCGATCGGAGAGCCAGCCCATCAGCGGATCCGTGATGGCGTCGAAGGCTCGAGCCAGGGCGATCGCCAGGGCCAGGTAGCCGAGCGGGACCAGCACCACGTCGGCGTAGAACTTGCTCATGTAGACGAAGATGGGAATCGCCATCCCGGCCAGGGCGAAGGTGGGCCCGGCGTACGCGAGCTTGACCCCCGTGGAGAGGCGCTCGCGCGGCACCTGCGCGGAGCCGGTCGGCCCACCGCGCGACGAGGGGCCTTCGCTCATCGCGGAGATCTCCACCGCGTCCTCTCCCGCTCCAGGCTCGCTCCTCCCACGGCTGCCGGCAATCGATGATCCGGATCAGTGGTTAGCACCCTTCCCCCACCCGCGGCAGCGAGGATCCGCACCGCTCGATCCGGCCAGGTCCAGGTCGGTGTTCAATCGCTGAAGCGGCGCTCCTCCCACCAGGGAAAGAACTCGGGCAGATCCCCGGAGGCGGACATGCGGAAGCTCGGCTGCCGTTTCTCGAGGAAGCTCGAAACCCCCTCGTAGGCGTCCGGGGAGCGGCCCATCCAGCGGATCGCCTTCGAGTCGAGCTTGTGGGCCTCCATCGGGTGGTCGGCGCCGAGCATCTTCCAGAGCAGGTGGCGCGCCAGACACACCGAGACAGCGCTGGTGTTCTCCACGATCTCTGCCGCAATGGCGCGGGCGGTGGGAAGCAGATCCTCCGCGGAGACCACCCGCGAAACCAGGCGACCCTCGAGGGCCTCCTGGGCCGAGAAGATACGTCCCGTCGCGACCCACTCCATGGCCCTGCTGATTCCGACGATGCGCGGCAGGAACCAGGAGCTGCAGGCTTCGGGAACGATTCCCCTGCGCGCGAAGACGAAGCCGATGCGGGCCTTGTCGCTGGCGATGCGGATGTCCATGGCCAGCGTCATGGTGATGCCCACACCGACGGCTGGACCGTTGATGGCGGCGATCACCGGCTTCTTGCACTCGAAGAGCCGCAGCGTCAGGAGTCCACCGCCGTCCCGGTGTTCGGCGTCCTCCTCCTCCGCGCCGCCATCGAAGGTGCCACCTCCCCGGCCGAGATCGGCCCCGGCGCAGTAGCCGCGGCCGGCACCGGTGAAGAGGATCGCTCTCACCTCGTCGTCGGCATCCGCGTCGTCGAGAGCGCCGAGCAGCTCCTCGAGCATCGTCGAATTGAAGGCGTTGAGACGGTCCGGTCTGTTCAGCGTGATGGTGAGGATGCGGTCTCGGATCTCTGTCGCGATGGTCTGGTAGGACACTGGCTCTCCCGGTGGTGGATGAGCGCAGGATGATACTCGACCCGGTGAGATCCGGGTCGCGACGGATCCCGCCGGAGCCCCGGTGAGAAATGCAGGCCTTCCGGCTGCGCCTCTAGGAGCTGACCGTCGAGGCGAGGATCAGCTGGGCGGCGTAGTAGAGCGGAAGACCCCAGCTCTTGTTCCAGAAGCTCTCCGAGACGAAGCGGTGCCGGGCGACGTGGAGATCCGAAAGGTAGAAGCAGGTGGCGCCAACTCCGATGGCGGCCCGGCCAGCCGCGGCGGCGGCGCCCATCGCCGTCACCACCATCAGCGAGATCACTGCCACGTAGGCGACGACTGGAATCCTCATCCTCTCCGGCAGATGGGGACGGAGCCAGCGCAGCACCACGAACGCCGGCGGGAGCGCCAGCACTGCGGCAGCCGCCATCCACAGCGGATCGGGTCCGCGCAGGGTAAAGGCGACGGCGAAGCCCACATGACCCAGCAGGAAGCTCACCAGACCGACGAGAAACAGCGTGCTCGCCCCCTTCGGAATCAGGAAGACATCGCCGACCCAGCACAGCACCAGGGCCACGAGCACCGCCAGGCCGTAGGGCGTCTCCAGCGCTCCGGCTGCCACGGCGACGGCGATGAAGCCGGTGGAAGCGAGAGGCTTGGCAATCCAGACCCCGGATCGCGAGCCGCGGTACTCGGAGAACAGGAGGCCGATCACGGCGACCACCGTCGCGGCGGCGAATCCGTGGGCGATCATCTCGCGTAACCCAGGGCCTGGAGTGCCGTCTCGAGCTCCTCCAGGACGGCGGGGTCGTCGATGGTGGCCGGAACCCTGTAGGGCTCCGAGTCGGCGATCTTCCGCATGGTTCCCCGCAGTACCTTTCCGGAGCGGGTCTTGGGAAGGCGCTCCACCACGCAGGCCCGCTTGAAGTCCGCCACGGGACCGATCTCCTCGCGCACGCCTTGCACGATCTCGGCGACGATCTCGGCGGGTGCCCGATCGACCCCGGCATTCAACACCACCAGGCCGACGGGCACCTGACCCTTCAGGTCGTCGGCGACCCCGATCACGGCGCATTCGGCGACGTCCGGATGGGAGGCCAGCACCTCCTCGATGCCACCCGTGGAGAGCCTGTGTCCGGCCACGTTGATGATGTCGTCGGTGCGACCCATGATCCAGAGGTAACCGTCCTCGTCCTTGTGACCGGCATCCGCCGTTTCGTAGTAGCCGGGGAAGCGGCTCAGGTAGGATTCGCGGAAGCCGTCGTCGTTCCTCCAGAGCGTGGTCAGACAGCCCGGCGGAAGGGGAAGCCGGATCACCAGGCTGCCGGTTTGCATCGGCCGCGCCTCCTCGCCGTCCTGGTCGAGAACGCGAACGTCGTATCCGGGCACGGGAGCCGTGGGCGAGCCGGGCTTCACGGAGAGCATTTCGACGCCGACGCAGTTGGCCGCGATCGCCCAACCGGTCTCGGTCTGCCACCAGTGATCGATGACGGGAACGCCCAGAGCCCGCTCCGCCCAGTGCACCGTGTCCGGATCCGCCCGCTCCCCCGCCAGGAACAACGTGCGGAAGCCGGATAGATCGTGACGCGCGACCTGCTCGGCGAGAGGATCTTCGCGCTTCACGGCGCGGAGAGCCGTCGGCGCCGTGAAGAGCACCTGTACCCCGTGCTGTGCAATCACCCGCCAGAATGCTCCCGCGTCGGGCGTTCCGACGGGCTTGCCCTCGTAGAGAATCGTGGTGCAGCCCAGAAAGAGCGGTGCGTAGACGATGTAGGAGTGGCCGACCACCCAGCCGATGTCAGAGGCGGCCCAGAAAACCTCGCCCGGCTTCATTCCGTAGACGTTGCGGAGGCTCCACTTGAGGGCCACCGCGTGGCCCCCGTTGTCGCGCACCACACCCTTGGGAATACCGGTGGTGCCGGAGGTGTACAGGATGTAGAGGGGATCCGTCGCCGCAACCGGGAGCGGGTCCACGGGCTCCGCTCCCGCCATCGACTCCTCCCAGTCCAGATCCCGGCCCGGCAGCAGCTCGGCTCGCTCCTGGGGGCGCTGGAGGATCAGACAGCGCTCGGGCTTCGAAGCGGCTCGATCGATCGCGGCGTCGAGAAGCGGCTTGTAGGGAATCACCCGATCGCCCTCGATGCCGCAGGAGGCCGAAAGTACCAAGCGCGGAGACGCGTCGTCGATGCGGGTGGCGAGCTCGGCCGCCGCAAAACCACCGAAGACGACCGAGTGCACCGCACCAATTCGGGCGCAGGCGAGCATTCCCATCACGGCCTCGGGCACCATCGGCATGTAGATCAGCACCCTGTCCCCCTTGCCGGCGCCCTGGCTGTGCAGGGCGCCGGCGAGTCGGGCGACCTGATCCCGGAGCTCGCGGTAGCTGAAGCGACGAATCGCGCCGGTCACGGGGCTGTCGTGAATCAGGGCGACCTGATCACCGCGCCCGTTCTCCACGTGAACGTCCAGGGCGTTCGCGCAGGTGTTGAGCTCGCCGCCGGGAAACCATTGGAAGAACGGGGCGCCCGACTCGTCGAGCACCCGATCCCAGCGCCGCGTCCAATGCACATCCTCTGCCGCCTCGGCCCAGAAGCGGTTTGGGTCCAGCAGGGAGCGCTGGTACTGCTCTCTGTAGCTTCGTGACATCCGAACCACCTCGCTCCGGAGTCGGTGGCCGGATACGATACCTGCTCGAGCCGCTCACGACCTGTGCAGACGGCTGCGCCTCTAGCCCGCTTTCTCACCGGAGAGGGATCATGAGCTGGAAGTCGGAGGTCGACGGAATCGAGGAGAGACGGCGGCGGGCGGCGGAGCTCGGCGGCGCCGAGGCGGTGGCCGCTCAGCGCGATCGCGATCGCCTCACCGTGCGCGAACGGATCGACCGGCTGCTGGACGCCGGGAGCTTCCGCGAGCAGGGACCCATCGCCGGGCATTCGGAGACCGACGAGAACGGGGCGCTTCGCTCCTTCACTCCGGCGAACTATGTACTCGGCCTGGGCACGGTAGACGGTCGTCCCTGCGTGGTGGGGGGTGAGGACTTCACCCAGAGAGGCGGCTCCCCCTCTCCGGCAGGGCTGCGCAAGAGCGTCTTCGCCGAGACCCTCGCGGTCCGCTACCGCCTGCCCCTGCTGCGCTTCCTGGAGGGGGCGGGTGGCAGCGTGACCGGCACCGGCGGAAAGGGCTCACGGCCCCTGGGCGACCCGGTCTTCTCGCCACCGCGCTTCCGCTCGATCATGGAAGCCATGGCCACGGCGCCGGTGGTTTCGGCGGCACTGGGGGCCGTGGCGGGCTTTCCGGCGGCGCGCCTGGTCGCATCCCACTTCTCGGTGATGACACGCCACACCGCCCAGGTCCTGATCGGGGGACCCGCTCTGGTGGAGCGGGCCCTGGGCAAGCGCCTGACCAAGGACGAGCTCGGGGGCGCGAAGGTGCACATGCGGAGCGGCGTGGTCGACAACATCGCCGAAGACGAAGAGGACGCCCTTCGCCTGATCCGCCGCTTCCTCTCCTACCTGCCGACCAACGTCTGGCAGCTCCCTCCCGGTATCGACTCCGACGACCCGCCGGAGCGCGCCGAGGAAGCGCTCCTCGAGATCATCCCGCGGGACCGGCGCAAGATCTACGACGCGCGCCGGCTGGTCCAGCTGGTGGTCGACCGGGAATCCCTCTTCGAGCTGACCCCCGACTTCGGACGCTCCCAGATCACGGCGCTCGCCCGCCTGGCAGGGCGAGCGATAGGAGTGCTGGCCAACGACACGCGTTTCTACGCGGGTGCCATGACCGCCCACGGCGCCCAGAAGGTCCGCCGCTTCGTCGACCTTTGCGACACCTTCCACCTCCCAATCGTGAGCTTCGTCGACGAGCCTGGCTTCATGATCGGCCTCGATGCGGAGCGCGCTGCCACCATCCGACACGGCACCGCCGCGCTGTTCGCGGTCCAGCAATCGTCGGTTCCCTGGGCCTCGGTGATCGTGCGCAAGGCCTACGGCGTCGCCGCGGCGGCCCACTTCGGTCCCGAGGGACTGGTGCTGAGCTGGCCGTCGGCAGAAGGCGGTGCACTTCCCATCGAGGGAGGTGTGGCGGTCGCCTTCCGTCGGGAGATCGCCGCTGCGGAGGACCCCGCGGCGCTGCGGGCAGAGCTGGAGGAAGAGTTCGCGGCGCGTCGAACTCCCTTCCCCCGGGCCGAGAGCTTCTCGGTCAACGATCTCATCGATCCCAGACAGACGCGGCGAATGCTCTGCGACTGGATGGAGTGGACGGAGTTCCCGCTACGGCAGCAACTCGGCCCCCGCAGCTACACCATCCGGCCCTGAGCCGATCGAGGAGACCTGGGGAAGCTCCGCTGGCGGCTCCGTTTGCCCCGGCAGATTCTCGAGAGTCTTGGGGAGCCCATTCACGATGAGCCCACCCCGCTCGAACTCGAGGCGGCTGCGGTAGCGCTCCCCATCGAGCAGGACCCAACCCTCGCGGCGAAGCTCCAGGAGCTCCTCCCCACGATCCTGGTACAGCGCGTCCAGGATCTCCGCCGGGCACTCGAGCTCGGCGCGGATCTCGAGGACCGGGAGCAGGGTGAAGAGATCGCGGAGAAGCTCGGGGCGACTCCCGTCGAGGTCGATGCGCAGCTTCGCCTCGAGATCGCCGGAGGGTGTGGCCAGGCGGAGGCTGCGGATCTCCAGCTGCGGTGAGCGGGAGACGAGATCGGACAGCAGACTCACCGGCTCTCCGCCGACGCTGGACCTGGTCACGTCCAGGGAGTCGGGCGGTGTGAGGCCGCCCACGCCCCGACGCTGGAGCCGGGCCAGACTGGGCGCGTCCAGATCTCGCAGCTGGAGCTCGAGCTCTCCCGGTCCAAAGACCCGGTCACCGAGGCGGATCGCCTGGACGCGGATCTGGAGCGCGCTGCCGAAGCTCCCGGATTCCACTGCATTCGACTGGCTCATCGCCCAGTTGTCGAGCTCGAGTCCCGGGGCGCCCTCCTCTGGCGAGGCGAGCCGGAGAAATCCGACCCGGGCGTTCACGTCTCCCACCATCAGACCGCTCTCGTCCCGCGTCAGGTCGGCAGTCCACTTGAGGTCTCGCACCGCGAAGAGCGAGCCGACGCTGGCACCTTCGATGCCGGCGGAGTCGAAGCTCGCTGCGAAGTGATCGAAGTCGGTGGTGTAGACGACCTTGCCGCGCAGTCCCTTCCACTGGGCGGCCCATCCCCCGCCCTCGTCGCCAGCCAGCTTGCTCTCGAGCCGCTGGGCGGGAACGATCACGGAGCTCTCACCGACTCCCGAGGCGCGGATCACGGTGGCGATCGAGACCGGCGGCATGTGACCCAACACGGCCCCGAGCTCGGATTGTGTTTCCCTGTCCAGCTCGAGATGGGTCTCCAGGCGGCCGACGATGGGCGTTCCCTCCATCCCACCGGCCAACCACTCCATCACCGGCGTGTAGCCGTGCTCGATGGTCTGCTGCATCTTGATGCCCACGCGTCCGCGAGCCCCCTCGCGGCCCAGACCGACCAGCCACTGCTGGAAGAATTCGCCCAGCCGACCGCGGATCTCGAAGCTGGCTCGAGACTTCGATTGCAGCCAGCCTCGCTCGTAGCTCGTCTCGAGGATGCGCGTGTCCGGGGACTCGGCGATCGCCAGGATCAGGGTGCGGTACGCCTGCTTGGCGCGCAGGCTTCCCCAGAGCGTCAGCCCCCCGAAGCCGGCGAGGGCGGCGAGAAGAAGGGCGAGAACGAGTTTTTTCATCAGCGACACACTCCCGGTTCAAGAATCGGCGAACCGGAAGCGGGACTTGACTCCTTCAGGCTCAAACTCCTGAAAAAACGTCTGTTTTTGTGACGGGGAGCACCAGAGTCCAGCCCCGAAGTCGCGGCGGTGACTCGGCGAGGGGCACCAGCTCGATGTGGCCGGAGTGCCAGAACCACAACTCGAGGCGGAAATCATCATTCAGATCAAGGGATTCCCGAACACCTCAAAGGTAGATTCCACCCTGTCCGGCCTACGGCGGGCTGCTTCGAGGGGGATTTGACGGTCGCGGGAGTCATCGTCGATCATCAGGAGAGAGCGAGCTGGAGCGGCCGCGGATCTTCCAGGCGCCAGACCGAGGGGAGCCCCACCATGCGTTACGAAGGACTGGTCTACAGACCGCCGAGTGAGGCGGGGTCGCTGATCATCCAGGCGACGCTGGCGTGTCCGCACAACCGCTGCGCCTTCTGTGCGATGTATAAGGACCGAAAGTTCCGTGTCAGGCCCATCGAGGAGGTCTTCGAAGACCTCGACATGGCGCGCGAGCTCTATGGGGCGGACGGCGTTCGCACCATCTTCCTGGCCGACGGCAACACCGCGGTGCTCCCGACCGAGAAGCTCGTCGCCATCGGGGAGGCAGCGCGGGTGCGCTTCCCGAGCCTGCAGCGCATCACGGTGTACGGATCCGCGAAGTTCCTGATGAAGAAGAGCCGGGAGCAGTGGCACCGGATCGCCGAGGCGGGCATCACGCGGATCCATTCGGGCCTGGAGTCGGGTGACGCAGCGACGCTGATGGCGATCGACAAGGGAGTCACGCCCGAGCAGGCGGTCGACGCCTACAATCACGTGATGGATGCGGGAATCGAGCTCTCCGTCTATCTGATGGTGGGCGTGGCGGGGACGGAACGCTGGCGCGAGCACGCGATCGGCAGCGCGGAGGTGCTGAACCGGGCGCCGCCGGACTTCATCCGGCTGCGAACCTTCGTGCCGCATCCGGGAACGCCCTGGCACGACCGCTGGAGGGAGGGCCGCCTCACGCTGCTCTCGGCCCACCAGGCCCTCTCCGAGACCCGTCTCCTGGTGGAACGCCTCCAGGGCCCCACGGCGCTGCTGTCGGACCACGTGTCGAACTTCCTCAACGTCAACGGCAGAATCCCCGAGGACAAGGAGGAGATGCTGGCGGAGATCGACGAGGCGATGCAGTGGCCCGTCGAAAGCTTCCGCCCGCCCACGGAGAAGCTGGTCGGAATCGGCCTGTGAGCGGCGCCGGCATCAGATGGGTTTTCCCCGAGAGGAGGAGGCATGATCCGAGTCATCATCGAGCGTTGGCTGGCGGAGGGGGGCGACGAGACGATCAAGAAGATCATGCGGGACCTGCGGCGAGAGGCGATCCACCGCCCCGGCTACGTGACGGGTGAAACCCTCCGCGACGTCGCCGACCCCCACCACTTCGTGATCCTCTCCAGCTGGCGCACCCGACAAGAGTGGGAGACCTGGACGGCTTCGGGAATGCGGCGGGAGATCGAAGACCAGATTCGCCTGTTGCTCTCCGAGCCGGAGAAGATCACCGTCTGCGAGCTGGTCTAGCCCAGCAGCGAGCGCGCGATCTCCAGGAAGCTCTCGGGCATGCTACTGCTGGATCCGGAAGAGGTCGTCGCCGGTATTCACGGAGTCGCCTTCGACGACGAAGACCTCTGCGATGGTGCCCGCGACCGGCGCCTTGATCTCGTTCTCCATCTTCATGGCCTCGAGCATCAGCACCGGATCTTCCGCTTCCACGGCATCGCCTGCCTTGCGCATCAGCTTACGGATCACACCCGGGAGCGGCGCCCGGACGATTCCGTCCTCCATCGCCACCTCGGACCTGGTGGACCCGATCTTCGGCGCGATCGAAGACGCCGCCGGGGTCGGAGGCGCTTGCGGCGCTGGAGAAGCCGCGGTCTTGACCTCGACCCGATACGCGGTGCCGTTCACCTCGACGGTCGCATGACCCGCCCGGGTCTCCTTGACCTCGACCCGATACGACGAGCCATTGATCTCGAAATGGTATTCCGTCATCCCCCGGGTTCCTCGCGCCGCACTCGTCTCAACTGCGACGGCTGGTCACGCGTTGCCTCTCGGTCATGATTCCCAGGCGTCCCGAGGATGCCCACGGGGTGGGTCCGGCGCCGGTGCTTCTTGCCGGGCTCCGGAACGCGGCTCCGCCGGCAATGTGCTTCTGCAAGGCGAGGCCGATGGCGGCGATCACCTCGTCTCCTCTTCGGGAGGCCTCCGGATCCTTCGCTGCCGCCGCTTCCGCCTGCTTCGCCTGCTTCGCCTGTCGGCGAGAGCTCGCGCGCCCCGCTCGATCTCTCAGGATCTGGTCGAACTTGAGCATCAGTTCGATGAAGAGGAACGTCGAGAACATCATGCAGAGAACCACCACGAGGCCCGCTGCGATCACCGTGAGTCCTTCCGCAATCTCTCACCATCGTCCTTCCCGCGAGCTTCCGGCTCCTTCCGATGGGGAAGCTCGGCGGGCGTCGAATCGACCGTCGGGACCCCGCCCTGCGATCATTGCCGGCGGCAGCTGCAGCCGACCCGCGGCAGTTTTTTAGCACTTTTCAGAAGGGCGGGTACAGAAGGGCGGCGCCTCCGGGTCGCTGTGAGGGGTTCGCGTCGTCGGCAGATCCGTTCGAGTCAGGATTTTCGAGGAGAATCCGGGCGCTTACGACTGCTCGTGCAAGTTGGCGGGAACACTGCCCATGCGCACCGGGGAGCCCGCAAGCGCAAAGGAAGAGAGTGGGTGGGGAGCCGCCTGGCAGACGCCATTGGAGCGCGTCACCGCACCGCCGATTCCGGCTGGAATCCCGAGGGGATCTGCACCTAAAGGTTCGCTGCCGAGGACCGAAACCATTGGTGATGGCAGATCAGGGGAGAGATGTGCCCGCAGCGCGGAGCAGCGGACGGCTCGAGGAGGCCGCCCGCAGCTTCTCGAAGGCGATCCACACCCTGAGGACGTATCCCCGGGGAAACGAGATCGCACGTCAGGCCCTCGAGCAGGTCACACCCGCTCTCCTGGGGGTCGTCCCCATCGAGATCGAGGTCGGACAGCAGCAGATGAGGTGGGGCGAGGGCCGGGTGCTCGATGGCTCGGACGATCGGACGGGGATCTCGGCGGCGCTGTATCGGGACGGGGTGCGTCGCTTCGAGATCCGCGACGGCCTCGATGCCGCCGAGATCGAACGCCTGATCGTCGCTCTCGCCGAGCGGATCAACCCCGATGATCTGAGCGAGGACTACGTGACCCGGCTCTGGGAGGCCGAGCTCCCGCACGTCCGGGTGCTGGCGATCGATCCCTACCTCGACATGGACATCCCGGACGATGTCCTGGAGGGCCAACACAGGCCCGAGCTCGACCCCGGCGATTGCGCGATCGATCCCGAGGATGAGGTACCTCCCCCGCCCGAGGAGGCCTTCCGAATCCGGGAAGCCGACGCGATCCGCATCGCCCGCGAGGTGGCACAGGGCAGCCGCGTGCCGCCCTGGACCCGCTTCATCGAGGTCGTCGTGGCCACCGTTACGACCGAGCCCGGGATGCGACGAACCGAAGAGCTGGTCACGATCATCGAGACCTGCTTCCAGCGACTCGTCGAGCACGGCCATCTCGAGGAGGCGACCCGTCTGCTGAGACGATTGAAGGACTCGGTTCCCGTCGGAGCGATGCCATCGCTGCTTCCGGCTGCCGGCCGCATGGCGTCGGCCGACCGCTTGAGGCCACTGGCCAAGGCGATGGAGGTCGGGGAGGCCTCCCACGAGGAGGCGCGACCTCTGCTCCTGGCGCTCCAGCCCGCGGACATCCCAGCACTCCTCGATTTCCTGGAAGAGGCGTCGGCGCCGGAGACGCAGCGCTTCTACGCGGCGATCCTGCAGGAGATCGGCGCCCCGGCCCTGGCTGCCACCATCGAGCGCTTCCACGGGGGGAGGCCCGAGCTGAAGCTGTTGCTCGCCCCTCTGCTCGGCAAGCTGGGTGGCCCCGAAGCTGCGCGAGCACTCGTCACCGGGCTCGAGAGAGCCGACCCGACTCTTCGGCGCGAGCTGGTGCGGGCGCTCGGCATGGTCCGCGACGAGGAAGGCTCCAGGGCCCTCTTCGAGCTCGCACTCGGCGACGAGGACGAGGGCTGTCGCGTCCTGGCGCTGCGCGCTCTCGGGAACGCGATGACTCCAGCCGGCCAGGACCGGCTGATCGAGCGGATCGGAGAGTCGGGCGTCGGGGACGAGGAGAGAGAGCTCCTCTTCATCGCGCTCGGCAAGGTCGGGGACGAGGGCGCGATCCCCTTCCTGACCCGCAAACTCAAGCCGAGCTGGATCCCGGGGCGTTGGAGAGCGACCGAGGCGCGTTGCGCGGCCACGGCGCTCGCCCGAATCGGAACGCCCGAGGCGCTCGAGACGCTCGACCATCTCGCGCAGAGTCGACGCACCGCGCTGGCGGAGATCTGCACTCGGGCGCTGCTCGAAGCCCGGAGGAAGAGCCGTTGAGCGAGTCGAAGAGAGAGATCGACGGTCAGCTCATCCTCTGGAGCCGGGAGCTCATCTCCAACTGGATGGCGCTCTTCCGGGCGGTGCGTCTGTACGAGGCGAACAACGACGCGATCGAGCAGCTCGGCGAGAAGATCAGGGAGAAGGTCGGGCAGATCGAGAACGGCGCGGGCGACGTCGAGATGACGGTGCGCTACGACTCCATCTTCGTTTCGGGGGAGCGGATCCGGGAGAGTGCGATCGGCTCGTCCATCTACCACGGGTTCATCGATCTCCTGCACGCCGCGCGGCTCAAGGGCCTGAAGATCGACGAGGCGGTCACCAACGCGGAGCTCGAGCTCTTCGCTCGCCTGCTCCTGCAGGTCTCGGCGGGAGAGCGGCCCACCGAGGAGATGGTGAGTGAGCTGAAGATCCGGGCCTCCACCCACATCGAGCTCGATCTCCTCGACGAAGAGGAAGATCTCATCAACGAGGTCGATCAGGAACGGGTCGCGAAGCAGATCTACATGCGCTCCATCGGCATCTTGAAGGGCGTCTTCGACTCCCTCCGCAAGAACGACCGGATCAATGCGCGCCGCATCAAACGGGTCGTACAGCAGATGATCGAGTCCCTGAACTTCAATCCCGAGAATCTGCTCAACCTGACCAACCTGAAGAACTACGACGAGTACACCTTCAACCACTCGGTCAACGTGAGCGTCCTCGGCATCGCACTCGGCCGGCACATCGGTCTGACCCGGCAACAGGTCTACCTGATCGGTCAGGCGGGGATGCTTCACGACCTCGGCAAGCTCTCCGTTCCCAAGCAGATCCTGAACAAGGCGGGCAGGCTGACGCCCGAGGAACGCAAGGCGATCAAGCTGCATTCGATCGACGGCTTCCTTACCGCTGCGACCCAGCTGGGTGTCAGCGAGATCTCGCTCGACATCGCCCTCGCCTCCTATGAGCACCACATGAACATCGACGGCACCGGCTACCCGACCGTGCCGGCAGCAGGGGCCATGGGCCTGTTCAGCCGGATCATCTCGCTGGTCGATCGCTACGATGCGATGACGAGCTCCAGGGTCTACCGAAAGCAGCCGATCCCCCCCCACAAGGCCCTCGCCATCATGTTCCACTCACAGCGGTCTCAGTACGACAAGGGGATCCTGCGCTACTTCATGAACATGATGGGCATCTTCCCATTGGGGACCGTGGTTCGGCTCTCCGACGACTCCCTCGGCGTGGTGGTGGGCTGCCCGCGCGAGCCGAAGCTGCGTCACTTCCCCGTCGTGAAGCTGGTCCTGGCAGCAGACGGCGGGGGCGCCTCGGCAGAGAAGCTGGATCTTTCGGCCACGGCAAAGGACTCGGAGCCGATACGCGTGGAGGAAATCGTGGATGCGCACGAGTGCGGCATCGAGGTGATGGACTACATACTCTGATCTCGATCCGGCTCGAGATCACTAATCTGGCGGCGATCGAAGACGTTCGCCGCCCGTCCTCGGAGAATTTCGCTGGTGTCGAGTCAGCTGAGATGGCGAATCGCCTCGGGGTGGGCCTAGCCAGATGGCCGAGTCCGAGTTCTTCGAGAAGGCTTGCCAGGCGCTCGAGCGAGCCACCCGCTTGAGCCAGACGGAGGCGCGCGGAACTCTCCGGATCGCGCTCAAGGAGGCGGGCTTCGAGGCCGGAAGCGTCA